>Ga0210398_10000103_pt1 | contig 104514 bp, 67 predicted proteins | sample IncBWC4OmetaG_FD_161047 | JGI IMG/M metagenome (GOLD analysis project Ga0210398, IMG submission 161047) | Forest soil microbial communities from Barre Woods Harvard Forest LTER site, Petersham, Massachusetts, United States - Inc-BW-C-4-O | ecosystem: Environmental > Terrestrial > Soil >... | reverse complement strand
GCTCCGCCGTAACGGCTGTAATGAAAGCTGGGAATCGGAGTGATCGGATCGTTGTGGTTGTTCTGCCAGCTATTCGACGACCAGTTGTTGTCTTTGTAATATTCGTAGGCCGTGCCATGCCAGGCATCGGTTCCGCGCTTGGTGACCACCTTCACTTCGGAGCCGGAAGAACTATTGAAATCGGCAGTCTGACCGGCGGTGTTTACTTTAAACTCCTCGACGCTATCCTGGGGAGTAGGGAGCACGCCCGTTGCGCCACCCACGCCCTTGCCGCCTTCGGATGGCCCTACCGTATTCTGATTGGCGACACCACCGCTCGGGTCGCCGGCGAAGCTCTTCGTGTAAACGTTCGAGCTACCGTCCATGTCGTTGGAGTTATTGCCGCCATCGAGCGAGAAAGCGCTTTGGTCCACAACCGTGCCCGCAACGGAACCATCGGGGCTTACGCCCGGCTGCAATGCAACGAAAGTGCTGACGTCGCGGCCCAGGCTTGGCAGGTTGTCGATGGTGAGGTTCGTGATGGTATTCCCGACCGTGGCATTCAAGGTCTGCAACTCATTGCCGACGGCCGAAACCTCCACCACCACATTGGTTCCGCCTACTTGCAGAGCTAAGTTCACCGTGAGACTGGCTCCAACTTTTACTTCCTGGCCCTCAGTCTTCGTCGTCTCAAATCCCGCCTTGCTCACCGCGATGTTATAAATGCCCGGGTTTACGTCCACGTAGATGTAGCGTCCGGTTGTGTTCGTCGTAGTGGTTCGCGCGATGTTCGTCGCGGAGTCGGTCAAAGTAACCGATGCATCCGACACAACCGCACCCGACGGATCGGTCACCGCGCCCGCAACTGTGCCCGTCGAAGTTGATTGCGCCCAAGTGGACAGAGCACTGCCCACACAAAACACCAAAAGCAGAACCAGAACCAACTTCACGCTGCGGATGTGCATTGTTTCCTCCGACCAAGAGATTGAGTGTCGCGACTGGCCGAGATAACCAGAAGGCGTCGCTGACCGCTTCCACTGCGTTGAGTCTTTGCAATTAGCGAACCAGAACGGAGTCGTCGACTTTTCAAATGCTTCCGCCAGCAAGCAGAACTGCGGTTATGAAATGCGGGATGCCAACCAGACGGTCCTCGCGGCTCATATCTGCGCTTGAAGTCGCGTAAGGGTTAACCCTGTCACTGCGTCCTGTAGGACTACATCAAACAGGAAAGGAGTTTCCAAAAGTCCCGATTTCCGGAGGTTCATTGCGAGCTTGATTCCGGCAATGCAAGACACATACTCGTTGGTATGTTGATAGTCGGCAAGAATTCAAACGTAGAGCGGCTAGGCCGCGCGGGCAGATATGAATAACAGGAAGCGGACGAATTGAATCTGCTAAGGCGTTGTACCGGCGAACACTTGGACCGAAAGTTCGAACCCATCCCTGTCCCGCGTTCCCGTACGGGTACAGCACGGCAGGGTACCGAATTCAGCTAACGCTTGCAGCGAATCCTGCCGAACACGCGCCGCGAATTGCGATGTCCCGCCTTATTGCGACTCGCGATGTATTGGCCTGTGCTTGCCACGATGGCTCGTACCGACCGATCAAAATTGTGCCTGCGATACTACGTTCGCTCGGTTTTTGCGATGCACTTTTTCGCGATACACCTTTTCGGGATACACTAAGGAACTTCGTATCGATCATCCGCAGATTTTCTGCACCGGCGTCACGGTCGATGTGGAGTCGACGACCCTATACTCACTATCACAGGATCCTCTGACTTTATGCACTTGCGTCCTCGCAAACTCGCATTCTGTTCCGTCCTTATCGTCCTTTTATTGGCGGCGGCAACCGCGTCACCCGGTCCGAGCGAACAAGATTGGACGAACTATGTTCGCATCGGAGCATACGGGCTTCAGCCGGGCAACCCCGCGAAGATCGTGGCCGACGCTGAGGCCAGCGGCGTTTTTGGCATCGAGGTAGATAACGATATCGAAGGCCGATACGAGAGCTTTCTGGATCCGACCGCCAAGCTACAGGCAATTCATGCCGTCGCGGAGAAGGCCCACGCAGCCGGAAATTATGCCTTCGTCTACATCGCCGGAACCGAATGCATCACGGCCAACGCGGCCAAAACCCAACACACCCTGGCCAAAGATCACCCCGACTGGTTGCAGCGCAAAATCACGGGGGAAGCGGCGCTCTTCGGCGGCGGCTCGGCTTTCTGGATCGAGCAAGGCGATGAAGACGTCTGGGTCAGTCCCTATGCCCCCGAGTGGCGCAAGATTTACATGCAGCACGTGCGACAGATTGCCGCAACAGGAATCGACGGTATCTACGTCGACATTCCCTACTGGATGACGCACTTCGAGGGATGGGAAGACACCTGGGCCAGCTTCGACGACTACACTGTCGCCGCATTCAAAAAACAAACCGGACTCGATGCGAAAAAAGATTTGAAGCTCGGCGATTTTTCCGATGCCAATTTCCGAAAGTGGGTGGATTTCCGTATTCAGACGTTCACCGATTTCATGCAGGAGATCGATCAGAACGCGAAATCAGTCAACCCGAAAATCAAAACCATACCCGAGATCTATCCTGGTATCGAAAAAGAATCGGTACGCGTGGGAGCCGATGTTTACAGCCTTTATCCGGTGGTCGATGCCGTCGCGCACGAATATGAATTCGGCGAAGGCGATCACATGGCGTCGACGCGCACGCCGCTGAATTGGTTTTATTACCAGGTGGGTATGCACAGCTTCCGTGCGTTCGCACAAGGCAAAGCCACCTGGATCCTGAACTATTCGTGGGATGGAGACAAAGTCGTCGATAAGCGCGAAGCCATGATGAATCTTGCCATGTCGCAAGTTATGGATGGCGTCAACTTCTGGGATGCGCCTGGGCATTCCATGGCTGGATCGAATGACCCGGCTACACGCAAGAAGCTTTTCTCCTGGATCAAGCAAAATGAGAAAACCTTTTACCTGCCCCGCACTCCGATCAACCCGATCGGAGTCTATTTCTCGCCGCAGACGCGAAACTATTATGCCGATGAGTTTCTTCAATCGTATCGCGGCATTCTCATTCTGCTCATGCAGGCGCACCGGGAATTCCAGATCGTCACTCCACGAACCTTGCATCAGTTCAGCGGCAAGACTCTCGTCCTGCCTGATGTTCGCGTCTTGAACGATGATGAGCGCACCTGGCTCGAACGGTACTCGGCCAGCGGCAACAAACTTATTATTACGGGCAGCAACGCGCTCTCATCCGGCGACCAGCCCGGCGTAGCACTCTTTCCCAATTGTCCTGGGCGAGCCCACATTGCATCTTTAGAACAAGACTTCGATCATGCGACTCCCCAGATGCAGCAAGAGTTCCTCGAAAGTCTGCCGCGCTCAGAAATCGAAATCTCAGGATCGCCACAGATTGCTACGTCGATTGCTCGCGTGAACGGCGAAACGCACGTCTTCATGGCCAATTTCTCCGGCTTGATTGGCGGCAAGAATCCTGTGCAAACTCCTCAAACTGTCAGCATCACGCTACCTGCTCGACATGGCACCTCGGCCACTTTCCTGCCGTTCCTCGGTGACCCGCAGAAACTGCAAGGTACATTGAAAGAAGGAGTGGTTTCTTTCACGTTGCCGCCGATCACAAAGGGCGCGGTCTTCTGGCTGCAAAATCAGTAACTCGAAATTCCCTGGTCGATTCATACAGGCTTCCGCCGGACAGCCGTACCAGCCTCGGGCTGGCGGCGGTTTCCCCATATTTCATTTGATTACTTTTTCCTTGACAATGCGGCCCACACTCAGTAAAAAAGATTGCGTTCGTAAGAAATCGTAAGAATTCGCAACTACCCTTGGGGATAAAATGCGCAATACCGCGCCGCGGGCGAGTGTGGTAGGGGGCTTGACGCCGCTGAGATGGCTCGCTCCCTCGATTCTGAACTTGTGCCTACTAGCAGGCTTCGCGACTTTTTCTCTCGCGCAAGGCAGCTATCGCGCTCAACTGCGTGGCGTTGTATCCGATGCGAGCGGCGCCATGGTTGCAAACGCGACCGTCACGATCCGCGACGTAGGTACGAATATCTCCAGCTCGGCGCGGACAGATGAGAAAGGGGCCTACTTCTTCACAGGCCTGCGCCCCTCCACCTATAACGTGCGAGCGGACGCTCGAGGCTTTCGCGCCGCCGAGCGCGTAGGCGTGGTGCTCGCCGTCGACCAGGAGTCGTCTCTAAATTTCGAGTTGAAACTCGCGGGCGTGTCTTCGACAGTGGAAGTCACAACCTCGGCTCCATTGCTCGATACCGGAAGCGCCACCCTGGGCACGGACGTCACCAACCAGTATGTTGTGGAACTCCCTCTGGTGAACCGCGACTTCTTTGGCTTAGCGTTCCTGGCCGCCGGTGTGACCGAAGTTGCCGGATCGGGCACGCAAGACAACTATCCTGCAGGAACGAATTTCGTTTCGAACGGGCAGCGCAACGCCACCGCCGAAGTCCGGCTCGATGGCGCCTTGATCAGCGCGCCGGAACAGGGCGAAGGAGGAAACAGTAACGTTTATTACGAGCCGTTGGTTGAGGGCGTGCAGGAATTCAAGGTGCAGAACAACAGCTTCTCGGCCGAGTTCGGCAACAATGGAGGCACCGTCGTAAACATGGTGATGAAGAGCGGAACCAACGCCTTCCACGGCACCCTATGGTATTTCCTGCAGCGTTCTTCGCTCGACGCGCGCGACTTCTTCAATCCCGCGCCCAATCCAAAACCTGAAAGCGCACGCGACCAGGGCGGGTTTTCCATCGGCGGCCCGATTCGAAAAAACAAGACGTTCTTTTTCGCCGACTTTGAAAAGGTGCGCTTCGACAGCGCCTTCAACGGCGTTGCAACTGTTCCCACCGCTGCAGAACGGGCGGGAAATTTTTCGGCGACGGCCACAAACATCTACGATCCCACACTGCCGTTGGTCGCTTGCGCCACCGGTCTATGCAGGCCCCAGGTCTCCTCCAACGGGTCCGCGAACGTGATTCCCACGAAGGAAATCGATCCCATCGGCCAGGCCATTCTCAACCTTTATCCCCAGCCGAATTTGCCCGGAGAATTTAACAACTACCTGTTCAGCGGCACGGCGCACGAGCCGGACTATCAATTCGATATCAAAATTGACCATCAGATCAACGACAGAAATCACTTAAGCGCCCGCTATAGCCGCGAATCGTCGAACTACTACACGCCCATGATCTTCGGCGACGGCTTCGATAATAACGGTTCGGGTGATGGCATCGCCGGCAGCCCCACATTGGCGCAAAATGGTTCCTTCGAATATGCCCGCACGCTGAATCCGAGAATCGTCTGGACAAGCCACTTCGCGATCGATCGTGTCCACGAACTCGAAACGCCGTCTATTCCCACGATCTCCGGCTTCAACGCTTCATTACCTGCGGGCGCGCAATTATCGCCGATATTGGAGCAGGCCAACGGCATTGACCGCATGCCCGCAATCTACATGTCCTCCGGTGGGCAAACGGCGCCCTGGACCGACCTTTACGATCAATGCTGCACGAACACAACTTTCGCCCATACCTTGTACAGTTATTCCTCGCAATTTGTGGTTTCGAAGGGTTCGCATCTGATGAAGTTCGGGGGCGAGCAGCGCCTGTTTTACAACAACTTCTTCCAGCCCAACGATCCCACCGGTACTTTCAACTTCACCGACTACGTTACCTCGCCCACAGCGAACAACGACACGGATGCGAATGGCAATTCGACCGGCAATCCTTTTGCCAGCACTCTTTTCGGATATGCCGACAATATCAATCCCATTCCCAACATCAACACCTCGCTGGAAGTGCTGCCTGCGGTTGCCAACAAGTCGATCGAAACGGCCTTCTATTTTCAGGACGACTGGAAGGTGACACCGAAGCTCACGGTTAACCTTGGCCTGCGCTACGAGTGGAGCACGCCCTATGACGAGCGCTATAACCGAATCCAGTTCAGCAATTTCACCGCGTCCAACGGCGTGACTCTCGATACGGCAATCGCTCAGTCAACCCTTTCATCGGTTGGAGTAAGTTTCCCAGCGTCCCAGCAACTGATCGGCACGACTGAGTTCCCAACTTCAAGCGTGAGGCACGTTCCTGTCTACCGCAACGACGTGGGACCGAGACTGGGCTTCGCCTACGCTTTCGATTCGAACACCGTGGTGCGCGGCGGCGCCGGAATTTATTTCGGCATGAGTCCGGCTACGAATTTTCAATACCCCGGAACCGCCTTCAGCAAAACTGCAACGATGTTCTTCACCAACAACAATTTTGAAACTCAGTCCGCCACGCTCGAAAATCCTTTCCCGGGCGGCTTCACCGGCCCGCAGAACAAAACCTATGGGCAGTTCGCCGATTGGGGATACGCCAACAACAACGATCTCGGAACGAGCGCCGCGCGCGACGCCGATCTCTACATGTGGAACCTTGGATTTCAGCGTGAGCTTCCCAGCCAGATCGTGCTCGGTATCGATTATTCCGCTAACCGCAGCACGCATCTTCCCTGGTCGGGCACGAACAATCGGGATTTCATGTCGTCGGCCCTATTGGCGAAGATTTCAGCCGCGGTTACTCCTACCGACTCCAGCTGCCAGGCGGACAGTTGCGTGAGCACCTTCCTTCAGAATCCGGTTACAAATCCCTTCTTGCCCATGTTCAGCCCCGGGTGCGCGTCCAGCCCGACGCATCCCTGCTTCAACGAACCCGACGCCGCTTATGCCGCTCCGACCGTCCCCCTCGGCGATCTGCTCAATCCCTATCCACAGTTCACGGGAGATTTCGAAGGCCTGATGCTCGAGGAATCCAGCTCCTGGTACAACTCGATGCAGATTCGCTTCCAGAAGAATACGACGCACCACGTCAGCTTCGAAGGCAACTACACGATTTCCAAGTTGACTGACAATTCCTCCGCCGGCAGAAATAATTGGGTGGGTTCGCTGGGCAACGGGCTTCCGCAGCAACTCGACCGTCTCTATCTCGAGCACAGCATCAGTGCCAACGACGCGCCGCAGCGCCTTGCAGCCGCGGTGGTTTTGGATTTGCCTGTGGGCCGCAACGAATGGATTGGCGGCAATATGAATCGCGGCCTCGATGCGGTTGTCGGGGGCTGGTCCATCGCCACGATGATCACGGAACAATCGGGTCAACCCATTGCGCTCAGCATGAGTAATCCGCGGCTGGCGAATGGCAGTCAACGTCCCAATCTAATCTGCTCGCAGCTCAAGACCGGGATGAGCATGAAAGATGTCGCGATGAATTGGCAGCAGAATGGCGTCGCCGAAGGAAACGGCAATCTGCCGGTCGCGTCATTTATTAATCCCAGTTGCCTTGCCGACCCAGGCGATCAAAATCCCGGAAACGCGCCTCGTTACTTTCCCGGCCTGCGTGTGAACGGCATTCATGACATCGATATGAATCTGTACAAGTCGTTCACTCCGAAAGAAGGCATGAAGATCGACCTGCGCGCCGAGGCGTTCAATCTGTTCAATCATCCGCGCTTTGCGCAGCCGGATGCGGCATTCGGAGATCCAGCCTTCGGCACCATAACGGCTGATGCCAACGGCTACTTGCCTCGCTACTATCAATTCGGATTGAGATTCGAGTTCTAGCATTCGTCCATGACAGCCCGTCCCGCGGAACGGCGTTTTGCGAATTCCACAGAATGGCTCGGCACGATTGTCGAGGAGAATCGCAGTGGTCATCCCGTGGGCATTTATTCGATCTGCTCAGCCAATCGCTTCGTGATCGAAGCCGGTATGCTCCAGGCAAAGCGTGACGATACTCTCCTCCTGATCGAATCCACTTCCAACCAGGTGAATCAGTACGGCGGCTACACTGGCCAAACACCGGCACGATTCTTTGCGTTCGTAAATGAAGTCGCCGCCTGCATGGACTTTCCGGTCGGCCGAATCGTCGTTGGCGGCGATCATCTCGGGCCATACGTCTGGCGAAATGAAACCAGTTCGTCGGCAATGCCAAAAGCAGAAGAGTTGGTTCGCGCATCCGTACTGGCGGGGTACACCAAGATTCATCTCGATGCCAGCATGCACCTCGCCGATGATACCGGCGACCCCGGCAAAGCACTCTCCGATGAGATCGTCAGTAAGCGCGCCGCCGATCTCTGCCGCGCCGCCGAGGAAGCACACGGCACACTCCGGCCCGGCTCACCCGCCCCGCTGTACGTGATTGGGACCGAAGTCCCTATTCCCGGCGGCGAATTGCTCGATGCGCAAGCTCCGGAAACTACGAGAGTCGAGAATCTTTCTGAAACTATTCAACTCACGCACCGCGCCTTTATCGAGCGCGGCCTCGAAGCGGCATGGGATCGTGTTATCGCCATAGTCGTGCAACCCGGCGTGGAGTTCGGCGATCAGGTCGTCATTCCTTACGCACCGAAGAATACGGAGCAGTTATCGAAATTCGCGCGTGAGCATTGGCACGGCGTCTACGAGGCACACTCCACCGACTATCAAACTCGCTCCGCGTTGCGCCAGATGGTGCATGATCATTTTGCGATTTTGAAAGTGGGCCCATGTCTTACATTTGCGTTTCGCGAGGCGGTCTTTGCATTAGCGGAGATCGAGGAAGAGTGGTTGGGCAATCGCCGGGGTGCCGCGCTCTCCCAGGTACGTGAGACTCTCGAAAAGGCGATGCTCGCGGATCCGCAATACTGGAAGGGCTACTACCGCGGCGACGAAGCCGCACTGAGTTTCGCCCGCAAATACAGCCTGAGTGATCGTTGCCGTTATTATTGGCCGAAGCCGCCGGTAGCATCCGCCTTGGAAACACTTCTGAACAACCTGAGATCAAGTCCGGCGCCCATTTCCTTGCTCAGCCAATTCCTGCCGAATCAAAGTGCCGCCGTACGTGAAGGAAAAATGGCCAACGATCCGGTCGCGCTGCTCCGCAGCAAGATCGGCGAAGTTATTGATGAGTACACCTATGCAGCAGGAGTGGACAGCTGGAGATAACCTCGATGCACCGTAGAGATTTTCTGAAAAGTACCGCCGCTGTTGCTGTGGCCGCAAAATTCGGAGTAGAGAAAGCGCAAGCGAAGGTCCCGGCCCACAACTGGGGAAACTACGACTTCGGCTCCGGTCCCCAGGTGCAGGATCGCCTGAATCAAGGTCCGTTCCCTCAATACCCGCCGGACGCCGTCATTCCGACGGACGACGTGGTAATGACCACTACCAGCTCTAAGGAAGTCGTGCCGAACTATGGCAAGGGACTGGTTACGTATATCACAGCAGATAGTGGCACAGAGGAAATCAAGTCAGAAAATGTTTCCCAAGCCATCGAAGACCTGGTGCGATTTCCCCTGGGCCAGCAGCTGTATATCCGCCCAACCTGGAGGGAAGTGCAACCCCGGCCGGGGCGCCTGGAGCTGCCCGATTACGTGAAACAGGTTTTTCAATTGGCGAAGGAGAACAATAAACGGGTCGGATTGCGAATTCAAATGTGCGCTCCCGACTACAAGAACGAGGCAGCGCTGCCGGATTTTGTCCTCGAGAAAGTGCCGAAAGTTGATCTGGTGAATGGTCCAGAGCAGGGGGACATTGCTGCGGGAAAACGATTCTTGGATAACCCGCATTCGAAGTACCAGCCCCGCTATGACGATCCTTTTTTTCAGCGGGCATTCAAAGAGTTGGTTGGCTTGTTGGCGGCAGAGTTCGATGGCAGTCCACTCATTGAGTACATCGATACCTTTATGTACGGCTTCTGGGGTGAAGGGCATACTTGGCCATTCGCCAACAGTCCTTTCCCTGATTACGCGACAGCAGAGCGCACCTGGATCAATATGCTCGAAGTCCAGCTCGAGCACTTTAAGCGCGCTCCTCTACTGACCAATACGCAACCGGACTTCAGCCGAGTGGGTAATTCTGAACTCCTGGACCGCACGGTCCGCAGCAACAATTGGATTCGCAGCGACACCATTTTCATCGAGAACGAGCAGATTGAAGCGCTCAGCAATCGCCCGCCCTGGACAGCGGCATTGCTTGAGCAGGGCCTTCCGGGGAAACCTCCCGATCCCAGCGCCGCAGTCGAAGGGATATCCCCGGCCGAGAACATGATCGACCATGTAATCGATATCGGGGCGAATTACTGGTCTCTGTGGAATTTTCACCAGATCAGCGCAAAAAATCTGATGAGCTACTACGAGGCTTATCCGGCAGCCTTCGACCGGATCAATCGCCGAATTGGTTACCGAGTGAGGCCCTCTTTCATCTGGAGCTATAAGGACGCCAGCTCCCTGGGTTTGATTGTTGGCTTTGCGAATGACGGAATCGCAGGGGTGCCCGGCGTATTGAGGCTGACGGTGGAGAGCCAGGAGGGGAAAGTGCTTCAGAGCGGTTGTCTCGACGCTGGGTACCCGTTACCGGGCAAGATCAGGCAGGCACAGTTCGTGCTTCCGAATATGCCAGATTGGAAAGGATTGAAACTCAGAGCTGAGATCGAGGTAAAGGGAATGCGTTATCCGGTACGCTGGGCGTGTCAGCAGAAACTGAATGATGACGGCTCGCTCACACTGCGTCCCAACCTCCGTCAACAAGTCTAGCCTGCTAAATCCAAGCTTACTCGTCGCGCTTTTCGACGAGTGAGAACCACGAACCCATTTCGTACGTCGTTCGTCACCACGCCCCAAGGGGTCGCATGAAAGGCGAGGCGGCCAAAGCCCCCGAATATCATCGCCGCTGGCCCCCATCCATCGAAACCAGGATGGATGGGCAGCCAAGCTCGTGGTGTGAAAAGGGGCGCGAGCAAACTGGCAAAGGAACTGGCACTTTTAAGTAGCTAAAGGGGCGCACTCAGCGCTTGCCGCTGTGTCCGCCACCACTGTGGCCTGCACCGCCGCTGTGTCCAACGCTGGCATGTCCGGCACCGTGCGAACCGCCGGAGCCTCCATGCGAAGAGAATCCGCGCGACTCACCGCCGCGGCTGCCACTGAAATTGCCGGAGCGCGACGCATTTGATCCGCGTCCAGCGAAAGCCCGGTTGCCGCCGGAAAATCCCCTGTTGTTCGCGTAGGCTCGGTTACCTTCAGCGCCCCGGTTAACGGCTGTCCCACGATTGCCGCCGGCGAAGCCGTGCGATGCTCCTGCGTAGCCTCGAGCTGCGCCCGCATACCCGTGACCGGCGGTTGCGCCGAACCCGCGCGCATCGCGGCCCGCGAATCCACGCGCTCCGAATCCGCCACGCGCGGAAGCGAATCCGCGATAATTTCCGTGCACGAAGGCGGCATGGTTATAAAACGCTCCGCCGCGAAAGCCCCAGGGGTGGCCGCCGAAGAAGATTCCGCCGTGGAAGCCCCAGCCAATGCCCCATCCATGCCATCCCCAGCCGAAGCCAAAGAACGGCGCGATCGGGAAGCCAAAGCCAAACGAAATGGCCGGGCCGCCGAATCCCCACCATGGATAGAAGCCGGGCCACAGGCCTACGGGATATCCGTACACATACGCCGGGTTGTAACTGGGCACATACACCACATTCGGATCAGCCGGCTGGATGTCTACATTCGGCCCCTGCTCGTATACCCGCTCTTGAGGCGAACTCCGCAGATTGCCGGCATCGTAAGCCTTGTGACGCATGTACTGGATCGCCTGCATCACGTCGGCCTGCTGGTTCTGATAGGCCTCGCCCAATTCAGAGGTCCACGACAAGTCTCTGTCCAAGTTCGCCAGGACTGTGGGGAATTCCACCAGAGATTTCACGCTTGGATCCCAATCCTGCTGATCCACTTCCTCGGCCAGATCCCGTCCCTTCAGCCCGGGGTTCTCGCGGGCCATCCGGTCCGCTACTACAATCTGCGTTGGATACTCTGACGCGGCCAATATCTGCGCCACCAGAGCATCGGGATACAAGGCAATCGGAGCTACGAGCTTGTTCAGCTGGTCGGGAGGCAGCGGTGTGTACTGTCGTTGATCGGGCCCAACTGGAGGCGGAGACGCCGGCTCTTGGTATGTACCTTGATCTTGCGGTGGTGGAGGCGCGACATCCTGAGCCATGCCCTGGTCTGGCGGATTGTATTGCGGCGTGTTGTATTGCGGCGCCGTCTGCTCTGGCGGCGGTCCTTGATCCACCTGAGCGCTCATGCCCGCTGAGGGCTTATCCATCGCCTGGCCGTTCGTCGCCTGGCCGTTCGTCGCTTGGTCTTGCGCCACTAAGGAAGCGCCTGTCCAGAGCGCCATTGCGCTCGTCAATACTGCGGTAAGAAGCGTCTTGGATAATTTGGTTTTCATAATCTCCCCCAGAATTCCTGTCACTAGATTGAACACTGAGAATGGCGCAGAGTTCCGTTCTTTTGATTGACTTACGCCGGTTGATTTCAGCCAGGCTGTGGTGTATTTCACCCAGCGAATATGTTTGCGACGAGAGGGTCAACTGCAGCGTTCTGACTTTCGGCAGCTGCCAGAGAAATGTTTTTGCTAGAGTCGGGTTCTCATGTTTCCGACGTGTCGCAACCACATTGATCTTCTTACAGACCGCAAGGTGTAGGTCCCCGGCCATGAACCAAACTGCGTTCGCGTCAGTGCCTCGAATCCTTCTATAGAGGAGATGGTAGAACGAGAAACCAACCGGGCTTCCAAAGGTAGAGGCACGAATTCTTCAGCGGCTGCTCTGTCTTCGGACAGCTATCAGTGAAACTTGCTCCAATCCTGGAAAGTGATCTTCTTCATCCGGCCTACGCTCTGTCGGCGCAATTTGTTGGATCGTGGCTCGTGCCGGCCTGACATAGCCGAAATATTCGCCGTACACCCCGTCGAAAACTTTCAGGTCAGATAAGTCATCGAGGTAAACGTTTGTCGCCACAACCTCGTCGAAATTCAGGCCGGCTTCTTCAAGGTTGTCGAGAAGATTGCGCATGGTTTGGCGGAGTTGATGTGGTGTCGTAGTCGCGTAAATACCGCCGTGCGGCCCGGGAATGAAGCCGTCTTTCGCGGAGCAATACAGAGTATCTCCTGCAAAAACGCAGGGGCTCGCTGTCGGACTGGGCGGCATGTTTTTCGGGCGCACCGCTTTTCGTTGCTTGAGGTCGCGCACCGCGACGCCGGTATATTCGATGTGGGCGCCACCGGGCAAGCTGGTCACATCAATCGTGGCCCGTGCCGGCGTATTGCCGAACTCAAAGCGCCGGGCGTAACGCTGATTCATAACGTGCGAAGGGATTTCCGAAGTCAGGTAAGGATTAACGAAGACCATGTTGCCGAGTTCGAGCCCGGCTGCCTTGACGACTTCCTGCACGCGGTCGAGCGCAAGATCAACTTGCGCGGCCGGATCATCCGGAACCTTACCGGTGGCTGGATCGCTGCCGCTCATACTGGAGACAAAGAGCCGGTCATGAGTAAGTACGCCGGGCGAAGCCGCGTCGCTGCGATTGTAGTTTGGTGGATAAACACTCCGCCGGCCGTCCAGATTTCGCACTGCAACGGCGCTGATTTCAATCGGCGGCTCTGGGACTCGCGCAACACCCAGCACGGCTCGCGCCGGGGGAAGCTTCGGGAAATACTCAGCGAAGGAGGAATTCATTTCGTCATACTTGCCGATGTCTTCCAGATAGACCTGGGTATAGACCACGTGCTCCATCGTCAAGCCCGCTGATTCGACGGCGGCTTTGACATTGTCAAGCGCCTGGCGGACCTGCGCAGAAAAAGTCGTCGACACTGCACCATCGGGACGATGCGGACCTTGCCCGGAAATATAGACGTAGTCTCCCGCGTCCACAGCCGCCGAGTAGGTCGGCTTTGCACCCACAGAAGTCGCTCCCGAAGCAGCAGCCTGAGCCTGTGCCGCGAGCGACAAAAAAAGTAGAAATAGAACAAATAGTGGGCAGGCGTGAACGTTCTGATGTCTTCTGTCCAAGATCTTTCCTCTTACCTCTTCGGGCATCTAGGAGCCGGATTTCTTTCGCGCAGCGCTGAGTACCGCACGTAACCTTTGTCCCACGGTAATTTCTTCTCCAGGCTTGATAGTCATCGAAACCAATTCGATGCGGTCGGGCTCCTTGCGTTCTTTTCGATTAGGATTGCCTTCACGAACCGCAGTGACAAGGCTGGGATTGTCAGTCCCGAGTACTTCGATGACCGGATTGCCGGCCCGCAACTCGCTTACGCAATCGGAAACGCTGAATCCCCAGGCTTGCGTGTCCCACGAAACACGCAGCGTCGGATAGCGGTTTCCGTCGTCGGGTATGTAGATTTCGGTTTTTACGCCGGATACGGTATCCACCAGTTTTCGAATGCGGTCCACGCGGCCATTCCATTCAGCGTAGAGTTTTTTCTCGTCCAGATTCAGCCAAGTCTCGAGCGCAGTGAGGCATCCGACGATTTCTTCCTTGCCAACTTTCATTGGGCGGCACACAGCCCCTTCGCGCGGATTAGAATTCAGCAGAGCTGACTCGATCAGATCTTTTCGACCCAGAAGCAGGCCGCTGCATTGTGGTCCTGATAGTCCTTTGCCTCCGGAGAAACAGTAGAGGTCAATCCCCATTCTTGCGTAGAGCCTTGCGTTGTCGGCTGGCGGAATGCCGGCGGCGTCATCCAGGAGCATAGGGATCTTGTGGTCCTTCGCGATCGCCAGCTCCTTCTGGAGTTTGTCGCCTAGATCCGTGGTATAGATCATCGCCGTGTTTTCGTTAATGGCGCTTGCGATTTCTTCAGGCGAATACACCAAAACCAGCTTGGCGCCCACCAGCCGGATGGCGCTATCGAAAGCGCTGCGGCCTCCCACCATGATCACTTCGTGCTTCAGGCCGGTGGTATCTGGGAGCTGCCATATATATTTGTCGTCACTGCCCGCAACACACGCCGCGGTTGCCGCGGACATCGCGCCCGCAGAGCCGGAAGTCACGATGCCGGACTCGGCGCCAGTCAGCTCCGACAAGCGCCGGCCCACGGCGCGCTGCAAGTCCAACATGTTCACGAAATAGTGGGCGGCCTCCAGCTGTGCTTGACGAACTTCCGGAAATTCAAGGGAACCGCTCAAGTAGGTCCATGTGCCGCGGCAATTGATAACGGTTTTTACCCCAAGCCGGGTGTATATGTTCTGCCGAGGATCCTTACCGACGGCGGCGGCGGCTTGCGCATACAAATCGCGTGCCGCGATCTGGCTGAGCAGCGGGGCAGCCGCTAATAGTTTGACGAACGATCGCCGGCTAGAGTTCTGGATACGCATTACGATTTCTCCTCCATCGTCGTTTGCGCTAATTTGTGCAGACCCAGCTTAAGCAGAACCGGTGCAACCTCAGCGGCCCGGAAATACATGCAGCCCTAATCTTCATCCCGCGGAAGTGGAATCTGGGATCGCACCGCCAGAATGTGTGCCTTGGCTTCTGGATTGCTCTGGTTGTAGAAGCCGACCGTGCAGTTGGGGCGGAAGTAATATGCGTCCCCTGCTTTCGCCGGATGGCGGCCTTCAATACCATCCATTCCTCCGCCGGCCACCATCACGCCTTCGCCGTCGAGGACGAGATAAATTTCCTCGGCGGTTTGATGATGATGTGGGAAATTCGTTCCTCCCGGGGCAAAACTCATCCAGAAAAAACTGGTCACCACATAGGCATCATCAATTGCATCGCGCTTCCCTGTTCGCGGCCCAAGGAGCAACTTGTAGAGAACGGATGTAGGATGCCCCTCGACAGTCTCTTCTTTTACATCATCCAGGTTGACAATCTTAGGTTTGGGCGATGGCGTTCCGATGGAGATTGACGATGGGATCTTGAACCCTATGACTAAGACACGCAGGGATTGATCAGTGCTATTCGCGATCGAGTGCTTCAAGCCTGGCGGCAGGTAGGTAAAATCATTTGCACGCATCGCATAGGTTCGGTCACCGTAATGCAGGACTGCCCGACCTTCCTCAACAAAATAAATTTCTTCTTCACGATCAAAGAACGTGCTCTGGCAGCTACCATGAGCATCGAGCGCGACTTCCTCGAAGCGAGCGACACTGATCATGATTCGATTTTCCGAGTCACCCTCGCCGAAAATTGGCTTGTAACGGCAAGCCGTGGCTGAGAGATCTCCACCCTGGCTCAGATGCGGCACGTCCCGGTACAACCATGTGGGGTCGACTTTCCACTCCTGGGCGAACGACTCGTATGGGAGCAGTACCAGCAGGAGCAGGAGCCGCAAATTCATTCTCAAGGGTTGGCGCAGGTGAACGCCGCGTTGCCCATTTGGTATACCACAGAATGTACTTGACGCAAATCGAAATCTTTCGTTTTATTGAGTTTTGTTTCATTTTGCGTTTGGGTCGGCGAATGCAGCCGACGCTTTGGAACTCCGGCGTGCTACCTTCAACTCCGGCGATTTCTGGAAAGGACTTATGAAATTGCGTTTTTCCGGCGTGAGTCGGGCTCGGTACATCATCATCGACATTTTTCTGGTCTTCCTCGGGTTCGCACCGGCTTTCGCTCAGACAGCTTCCCAGGCAAATCCGCTGGCTGTGGGGGAGTGTCGCATCGAAGCCATTGATTACAAGGGCTGGCACGCGCAGCAGCTTTCGAACAAATGGGTACAGTTAATCATCGTGCCGCAAAATGGCGGCCGATTAATGCAGGTAACTTTCGCGGGGCATCCCTATCTGTTTGTGAACCCCGACCTCGCAGGCAAGTACCTGCCGCCCACCCCTGGCCAATGGTTTAATTACGGCGGCGACAAGCTGTGGCTGTTGCCGGAGGGAAATGACGACGAACAACACTGGGTCGGGGACTCCGACGCGCTGGATGATGGCTCGTTTTCCTTTCGAAAGCTTTCGGAAGGAAAACAGTGCGAAATTGAACTGACGGGGCTGGCCGATCCGCAAACCGGGATCCAGTTTCAGCGTACGATTCACCTGGATGCGGACTCTCCGCGCATTCGCTTTCAGGCAGTCATGAAAAACGTGACCGGGCATACCATTGAGTGGTCGATGCAGTCGGTCTCACAATACAACACCACCGATCCGTCGTCACCTGGAGGTTTCAACCATAATTTCTGGACATTCACTCCGGCGAACCCGGCGAGTAGTTATCTTAACCGCTATCACGTCCGCTTCGGTCCCGCGGAGAATTCTTCCGTGTCTGTAAGGGACGATGGCTTGTTTACCGTGCACTATGTGCACATGGCTGCCGAGCTATGGCTGGACTCAACCGATGGCTGGCTGGCCGTAGTCGACGGCAGCAGTAAGTACGCGATGGTGGAACGCTTCCAGTACACCGAGAGCAAACCCTACCCGGGCAAAGCTTCTGTCATCTTTTGGACGAATGGCCCCGAAATGAGGTTGAACGACGGAATACCGTCGCTGAGCACGGGCGGGGATGGAAGCCCTACGTACCTTGAAGCCGAGATCAATAGCCCGATGTGCCGACTGCGTCCCGGGGAAAGTTGTGAACTCGACACGGAGTGGCTTCCCACGAGAGCCGGAAGCGAGTTCCACGGTGTGAAAGACGCCGGTATCGTGATACGCCCTCTGCAAAGCAGTTTTATTGAGGATGGCAAGATCAGACTTTCAGGATCGTTTGGTGTGTTTTCTTCCGGCCACCTGGTTGCGCACTTTTACAATGAACATGGTGCGAGGCTCGGCAGCATGCCATTGGCGAGCGTAGATCCAAGCGAACCGGTGATGCTGGAAACTGAGGTTGTCCCGCCGCCAAGAACTGCGCGAGTCTCGCTTCATGTTGAAGACGATCACGGCGTCGACTGCGGTTCACTTCAAGAGGTGCAGGTGGCTGGCGGAGACCATCGCTGATATGGGTTCGTTCGGGAAAGCATTCATCCTGCTTGCGGCGTTTGTCTGGATAGCCGTGGCACCCATGAAAACGCAGCAGACACAGGTTTCTCTTACTGCCGATACCGATGTGAGCGATACGGACGTGCGGGATAGAGACTTGCTGGTACAGCCCGTCGGTGCGAACTGGACCTCTTATAACGGCGACTACACCGGCCGACGCTACAGCAGCCTGCACGATGTTAATGTCGCAAATGTCGCGAAACTGCGTGCGGCGTGGGTCTTCCATCCCGGCAATTCAAAAAACCTCGAAGCCACGCCTGTCGTCATCAACGGCGTGATGTACGTGACTTCGGCTAACGATGTCTTTGCTCTCGACGCGCGAACCGGACGTGTCGTGTGGCATTACCAGCGTCCCGTTAGCTCGGGATTGCTCGACGATGCTGCGGCTCACAAGAACCGCGGCGTGGCCGTGTGGCAGCATTTCGTTTACCTGGAAACTGACGATGCCCATTTGCTCTGCCTCGATGCTCGCTCGGGAGGCTTGCGATGGGACGTCGAATATGCCGAGAAGAGCAAACACTATGGCGCCACGAGCGCTCCACTGGTTGTGAAAGGAGCGGTGATCGTCGGTACTTCCGGCGGCGACTCCGGTGTGAGGGGCTTTGTGGCGGCCTACGATGCGCAAAGCGGTAAACTAAAGTGGAAATTCTGGACGATCCCTGGTCCCGGAGAATTTGGTTCGTCCAGTTGGCCTGGTGACGCTTACCTGCACGGTGGTGGCACAACCTGGATGCCTGGTACATATGATCCGGAACTTAACACTTTGTATTGGACCACTAGCAACCCCGCGCCGGACTTTGTGGGTGACCCGCGTCCGGGTGACGACCTCTATACAGATTGCGTTCTGGCGCTTGACCCTGACACGGGAGATCTGAAATGGTACTTCCAGTTCACGCCCCACGACTTGTACGACTACGATGCCAACGAAACTCCGGTGCTGGTGGATACAGAGGAAGACGGCATACCGCGTCATTTACTCGCGCAAGCCAACCGGAACGGTTTTTTTTATGTTCTCGACCGCAGCAACGGCAAGTTGCTGCACGCCACTCCTTTTCTGGATAGGTTGAACTGGGCAAAAGGTGTCGATTCATCTGGCCGTCCAATAGTTGCGGGCCGAGTTCCGACTGCACAAGGCGAGTTGATATGTCCGGGCATAGATGGAGCTACTAACTGGTTTTCTCCTTCTTATGATCCTGAGACGAGATTCTTTTACGTGATGGCTTTAGAAAACTGCAACTTGTACTTCGCGAATCCAAAGCCCTTCGCCAAAGGGCAGACCTATTACGACACCGGCACAAAGCTTCCGCGCGATGAACACTCGCAGAAAATCCTGCTGGCACTTTCGATCGGCGATGGAAAACGGACTTGGCGCTATCCGCAGGTCGGACAGGGCGATTCATGGGGCGGGATATTAACCACCGCTGGTGGTGTTTTGTTCTTTGGAGATGACGCCGGCTCACTCGAAGCGGTGCAAGCGACGACCGGACGCGCTCTCTGGCACTTTAATACCGGCCAGATCATGCACGCTTCTCCGATGACCTACGCCATTGATGGCATCCAGTACGTGGCAATTGCCGCGGGAAGCGACGTTCTTGCCTTCGCCCCTCCACATTGAAGTACGTGACTTGGTTGGGGCACATGATGCGCCTCAGTGTTCGAGATAGGGCACGAAGCCTTGCGCTTTCGTTTCGAGGCGGTACACCGAAGTAGTTGCCGTGATGTAGAGAGTGCTGTAGTTCTTATCCCCCCAGGCGAGGTTCGCAGGTTGTTCCGGCGTAACAATTGTGCCGAGGTGGTTTCCCTGCTCATCCCACACCCAAATACCATTCGGCCCAACCACGTACAAGTTTCCGTGCTTGTCGACCTTCATGCCGTCGGGTACGCCGTCGTCTTTTCCTCCCGGTTCCTCGCCGAAAATCCGGCCGTTGCTGAGTGTGCCGTGTGAGTCTATGTCGTACACGCGAATGTTTCTTTGTTCGCTGTCGTCGACATATAAGTGTTTACCATCGGGCGGGAAAGCAAGACCATTCGGCTGGGTTAGGTCCTTGGTAAGCAACTGTAAGTTGCCCTTGCCATCGAGCCGGTAGACGCCCTGAAATGGTATTTCCTGTTTCGCTCCAGCGACAAAATCCATGGTGGGATCGGTGAAATAGAGTGCTCCATCAGGGCCGACCACTACATCGTTCGGAGTATTGAGTTTCTTGCCCTGGTAATGGTCAGCCAGGATTTTGTATTTGCCGTCTGAAGTCACTTCAATCACAGCCCGCAAAACACTGGCACAATCGATAAGCCGATGCTGCCGGTCGAATGTATTCCCATCGGGATCGCCGAGCGCGATGACCTCCTCCTTCCTGCCATCAGGATAAAGCTTGTAAAGTTTGTTGACGGTTTCATCGCTGACGTAAAGAAATCCGGCCTCATCCCACACCGGACCCTCGGTAAATCCAAAGCCGCTACCCATCGTGCTGAGTTGCGCGTCGTGGTCAATCAGATTCCAGAACTGCGGCAACTTAGCCTGGAGCTGAAACGGCCGAGGCGCTCGCTGCGCCCAAAGAGCTGATGTCGCCGCAACCAGAAGAACGAGACTGATAATGATGAACCTAAGGGGAATTGTCGCTCTGAAGCTCATGAAGGTACTTTCCCTTAAGACAATTGAAAGTGTGTTGACGGTTTGTCGCTGCCGGCTCCTACTGTTCCCATTCGTCGACTTTCGCCGGCGTCGGGGATCCGCTGTCCCTGGCCACATTCAGCAAATAACTAACTAGATCGTTCAATTCACGCGGATCGAGTCTCGAGCCGTAATCAGAGGGCATCAACGAGTGCAAACCGGGCTCGATTTTATCGATCTCTGATCGGGACAGAAAGTGGAACGTCCCGTCCAGCGTCTGCAACTGAATCGAGAAATTGTCTTCATCGCGTACTCTGCCCTCAAATTTCGCTCCGTCGCGAAGTGTTGCGGTCACAAGCCGCACCTGCTTGTCATCGTTTGCAGGGTCGACGATCGCATTCCGAATCTGCTCGATCGTGTGAGATTGCGCGTAATCCGACAAATCCGAAGCGATGAAGCCCCCTTCACCGGCAACCATGTGACACTCTGAGCAAGCGGCCTTGCCAAAGAAAATCGTTTTCCCCTGCTCGGGGTTTCCCGGCAGAGCCGCAGTTTTATTTTTGCCCTGAAGTGTGCGCAGATATGCAACCAGGGCGCGAATCTGGGCGTCTTGCAGCGAATGGAACGCAGGCATACCGGTTCCGGGCACGCCGTTTTCGATTACGTGGAATATCTGCAAATCAGAAAGGCGCTGCACGCTTGGTCTCTCGGCAATGTTCGGCCCTCGCTCGCTGCCCTTGCCATCAAGTCCGTGGCACTGGGCACAGGTCGAAGTGAAGGCCCGCTTGCCCTGAATCGAGTCAGCCTTGGAAGATGTTGGCCGCTTCTGTGAGGGGTTTTGCGCCTGCGCAACGAACACGCTGACGATCAATAGAAGGCTCGCAAACAGGCCCAATGATTTTGTGTTCAAAAGCATCAACGATGTGGCGCAGCGCATCGGCGAGAGAAACAAATATAACCCTCCGACGAGAAATCCTAGAACAACAACTTCAAAGCAATCTGCATAATGCGAGGATCTCGCGCCGAAGTCACATACCCGAAGCCGCCAGCGACTGAGTTGTTGAAATTTCCCGAAGGATTGTTGAACTGGGCATGATTGAAAATGTTGAACGCTTCTGCGCGGAATTGCAGCTGAGTGCGCTCGGTTATTTGCGTATCTTTAAGCAAAGCCATATCAAAGTTGTTGATCCCCGGACCAATAAAGAAGCGGCGCATAACGTTTCCCACCTGGCCAATAGGCTCCGCTACGAAGTAATTAGGGTTGAAATATGGCTGTCCGGCTTGATTGCGGGGATTACGGTTCACATAGAGCGGGCTGCCATTGTTCGCGTAGCTGGGCTCGTCGATCGTGTCGGCGAATGTGCCACTGAGCGAGTTATCGTCGGATGGCTCACTTATCTGAACAGGCTCCCCCTTGGCGAATATCGCGATACCGGAGAGCGACCAACCGGAAGTCAGTCTCTTTGCCGCCCCGCCAGCAAACCTGTCGAAGGGCAGCTGGACCGTGTAGCTGATGGTCAGATCTTGCGGGACATCGAAGACCGACAAGGCGCGGCTTGCTCTGGGATTAAAGGGATTGGTCGCGTCAAACGAGGTCGAACCGTTGTCTATCGACTTTTCGTAGGTGTAAGCAACCAGCAAATTCGCATATTTCTGGGCGTGCTTCACGCTGACCTGCAGAGAGTTATAACTGGAACTAACAGCCGTAATCATGTATGGATTGCTGCCGAAGTTAATGCCGAACGGGCGAGTACCATTGACCGTAGTTCCGTTTGCCAGCGTGTAGACGTTATCTTCACCGAACGGCCCGCACGGGCTTTGGCCCGGCGCCAAGACCGCGGCAGTCAAGGAAAGACAGAGAGCCGCACTTGCGGGATTGGAATCTTCAAACGTCAGGAGGTGCCGGCCAACCGTTCCCACATAACTCACACTCGCGACCGTAGACGATCCCAGCTGGCGCTGTAGCGACAACTCAAATTCCTGAACCTGCGGGATTTTGTCGCGAGGGTAGAGGTAATCGGACCCCGAAATAGGCGTGGCTTGGGCCCAATTGAAGGAGGTATCCGGATTCTTGGGCGACGCATTCGAAGGAGGAAAGGTAAAGGGAAACTTCGGCCCCGCACCGACCTCACTAAACCCGGTACCGCGATCGATAAACGGAGATGCCAGTAGCGTGGGCTCCGGAGAAGAATAATACAAACCATATGGAGCATCCCCAACTTCAACGAAGCCGGTGGCATCTTCAATGGCGCTGTAGAAGATGCCGTATCCTGCACGGATGCTGGTTTTCCCTGGTCCTCCGAACAATTTGCCGAGCAAGCCGTCCGCGGTGTTCGGGGCATAGGCGAATCCAATTCTGGGTGCGAAGTTGTGGTACTGAATTGGGGCCAAGGTTCGCGGCACGCCTGGATCTCCGGGAACCACCAGCCCTCGCGGCGCCGTGGGGAAGATTTGCGACTGTTCGCCGGAGATCACGGTTTCCAGTTTGTTTTGCGTGTCGTACCAGGGCGTCATGATCTCGTAGCGAAGGCCATAATTGACGGTCAGCGTTGGCCGTGCGCGCCAGCTATCCTGGGCGTAGACTCCGAAATATTTGTCCCGCGAGTCGAGAAGCTGCTGGCTGGCCTGTGTGAAATTATCGGGAGCGCCAATCAGGAAGTCGGCAAAATCGAGGCCGGTCTCTCCGCCGCCGAAGGTATATGCCCCATTCGCGTCATCGTAGTTTCGTTCGTTAATCTGATCGTAATGAAAATCTCCGCCGAACTGCAAGGTATGGGTTCCCACAATTTTCGTGAAGTTATCGATAATCTGGTAAGTGTTGTTGTATTGCCGCAGAGCGTCCTGAGGAAGTCCAAAGGAATAGTTATTGAAGACAAAGGACGGGACTCCTTCGAGTGTTGGAGTGATAGCGCTAATTCCGCCCGTGCTGTTCCAAGGGGTATTAAAGCCCAATGTGTTCAGCGGAACGCCGGTGCCGCCGATTGGAATTCCTCCGAAGTATCGGTCCCGCAGATATACCAGCCGAACGTCATTGACTGTCGAATTGTTGATTGTTGTAGTTAGGCCGAGATTGATCATCTCTGAGCGTCCCTGAACGCTGCTATCGAAGCCCGGAAAAGTGATGCCCTGTGCATAAGGAGTGGTCACCGAGAATTGATCGAAAAAGTAATATCCAAATAAAGTACCGTAGTGCGTATTCGTATCCAGGCGGATTCCGAACTTGTCGTCCCTTAAGTGCTGGTTATAGGACGATGCTTCATAATTCGCGCCTGATGCCAGATTCGCATTTGGTGCCGGAATATACTTCAGAGTATCTTTCGCGACAGGAGACCACGCTGACATGGGGATGACGGCATTCGGGAATACGCAGGCGGTGTTGCTTGTGCATCCAGAAGTGTAGTAAGGCTCTCCCGGTGTCACCGTATATCCCAATTCTTTACTAAGGATATAGGCCCAACCACCGAAGGGATAGTCCGGCAGAGACGGGGCTGCCGAAGTTCCCGTAACAGTACCGGTGAGGGCTCCAGCTTCGTCCATTAAATTCCCGGCACGATCTGCCGTGGTTGGAACAGCGAAGGATTGGGTCTGGCCCAGGATTTGTCTGTTTCCCTGATAGTCGCCAAAAAAGAAAACCTTGTCTCTTTTGATTGGCCCGCCCACGGTTCCACCAAACTGATTCTGCTTGAAATCGCCGCGTACCCCTCCGGCGAAGAAATTAGCGGCATCGAAGTCAGTATTGCGCAGGAAATCGAACACGTCTCCGTGAATTTGATTGGTTCCAGACTTGGTGACGACATTAATTTGTCCGCCGCTGAAGTTTCCGTATTCCGCATTGAAATTATTAGTGATGATACGGAATTCGGAGATTGAGTCGAGATTGGGAATAATAGCCGCTCCGTTGTGAACGCCTTCTTGCGCATCCGCTCCATTCACCATGAAACCGTTCGAACCCATCCGGCCACCGTTTACCGATTGTGTTCCGTTCGTCTGATCGCCGGACACTGTCGTTTCATCTGCACCTACTCCTTGGGTTGTATCGTTGCAATTGCTTGATGTGCACTGATAGGGCGAAACCCCAGGCTGCAAGGCCAAAAGGTCGATAAAAGAGCGGCCATTCAGTGGCACAGAAGTCATCTTGGTGCCCTCGATGACTTCTCCCATTTGCGTGCTCTGTGTCTCGACGTGAACCACGTCTGAACTGACTTCGATCTTCTCGTTGATCGTACCAACCTCGAGACTGGCGTCGGCCCGAAGAGCGGAGTTGGCGTCGATCACCAGTCCTGTGGTGCGGAATGTTTTGAACCCCACCTGGCTAATCTCCAGGTCATACGTGCCGATCGCGAGTGCGGGAAGATTATAGAAACCCTTGGCGTCGGTTTTGGCTGCCGCCTTGATTCCTGTGAGGGTATCGGTAGCAACGACGGACGCGCCCGAAATGACAGCCCCCGACTTGTCCGTGACAACTCCGGAGATGCTTCCGGTAATGCTTGCCGAACTGAATGCTGATGCGAACATTACGAACGCGAGTATCGCAAACCCGCCACTGCAACGTGCACGCATAGCTGATCTCCCGGCCCCCGATGGGTTATTCCGTTTCGAGCGTTCCAATCTTTACTTTCATCTGATGAAAGTAATTCCTATTTCTTGAATGAGGCATTGGAATCACGGTTTATCGCAATCGAGCCACACGTGTCAACCAGTTTTCGATGGCGATTCATCTAAGTGAACCAATTGGTGCTCTGGAAAAACCCGGCCAAGCATCGGGCATCTCGCGCATTTCGCAAGGCACTATTTTCCTTTAACCGCGATAGCCGATATCTCGATTCGAGCATTATTGACCAGCGCCGCGGCCTGCACGGTCGCACGCGCCGGTTTCGGATCGGGCACAACGCTTTTGTAAATTTTGTTCATTTTCGGAAAATCATGAATGTCGGCAAGGTAGATGGTCACATTGACGATGTCTTTCAATTCGAATCCGGCAGCTTTTAGAACTTTTTGGATGTTTTCGAGCGCCGCGCTCGTCTCGGGCCCGATCCCACCTGCGGCCAGTTTGCCGGAATCATCAGTACCCTCCTGTCCCGCCACGTAAAGAGTGTCGCCTGCGATGATGCCGTCGCTGAACGGAAGGTCCCTGGCAGGGGACAGATTTACGGCTTTTCGTGCTTGTCCCTCGGCCCGGTGCGCACCGAGACTAACGCACAGCGCCATCAAGACGGCAGATAAAACTACGCGTGCGCTCAACTGCATTGCGATTTTCATTTTTGGCTTCCTTGGTTAAGATTTAGCTCTTCCACCCTGCAGAAAACAGTGTTAGAGTCCGCGCACATATATACATCCCGGAGGAGAAATGAACAAGTTTCGCGGTCATTTAAGATTCCGCATAGCGGCTGCATCGCTAGTGTTTATCGTAGCGTTGGGGATCAGCCTGTATAGCCTTAGATTGCCCCGCGCTTGGGCTCAGTCCAGCAATTCATTGCAATCCGACAGCAGTTTGATTTCCGAATTCCGGCGTGTGGAAGTGGCATCGGTCTCCGACGCGCTTGAGCAGTTGACCGGCAAGCGGATGTACATGAGTCATCGCATGCATCCCATCTTTACGACGAAATTTGCGGGGTTTGCCCGGACTGTTCTGCTCAAGAAAGACGAAGGCAATAGCGATCCAGCCTCTTTGAATGGAATGCTAAAGGCCATCGACGATGGTTCGGCTGATTCCGTCTACGTCATGGTTCTTGAGGACGGTGAAGATATCGCGGGAATGGGCGGCCTGATGGGCACAGCGATGGCCGCACGCGGATACGCCGGCGCGGTGATCGATGGAGGTGTGCGGGATGTGGCCTATTTGCGGAAGATCGGTTTTCCGGTTTACGCCACCGGCATTGTTCCGTCGACGTCGGTGCACCATTACCGGTTTTCCGGTTCCCAGATTGCGGTGACCTGCGACGGCGTGGTGGTCAATGCCGGCGACATCGTAGCGGCAGATAGCGATGGAGTTGTCGTTGTCCCTCGCGCACAAGCGGACAAGGTGCTGGCGCTTGCGCAGCAGATGGATTTCAAAGAGCACTCAATGTATGCCGTGATCGAACAAATGAAGTCGATTGTGGAGGCAGTTAAAAAATTCGGCAGGATCTAGACGAAGGCTATTGCGCAAAAGCTGTTTTCATCAGATAATTTGCGTTTTCATTTTCTCTCTTTGTCGATTTGCGTCGGTACTCATGCCAGACATCTCCAAACGAATTTACAACATAACTTCCCTGCAGCGGGGATTGCGCCTTCTGCAGCTCTTCACCGAGTCCTCTCAGGGGCTCACGGCAAAGCAGGTTGCGGAGCGCTCGCATCTGCCGGTGAGTACGGTTCATCGTTTTTTGATGAACCTGGAGGCAGCTGGTTTTTTGAACTGTAGCGGCGGTGTCTATCATCTCGGAATCGCCTGTTTTGCGATCGGGCAGGCGGCTTTGGCTCAACTGGATATTCGCCGCGTGAGTCTCCCATACCTGCAGGAATTGAACCGGCAGACGCGCGAGACGGTCCACTTGACCGTACGACACGGCTCTTCCGCGGTTTACGTTGAAAAGCTCGACTCAACCGAACAACTGCGCATTTTCTCTCGCATCGGAGCTGCCGTCCCGCTTTACTGCACCGCTGTGGGCAAAATCATGCTCGCATACATGTCGGGCGAGCAGCAAAAGCGGCTGCTGCCTCAACTCGAGCTGAAACGTTACACGCCCAACACAGTTGGAAACCTGCAGCAGTTGGAGGCCGAACTTCACCGCATTTGTAAGAACGGTTATGCCTGTGATCTGGAAGAGCACGAACTCCACATCCGATGTGTGGCCGCGCCCATTTGGGACCACACGGGGCTGGTCAATGCGAGTCTTAGTATCACGGCGCCGATCGTTCGGATGGCGATCAGCCGGTTGCGGCAACTCGCACCTCTGATTCAAGCCGCAGGACTGCAAATCTCGCGTGAATTGGGATATCGGACAAGCGGCAGCGGCCTGCCAACACGAAGAAGCGACATTGTGGAGGGTGCAGTTGCGAAATCTCTGTAAGAGTGCGAGGGCGAGCATTCCCGCGAGTGCAGAGAGCCTCAGATCGGATTGGCGAACTGTATGCGCCAGCCAATGGACTTCTGTTGCTGTCGTCGCCATCGTCTTTACTGTCTTCGCTGCTGCCTGCTTTGCTGCTTCAGGCAAAGATGAGGGGCGCGCCGCCCCCACAACAATCGACATTCGATCAGAAGATCTTCTGGCTCAGCCTCCAAACGCGAACTGGACTTCATACAACGGCGATTATTCCGGCAGACGTTACAGCGCACTTTCGGCGATCAATTCCGGCAACATCGCGGATTTGCAGGCGCAGTGGGTTTTCCACGCCGGTAATACAAGCCGGCTTGAAGTCACGCCTTTGGCAGTGAATGGCATGATGTTCGTGACCGCAGCCAACGATGCGATTGCACTGGATGCGCGTAGCGGACGAGTCGTCTGGCGGCATCCCTGGCCCATTTCCGAAGGACTGATCGACGACGCCTCAGGGCACATCAATCGCGGGGTCGCACTCTGGCACAACCGGCTCTACATGGAGACCGACAACGCGCATCTTCTCTGTCTCGATGCCCGGTCCGGCAATCTGATTTGGAATGTAGCCTATGCCGACTGGAACAAAAACTACGGCGCTACCAGTGCCCCTCTCGTCGTAAAAGACAAGGTTCTCGTCGGAACCTCCGGGGGCGACGATGGGGTTCGGGGTTTCGTGGCGGCCTACGATGCTCTAACCGGCAAGCTTGCGTGGCGATTCTGGACCATCCCCGGGCCAGGCGAGCCTGGTTCCGAGAGTTGGCCCGGTAAACTCTACCTTCATGGCGGTGGAACCACGTGGATGCCCGGAACCTATGATCCGGAACTCGACACAATTTACTGGGGCACCAGCAATCCCGCGCCTGACTTCGAAGGCGGTGTGCGTCCGGGAGATGATCTTTACACGGACTGCGTGTTAGCTCTCGAACCGGATACCGGCAGATTGAAATGGTACTTCCAGTTCACGCCACATGACCTGTTCGACTATGACGCGGTCGAGACTCCGATGCTGATCGATGCAGTCTATCGCGGCGCCGCGCGAAAACTTCTCGTGCAGGCGAATCGGAACGGCTACATCTACCTGCTCGATCGCACCAACGGAAAGTTTCTTTCGGCTGCGCCATTCGTAGAAAAACTGAACTGGGCCAAAGGGATTGATGCGCAGGGCAGGCCTTTACTGACGGGGGCTGAGCCGGCGTCGGCAGGAACCCGCGTTTGTCCCGGATATTCGGGAGCGACAAACTGGTTCGCGCCGTCCTATAGCGAATCCACACATTCGGTTTATTTCATCGCACTCGAGGAATGCGAAAGGTATTTTTTCAAACCGCAGAGCTTTCATGAGGGTCAGGGCTATTACTCGACAGGTGTGAAACACATCCCCAGTGAAATTTCACAGAAAGTGCTGGTCGCCTTCAACCTGGACGCGGACTCGATTGCCTGGAAGTATCCGCAGACCGGCGCGGGGCGCTCCTCCAGTGGGACACTGGCGACCGCAGGAAATTTGGTCTTTTTCGGCGACGATGCCGGTTCGTTTGAAGCCATCGAAGCTGGCACCGGCAAGCCGCTCTGGCATTTCAACACCGGGCAGGAGGTCAGTGCGTCGCCCATGACCTATGCGATCGCGGGCAAACAGTATGTAGCAATTGCCGCCGGCAGCGACGTTTTCAGCTTTGCATTGCCTTGACCGATAGAAGTCTCCAGACGGAGTGAAAATTCGAAACTGAATCGAAAGGATCGTAGAAATGAAATCAACAGTGACTCGCAGAACATTTGCGGCACGATTTGCTTCGGTGTTTTCGGCTCTGGGTATTGCGTCAGCACTGTCACCAACCCGCGGAGTCGCGCAGAGCACTGGCGGCGCACAGAGTGTGGCAGGAATTCGCAAGCTCAACGACGAAGGCAAACCCTCCAGCGAGAAAGAAGTGATTACACCAATAGTCGAGCACAACGGTGTGCTCTACATTTCAGGAATCGGAGCGCACGACTCGCGGGACTCGAAGGAATGGACGATTGACGCTCACACCACAATCGTCATGGACAAAATCAAGAAAGCCGTAGAGGCCGGCGGCGGATCGATGGACAGCGTTCTGCAGGCAAACGTCTTCTTAGTCAACATCGAACATTGGGACGGAATGCACAAGGTCTTCGGAACCTATTTTCCTCACGGTGGTCCGGCGCGTACTACGGTTGCAGTGGCTGCACTGCCAGGAAATTCGTTGGTAGAAATTAACTGCATCGCGGCCGTGAACCGCAAATAACAGCAAGGAGCAATTCTGATGGGACTCAATTCGAAGTGGAACCGGCGTGGTTTTCTCGGCACCATGGGCATGATCGCGGGTGCAGTGTTGGCGCCGCGGAAGCTGTTTTCTTCAAATCGCGCGGCAGTGGGTGCGGGCCCGAAGGTGACCGGCTTCGGGGAGACTGGGAATCCCTACGAAGAACTGGGCGTTACCACTGTGATCAATTGTGAAGGCACGATGACTATGCTCGGAGGGTCGCTGCCTCACCCCGAGCTCGAGGCCGTGATGACCATGGCTGGCCGTCATTTCGTGAGCATTCCGGAGTTAGAAGTCGCGGCGGGAAATCGTATTGCGCAAATGCTCAAGTTGCCGGAGGGTTACACAGCGCTCGTGACGTCGGGTGCCGCAGCGGCTATACAGTCTGGGCTGGCGGGCATTCTGACGGGGGGGAATGAGAGTTTGATCCGGCAATTGCCCGACCTGACCGGCATGAAGTCGGAGGTGATCATTCAGAAATCGCATCGCAATCCCTTCGATCACCAGTTGCGATCGACAGGAGTAAAGCTCATCGAGATCGAAACCGCCGGCGAATTGAGGAATGCGGTCAACGAACGCACGGCGATGATGCACTTCACCAACTTCGCCAACGCTGCAGGACAGATCAAGGTGGACGAATGGGTCAAGTTTGCAAGGCAATATAACGTTCCTTGCATGAACGACGCTGCCGCCGACACACCTCCGGTCTCACACCTCTGGGACTACACCGACATGGGTTATGACCTCGTGACTTTCAGCGGCGGCAAGGCAATTCGTGGACCGCAATGCGCGGGCCTGCTAATCGGCCGCAAAGGGCTGGTCGCCAATGCTCTTCTCAATAACAGTCCGCACGAGGACACATTGGGCCGCAGCCAGAAAGTGGGCAAGGAAGAGATCGTGGGCATGATAAAAGCCCTCCAGCTGTTTCTCGCCGAGGACCACGATGCTCTCGCGAGGGAATGGCAGGGTCGACTGGAAATGATTTCCGGCGAAATCACAAAAGTTCCCGGCGTAAGCACCTCTTTCTTCGTGCCGGACATTGCCAATCATGTGCCGCACATGCGCATCACCTGGGACGAGGCTCGTATTTCGCTGAACCCGGACCAAGCGGAAAAGCTGCTGCGCAATTCGAAGCCTTCGATTGTGATCAGCAGCGGTGAGGGAGAACCGGGGCTGTCCATGAATTCGTTCATGCTGCAGCCAGGCGAAGACAAGATCGTCGCTGCGCAACTTTCGCAACTGCTGCGTGCGCACTCGGCCTAGCGAAAGACGCCCAGCGTCGGAATCTCGGCGAAGGAGAATCTTGGCGATTAGCAAACGCGTTCACACGGGCGAATCGGGCCGTTCAGCTCTCCGGCGTGCGGGGCTTCGCTTCTGTGGCAACGCACAGAGGAGTCAGCGGTGACAGGCAGAACGAGCCATGTACGGCAATTTCTCGTGTTCTGGCTGTTCATCCTCAGCGCCGTCTCTTATCTGGATCGCGTAAACATCTCGATCGCGGGAGGCACTCTGGCCGATGCCTACCATCTCAGCGACGTACAGCTGGGAAAAATTTTCAGCTCGATGCTCGTTGGCTACGCGATCTTTCAAACTGTCGCAGGAAGGCTCGCCGACCGCTACGGTGCGCGTCGCGTGCTCACGGCGGGAGTGGTTTGGTGGGGAGTCTTCACAGCCCTGACTGCGCTCGTCCCGGCAAATATTGCGGGGGCACTGTTAGTGTTCGTCATCGTTCGTTTCTTGTTGGGTGCGGGCGAGGCCGTTATCTATCCCTCCGCAAATCAATTCGTCGCGCGCTGGATTCCGATGGGTGAGCGTGGTATCGCCAATGGGTGGATTTTCGCCGGAGTCGGCGCGGGCGCCGGCCTTACGCCGCCTCTGATCACCTGCATCATGATCCATTACGGCTGGCGTTCGTCGTTCCTGGTGTGCTCGATCATAGGCTTCGCCGCAGGTGCAGTCTGGTTTTTGGCGGCTCGCGACACACCCGCGGAGCACCCGCACGTCTCTTCTGCAGAGTTGGCGACAATTGAATCCGGATTGGCTTTATCGGTGTCCGCCCCAGCGTCGCCTGCGAGGAACGATTCCTTATCCGTGGCAGATGTCACTCGCATTCTGGTGCCATGGAGACGGGTCGTGCGCAGCAAGGAAATCTGGGCAGTTACAGTTAGCTACTTCTGCTACGGCTACGTGGCATGGATTTTCTTCAGCTGGTTCTATCGTTACCTGGCGAAAGTGCGGGGGCTCGATCTGAAAACCAGCGCCTTTTACTCCATGTTGCCATTTCTGGCCATGTTGGTATCTTGCCTCGCGGGGGGGGCGATCAACGACCGCCTCACAAAATGGAAAGGCCCCCGCCTGGGCCGCTGCCTTCTGGCGGCATTCGCTATCGCACTGGCAGGCGTCTTTATCGCGCTGGGATCTCAGGTCAAAAGTGCAAGGCTCGCCAGCATCGTCCTCGCGGGTGGAGCGGGCGCGTTGTATCTGTCGCAGAGTTCCTTCTGGTCTCTAACCGCCGACATTGCCGGGCCTTCGTCCGGATCTGTCTCGGGCTTCATGAATACCGGCAATCAGGTTGGCGCAGCAATTACTGCGTCTCTCACACCATGGATCGCAGCGCGCTACGGCTGGACCGCCTCATTTTTGGTTGCAGCGGTGCTCTGCTTTGTGGGCGCGGCCTGCTGGCTGGTCGTGAGCCCTGCCAACTCTCTGGTCGCCGCGAATGCACCCGCGACGGGATCGGGCTCGTTTGCTGCCGGCGAGCCGGTCACCGATGTCGGGAAACTGCGTTCGTGAGTTGTGAGTGTGTTCTTATCATGGTTTCTGAACTATGGCGAAATTGAATGTGAAACCGAAGCAAGAATGCGCCTGGGACTTGGTCAGCCTCGGCGAAGTCATGTTGCGCCTCGATCCCGGCGACCAGCGCATTTCGACCGCACGCCACTTTCGCGCGTGGGAAGGCGGCGGAGAATACAACGTTGCCCGCGGGCTGAAGCGCTGCTTCGGAATGGATACGGCAGTAGTCACCGCTCTGGCGGATAATCCGATCGGACGCCTGGTCGAAGATCTGATGTTTCAAGGGGGCGTCAGCCAGAAGTATGTCCGCTGGGTGCCGTTTGATGGAGTCGGCCGAAGCGTACGTAACGGCATCAACTTCACCGAAAGAGGATTCGGCATTCGCGCAGCGCTCGGTTGTTCGGATCGTGGCCATACCGCCGTCTCGCAGATGAAAACGGGCGAGGTCGACTGGAGCCGGATATTTTCCCGTGATGGTGCGCGGTGGTTCCACACCGGCGGAATATTCTGTGCACTTTCAGAATCGACGCCGCTGGTGGCGCTGGAAGCAATCACGGTCGCGAAGAGCGCCGGTACTGTCGTCTCCTACGATTTGAACTATCGCCCGTCATTGTGGAAGTCGATCGGCGGAAAGGCGCGCGCGCAGGAAGTCAATCGATCGATCGCTCCGCACGTTGACGTGATTTTGGGAAACGAAGAAGACTTCTCTGCCGCTCTGGGCTTCGCAGTCAAGGGACTCGATGAACAACATTCCACGCTTGATCACAGCGGCTTTCACGAGATGATCACGAAAGTCATTGAAGCTTTCCCCAATGTCAAAGTAGTTGCCACAACTTTACGCAACGCGAAGACCGCAACCCTGAACGATTGGGGCGCCATGTGCCATTGCGACGGCCATTTCTACCAGGCTCCGCTTCGCGAGAATCTGGAGATCTATGATCGCGTGGGTGGCGGCGATTCTTTCGCTTCGGGACTAATCTATGGCTTTCTTTCGGGAAAAGATCCTCAATGGGCGGTCGAATGCGGTGCGGCGCATGGTGCGTTAGCCATGACCACCCCCGGCGACACCTCGATGGCAACCCTGGGCGAAGTTCTTCAGGCCATGAAAGCGCAAACTGCACGCATTGAACGCTAGGACTTTTATTTATGACTTCGCTATCGAAACTGAGAATTCTGGAAAAGATTGAGGACTCCGGACTGGTCGCGGTAGTGCGCGCGCAGAGTTCCGAGCAGGCTTCCCGCATCGCCGATGCCTGCGCACTCGGCGGCGTGGGAGCGATAGAAATTACATTGACGGTCCCCGGAGCCCTCGGTGTGATTGCCGACCTTGTGCGTCGCGATGCCGCCAAAAATATTCTCATCGGCGCTGGCACCGTCCTCGATCCTGAGACGGCGCGCGGGGCGATTCTCGCGGGAGCACAATTCATTGTCGGTCCATCCGTAAGCGCGGATACAGCTCGCCTGTGCAATCGCTATCAGATTCCCTATATGCCTGGCGCGGGCACGATCACGGAGATTGTCGCAGGCATGGAGTGTGGCGCCGAGATCATCAAAGTTTTCCCAGGAGAGATTTTGGGCCCGGCCTTCGTCAAAGGCGTGATGGGACCCTTGCCACAAGCTCGCCTGATGCCGACCGGTGGGGTGAGCATCGATAACGTTGCAGAATGGATCCGCGCTGGCTGCGTTGCCGTTGGGGTGGGCGGGAACCTGACTGCCGGGGGGCAGCGCGGCGATTATCAATCGATCACCGACCGGGCGCGGCAATTCATCGCCAAAATTCAAGAGGCGCGCCAGGAACCCGGGCACCGCCGATGACTTTCCCGCTTGACTCCGATCTGCCTTTTTTATGCCCAGGCATTCTTATCCGAAACGCGCAGAAAAGGAACAATCACCGCAGGCACCGCTGAGAAAGGCCCGCATCTTCACGGCACCCTAAACATCTTGCGGCATCACCGGCTGCACTCCTATATGCCGCACTCCCTGAGCGGCGACGCAACACGGGCTTACGCTAAAACACCAGCTTCAAGGCGAACTGAATTAGCCTTGGATTGTTGACGGTCTGAGTGATCTGCCCGAACCCGGGGGAGTCTGTAAATGTTCCTGGGAAAGCGAACTGGGGGTGATTGAAGATGTTAAAGACCTCGGTGCGGAACACCAAGTCAGCTCTTTCGCGAATCTTGAACCCCTTGAAGAGCGATGCGTCGAAGTTTACGAAGTCCGGGCCAAACAGCGGAGTGCGGGAAGCGTCGCCCAGAACTCCCGGCGGTGGATCGACGAAGCAGCTGGTGTTGAAGAATTCCTCCACCGTCTGATGACTTAATTTCCCGCTGCATACCTGATTGGGCCGGTTTCCGAGGGCGGTTCCGGAGTTGTTTACGCCAGTCGCGAGTCCGAGAGGGAATCCGGATGCGATATGCGAGATCACATTGAGCTGCCAGTTGCCGATGATGCCCTGAACCACACCATGGGCGCTGGGCGCAAAGTGCGCGCCCTTCCCAAACGGCAACCGATACAAAACGCTGGCCGAGAAGTTATTGGTCTGGTCGGTGATACTTAGTCCTTTATCCGTATAACCGCCTGGGTTGAGAGGATAAGCATTGGGAGCTGGATTCAACGGATAGTAAGGAACGCCGACCAGGGAACCTAAGTCATCGTTCAATCCGTTATCGAAGCCCTTGCTATAAGTATAAGCGACCAAAACGTACAAGCCGTTCTGATACGCCTTCTCTGCCTTTACTTGTAGAGAGTCGTATCGCGAGAGTCCTCTGTCGATCAGGCCGATCACATCGAAAAACTGAGGATACGGGCGAAGGTTCGCTGGGTCGATCTGCAAGTTGGGCGGGGCAGTATTCAGGTTCCAATTTTCGGTCTGAAGGTGACTTCCTCGCGAGCCAACATATGCCACGGTCAACACGGTTCCAGCCGGCAGTTGGCGCTGAAGATCGAGGTTGAACTGTTGAACCATTCCGGGCCTGAAATTCGTATTCTGGCTGTACACATTGCCGCTCAAGTTGTTTACATTAGGCCGCACTGGCACCGGGAATCCCTGGGACAGAGTCGTGACAGGCGTAATATCGTCGGTTTGGAACGAGTAAGTGCTGTAGAAGGGAGGATTCAAATCCAGACCTTCGGCGCCTAAGTTCCAGCCTGCATCGTGAAGGATCGAGTAACCCGCGCGGATTGCGTTCTTAGTCGACCACGGACTGTAACTGATTCCTATTCTAGGTTCGAAGCCTAAGTAATAAGGGCTGATGCCAGCGCCTTTTCCGGAGTTGACGCCGGCAACCAGGAGTTGGCCCGTGACGAAATCAAAGTTGGAATATCGATTTTGAGCCTCCACAGTCGGGGTCGTGTAGTTCCACGCCAGTCCGAGTTGCACGGTCAAATTCGGCTTCATTCTCCAGTTGTCCTGGAAGTATGGCCGGAACTCCTTCCACCGCCTGCCTGATACCGAACCTGAAAACTCGTTGTCATGCTCTCCGCCGGCGGGCAGGCCGAGCAGGAAGCTGGCGATGGGGTTGCCCGTAGCCGAGTTGAGTGAGCCATTCGTGAAGCCGGCCGTGAACAGGTTGTCGAATGACAATTCGCCCATGGGGAAAGCGTCGCCCAGTTCGTTCAATTGAAAGAAGCGCACGCCCATGCCCATCGAGAATGAATGTGCTCCGTGGACCCACTCGAAATCATCCGAGTAGTGAAACACGTTCGTGCCGTCCTGAATGGGAGAAAAACCTCGATCGCCGAGGCCCCAGTAGCCCTCGTTGAATTGCACGTTCAAAAAGCCGCTGCTGAAATATGTGCCGAGGTTGGCGTTTGGAATGCCGAGTTGCGTGCTCCAATCCGTACCGTCTCCGAACGAGGTGATGTGATCGAAGATGCGGTTATAACCAGCCGTAAACTGGTTGATCTTGTTACCGGAAAAGATATGGGTTTCCGATACGGCGAGATTGCGTCCGCGATCGGCAAGAGTCTGGTTGCTTGAGTATCCACCAGGTTGGCTGCCAAAGTCAGGCAAACCGGAGGGCACATAGACAGATGCCTGATCCCGGCTGAAGCGGGCAAAGAGCTTGTCGGCCGCCGAAAAGGTATGGTCGATGCGAAGGTCGAACTCGTTGTCCGTGTAATTCTGCTTCGGAACATCGACGTAATTCGCCGACAGCAACCCGGCGACATTCGGGAGCGGAAGATAATTCAGTATCTTGACCGAAATTGGGTTCAGGCGGTTGGTCGGGATAATGTTGCCGGGAAATTGGGTGCGGGTCGGGCCGCCGGGACCTGTAACAGTGGTCGCCGGGTCGTAGATTGGCACTTCAGGCGCGCCAGGAAACGACTCCGTGAAAATGCCAGCGCGTTCGTCGGCGGTTGGAACCTGCGTAAGGGACGGAATTCCCTGGATGTTTCTGGTTCCCTGATAGTCGAAGAAGAAAAACGTTTTGTCCTTTATGATCGGCCCGCCGAGGGAGCCGCCGAATTGGTTGCGAATATATTCGGGATTGACGGGGGAGAAATAGCTGGATGCATTGAGGTCGGTGTTGCGAAGGAAGTCGAACAGGGTGCCATGAAACTGGTTTGTGCCGGACTTTGAAATCAGCAGCACGGTCGGTCCGGCGCGGGTTCCGTACTGCACCGAATAATTTGAAGTGAGAACGTTGAACTCCTGAAGAGCGTCGATCGAGGGGACAACTCCAATGGCGCCCGAGGTCAGTTCTTCGTTGTCGACGCCGTCGTAGAGCCAGTCGGTGCGGTTCTCGCGAGAGCCGCCTACTGACAGCGAAAAGGTTCCGCGGATAGAGGTCTCGCTGCTGGAGCCTCCTCCAAAAAAATCACCGGGCTGATCGCCTTGTGAAACGCCGGGAGCGAGAGTGGCCAACTCCACGAAATTGCGCCCGTTTAGCGGAAGATCGGCAACCTGCTCTGAGTGGACGACCTGACTGAGCGATGCGTTCGTGGTCTGCACCGCTACCGGAGTTGCTTCGACGGTGACTTGAGAACTCACGGTCGCCGGCGCCAGGGTGAAATCGATCTCCGGGCTGCCCTCGGCTTCAAGAACGATGCCGGTCTTGGCCGCTCCCTGAAATCCGGCGGCGGTTACCTTCACGCTGTAAGTGCCCAACTGCAAGACGTTGGCGACGTAGCGTCCGGCAGTATCGGTGGTGAGCACCCGCTGGGTGTTGGTTCCGGTTTCTGTGATGGTGACGGTTGCGCCGGCGATCGAACCTCCGGAGGAATCCGTTACATTGCCGACGATCGATCCAGTGGATTGCGCCTGAAGCAGCGCGGGGAAGGCGATTAAACACAATGAGAGAAGAGCTAACAGCGAGTCGAGACGTTTCACGGATGCCCCCTATTTTGAAAGCATTCAAACTGTTATTCGGATCTTTATTTGTCTAAACATTCTTGTCGTTCTTTCGCGTTCCTCAGTCTTCGAGTAGAGAAGAATCCGCCGCTACTTCTTCTCCGCTCCGGCCGCCTGATGCAGCATCTGCGGGTCTTTCGAACTCGGCGTAGGCGCGGACATCAGCTGAACAAACATCTTTTGAAATTTAGGCCAGTCCACATCCATCTGTGCGTGGACCTTCTGCAGGCTGATCGCGGGCTTGTCGCGATCGGTCCAAACAATCGTGTCACCGTAACTGATTCCCTTATCCACGCTCACATCCATGTACACATAGCGTTCGCGCGTGATGAGGCTGGGATCAAGCCATGCCGCGGCTGCCAGTTCGTCCCAAAGATAATCGCCGGCTCTACGCGAGTAGCGAGCGATATATTGCGCGCCCGACTCATGAGACTTGCCGATTTCCGCCAGCATTTCTGCGGTCAGGTGAGTTTCGATCGAAACATCCACCGTGGTTACCGTGATCTTCGGCCACGGAGCATGCAACATGATGCTCGATGCTTCGGGGTCGAACCACAGATTGAATTCGTGGCGAGGGCTGTCAATATATTCCGGATCGTCGGTGTGGGGATTGATGCTTCCGCCCATAATTACGAGTTCCTGGGCGAGGGAGGCGAACTGCGGGTCAAGCAGAACCGCCGCGGCAATGTTCGTCATCGGGCCAGCCGCATAGATCGTTACCTGATGCGGATATTTATGAACCATCCTGACCAGAAAGTGCGGCGCGTCTTCGTTGGCGGCTTTCGTTGTCGGGTTTCCCTCCTGCAATTCCGGAACCTCCTCCGGTTTATGCGCCGAACGCTTTAGCGACCATGCGCCTTGATACAGAACTTTTCCGTACATCTGCTCCCAGACGCTGGTCCACTCTTTCGTGCGGACCATGGGCCCGTCGAAACCGGAGACCACGGGAATGTCAGTTCGCCCAAGCAGCTCCAGAAGCCGCAAAGTATGGGCTACTTCCTCATCACGCCAGCCGTCTCCGGTGACCACAGTAATTCCCAACACGTTCACACCCGGCGACTGCAGGAACACCATGATGGAATTCATGTCTGTTCCCGCGGGACCCATGGCGTCCTGGTCGATGACCACATAGCGGTTCTGTTGCGCCTGCGCACACACTCCAACCAACAAGAAAATGACTACGGCCGCTACCGCCTTGAATCGTTTTATCTTCATGAAAGAATTCCTCTCGTGTGAACTGGCGGTCAAACCGCTTCGGCGGTCAAACGTGAAATCAGCAGCTTAAAGAATTTTTCGGGATCAACTCCTGTCGCAACCTGCGCATTCACCTTAAAGGGAGGAGGATCAGAACTTTCAGCGACGGCCGCGAGTTGCAGCGGAGCCGAAGAGCGCAGGGGAGCGTGCTTCCAGCCGATGCTTTCGCCGGCGGTGATATTTCCTGAAGTCTCAATTTCGACGTGATAATCCTCAAAGGTTACGATCGACGGATCGATCATGGAACTCACGGCGAGCGGATCATGCAGATGCGGACCACCATGCCACTTTTCGCCGCGCGACATCTTCATGATTGCATCGGCAATGCGCGCCGCCGCCTCGCTGACTCGACCTTTTCCTGCTCGCAGCGCGGCGACGTGTTGTTCGGTCAGTTCTACCTTGCGGGTAACGTCGAGGCCGACCATGCGAATCGGAATGCCCGAATCGAACACGATGCTTGCCGCTTCGGGGTCGACGTAGAAATTAAACTCCGCCGCGGGCGTGACATTGCCACCAGAGAGCGACCCGCCCATCAGGACGATGCCGCGAACCATCGGAATGATTTCCGGGTCCTGGCGCAATGCCAGCGCGACATTGGTCAAAGGTCCAATTCCAATGATGGTGACTTCGCCCGGGTTCTCCCGAACCAGCCGGCAAATCAAATCGGCCGCGGGTTGCTTCGCCACGTCAAGCCTCGCCGCCGGAAATTCGACGCCGGCCAGACCGTTGTTGCCGTGAGCATAGGCAGCGGTGACCAGCTTTCGAATTAGCGGCGACGAGGCACCTGCAGCGACGGGGAAAGTCGATGGGCCTGCGATTTCGACCAGACCTAAAGCATTTGGGAGCGTGACGCTGAGCGGCACATTGCCGGCGACCGCAGTGACCGCCAGTACCTTCAGCTCGGGCGACCGCAACGCGAGGAAGAGCGCAAACGCATCGTCGACGCCTGGATCGGTGTCGATAATCACTTTCTGGGGATTATGCGCGTTGCTGTGCACTTGCGCCGCCAAGGCAATTTTTGACAACGGATTAGACAGGATTCCACCCGCGATTACGTAACCGCACAGTTGGGAAAACTCGCGTCGGTTCGGTTTCATCGTCGAATTACATCTTTCCCCGGGCTTCGAACAGTCCAGCGGGCGCGTTTGAAACGTTTCAAAACAATCCCCGCGATTTTATAGTCGCCCCACACTTCCCTTGTCAAGAAAATGCTCGCCCCGCCTCGCGCGGGGGTGAGCATTACGATCGCTGGCTGACCCCAACTGCCCGGGCATTCCACTCCGCTTCGAACTGGGCCCGATCACAAAATGACTTCTGCGTTCCGATGCCAGTGGTTGACAATCCTGCATACAGGTTCGCGCGTTGCACAGCTTCGCTCTCGGGCATCCCCTCGGCGAGAAACACGGCGAAGCTGCCAATGAAAGCATCACCAGCGCCGGAAGTATCGATGCTCTTCACCGCAAATGCGGGTATGTATTGGCTCGATCCTTCATTCGAGACCAATGCACCTTTCTCTCCCAGTGTGATGATGACGCGGCGAATGCTGCCGTTCCGTAGATGTTCGGCGCAACGCTTCGCCTCGTCAATGTTGTGAACGGGGAGGCCGGTAACCGTGGCCGCCTCCGATTCATTGGGGACAAAATAGTCGAGTCCGCTTAAAGCGCTCATATCGACGGCCTGCCCCGGGGCAGGATTTACGATGCAGCGAACCCCATGTTTCCTGGCGAAAGCCACCGTGTAGTAGACCGTCTCAAGCGGAATTTCGAATTGAAGAATGATGCAGTCTGCTCCCTTCAGCAATTCCCCTGCATCGTCAATATCGGCGGGCAATAATGCGTCATTCGCCCCCTTCACCACCAGGATCCGGTTCTGGCCATTGGGTTCGACGAAGATCGGCGCCACGCCGCTCGATAGGCCGGGAATCTGCACCACGTGAGTCGTGTCTACGCCAATCTTTTGGAAGTTCGAAATGGTTGCCGGGCCAAAAAGATCGCTGCCAACTCGTGCCACCATGAATACTTGCGCACCGCAGAGGCGTGCGGCGACGGCCTGGTTGGCGCCCTTTCCGCCGAAGCCGAGATCGAACTTCTGTCCGAAGATAGTCTCCCCCGGCTTCGGGAAGCGATCGGTGAATGTCGTCAGATCGACATTCGCGCTGCCGACTACCACAATTCTGGGAACCCTTGCCATCTTAAAGAGTATGAGCGACCAGCCAAACGCCGAGTCTAGTAGGGGTTTCTGATTCTGTCAATGAATCGTTTCAAAACGTGAGCAAGTGCGACAGGTTAGTGTTCGGGAGGCACGGTCGTGGACTTTCGCAGATCCAGCGACGTATTCAAAATAATATGTTTTGCTGGACTTCGGTCGCCTTTGATGCGGTCGAGCAAAATCTGCGCCGCGGTTGTGCCGAGCTGGTATCCCGACTGGGAGACGGAGGAGAGCGCCGGATCGGTAGTCTCGCCGAGATCCAGATCATCGAAGCCCATGAGAGATATATCTCTTGGGCATATCAGGCCGGCTTCGCGGATGGCCAACAGTGCGCCGAGCGCGATCATGTCGTTGCCTGCGAAAATCGCGGTGGGGCGCGGTATAAGTCGAAGAAGAACGATTGTTTTTAAATAGCCGCCCCGCTTGTCGAAGGTTGTTTCCTGCACATATTCCGGCTTGAGAGCCAACTTAGCCTCGCGCATAGCACGCTTGAAACCGCTGAGGCGCTCCTTAGCATTGGTCAAATGCAGAGGGCCGGTAATTGTAGCCAGCTTCTTGTGTCCCAGCTGAATCAGGCAGCGGGTTGCGTTGTAAGCACCTTCTTCGTTGTCGGCAGTTACGCTGTCGCCGCTCCAGTTATTGGGAAGCCGGTCGACGCAAACTACTCCGGTGCCAGCGCGGCGGTAACGCTCCGCCTGCACCGTGAGGTCGCTGAAGTTCGAGGGAATCACGATCAGGCCCGCAGGCAGGTAGGTGCGCAACTCGTTCAAGTGGACCAGTTCTTTCGAGTGGTCGTTATCGGTGTTGCAAAGGATCAGGCGGTAACCGTTCGAGAAGGCTACATCCTCCGCGCCGCGCACGACTGCCGGGAAAAAAGGGTTAGTGACGTCGGGGATGATCATCCCAATCATGTTGGTTTTGTCGCGACGGAGTCCGCGCGCCAGCTGGTTGGGCTGGTAGCCGGCCGCCTGCACCGCCTCGAGCACGCGCTTTCTCGCCGGTTCGCGAACGCTCGCGGAGTTGTTGAGCACATGCGAGACCGTGCCCACCGAGACGCGGGCCATCCGGGCGATCTCTTTCATGTTGGCCATGGTTGTCTCCGCGCTATCAGCCCGGTGCGGGCGACGAACGATTTTCGCACAGTCTTAGGCGAAAAGCAGGTTCCCCGCTTCGCACGGAATAATAAAGCGGCAGATCCGCTCCAGGAGCGGCGCGCCTACGAGTGTTCCGTCTTCCCATCCAGCAAATCCAGCGCGTGTGGAATTAGCTCGATGACCGCCGCGAGCGATTCGACCGCACCGCTGGGGCTACCCGGCAGATTCAGGATCAGAGTTTTTTCATAGACGCCGCAGACTCCGCGACTGAGCGCGGCGAAGGGAGTTTTCTTTGCGCCTTCGAGCCGCATGCGTTCAGCAATGCCGTCGAGCAGGCGATCGCAGATGGCTTCGGTCGCTTCCGGCGTGACATCGCGGGGCGCGATTCCGGTTCCGCCTGTCGTTACGATAAAACGCGTTTCCAGCGAGTAATGGATGAGCGCATTTTGAATTTGCATGGAATCGTCTTGCACGATTTGCGTGGCGGCCACGGTAAACCCGGACTTCTTCAGGAAGTCTGCCACCGCCGGACCGGAGAGATCGGCGCGCTCGCCACGAGCGCAGGAGTCGCTGACGGTGATGACTACAACAATAAGATTCGTGGGAGAATCGCCGTGCGGGTCAGCTATCGAGGAGGACATCTTCTTCCTCTTCGCGGCCGCCGCTTGAACTTGCGTCCCTCGCACTCGATCCGGCCGGAGCTGGGCTACCTGCGGTTGGGACATCTGAAGGTGAACCGCTCGCCGCTCCTTCTGCGGCTTCTCCTGCGCCTTCGCGCTGCGACTCATCCAGCAGGCGCAGGCCTTCCATCAGCAGGCCCTGGGTGTTGAGCTGAGCGGTTTCCTGATCGGTTTTGCCTTCGAAGTTGAGTTCGAAGTTGCCTCCGGTCCAGCGCAGAACTTTGAAGACGGCCTGATCACCGACCAGCGATCCGTAGGTGGCGTGCTTGACCTGGCCTTCGACGAAGAAGACTTCGCACTTGTCGCCGGCGTTGTTGAGCTTGAGTTGGCAGCTCTTGCGTCCCATCTCGAGCGACTGCATGAGGTCGATGACGTTCATCTGCGAGAGATTGCCGCGCACCACGCCGTCGGAGGGAGCGGTCTTCGCCATTTTCTCGAGCGCGATGCGGTCGACGGTGCGCTTGATGCGGCGCGTGGCTTCTTTCAGAAAGAACGGCTTGGCGATGTAGTCGTCGGCGGCATCGAGGGGCGAGAGGCGCTCGTCGATATCGGAGCGGCTGGCCATCAGGATCGCAGAAAAATTTGCTGTCGCGGGGCGGCTCTTCAGCTTCTCGACCAACTGACGGCCATCCATGCCTGGCATGCGGTAGTCACAGACAACCAGCTCGGGAGGATCGTCGACGGCTTTGAGCAGGGCATCGGCGGCGTCTCCGGCGGCGACAATCTGGGCGAAGGGCGTGAGCGCTTTCTGCAGCATGCCCAGCACCATCGGATTGTCATCGACTAACAGCAGTTTGACGTCGTTCGCCATGGATTATTTTGCCCGCGGCTTGGAAGCAAGGCTTTTTCTCTCACGGGTTCGGCCGTTTGTCGCCGCTCGTTGATAGTCTCCGCTCTTGCCACCGCTTTTGCGTTCGAGACGTATGTCGCGAATTTCGATGCCCTTATCCAGTCCCTTGGTTTGATCGTAGACAACCAGCGCGGAAATGGCGGCGGCTACGAGGGCTTCCATTTCGACTCCGGTTTCGGCAGTGGTGGCCACTTTGGTTGTGATGGCGACGCCATTCTCGCACACGCGCAGATCGACATCAATGTGCGACAGCGGGAGCGGGTGGCACATCGGAATTAGATCGGAGGTGCGTTTGGCGGCCAGGATTGCGGCGATGCGGGCGACTTCGAGCGGGTCGCCTTTAGGATTTTTTGGCAGCGCTCGAAGGACGTCTGGCGGCATTTGCACGAAGGCACTGGCCTCGGCTTCGCGGCGCGTAGCCGCCTTGTGCGACACATCGACCATGCGGGCACGGCCAGCGGAGTCGTAATGCGAGAGCTTGGGCATTCGGAAGCTCTATCTTACAGTGCGGGAGCGGTTTTCGAGGAATTAGTGACATGGTCCTGCGTCGCCCCGAATGCTGGCGTATCCTGAGGGTTCGATATTTGAAGATCATGATTTCGGAATCGGCCATTGTAAAGCAGATTGCCCGCCAGCCGAAGCGCGCGGCGGGTTTCAAGCAACTGGTGCGCGAGCTGGGTGTGCACGGAGATGCGCGCCGGGAGCTGGATTTGCAGTTGCAGAAAATGGTTAGTGCTGGGGAACTGGTGCAGTTGGATTCGGACCGCTATGGGCTGCCGCGGGCGGTTTCCAACAAGAACCTTGTGGCGGGGCGGCTCACTATGCACCGCGATGGTTTCGGCTTTGTGATTCCTGATGCCGGTTCGATTAGCGGTTCGCTGAAGTCGCGGCTGGTGGGGGATATTTTTGTTCCTCCTCACGCGATCGGCAATGCGATGCATGGAGACCGCGTGCTGGTTGAGGTAGGCACGGTTCGCGACGATGGGCGCGCCGAGGGGCGGATTGTGCGGCCGGTTGTTCGGGCTCATCCGACGGTGGTGGGGATTTTTCATTATGGTAGCCGGCACAATTATGTGACACCGATCGACAGCAAGATCTCGCAGGAGATTGTGATTCCGGCGGGGGCGGAGATTGTAGAGGCTGCCGGCGGGAAAACAGAATCAGTCGATCAACTAGAGGAGGCGCAGGGGACACAGAGGAAAGCCAAGCCTGTTTCGATCGATCGGGTGCTCAGCGAGGAAGCAGCTCGATCCGGTCATTGGGAGAGTCTGGAAGGCTTGGCGGTCGATGTCGAGATTACGGATTGGCCGACTCCTACCAGGACTGCTCGCGGGCGGGTGGTCGAAATTCTTGGACGGGAAGATGACTTTGGGGTCGATGTTGAGATCACGATTCGAAAATTTCACCTGCCGCATCATTTTCCTGGGGCCACGCTCGAAGAGGCGCAGAATATTCCGGCGGTGGTTCCGGCGCGGGAACTGGAACGTCGGCGCGATTTTCGTTCGCTTCCCATCGTTACGATCGATGGCGAAACGGCGCGGGATTTCGACGATGCGGTCACGGTTCGCAAACTGCCGAACGGCAACTACGAATTGCAGGTTCATATTGCGGATGTGGCGCAGTATGTGACTCCGGATTCGGCGATTGATCGCGAAGCGCGGCTGCGCGGCACGAGCGTTTACTTTCCGGACCGCGCCGTTCCGATGCTGCCGCTGGAACTTTCGACCGATATTTGCAGCCTGCGTCCGCATGTGGATCGGCTGGTGCTGTCGTGTGTGATGGAGATCGATCACCGGGGAGAGATCGCTTCTTATGAACTCTCGGAGGGCGTGATCCGCTCGGCCGAACGCATGACTTATACGGATGTGAATGCGGTGATTGAGGGCGATGCCTTGCTGCGCGAGCGCTACGCGGGGCTGGCTCCGCAGTTTGAATTGATGCGCGATCTGGCGATGATTCTCAATACAAAGCGGCGGCGGCGTGGATCGATCGATTTCGATTTGCCGGAGCCGGTGATCGAGTTTGATACATTCGGATTGATGAAGAGCATTACCCGCTCGGAGCGGAATATTGCGAACCGGTTGATTGAGGAGTTCATGCTTTCGGCGAACGAGAGCGTCGCGCATTATCTGGAGTCGAAGCAGATTGCCTCTTTATACCGGATTCACGAGAAGCCGGACGCGAAGCGAGTGTATGACTTCGAAACGATCGCGGCAACGTTTGGATATTCGCTTGGGGTTGGCCCGTTGCCGATTCAGCGAGTGCAGTTCAAGTCAGACCGGCGCGCTGCGCGTGGCAAAGGCGCGCGTGTGCTGGAGATTCCGAAGGATGTGCACATCACCCCGCGGATGTATCAGAAGCTTACGGAAAAGATTGCGGGCAAGCCGGAGGAGCGGATTCTAAGCTACCTGATGCTGCGATCTTTAAAGCAGGCACGATATTCGGAGGAGAATGTCGGGCACTTTGCGCTGGCGGCGACCACGTACACGCATTTCACTTCGCCCATCCGGCGTTATCCGGATTTGATTGTGCACCGGATTTTGAAGGACGTCTTGCGCGAATCGCCTGAAAAAGTGGACGGGAATTTGCATCTTGGGATTTCCTCTGCGATGGACTCAGGCGGCGAGGCTTCTCCGTGGTCGAAGCGAAGGGAGCGGCCGGGTCATGGCGAATCGCGCGAGCTGGGCGGACCCATTTCGATGGGAGAGTTGCACGAAATAGCCGATGAGTCGAGCCAGAGCGAGCGCCGGGCTGACGACGCCGAGCGCGAATTGATGGAATGGAAGAAAGTCAAGTTCATGCAGGACCGGGTTGGAGACGAGTTTGACGGGTTGATCACCAGCGTCACCAAGTTCGGTTTTTTTGTCGAGCTGACGGATTTGTTTGTCGAAGGGCTGGTGCCGCTGAATACATTGAACGACGACTTCTATGCTTATCACGAGAATACGCGGCAAATCATCGGGCAACGCTCGCGCAAGACTTACGGCCTGGGGCAGCGGATTCGCGTGCTGCTCGACCGCATCGATCCTGTAGAGAAAAAGATCCAGTTTGCGGTGGTCGAAGAAGAGCCGGTGCGAAAAAAGCCGGGCGAATCGTCGCGAAAATCGAAACGCAGACCGAAGTGATGCTCGGCCACTTGCTTCTTTCTCTTATCGTCGCGGCGAGCATCGTTCTGATGCTCATTCGGCCGCGCAATATTCCTGAAGTTTACTGGGTTAGCGCCGGCGTTTTGCTGCTGCTGATTTTGCGCCTGATCTCATTTCAACTCGCCGGGCGCGCGATTGAGAAGGCGCCGGACGTTTGCCTTTTTCTGATTGGGATGATGTTGCTTTCGGAGCTGGCGCGCGAGCACGGAGTTTTCGATTGGGTTTCATCCGTTGCGGTTCGGCGGGCGGATGGGTCGTGCCTGAAGCTGTTTGCACTGGTGTACGGCGTGGGGACGATCGTTACAGTTTTTATGTCGAACGACGCGACGGCTGTTGTTTTGACGCCTGCGATTCTTGGCGCGGTGCGAAAAGCGAATGTGCAACCGCTACCCTATATTTTTGCATGTGCCTTCATTGCGAATGCCGCGTCATTTTTATTGCCGATTTCGAATCCGGCAAACCTGGTCGTGTTTCACGATGCCATGCCACCGCTAGGCAGATGGCTGCTCGTCTTTGGCGTTCCGAGCGCGCTTTCAATCGTCACTACGTTTTTTGTGTTGCGCTGGATTTTTCGAGGAGAACTTTGCCCGGTCATCGAGCAGCCGGTGGCGAAGGTACTAAATGGAAACGGCAAACTGGTACTGGCTGGCGCTGCGATAATGATCGCCGTGTTGCTGGTGGCGTCATCTTTGGGCAAGAATCTCGGGCTTCCGACGTTCCTGGCAGCGCTGGCGATCACGGCTCTGGCGTGCGTCAAGAAGCGAAGCAATCCACTTGCGCTGGCGCGCGAGATCAGTTGGGCGACTCTGGCGCTCGTGGCGGGATTATTTGTGATGGTGGATGCCATCGAGAGCGTTGGCGCGATGCGCTACACGACGGAGTGGCTAGCGCGGGCGCAACATCTCGGTTTGGCTGCAGGCGAATTGGTTACAGGATTTGCCGTTGGAGTGGCTAATAATCTGGTAAACAATCTACCGCTGGGGCTGATTGCCGGGAGCACGCTTCACACTTCGCATGCGAGCGGCTCGATTGCGGAGGCGGTTTTGATCGGAATCGACCTGGGACCGAATCTCTCGACAACCGGCTCGCTGGCGACGATATTGTGGCTAATTGCTTTGCGCAAAGAAGGCCTGAATGTGAGTTTCTGGGACTTTCTGAAAGTTGGCGCAGTGGTCATGCCGGCTGCCTTGCTGGCGGCACTGGGCGGAGCAATCGCGATGCAACTTTGTTATGCGGTTTTCTAGCCTGCAAGAAAGTAGTGCCCAATCTGCACAAGTAGTGCGACGCAAGAGGTTCGAAAATCTCAACTGCATTCCGCGATCCGGTTCGCTGGCTGCGAATTAATCTTCACTGCACCGTCAGGGTCAATGGTGAGGCCACGTTCTGCACGCCATTCGCGGTGCCGGTTACGGTAACTGTGTAAGTGCCGGCTGGAGTGCCCGTGTTGCCCGTGGGCGGAGGAGGAGTGCTGGCGCTGCCGCCACCGCAGGCGGTTTGCAGCAGGCAGCCACCGATCACCAGGAACGCCAGCGCGCAGGCGAGAATTTTAGCCCGCTTGTGAGCACCGATTCCCGTGCTGAGCAACATGGCAGGAATCAGCAGGCCAAATGCCAGCCACATTCCGGAGCCGCGGTTGATCATAGCCGGGGCCAGAGCCGCCGAAGCTCCAGCTGCGGTCACTGTGAGCTTGGCAGTGCCAGAGTCACTGGATACCGAGATTGCCGCAACTGAGCAGGTAAGCGCCGGATTGACTTGCGGCGTCACGGCGCAGGCAAGGCCGACATTTGAGGGATTGAATCCGTTGGAAGGTGTGATGCTGATTGTGGAGTCGGCGGAAGAACCTGCGGCTACCGACGACGGCGACAGAGCGGAGGCCGACAGAGCGAAACCGGCCTTGATCAAGGTTACGCTCGAGGTACTGGTGTTGTAATTTCCGTCTCCGCCGTATGAGGCGGTGATGCTGTGAGTTCCCGCGGTGAGTGCGTCCGAGGAGAATGTTGCCACTCCGCTGGCATTCAGTGATGAGGTGCCCAGCGCGGTCGAACCATCGAGAAATGTCACTGTGCCCGCGGGCATGCCGGTGGTGGTGGAAGCTACGGTGGCGGAGAGAGCCAGCATGGTCGTGCTGCTGTTGCTGAGCGCGGTTGTGGTGGGTGCTTTCTGCACGCTCTGTCCGACCGTAGCCGGCGGCGCGGCATCGAAGTTCCCGCTGCCCATATAGGACGCGGTAATGTTGTTCATTCCCACGGGAAGATTCGTAACAACCAGCGTTGCGACTCCGCCGGTGTTGACTGTTTCGCTGCCCAGGGTCGTGTTGCCATTTGAAAATGTCACCGTACCGCTCGGAGTGCCTGAAATATTTGCGGTGAGGGTTGCCACCAGTGTTACCGCCTGCTCGAAGCTGGAGGGATTCGGGGACGATGCCAAAGCCGCGGTCGTGTTTCCCTGCACGATCTGGTTCACGAGGGGCGAGGTACTTGAACCGAAACTGGCGCTTCCGCCGTAGGCGGCGGTAATCGGCTGCGCGCCGGCGGCGAGCGTCGAGGTAGTCAATATCGCAACCCCGCTGGAATTGAGGGACGAGCTGCCGATTGAGGTGGTTCCATCGAGGAAGGTGACGCTTCCGGTGGGCGTGCCTGATGTCGTGGAATTGACTGTCGCGGTAAAGGTCACTGGCTGGCCGAGGGGAACGGGATTGGCCGAGGAAGCGAGGGTAGTCGCGGTACTTGCCGAGGCCACGTTTTGGATCAAAGTTACGGTGTGAGGCTGGAAGTTGCCGTCGCCGGAGTAGACGGCGGAAATCGTATTGCTTCCCGTTGGCAAAGTGCTCGCGCTGGCCGAGAAGCTTCCATTCGCCAGTGTGCCTGAGCCAAGGACTGTGGCGCCATTTTTCAATGTGATGGTGCCGGTTGGAGCTGCCTGGCCGGAGACGCTCGCAGTGACGGTGGCTGTGAATTTGACTGACTGACCGTAGCCGGATGGGTTGCTCGAGGACGTGAGGGCGATTTGCGTTCCCTGAGTGTTTAACAACAGGCTGACGGTATTGCTGCCGCCGTTGGCCACGGCGAGATCCAACGCTCCGTCGTTGTTGAAATCTCCGGCCGCTGACGAGTAAGAGATCGAGCCTGTTCCGAAGACGACTGGTGAGGCGAAGGTTCCGTCGCCGTTGCCGAGCAACAGACTTAAGAGATTGCCTTGTGAGCCCGCTAGGGGCCGGCTCGCCAGAGCGAGATCCGATATTCCGTCACCGTTAAAATCGCCAGAGACCACCGAAGATGGATTGGCTCCCGTGGGATAAGCCTGTACAGGCTGGAAGGTTCCATCGCCGTTTCCAAGCAAAACGCTGACCTGTTCGGAGTGGAAATCGGCGACCGCAAGGTCCGGAATATTGTCGCCATTGAAGTCTTGAACGACGACGGCCAGCGGATTGCCGCCGGCTCCAGTGGGATAAACCACCTGCGGCTGGAAAGTACCGTTGCCATTGCCGAGTAGAATGCCGGCATCGTTATCGGTTTCGTTGATGACGACGAGATCCCAGTTGTTGCTCCTGCTGTTGAACTTGCCTACGGCCACCGAGACAGGGCCGTTCCCGACAGTGTAGGTCTTCGCCGGTTGGAACGTTCCATTGCCATTTCCCAGCAGAATTGTCACGGTGTTGTCGTGAAAATTGGCAACCGCGAGATCCATTTTGCCGTCACCGTTGAAATCTGCGGAGGATAAAGATGCGGGCTCGCGGCCCACCGGGGTATCGATGGGAGCGCCGAATGTACCGTCACCGACTCCCAGCATAACGCTGACTGTATTGGTGGCGTAGTTCGCGACCGCGATATCGGGTATGTTATCGCCATTGAAATCAGCCACGAGAAGCGAGTATGGATCAGAATTGGTTCCCGTTGAGTACGAAACTGGCGGTTGGAAACTGCCGTCACCGTTGCCCAGAATGATGGAGATCGACCCCGGGCCACAGGTCGGGCTGCAATTGCTGGCCGCGACCGCCAAGTCGAGAAAGCCGTCGCCGTTGAAATCGGCTGTGGCAACGGAGTAAGGTTCGGCGCCGGCGGGGTAATCGATGCGCGACTGGAACGTCCCGTTTCCGTTATTGATGATGACGCTGACGGTGTCTGCGCCTGAATTGGCCACGACGAGATCGTACTGACCGTTAACGGTCAACTGAGCGATGACGACCGAGTAGGGAATATTTCCGGTGCCGATATTGAGCTGGCCGGAAAATGTTCCGTCGCCATTGCCCCACAGTACGGTGACCACGTTGCCGTTGCCGCTGGATACGGCGAGGTCTGGCTTGCCGTCATTGTTAAGGTCAAGAGCCGCCACGGCGGTCGGGAAGGCCTCTACGGGATAATCGACGTGAGTGGAAAAGCCTCCGTTGCCTTCGCCGAGGAGCACGCTGATAGTGTTGCCCTGCTGATTGGCAACGGCCATATCGATGTTTCCATCGCCGTTGAAGTCGCCGGTGGCGATCCAGACAGGGGTACTGCCGGTTGTGTATTGGAATTGGTTCTGGAATGTTCCATCGCCGTTGCCCAACAGCACGCTGACAATGTTATTCAGATTGTTGTTGGCTACAGCAAGGTCGAGGTTCCCGTCGTTATTGAAATCGGCGGTGGTGACGAAATAGGGGTTGAATCCCGTTTTATAAGTGACCTGCGATCGAAACGCTCCGCCACCCGTGTTGATAAAAATCCCCACGGTATTGTCGCCGGCGTTGGTCACGGCGATATCGAGATAGCCGGCACTCGTGAAGCTACCGATGGCCACGCCGCGCGGATTGGTTCCGGTCGTGAGGTCTTTCTTTGATTGAAAAGTACCGTTGCCGTTGCCGGGAAGAATGCTGATTGTGTTGCTGCCCGCATTCGCAACCACGAGATCGGGAAAACCGTCACCGTTGATGTCTCCCGCGGCAATTGCCTGCGGATTTGTGTCCACCGGGTAGTCGACTTTTGGCTGAAAGGTGCCGTCGCCGTTTCCGAGCAGGATGCTTACGGTGTTGCTGGCTGAGTTGGCCACCGCGAGATCGGGAATGCCATCGCCATTGAAATCGGCGTATGCGACCGCCTGGGGACTGCTTCCGGTTCCGTATTGAGGCGCTTCGAGAAATTGCTTTGCCTGGGCCACTAACGTTCCCGACAAGATGCAGATTGCTAATCCGGCAAGCGATGGGCTGCGCATGAAACCTCCTCGAACGAACCTGCAAGAGCACCGTTTGAATACCGTTCGCAAGCCGACGGGCCCGAGACGTGAGACCTAAGCCAAGACCTGGATTTGGTCTAACTCGAGGCCGAACGCGCACGAAACGGTACCCGACACGAGTGCTGCAGGGGAGAAACCCGGGAACAATGAGGGGGAGTTCCGCCTTTAGGCTGGGGGAGAAAACTCTGGCACTAAGGCTCGCGTAACTTATCGCGGAGTATCTAGTTGTTCAATTACCCATTTGGGTTAGTCTGAACGGCTAACCATGAACGCTCGATCGGACAGAAAGCTGGAGGCTCAGAATGTCACTCTTGAGCCTCCAGTTCAGGCCCCGACAACGCTGTTGGGGGAGGGCCTAGGCCTTACTTGCCGCCGCTACTGGCGAGTTGCGTCGGCATCGCCAGTTGCTGCTCGACCACCTGCCGCAAGGTAGCGTAATCCAGCGCGCCGCTGAGGTAGTGGCCGTTGATGAAAAAGCTGGGAGTACCGTTGATGCCGAGGCGCGTGCCTTCCTTGCGATCATGATCGACGTCGGCAGCTTCTTCGCCAGAATCAAGGCACTTGTCGAACTGGTCGGTGTCGAGCTTCAATGCGCGAGCCTGCGCCTTCAGTTGATCGACGTCGAGTTCCTTGCTGTGGAAAATCTCGTCGTGGAATTCCCAGAATTTATTTTGCTTGCTTGCGCAGCGCCCCGCTTCAGCGGCTTTCTCCGCCCGGGCGTGCATGGGAAGCGGAAAATCCTTGTAGGTGAACGCGACCTTATCGCCAAAGTCCTGCGCCAGCTTTTTCACGTCGGCTGCGACTTTCTGGCAATAGGGGCACTCGTAATCGGCAAATTCAACCAGCGTGACCTGCGCCTTTTCGGGGCCGATGGTCATTTGCGCATTCTGCGGTTCCACGTTCGCACGGGGGGGAGCGAGCGCCACATATACCGTAGTCTGTGCGCGCAGCGTGCGCACAAAGGCGGCACGCGCTTTGTCGGTACGCAACTGGCGGATCTTTTCAAGGACCTTGCCGCGGACCTGATCGTAGGGCTGATCGGTTTCCAGCCCCTCGTAATAGACCTTCATCTGATCTTCGGTGGGATTTTTTACCTGCGAATTGACTTCGCGGTCCAGCAACTGGTCGACAGTGATGTGTTCGCTTTGGGCTTTCTGCTCGATTAACTTCTTGTCGATAAGTTCGCTTAGCGCTCGAGTTTCCGCCTGGTAATACTGATAATGTGCCGATAAAAGTTTCGCCGATTCCTCTTCTTCGAGGTCGGCCATCGTTACCTTTACTCCGCCGACTTCAGCCACAACGCTTGTATCTGTTTGTGCAGCGATGCGTCCTGTCGCGAGGAACGCAAGAGCCACACCTAATCCCAATTTCACAATTCTGTCTAACGATGGCATGAGATCCCCCGTCTCATTGAATTCAATTTGCAACTTTGCAGTTCACTATGCGTTCCCCTGAACGCGACAGCGGTGAACCGGTTAATTGAGCAAAGGTGGAACTCGAAGGAGTTCCACCTTTTGCCCAAGTTGGAAAAACTAGTCACCCGTTCCGCAGGAGCAGATGCCGGTGCCGCTGCCAACCAGGTGGATGGCGTGGCAACCATTCTGCAGCTCGGTCTGTTCAGTCGTGCTGAGAGTGGCATCTTGCGAACTGGTTTCAGTGATGGTGAAGTTGCTGTTCTGGATGTGAGTCGCCCACGCCCGCACTGCCGGGGTCGGAACGAGATTGCTCGCGCTGGTAGGATTCGGGCAGGTTCCGCCCTGAGCCTTGCTCGAGACGATCTTGATCACGCCAGTGTTGAGAATCGTGCCGTTGGCCGGGTTGCTGGTCAGATCGCTGTTGACCGAGAGGGTCCGCAGACCATCGGGCGTGACCAGGCAGCTGCAGCATTCCGACATTTCTTCGTTGGCATCGAACACGAAGATAGCTGCGCAGAGATTGCCACCGGACGTGCCGGGGTTATCCGCGCGTACGGTTGCGTCTGGAGCGCTAGCTGTGTTGGCATTGGCAAAATAATCGATCTTCAAAACATCGGCCGGGGGCGTAGTTACCGCAAATGCCGCACCCGCGCAGATGGTCAGAGCCAATGTACACACTACAAGGATTGTGGTTCCTTTCATTATTGTCCTCCTAACAGAGTTACGCTGCGCCAAGCAGGGGAGGGGATCTTGGCTCAAGTAGCGCGGTTTTACTCTATAGGTAAACTCGAATCCAACAAGTCCCCAGATGGCCTAACCCGATATTACTAAGCAACTTTTCGTAGCTCATACGCGTTGTTCAGGTTCTGGGGCCAACAATCCGGCCAATAATTCCGGAACGAGTAGAGACGTTCATCTTAACCATAACCAACCGGAGGAACGCCTTGACCGTGTTCGGGCTGATCTCCATGCGCTGGGCGATTTCTTTGCTGGTGAAACCTTGAAGCAGATATTGCACGGTCTCGAGTTCACGGACCGTCAGGCCGAAGCGCTCGGAGACTTCGCTCAGTTTCACCGCCTCATTGCTTCTTCTTTCCAGCATGACAACCTGCAGGCTGCCACTATTGAGATGGGTCGCGCCACCGTTGGAATGCGAACCGTTGCCGTTTTGCGCCCGTAGGTCTAAGGGAAACGAACGACAAAGGTACATCCGTCTGGCAGAGCGGAATTCTTCCACGAAGCGCGTGGGTGAATTTCTGCCGGTGAGATCGGTACGAATTTTATTAGCGAGCCAGGTATCGACGTGGCGGATTTTTTCCGGGGGCTCCGGATATGTAAGAATCTGCAGAGCTTCCCCGTTGTAGGCGACGACGCCTAACGATGTATCCATCACGATCAGACCCGGCCGGGTCGGAGCAGTATGCACTTGGTTCCCCTTTTCCACGCGACGCCCCATAGGTAACAGTCGCGGGCGAAATGACTTTAGCCTTCCCGATGGCCGATAGCGGGGTCCCTTGCTCTTCGCAGCAATGGCCAGACGCCCTATTTTTCTGAGCGTTTTTATGCTGCGGAGCAATCCTTACTAGCTGCGCTTGATCAAATCAGGCAAGCACTATCCTGGGGGGGATATTCCGGAAACGTAACAGGCGTTCCCCGGGGGAGGAAATAATAACGACCCGGTGCATTTTGCCACACGCAACGGGGATGTCAACAGAAAAAGCGCGTAATCACCCGTACTGCTACATAAGAACTAGCCCATTAGGAGTAGTTAAGAGAATAAAGACCCTAGAATCATACCCACTAAATGCTTCGCGCCTCCTTTCGGGTCTGCAAAAACTAAACCAAGGGCTCGTCCCTAACTAACCTTTTGGGCGGGATCGGTTTCGGCGTCTGCGACGTCGTTGACTTGTGGCTGGGCGGGTTTCGTGGACGCTACGGTGCGTTTGGCTGCAATTCTTATGTGAGCGGATCGGGAACGCAGCAACGATCGCACGAGCCTGCCGAAATTGGACGCCAGGAAAGCGCGGACTCCTCTCACAGCTGCGCCAATTCCCCGCCCTTGTGCCGCCTGAACACTCGCTGCGGATTCAAGGGCGAGTCTATACTTCGCGATCCACGCTCGTTCCGCGTCCTGATCGGCATAATTTTCGGCGTCCCAGGCGGGAATCTCAGGAGTGTTCACAATACGTATTCGCCCTTCGGCTGGAGGTAGATTCGCAGATTTATACTCCCTCTGGTAATAGCTGACAAAACCCCAAAGGAATTAGCCGCACAGGCTAGGAAATCTCTGTCGGTTGGAAGAGAACCCTGGATCTTGATTTCGGGCGGGCTTGATCACACTGCCGATCGCCTGTCATCGAGAGCGAACACTTGATGCTAGAATCACTCACGAAAAAGTCGCTCTCATGCGGCGAAAGTTTTTATCCGGGGACCATCAATGAAGCTTATGTGGCGCGCGAGTTGTCTCGGCGCGATCTTCATCTTCCAGGCGTTCGCGCAAACGGCGGAAAAGCCTGTGCCCGCGCCCAAATCGGAAAAGCCGGCACCATTCTCGAGACAAGCGGTTGTGACCCAGAACGGTGACGCGATCAACATTGCGGCCAATAGTGCGCGGCCTCTGCTCCAGACACTCGACGCCTTGCAACAAAAATTTGGCTGGATCGTCGACTACGAAGATCCGCGCTACATCTCGCATCTGGACTACGCGAACGTACCGGGGGACGACACCCGTCCTCAAGTGCCCGCGGGCGGAAATTTCAGCGTCGATATTTCGGCCAAAGCTTCGGAAGCCGAGACACTGCGCCTGGTAGTCGATTCCTACAACCAAAGCAAGAACCCGGGACGATTTGAAGTGCGGGCCGGCGAGCAGAGCCAGTTTTACGTTGTGGGCACGGGCGCTCACGATGAGAAAGATTCGATCTCTCCGCAGCGGGCGCTGTTCGACATTCCCGTTACTATTTCAACTGAAGAGAGGACAATTGCCGACACGATCCATTTGATTTGCGAGGCTGCCGCGAAGCAGGCTGGGACTACGGTGACTCTCGGTGTTTCGCCCCGAAATTTTCTGGAACATACGCCGGCAAAGATTGGTGGAACCAAAGTTCCGGCTCGTGACCTTTTGCTGCAGTGCCTGGCGGCGACGCACCGCAATTTGTCCTGGCGCTTGCTATACGATCCCAGCTCGCAGGGATATTTTCTGGATATTCACGCCGCGCCGAAACCAAAGGCGGCTTAGGTGAATACCGATCAAAGAGCGGCAGAGATTCACCAACGCTAATCTACCGTTCGCGATTCTTCAGGAGCGCCGCGGATAAGCTCTCTGAAGTGCGATGACGAAATTAGGCCTGGCGACCGGAATCAATTTCGGCAGGAAGCTTGGCCGGTCGGGCTTATTTTCGACGTAGCGGGGGAATCTTTACGAAATAGCCGGCACCCGTGCCAACATAATAAGGATGCGCGGTTTTTGTTGGCCCCGTCGCCCTCCGTACCATGTAATCTTCATCATTGCCTCTTCATCCTGAGAGACCCTTGGAGATTGCCATGCGGTGGTTCGACATTCATTTGAGTGTGATTCTTGCGCTCGGTTTCTTCTTACTCACTTTCTCGACTGCAATACGCGCGCAAACCGGTTCAAAGCCCGATCTGACCAGGCAGCCCACGCTCTATGTGGTCGGCTATGCGCATCTCGACACGGAATGGCGATGGGAATATCCGCAGGTCATCAGCGAATATCTTCGCAAAACAATGGAAGATAATTTCGCGCTGATCGATAAGTATCCTCATTATGTTTTCAACTTCAGCGGGGCTAACCGCTATCGCCTGATGAAGGAATATTTTCCTGCGGATTTCGCGCGACTGAAGACCTATGTGGATCAGGGTCGATGGTTTCCGGCAGGCTCTTCGATGGAGGAGGGCGACGTCAACGCACCCAGCGCGGAGTCGATCATCCGGCAGGTCTTGTATGGCAACAGCTGGTTTCGCAAAGAATTCGGCAGAGCCAGCGCGGAATACATGTTGCCCGATTGTTTCGGCTTTCCCTCTTCCCTGCCGACGATTCTGGCGCACTCAGGTGTGAAGGGATTTTCAACGCAGAAATTGGTGTGGGGATCGTCTGCCCCGGGCGGAGGTCCGGAATCTTCAGAGAAAACTCCGGAAGGAACTCCGTTCAACGTCGGCGTGTGGGTGGGGCCGGATGGCGAAAGTGTACTCGCCGGATTGAATCCGGGTGCTTACGATGGCGGCATTCACACCGATCTGAGCGAGCCGCTTCCCCCGCTTCCGCCGAATACAGCAATCGAAGATCTAAAGCGGAAACTTGCTCCTATGCAGGCGGAGCAACATGAGGCCGCACGCATCGGTCAGCCTTTGGATCCGAAGAAGCTGGAGTATTTCGAGAACCTGAGAAGCCAACTGCAAGGCTTGACCAAGGCCGATCAGGACCGGAAGTTAAATCGGTATCAGGGAGATTGGGCGGCGCGTGTCGAGCAAAATGGCAAGGTCAGCGGCGTGTTCACGGACTATCACTACTACGGAACCGGCGACATTGGCGGCGCGCCGAGCGAAGAATATGTGAGTTGGCTGGAAAGCATTGTCGCAAAGACCAAAGTAAATTTTCCTCCGGAGGGTATGCCCCTCTCTGACGATCGCGCTCATCCTGAGTGGCCGGTGGTTCGGCTTGGCGATGGCCCGGTTCATGTGATTTCTGCGAATGCGGAGCGGATGTTTCTCGACATCACACCCGCTGAGGCGGCTGGATTGCCGCGCTACACCGGCGAAATGGAGTTGACCAATCACTCGGCAGGTTCGTTGACCTCGCAGGCTTATCAGAAACGCTGGATTCGCAAAGAGGAATTATTGGCCGATGCGGCTGAGAAAGCGTCGATCGCGGCGGAGTGGTTGGGGGCAAGGCCGTATCCGCTGCAGCGCCTGAACGATGCGTGGACGTTGGCGATGGGCGGGCAGTTTCACGACATCGCTGCCGGAACGGCCACTCCGAAGGCTTACGAGTTTGCCTGGAACGACGACGTAATTGCGATGAATCAATTCGCGGGTGTGCTCACGAACGCTACCGAGGGAATTGCTGCGACCTTGAACACGCAGGCTAAGGGCGTGCCTATTGTTGTTTTCAATCCCCTGAACGCGGCGCGCGAGGACGTGGTCGAAGCGAGTATCGACTTCCCGGCAGGCTTGCCGAAATCTGTGCGCGTCATCGGTTCGGATGGCAAGGATGTTCCGGCACAGGTTTCCGGAGGGAAAACCATTTTTGTGGCGAAGGTTCCCTCCGTTGGATATGCGGTTTACGATGTGCGCCCCGGCGAGGGCGTCGCAGATCGGGTTTCACAGGTGAACGCTTCAGAGAACTCACTCGAGAACCGCTATTACCGCGTGAAGCTGAATCGCGACGGCGACATTGCAAGCATCTTCGACAAGTCGCTCAGGAAGGAGTTGTTGGCGGCTCCGGTGAGGCTGGCGATTTCTTACGACAATCCTGCGCGATGGCCGGCTTGGAATATGGATTGGGATCAGGAGCAGGCGGCGCCGAAGACGTATGTCGCCGGACCGGCCAAGATTCGCATCGTGGAAAACGGTCCTGCGCGGGCTGGCATTGAAATTTCGCGGGAGACCGATGGCTCGAAGTTCGTGCAGATCGTGCGGCTCTCGGCGGGAGATGCGGGGAAGCGTGTGGAGATTGCGAATGCGGTCGACTGGAACACGAAAGAGTCGAATTTGAAAGTTGAGTTTCCTCTAACAGCTTCGAACCAGATGGCCACATACAACTGGGATATCGGCACGATTGAACGGCCAACTGCCGAGCCCAGGAAGTTTGAAGTGCCCTCGCACCAGTGGATCGATCTGACAGACATGAGCGGCGAATTCGGGGCGACCATCCTGACCGACTGCAAGAACGGATCGGATAAGCCGAACGATCACACGATCCGCCTGACTTTGATTCGCACGCCGGGAACGCGCGGAGGGTACGAGGACCAGGGCACGCAGGATATTGGGCATCACGACTTTGTGTTTGGAATCGCCGGGCACGCGCGTGACTGGCGGGATGCGCAGACCGATTGGCAGGCGCAGCGGCTGAACGACCCGCTGGTAGGTTTTGAGACGTCGAAGCATGAAGGTACATTGGGCCGCGAGTTTTCTTTGTTAAAGGTCAGCAACTCTCGGGTGCGGGTGCTGGCGCTGAAAAGAGCTGAAGAAAGCGACGAGACGATTGTGCGGCTGGTTGAGTTGGATGGAAAGCCGCAATCGGAGGTGAAGATCTCATTCACTACTCCAATCACTGCGGCGCGCGAAGTGAATGGACAGGAGCAACCGTTTGGGACTGCGACTGTAACAGATGGGTCGCTGATCACATCGTTTTCCGCTTACCAGCCGCGCACTTTTGCGGTGCGATTTGTTGGGGGGCCGACGAAGAGTGCGGCGGTGCGTTCTGAACCGGTCACGCTGAAATACGACCTCCCGGCGGCGAGCAATGACGGCACAACTGCGTCTCGCGGGTTCGATGGAAAGGGCAATTCGATGCCCGCAGAAATGCTGCCATCGAACATTGCATTCAACGGTGTGCGCTTCCAGCTGGCTCCGGCGAAAACTGGATCTCTGAACGCGCTCGTGGCGAGAGGACAGACGATCAGCCTTCCGGCGGGAAACTACAATCGCGTCTACCTGCTGGCGGCTTCGGCGGATGGCGACAAGAAGGCCACCTTCGCAATCGGCAAAGAGAAAATCTCGCTGACTGTTCAGGACTGGGGCGGATTCCTCGGACAATGGGACGATCGCAAATGGAGTTCTGTCGACACCTCGAAGGACGATTACGGGCAGATGACGGGCCTCGCTCAGGGATTCATCAAACGCGCCGACGTTGCCTGGTACTGCTCGCATCATCACGACGCTGCGGGTCAGAATGTACCGTATCGTTATTCTTATTTATTCGCTTATCCAATCGATCTGCCCGCGGACGCACGATCCATCACCGTGCCGAACAACGACAAAATTCGAATTCTCGCTATTTCCGTGGCCAGCGAAAATCCGAGGGTGAAACCCGTTCAGCCTCTTTACGATGAGCTTGGCGCTCCGCAGCCTTAAAGTCTATATCTCGAGGATTCGGCCGGAGGAACTGCCGGCGCGTTCTGCTAGAATGTGTCGCGATCTTTCTTGCAGAACGGAGCGGCTATGCGTCGATCTTGGTTTTTTTGGGCCGTAATATTAAGCGGGGTAATCGTTTTCTCGTTCTTGCCGGCGCATTCGTCTCGAGCGCGCGCGCCGCAGGCCGACCTGAACGGCGCGTTCCGGCAGCCGCAAAGGAACGGTTGGACGTTTGTCCACCTGCAAGGCTCGCCGCACCAGATCGGCTTTCAGAACGGCTATCTGCTGGCTCCGGAGATCGAAGACACTCTCAAGGTCGTCATTCTCGAGCAAACGCATGAGAGCAAAAAGGAGTGGCAATTTTTTCGCGACGCCGCTCAAAACATGATGTGGCCGCACATCGAGCCCGAATACCGCGAGGAATTGCAGGGAATAACCGATGGCGTGAATGCTCACAGCATCAAGATCGATCTATGGGATGTGGTGGCGCTGAATGCTGCCGAGGAGTGGAGTTATTACGTAAAAGAGTACGATCGGCAACATGGCAACAAGGCCATGGCTTCGCGCGCAGTTCCAGAGCACTGCAGCGCATTTGTCGCGACCGGCAGCTATACCAAGGACGGCAAACCCGTCATTGCGCACAATAACTGGACCGACTATCTTGACGGCGAGCGCTGGACAATCATCTACGACATCGTGCCTGCCAAGGGTAAACGCATGCTCATGGACGGACTGCCGGGCGTAATCCATAGTGCGGATGATTTCGTGATGAACTCGGCTGGGATTGTGATCACTGAAACGACGATTGGGCACTTCTCGGGGTACGACGCCGATGGTATTCCCGAATTCGTCAGGGCCCGCAAGGCGGCGCAATATTCGGAATCGATTGATGACTTCACCCGAATAATGAACGAAGGTAACAACGGAGGATATGCCAATACCTGGTTGATTGCCGATACCCGCCACAATGAGATTGGCCGCCTCGAACAGGGGCTGAAGAACGTTACGCTCGAACGCAAAACCGACGGATATTTTGTCGGCTCGAATTTTCCTATCAGCGAGAAGCTGATTCGCGAGGAAACGGATTTTGATCCGCACGATATGAGTGCAAGCGCAAATGCGCGGCACGTGCGCTGGGAACAGCTGATGCCGGCGAACAAAGGAAAAATAGATGTCGCCACGGCGCAGCGCTTTCTCGCCGACCACTTCGACACCTTCGAGAATAAAGAAGACCCCGACGAACGCACACTGGACGGGCACATCGATCTGTCGCCCCGAGGTTCGGGAGACTGGCAGCCGCCTTTTGGGATGGCGGGTGCAGTGCAGAACAAGGCTGCGGATGCAACCCTGACGGCGCAGATGAGCTTTACGGCTGCCGCGGGTCACGCATGCGGCATGAACTTCAAAGCGGCAGACCATATGCGGGCGCATCCGGAACTGGCGTGGCAAGAATCCCTGCAGCGGGATATGGATGCGTATGCGTGGACGACTTTCAGGATTGCGAAATAGAGCGTCGAACTAGTCAGCATCCCCGAGCGAGCAGGCTCCCGATCCGCGGGGATCGCCGCAAGAACCGCAGGGACTGGCCGATGCCGGACGCCCAGCGGATGACCCTCTAGCGGAAACTGCGAACACACTTAATCGCGGCGTCAACCTCTTTCCCTCGCATTTTGGGCATGCGGCCTTTTCGCGTCCATAGACCAGAGCCTCAAACTCGTGGCTGCATTCCTCGCAGATATATTCAAAAATCGGCATGGCATCACTCCTTGAGACTGGAGTCTATTAGAAACAGTTCCGGTCATTCTCGCAACTGCTCCTTTCGCTCTCTCTGGTGCTTTGGGCTGTTTGTTTCCAGGTTACTGGTTTTTGTTCCGGGTCGCGGTATGCGCGACGACACTTCCCTGAACGAGATTCCCGCTTGACATTCCCGGCTCACTTTGTAAGATGTAGGAATGTTTATGCAGCACGGTGAATAAATATTCAGAATGAATAAAATCCTGCGGCAGCGCGCGGTACTCGACGTCCTGAAACACGGTTCCATAGCGAGCCAGGAGGATTTGCAGAGGGCCCTGCGAAAAAGAGGATTTAAGGTCGGGCAGCCCACGCTGTCGCGCGACATACGGGACCTGAACCTGAACAAGACGGCTCATGGTTATTCGCTGCCGCAGGGCGAGGCGGGTGCGGCATACGCGCTGCCTCCGGTTTCGCGGCTGGTGCGGGAGTTCGTCCTCGATGTGCGTTCGGCGCAAAACCTGCTCGTCGTGAAGACCATTGTCGGCAGCGCGCAACCTGTGGCCGTTGCTCTGGATGAAGCGGAGTGGAGCGAGGTTGTAGGAACCATTGCGGGGGATGACACGATTCTGATCGTCTGCCCGGATAAAGAGCAGGCGAGAAGCCTCGCTTCGCGAATCGAGGAGATGCTGGGCTGATGGGTGCGAAGCTGAAAATCGCTGTCCTGGGCGCGACGGGTTACTCCGGCTTCGAGTTGACGCGGATTCTCTCGCATCATCCCCGGTTGGAGAAGCCGATTCTGCTTCGGAGGGCTGGCGATGTCGGCGACTCCGCGAGCGCGGCTTCAGATCTGGCCGACATTTTCCCTTCGATTTCGGGCAATGGTGGTTACCCTATGCAGTCGCTTTCGTGGCCGGCGCTGAAGGGGGAGGGAGTGAATCTCCTCTTTTTCGCCACGCCGCATGAGATTTCCCGCGAGGTTGTGATCGAAGCGATAGCGCACGGATTACGGGTTATCGACTTGAGTGGCGCTTGGAGGCTGAAACAAGAACGGCATCGAGCGATCTACGGCTTTCAGGATTCGGATTCGGCGACCGCGGCCCGATTGACGGCGAAGGCGGTGTACGGCTTGCCGGAGTTGAATGTTGATTGCATTGCGAATGCCGCACTTGTGGCCAATCCGGGTTGTTATGCAACCTCCGTGATTTTGGCTCTCGCGCCATTGCTGCAGGCGGGAATTGTCGACAAGAGCCGCGGAATTATTTCGGATTCAAAATCCGGAGTGTCAGGCGCAGGCAAAAAGCCTTCTGCGAAAACCCACTTCGTTTCTGTTGCTGACAATGTTTCGGCCTATTCGGTCTTCAATCATCGGCATTTGGGTGAGATCGTCGAGCAGTTGGGACTCGACGACGACCAGTTAATTTTTACTCCGCACCTGCTGCCGATTCCACGCGGAATTCTTTCGACGACCTATGTGTATCTGAACCAGGCAATGACTTCAGCGGAAGTGGAATCTTGTTTACGAAGCTTCTATTCAGGTAAGCAGTGGATTCGGATTTTTCAGACTCCTAAACTTCCCGAGATCCAGTTTTCGCTGCGCACGAATTATTGTGATCTCGGCTTTTGCCTGGCGGAAGATGGGCGGCGGCTGGTGTTGATCTCATGCATTGACAACCTGATGAAAGGCGCCGCAGGGCAAGCGGTGCAGAACATGAATCTGATGTACGGATGGGGGGAAAGCGAAGGGCTGCAGTGACTATCGTGATCAAAATCGGAGGAGCCGCGATTGAAGACGCTTCGACATTGCGAAAATGCGCCCACGCGATCGCCGAACTCGCGCGGGATGGCCATCGCGTCGCAGTGGTTCATGGCGGAGGAAGTGCCCTCACGCGCGTCTTGAAGCGGTTCGGCAAACAGAGCCGATTCGTGAATGGGCTGCGCGTTACCGATGCGGAAATTCGCGATGTGGCGCTGATGGTACTTGGCGGCACGGTCAACAAGAAAATGGTTGCCGCGATTCAAGAGGCTGGAATGCCGGCCATCGGCATGTGCGGCGCTGACGGCATGGCGTTCCGGGCGCGGCGCAAATTTGTTCAGGGCCAGGATCTGGGATTCGTCGGCGAGATTTGTTTCGCCGAGCCGTGTTGGATTCAGGCGCTGTGGCAGCAGGGAGGAATTCCGGTGCTGGCATCGCTCGCGCTCGGGACAGACGGCGAGTACTACAACGTTAACGCCGACGAGATGGCGGCGGCATGCGCAGCCACGTGCCATGCTGATGCGCTGATCTTTCTGACCGATGTCGCTGGAGTGAAAGGCGCAGATGGCAGCGTGATTCCGTGGCTGAACACGAAACACGCTGACGATCTGGCTGCGGAATCGATCGTAAGTGGCGGAATGCTACCCAAGTTGCAGGCGTGCAGACAAGCGCTCAAACAAGGAGTGGGGAGGGTCAGGATATTTCCCGCGAAGGAAGCCGATGCGCTGCCGCAGTTTTACATGGTGAAGCTGCCTTGCGGCACCGAGGTTACATTCGCATAAGGAGAGCGGGAGGCTTTGCAAGAGATGTTAGAAATCGACTTTTAGAAGAGGAGTTGAATTTTGAACAGTTCGTTGTTAGCTAAATTGTCGGCAGCGCCGGAAACGTTTCCCAATGTCTTCCGGTTCTCCGACCTGATTTCGACGCGCGATCTTGGGCCGCGCGGCGTAGAGGCCGTGCTGCACTTGGCTGACCTTATGAAGACTCGGCCATCGGTGTTTCAGCGGTCGCTGGCTGGAAAACAGATGGTGATGTTTTTCGAAAAACCATCTCTCCGAACACGTCTGACATTCGAAGCTGGAATGGCGAGCCTAGGCGGAACTACCATGTTCGTCGATCAAACACAAAGCCGGATGGACGCGCGCGAAACGCTCAGCGACATCGCACACAATGTCGAGCGCTGGGTAGACGTGATCGTGCTGCGCACGTTTGCCCAGGAGACCATCGAGAGCATGGCGAGCTATGCGGCCGTTCCGGTGATCAATGCACTCAGTGATCTCGAACATCCCTGCCAGGCGCTGGCCGATTACCTTACGTTGCGCGAGCGCTTTGGGGACGTACGCAATGTGCAGATCGCTTACGTCGGCGACGGCAACAACGTGGCGCACTCTCTTCTGCTGACTTGCGCCTGTCTGGGATCTTCGATCCGCATCGCAACTCCGAAAGGATATGAGCCGAATGCGCAAATCATAGCCCAAGCACTCGAGATCGCAGAGCAGACGGGCGCAGGCATCGAACTATTTACCGACCCGCCCGCGGCGGTGGCGGGTGTTGACGCAGTTTACACGGACGCATGGGCGAGCATGGGCCAGGAGCACGAGGCGGCACAGCGTGCTTCCATTTTCCGCCCCTATCAGGTAGATCAGGAGTTAATGTTGAAAGCCGCGCCCCATGCCGCTTTCATGCACTGCCTACCGGCGCACCGGGGTGAAGAAGTTACCGATGAAGTGATGGATTCGGAAAACTCCATCGTCTTCGAGCAGGCGGAAAATCGCCTGCACGTGCAAAAAGCCATTCTTTATTTATTACTGGGCGGGTCGGTTCGCCTGCCTGTTAGGAGTGCTCATGCCTGAAAAAGTTGTTCTTGCTTATTCCGGTGGACTGGATACTTCCATCATCATTCCGTGGCTGAAAGAGAATTATTCGTACGACGTCATTGCCATGGTGGGCGATGTCGGTCAGGGAGACGACATCGAAGCCGTCGTCGAGAAAGCCTATGCAACCGGCGCCAGCAAGGTGATCGTGGAAGACCTACGCGATGAGTTTCTGACGGGCTATGTTTTTCCGGCGCTGAAGGCCGGAGCCGTTTACGAGCACAAATATCTCCTTGGGACTTCGCTGGCTCGTCCGGTGATCGCAAAACATCAAGTTGAGGTTGCTCTGCGAGAGGGCGCCACCGCGGTCGCTCACGGTTGCACGGGCAAAGGCAACGATCAAGTTCGGTTTGAGCTGGCGTACCAGGCCCTCGCTCCGGAATTGAAGATCATTGCACCGTGGCGGGAGTGGTCGCTGAAATCGCGCGAGGATTGTCTTGATTACGCCGAGCGGCACGGAATTCCGGTGGCTGCAAGCCGCGAGAAAATTCATAGCCGAGACCGCAACCTGTGGCATATCAGTCATGAAGGCGGAGAGTTGGAAGATGCGGGCAACGCTCCTCTGACTACCACGTGGCAGTGGACGAAGTCGCCGCAGGAGGCTCCTGACAAGCAGGAAGACGTCACGATCGGATTTGCGCAGGGCACTCCAGTGTCTGTGAATGGTTTGGATTTAGACCCTGTGTCGCTCGTGGAATTGCTGAATGAGATCGGCGCTCGCAACGCAGTTGGCCGCATCGATTTGGTCGAAAACCGGTTTGTCGGAATCAAGTCGCGTGGATGTTACGAAACTCCTGGCGGAACGCTGCTGGTTACGGCTCACCGGGAACTCGAAGCGCTCTGCCTGGAGCGGGACGTCGCTCACTTCAAACAGCACATTGGTCTGAAATATGCGGAACTCGTTTACTTCGGACTCTGGTTTACGCCCCTCCGCGAAGCGCTTGACGCATTTGCGGAAAGCACGCAGAAAGAAATGACGGGGTCGATTTCGCTCGCTCTCTATAAGGGAAATATCTCCGCCACAAGCCGTGAATCAGAGCACTCGCTCTACCGCACCGATCTTTCGTCGTTCACGATGGGCGACAGTTACGATCAGAAAGACGCGGCCGGATTCATCCGCATTCTTGGGCTGCCCTCGCGTTCGCAGGCGCGCTCTCGCGTGGAGGTTGCTTGATGAAGATGTGGTCGGGAAGATTCCGGCAGCCGCTCGATCCGGCATTCGACCAATGGCAGCGATCATTCGGCTTCGATCGGCGATTGCTGCATTATGAGGTTGCCGCTAGCTCGGCGCATGCACGCGCACTTAAGAATGCTGGAGTGCTCTCGTCCGATGAACTGATCGGCATTCTGCAGGGATTGGAACAGATCGAGAAGAAGGCCGCAGAGCCGGGCTCGTTTCTCGACGAGCCGCATGCGGAAGACGTGCACCATTTCGTCGAAAAGCAACTCGTCAGCTTGATCGGAGAGACCGGATACAAGCTGCACAGCGGGCGCAGCCGAAACGAACAGATCGCGACCGATTTGCGGCTTTACGTGAGAGACGCGATTGACGAGTTACGGCAGCAAATTGGCGAGTTGGGTACAGTGCTGTGCGATCGGGCCGAGCAATTCAGCGACGCTGCAATGCCCGCCTACACACATCTGCAGAAGGCTGAACCAGTGCTGGTCGCGCATTGGCTGCTGGCTTATGCAGAAATGTTCTTGCGGGACGCGGGCCGGCTTGCGGATTGCCGCAAGCGGGTAAACATTTGTCCGCTTGGCTCTGGCGCAGTTGCCGGAGCCACTCTTCCGCTCGATCGTGAATTGATGGCTGAGGCTCTGAGTTTCGATGCCCCCTCCGCTAACAGCATCGACGCGACTAGCGACCGCGACTTTGCAGTGGAGTTTGTGAATACGTTGTCCCTGCTAGCAATTCACCTGAGCCGCTGGGCGGAGGAGATGATTCTGTTCTCCTCGCAGGAATATGCTTTTCTGGATTTGCCGGAGAGCTACTCGACGGGCAGCAGCGCGATGCCACAAAAGAAAAATCCGGATTTGCTCGAACTGGTTCGCGGAAAGTGCGGGCGCATTGCGGGTAATGCAACTGCGCTGACGATCATGCTCAAGGGCCTTCCCCTTGCCTACAACAAAGATCTGCAGGAGACGCAGCAGCCTGTGTTTGAATCAGCCGATATCTGTTCGCAGATGCTGCCGCTGGTTACAGCGTGGATGAAGACAGTGGAGTTTAACACCGGCAAGATGTTGCGGTCGGCGCAGTCGGGATTCACCGGCGCGTGGGCGGCGGCGACGTATTTGGTGCAGCGTGGCGTTCCCTCGCGTCTGGCGCACGAAGGTGTCGGGAGGGCGGTGCAGATGTGCATCGATCGCGGGTGCGAGTTACACGATCTGCCGCTCGCCGACCTTCAGTCTCTCAGTCCGGCGTTCGATCGGGATTTCTACAAATCATTGCAACTGCCTTCAGTGCTGGCAATGCATGATGTGCTGGGAGGTACCGCTTCGGCGCGAGTGCGACAGGCCGTCAAAGGGGCAAGGGAACGCGCAGAGTCGCTCTGCAAGGAGGTCCATGCGCACGCGTAGAGCCACTCTGCCGGATGCTCGGCACATTCATGATTTGATCTCGGCGTATTCGGGTGACGGCACCTTGCTGCCTCGCACGCTCGCGGAGATTTGCGAGAACGTGAGAGATTTTGTAGTGCTCGAGGATGCGGGCCAAATTATCGGTTGTGGCGCGCTTCATCTTTACGGCACGCACCTCGCCGAAATTCGTTCTATCACCGTTGCGCCCTCGGCTCAAGGCATGGGCGGCGGAGGCAAACTCGTAAAAGCTCTGATGGCCGAGGCGAAACGCCACCACGTGGATTGCATTTGTCTGTTTACGCGCAAACCACAGTTTTTTGCGGCGCAAGGATTTTCGGTCGCCCAGCGTGAGGACCTTCCCGACAAGATCTACAAAGACTGTCACGTGTGCCCGCGCTTCCATTGTTGCGACGAGGTGGCGATGGTGCGGGGCAGGTTGCCGCAGTTCGCAATTCTTCCCGAACCCGCTAGTTTGCTCGTTAAACTGCAAGCTGTATCTCAATAATCGAAGTACTTTGCCATGCATCTGCGGGCTGTCTCTCCCCGCCCCTGCCATGCCTCTCGTACACTAGCTTCTGGTGATCACGCATGGATGCAAAAGAATTTCGCTCATTAGGCCACAGCGTCGTTGATCTGCTCGCTTCTTATCTCGAAGAGATTGAGACGAAGCGAGTCTTTCCTGAGGTTGATCCCTCGACCGTGAATCGCTTATTCAAAGAAGATCTGCCGGAGGAGGCGAGTTCGGCTGACGCGGTATTGAATGAGCTCGAGAAGAAACTCTTCCCTTATTGCACCAATGTCGGGCATCCCGGCTACATGGGATTGATTACGCCTTCACCAAACCCGGTGGGAATTATTGGTGATTTCATTTGTTCGGCTCTCAACCAGAATCTTGGCGCATATTCGATCGGACCGTCGGCAGTCGCGATGGAGCGAACCGTCGTCCGATGGCTGACGGGTCTTTGCGGCTACAGCGAGCAAGCGGGCGGCAACCTGACTAGCGGCGGCATGATGGCAAACTTCATCGGCCTGAAACTGGGGCGCGATGCAATCACGCGTGATCAGGCGCAACACGAGGGGGTCCGCGAACGGTGGGCGGTGTACGCATCGGAAGAGCGGCATGTTTCCGTCGACAAAGCTGTCGATTGCATTGGTCTCGGCCGCAATGCGCTGCGAGCTTTACCAACCAATGGGAAGTTTGAAGTTCGGCTCGATGCTCTTGAAGAGGCAATCGCGCGAGATAAAGCCGAGGACATCCGTCCCTTGTGCATCGTCGGAATTTTCGGCACGACGAATACCGGTGCAGTTGACGACATCCGCGAACTGCGGCGAATTGCCGACCGTGAAGGGATGTGGCTTCATGTGGATGCCGCTTATGGCGGCGGTATGCTGCTTTCGCACGAATGGAATATGCGTGATCGCGGCATCGACCTGGCGGACTCGATCACGATCGATCCGCATAAATGGTTTTATGCGCCTCTCGACGCCGGGGCCGTGCTGGTGAAAGATCAGCGGCGCCTCACGGAATCGTTTGGCATCAAGCCTTCTTATCTCACCGACGAATTCGATCAGGCCAACGACCGCTACCAGTACTATGTACACGGATTCGAGCAGTCCCGGCGCTTCCGCAGCCTGAAAGTCTGGATGAGCTTCAAGCGATACGGCGCGCGCCAGATCGGGGAATGGATCGACAACAATGTGCGCCAGGCCAAACACCTCTATGCGCTGGCTGCAAAAGATGAAGACTTCGAGGCCGCGAGCGCGCCGCCGATGTCGGCGATCTGCATTCGCTACAAGCCCGGAGATCTAAACGAGGCCGATTCGAAAGGCCTGCATGCCGAGGTTGCGCAGCGTATCGAGCAAAGTGGCCGCTTCTGGATCTCTACAACGGAACTCAAAGGCAAGTCCTGGTTCCGCATCAATCCGGTAAACTTCCGCACCAAACAGGGGCACATCGAAGAACTTTTCGCGCTTTTGAAAAAAGAATGCCGTGCGTTGTCGGCCGCCCATCTTGCCTGAATTCGGTTCGGCCTGCTACCGGCGGTGCTCCACGCATTGCATCTGGCGATTCCGTTAACGCGAGCAACTCGCTACCGATCTACGGGCAGATTGGGCAGACAGGGGTTCTCGTGTCGAAGTATCCAAAGCTGGATATTCCCGAAATCGTGAGGTCGGTTTCGATAAAAAGAATCTGCGAAGAACTTACCGGATAAAACGCGGTCGCGAACAGCCCAGTGAGCTGAAGCGGATCGTTCAAAGTGCCGGTAAAACGGCCGGTAGTCGGGATAGCGCCGAAAGTTCCGGAGAAGCTTTGGTTCGGTTGAGGAAAGAAGCTCTCATTTTCGAATTGATTTTCATCGATTGTGCCACTTAACGTGCTGGCCGAACCTTTAACTATTACCGCTCCGGTAACGGTGTTCTCGGTTGAGGAACTGCTCTGGGCAAACTTCACACTGTAATCCCCGTTGAATGAATAAGGTGGCGGCGCTTGTTGGTGTGCAAATCCGATTCCAATGGAGCCGATTGCCAGGCTGTTCAGGTTATCGTCTTCGTCTAGGACCAAGGGCGGGTTTCCGTTTCCCGTGAGGTAGAAAATCAACTCTGGCCCGGGGCCATTCGCGCTGTTGCCGAAACTGTAAGACGCCCCTGTGTCAACCCGGCCTATGCTCAAGCCGCCGGCTCCAAGTGCATCCAGCGTGTAAGTCGCGGTGAACGAGTCACTGATGGCGAGAGGATTCCCGGTCACGGCGCTGAACCCGCTTAGAACCTCGTCGTTATATCCGTTATTCAAGTTGCCGTTCGCATCGGCAGAAACCTGGCCAAACAGAGCAAGCGAGTTCGTAAGAGTTGAAGGATCCTCGCCAACGATGTCAAATACGTAATTCCCCGCAAATGAACTGTTCGTGAATGTACCGGTCGCGGATCCCTGCCCGATCGCTACGCCGGCAGTAACTCCAAACCCGGTGCTGTTGCCTGTGTTGTCGCTTTCGATCAACTTGATATGACTCGTATCGACAATGTATCCGGTGAACTGCAGACTATTTCCGCTCGCCACCGTGGTCGCGCCTAATTGCAGATTGAATTTCAGTGAGCCAAACGAATCGGGTTTGGTCAGCGTTCCCGTTAGGCTGAGGCCCGGGGAAGGGTTGCCAGTGAGGGTGTCGTCTTCGTCGGCGATGCTGCCGTTGCCGGAAATCGCATTGGGAGAATCGATGTTCACGATCCCGCCCATGGCCATCGGATACTGGTTGATATCGATTCCATTCATCACGAACGCGTAGCCGCTTTTAGGAGCGGCGACGCTACTTTGTAATTCCAGGGTCCCGGACGAAATTTCGAAGCTCGGTTGGGGAAGGGTCGGATTATCCAGTGTCCCGATCAGCGCCTTCGAGGTCGACAGGACCACAAAGGCAAGGTTCTCAATCCCGAGTTGGCCGATATTCTGGTCGGCGGTATTGATGGTCAGCGTTCCTCTGCCGTCCGGGCCAACGGTATAAATGCCTCCGGTGATGGTGTCTGCCACGGAAATCAAAGGATCGTTATGAGTCTGTTCGCCGCCGGTGACGTTTCCGTTGCCATCGAGGTTAATCACGCCCGCGAGCTGATAAGCCCCATTCGCATCAAACCCCTGCGTGGCAAACACATAGTTGCCCTTAAGGTTGGTGTCGAATCCGGTGATTGCAAGTGAAGCGACAACATTCGAGCTATGGTCGGCTGAGGCGAAGGCCTCGATCGTCACCGACTCGCTGTTTCCGGAAATTGTTGCGGGAGGCGTATAAGTGGCAGGCTTGCCGCTCGCCGTATGCAAAGGCTGTAGACTGCCGCACGTTGCTCCAGCCGGGCACAATAGCGCCCAATCGACGCCGGCTTGCGCAGGATCGTTATGGACGACCGCGGTAAAAGAAGCCGATCCAGCCAGCGATAGCGATTCGGTCGGAGCCGGATTGAACGCTATGGAGACGTTGGTTGACCCGGGCGCCGGTTGGTTCTGGAGCGTTAAGTTGTTGTTTCCTCCGCACGAGGCGAGAAGCGCGAACGCTGCGATGCAAAGGAGCAAGCCGGTGCCACGGGTGGTCGCCTCACACTGTGATCCGAGATTTCTCGATTCCCGGTTACGACACATAATTACGATTTGCCTCAGCATTACTGACCTGTTCCGCGCAGATAAATGGTTTGAGTCTGGCTAACCGTGTATGCCACCGTAATCGTTCCGCTCGTTAGCACTCCGCTCTTCGAGGGATCGAACGTTACCGTGAACGTGCAACTGCTGCCGGAAGCGAGCGTGCCGGCGCAATTGTCGGTTTCCGCGAAGGCGCTGCCCTGCAAGAGGTTGCCGGTGAAGTTGACCGGCCCCGGATTCGCAGCCTTGGGGTCGTTGAACAACGTAACTGTTAGCGGAGCGCTCACCTGGCCAACCGGCACCAAACCGAAATCCAGACCGGCAGCGGGAGTCATTCGCAATGAACTCGGAAGATTTGCCTTCAACTCCACGGGGAAACGTCCGCTATCGATTTCGCAGTTAGTGGTTACCGTGCTGGTGCATTGCAGAGTGTTCAGTTCCAGAAAGTAATCGAGCGCCGGCGATAACGGTGTGCTCGGTTGCGGCGCGAATGTAATCTGCAGGCTGCACGATGTTTGCGGCATGAGCAAAGTGCCGGAGCAGCCATCGGCCGAGATCTGGAAATTTGGCAGCTTGCTGGTGAGATCGTTGTCGCAGGTATAACTGATGGTCGCAACGTCCGGAGAGACCGAACTATCCACTTGCAGGCCGGCCACTTCGCCGGGCGCGAGCGGTCGTGGAAGAGTAAGCGTGCCCGCGACTGGATTCACGCAGGGGCTGCTTAATGCGGGCAGAATCTGCACCGGGCTCACGCCTTGGTTCATGAACGACAGAAGTTGGGCCGCACTGCTTTCGCCAACCGCCTCGGCGCCGAAATCAAGTTCGGGAGTGGACGGGATGATGGCGCTGTAACCGATACCCGTGATAGGCACCGCGAAGGCGGTATCGTTATCCGCGCTAATCGGGCTGTTGACGGTCAGGCTGGCGTCGAGAGGATACGGGCACGCCGACGGCGGCTCGCCGCCGAGCGCCGTCGATGGCAACCACGGGCAACTCTGCTGCGGCCCGAACCCGATCGTAATCGTGCAGCTTTGTTGCGCGGCGAGATTGAAAGGCGCACCCGGAGAAGCTGCACAATTGTCCTGCTCGCTAAAATTCGGCAGCCCATCGAAATCGCTCGGTCCCTGAAACAGGCTTGTGTTTCCAGACTGCGGATTAAACGCCAACGTCAAACCAGTAAGCGCCGTCCCCGAGAGGTTGTTGTTGGTCAGAGTGATGGTTTGCGTGGTTGGCGCCGACCCCACTTGCTGGAGCGGAAAAGCTAAAGGCGCCGGAGATAACAGGATCGGCTGATTACAGCTGGTCGCGTTCCCCAAGCCGAGGCAGACGTCGCCAATTTCGACGGCAATGTTCCCTCCCGGACACGCGCTCGTGTTTACCGCATAGCCGTTCGTACCCTGCAGGGCAACCCCCGCGGAGGAACTCAACACCGTCACCGGATTCGGGTCCGTAACGCCCGCTGGCGCCCCGATTTGCCCGGCACTTAGCCCATTGGATCCGATGATCTGAAGAATGATGGAGCTGCCGCTCACCTGTCCGTTTACCGAAGCGGTGGTCATGCACGGATAGTTCTGAAAAGTCAGTGTTCCCGTCACCGTCGCATTGCTTGCGCCGATGTTTTCCCCTTGAGTGAGGGTCCCGGTCACCGGGAAAACCTGATTTTTGAGCGCGGGGTCGTGAACGCTGTGAAAGAATCCTTGAATCGATCCTGTAAGCGGTGGGATCGACGTCGCAGTCCATTGGAGGCCGCTCTGCGCGGTTCCGCAACCCTTTGCGGCGGTCGAACTATAAATACCCGCGATGGTGGTGCCGCTCGCGCTGAGAGTTCCAGCCAAGCTGAAGGTTTGTGCGCCTGCGACCGCGGTGAGAGTTACATTTTGGCCGTTGAGAGTTCCGGTAACCGGACCCGTTCCGCTACTGCAAAGCGTTGGAAGGCTGGTCGAACTCGTGGGCGGCAAAGAAACCGCGTAGGTGACCTGACCGGTCAGGGAGCCGTCAGTATTCTGCAGCAGAAAGCCACCCTGTATTCCGCCCACAAACGAATTGTCGGAGGGCGGGGACAGGGTGAATTGCCAATTGCCCGCAAGCTGTCCGGTGGTGTTCTGCGATGAGTCCGGGTTGTTGTTCCCGCATCCGCACAGCGCAATCATGCCCAGCAGCAAAATCGGCAGCATCGCTCTTGCGGCTGCTGGAAACTTCGGCAACGCTCCCGCGTTTCTCCAGCGCCGAACTATTCTTAGCCGTAATTGCCTCATAGAACTCAACTCGCGCAACTTAAAACGAATACTTCAAGCCGAACTGAATGATGCGGGCGAAGTGCGCATCCAGCGGATGCAGGAACGAAGCGCCAGTCACGCAATCGGCTCCTCCGTTCGCCTGGAAACCGGCTGAGTAAAGCGGCCCCGCATAGCAGCTGACAACGTTGTTTCCAGTACCCTTCGGATCATCCGAGTTGTAAATTCTGAATTGTGTATGGTTGAAAATGTTGAAAAACTCTGCCCGGAACTGAAGTTCGCTTGCCTCGGTGACCTTAAAATGCTTCAGCAGCGACATATCGAAATTGAGGCGCCCGGGGTTGTTCAGGAAGTTTCGTCCGGCGTCCCCGAAGGTCAGGCCGCGCGGCGCTACAAATTCCGATGGATTCCCGATGAGCGGACCGAAGCTCTGGAAATTGCTGGCGGGTTTCGCCAAGCCCTGCACAACGTCCGGATAGGAAGCGGCAATCCCCAGACCGCTCGATACGCCGGCATTGTCCGTCAGCGAAATCCCGGTATTACCCGCGCTGTTGATCACGGTAAACGGTGTTCCGGATTCGTACAGAGTTACGCCGGAAACTTCCCAGCCCCCGAACAATTCGTCCATCGTGTGCGAACAGCAGTTACTGGCCGCAGGAGCAGACTCGTCCTCATTATTGGGAGCCAGCACCGACTCCCAGAACCAGCGCGCAAAGTTCGGCGCCTGATAGACGTAGCTCAAGTTGAAGAGATGACGTTCGTCGAAATTTGAGCTGGCGCGATTCTCTGATAGGTCGTACGAATTGACCAGAACCGGATCGCTGCGATCGGATGCATCGTCGATCGAGTGGCTGTAGGTGTAGGAGACGCCCGCGGTGATCGGCCCCCTGACCGCCCGCAACGTTGCCTGCATCGCGTGATAATCGGAATCAGCGACATTCTGTAGCGAAAGCACCCGGCCGAGCCCCGGATAAGGCCTGGGCAATGAATTGACGTTGGGGAGCGTTGGAGAAGTGCACGCCGCCTGCAGATGTATGTATGCAGGATTCTGCGGCGTCACGATCGTTCCATTCTGCAAGAGAAACGGAGTCTGCGTCGCAACGTTACCGGGAGTGGCTCCGCCGGCGACGGGCGAATTGTTGCAATCGGCTAACGTCAGCGGTTCGTTGGGGCCGAAGGGATTTTCATCCGCAGGTAGCGGCGGCAATTGATTGAGCTGGCGCTCTACCGTCAGGTGCGTTCCCTTGCTTCCGACGTATGCGACGTTCGCAACCACGTCCCGCTTAAGTTCTCTTTGAACCCCAAAACTCCACTGCTGCGCATACGGCCAGATAGCCTTGGTTGGGATGCCGGTAACATCGAGCGGAAAGAGTGAACCCGCAGGCGGTACCGATTGCCCAGTAATATTCGCGCAAGGGTTGCTGATCGGGTTAAAGGTCAAGCCGTAGCCAATGTTGCCGATGCATGGATAACTTACCGGAAGCGGTTGCGTGACGCTCAGCACCAGCGGCGCACTGGCCTCCAGCGATCCTGTATTCGCTTCGTTGCCTGTACCGTGCTCGAAGAAGATTCCGTAACCCCCGCGAATCGAAGTCTTGCCGTCGCCGAATGGATCGAAGGCAAAACCCACGCGTGGCGCGGGATTAAACAGATGCCCGGTCATGCAGCCGGAAGGCACGCTACCGACGCCGCACTGCACCAGGCCGAGAGCACTCACAATCCCGGGATTGAGGGCAAAGGTGCTTTGATTGAATGGCACCGGTGTGCCCGAAGCGCCGGCGCATGGAAAAGTCGAGGGCTTCGTCCTGTCAAGCAGGACGCCCGAGCAAGGATCCACGGCGAAGCGGCTCGAATTGAAATCTGTCGAAACCCAGTTCCACGCGTTGTGGTATTTCTCGTGGTAAGTGCCGAATAAGCTGACTCGCAGCCCTAGATTAACGGTAAGCCGGCGAGTTAGTTTCCAGTCGTCTTGAACATAAGGTTCGGCGATTTCGAAGCTCTGGTAGTAACGGCGCTGCGCGGAGTCCTGCTGGAAGCTTTGAATGAATCCCGTGGTAACTCCGGCGGCATTGACGGACTGCGCGAGGAAGTCGGCAAAAGCATTGCCCGTGCTGTGCGCCAAATTGCTGAAGGTCAGCAACCCCTGCACGTCGCCGGTAGCGGCTCCGATCGCATTGTTCGTCTGGTTGCGCTGCGAGAGTATGACCTCTCCGCCGAACTGCAGCGTGTGCTTGCCGACAGATTTCCCGACATCGTCGCGCACCGCGTAGGTTGGATTCGTATGGCTCCACGGCATGTAGGATGGATCGGCGACGAAGCCCCTGCCCCCATAGGCCGCGTTCGTACCTAAGATCGCAATGCCGGGGTTCTTGCCGCCGAATCCGTTGTTGAAGATGTATCCCATGCCGCATTGCGGAATTCCGCTGATCGGGTCGACGCTGGTTTGTGGATTGCATTGCCCCGGCGCAGCCGCGTCGGGCACAAGAGGCTGGTTGAGCGTGGGATTCCGCTGGAACTGACCTCCCAGCCCATTCTCATCGGCCAGCGTAATATCCGAATTCACGTAGTTCACAGAAAAATCGTTCAGCAATGTCGGCGAAATCGTGTGCGTGAGGCGCGCCACCAGGCTGGTGCCGGGGCCGGTGAAGTAATTCTGGATGGTCGGAAAATCCGCCGCCGCCGGATCGGTGGTTCGCAGATAGCTCCATTGCGGCGTAAGAACCGTCGTATTCCAGGTATCGTGAGCGTAGCGGAACGTCGCCCTTATTTTTGCGCTGATCTGGTGATCGATGCGAAACAACTCTTCCCGCCAATAAGTAGAAGGGGAAATCGCCGCGTTATAGCAGTGATTCGGGTCGATGGGATCGATGTTCGCAACTGTAAAGTTGCAACCTGCGGGAGAATTAGCGTAAGGAATCACATTGGATTGCAGAATTGCCAGCGCGTTCTTGTCTACGCCGTGCGGCGATTCGCTGTTGACCTGCTGGCCGAGCAGGTTATAGATCGGGACAAGCTGCGCCGGATTGCCGGGAAGCGCAGGACAATCCGGGTACTGCTGGCGGTTGAAAGTCTGAACCGTCCCCGCCAACGGGCAAACGTCGCTGAAATCGAAAACCTGGGAGACTAGGCCGTTCGCATTCGGCGAACTCAAATTTTCCTGGATGCCTTGCGGCGTCATCACCAGGCCGCGCTCTTTCAGCGATGGTACGGCCTGGTTATAGTCGGTGGGAGTTTTCTCCAGCCGGAATTCTTCCGAGAAAAAGAAGAACGTTTTGTCTCTTTTCTTGTTGTAGACGCCGGGAATTGTCAGCGGTCCACCAAAGGTTCCGCCGAAATCCTGTCGCCGGTAAAGCGGCGTGCGGCCCGGCGGATCGAAATAGTTGCGCGCGTTAAACGCTTCGTTGCGGATGAATTCGTATGCGTTTCCGTGGAATTGAGACGTCCCCGATTTCGTAGTCACCAGCACGGTACCGGAGGCCGTGCGCCCGTACTGCGCTCCGTAATTTGAGGTGAGAACCTTGACTTCCTGAATCGCGTCGAGGCTGGGATAGACCATCAGCGTGCTGGCCGCACCGTTCAACCCCGTATTTAATACGTCGCTGCCGTCGACTTCGAAGGTGTTGTACTCGACCCGGCCGCCGTTCACGCTGTACTTCACGCTGCCCACCACGCCGACTTTGGCCTCGTCCTGTCCGGTCTGATTGCTTACTCCGGGCGCCAGCGCGATCAGTTGCGTGAAATTCCGTCCGTTCAATCCAATCGAGGTAACTTCCTTTCCCGTGATCGTTCCCGAGACGCTGGCATTCTCCGTCTCGACTGCGCCCACGCCATTCGATTCGACGTTTACCTCTGTTTTATTGGCCGCCGGTTCCAACTGGGCATCCATCGTCAGTTCGAGGCCTGCCGTTAAGGTGATGTAGTCCAGCGTCTTCGGAGCAAAGTTTGCCGCAGTGACGCTGAGCGTATAGGTTCCGGCGGCCAGGCCGGTGAACGAATATTCGCCTTTGTCGTTGGTCTGGGTTTCCTGCTTGGGTCCGGCAGCGGTTGTGATGTCCACCACCGCCCCCACCACTACCGCCTGGCTCTGGTCGGTGACGATCCCGTGGATGGATGCCTTGTCGCCGGCTGCGGGCTGGGCTCCCTGAGCGAATGCGATCCAAGGCAACAACAGTGCCAGCGCGGCAAACACGAACCCGGCGCACAACGAGCGTGGGGATACAGGCTGCAACGTATAAGGTCTCCGATTCCTGAATCGATTGAAGGCTGGGAGCAGCAGAACGCGGATATTACAAGAAAGGTGAACTCGGCAATATTAAGAAACCGTGAAAAGTTGATGAACAACGTGTGACTGACTCTTCATGCTCATTCGTGCACAAGCGAACGGGCAGTCACGAACATTTCATGGCGTATTCATCGTGCTTTAACACAAAAGCAGCTATGCTGCCGCCTGATTTTCCCAGTGCAAATTTAGTGGAGCCCCTGTCGGGTCACTCGACAAACGATGCAAGGTACACGATCAGCTATTGCTGTTGTTCTGCAGTGGTGTGATTTCCCAGATTCGGATCTGCGTGCGGCCGAGCCCACCGCATGCGCGACGAAGGTGATGCCTTCAAAACCTGAAAGGAATCGAAAGGAATATATCTATGACCCGTGTTAAGACATTCTTCGCGGCACTGATTGTCGCTGCGATCGTGGGCATTGTGCCTTCGGCACAAGCCCAGACCGTCAAAGTCGTGCTGGCAGGCTCTTCCGCCCAGTGGCAGACAATCGCCTTGGGTGCTTACAATGCCGGCAAGTGCGTATCCGGCGGTACGGCGCCGTGTTTCCATTACACCAACTCCAGCTTCAACCTCAACGACACGCGCCCCACTACCAAAGGCGGGACAACGGCAACCGACAGCGGCAAGGTTTGGATCGTTTGGGACAGCGCTGCCACGACCAACATCTGGGCGTTCGTCTCGGTAGATTCCGGAGTTGGAAACCGCTGCTATTTCGCTCAGCCCCACTGCAACCTGAGCGTCACCAGCTTCCCAACCCCGGGGAACCTCATTGCCTCGAATCTATGGGGTGACAACTCCAGCGACTCCACACCGACGACTGCGGTACAGAATCTTTTCACGGCAGGAACTCTGCTGGTGAATGCTTCCGCCACCGACATTCGCCCGGAAGACTCGTTGTTCTCCACTTGCCGCAGCAACTCGAAACTCGGCGGCGGAACCGATGGACTGGCGGGACTTGGCTATGGCGCGAACGCCTCCGGCGTTTGCCCGAAGTTTGGCGCAACCCTTGCTGACCTGCAAGGTAGCGACATTCTGAGCGGCTACCCAGCCAGCACGTCAACCGCCCACGTCCTGGCTTTTGCCATCAGTGGCAAAGACCCCTTCACGGGAACAGCGGTTCCGGTTTCCACAACTGTGTCAGTAGGAGCGACTCCCGTTGTTTTCATTACTCAGCGGAGCGGCGCTCTCGCGACCGTTCAGAATGCCACAGACGAAGAATTGCAATCGGTCTTCAGCGGTGCGAACTGCAACGCTGATGCCTTCGGGGCTCCGAGCGGAGCGATCTCCGTATACCTGCGCGAGCCGCTTTCCGGAACCATGAACACCACGGAATACAGCGTCCTTCGTTACTGGCCCATCACCGGCACCAGCCAGGAAACCGGCGTTGCTGCACAGAACCCCCTCTCCAAGGCCTGCACTTCAGGCGGGGGCAGCCGTTATCGCGCGATCGGTACCGGCGAAGAAGTGAAGTCCGTGTTGAATTCCAGCGCCAACCACGGCAACGACGGCATCGGCTATGCGTTCTTCAGCTACGGGAACGTTTCTTCGATCGCCAACAACACCGCTTACGGCTACCTTACCCTGAACGGAATCGATCCCATCTTCCACAAGTATGGCGCATCGCCGACGATCGATCCCGGACAACCAACCACGGCGGGAACTCTGCCGGCAGCGGCGAACCTGCCGTCAACCTGCTCGGGTGCGTTCCCTTGCCCAGAGGGAGACATCTGGAGCGGTCACCTGTCATTCCCCAACCTGCGTAATGGATCGTACCGGGTCTGGTCTCAGCTTCGCGCCGTCAGCAATGGGGCGACTTTGTCGTTGCTGGAAAGTCTGATCACCGGCTCGCAGACCTACGTCGTCAACAGCACTCCCGATTTCGTTCCCGCCGTCAAGGTGGGAGCGACCGACCCTGGCCTTCCCCTCCTGCGCTCGCACTACACGCAAGAAGGTGTGGCTCCGATCAATCTAGGGACCACGGGCGACAAGGGCGGCGATGCGGGTGGTTGCATCCTGACCACGACCGGAACGGTTGCGACTTCTGACACAACGACCAAGCTGGCTCAGGTTCAGCCTGGCAGCGCTTGTGTTCAGGTTCAGTAGCCTGGCTGTTCAATCGATCGACGAACCGAAGGGCGGGCGCCTCGCGGCGTTCGCCCTTTCATCGAGAATACGGTGACTGTTTCAGTCGACCTTCGACGTTGTTCCTGACGAGTTTCCATCTGAATCGCGCCAAAACAATCTGTATGCCTGAAAAAAAGAGCAGTCGGAGGGTGCTGTTGCTAGTAGGCGTTATTTTCACATTCTTATCTCATATAGTTGCCGCGCAATTCATCGCTGCGCCCACGCCGATCGCCGATCCAGCAGATACCCGATTTATCGGAGTGAAAGAAGATTGGAAGTCTCCTGCGCTCACGACCAGCAGTCTGCGCCCCGCTCCGCCGCTGGTTGGCTACATCAACGATAACGGCACCTACACGGTCGAGCTGATTCAGGTGCAGTGGCGGTGGGGCGATCCGCTTGATCTTTATGTGATGAAGCCGAAAGGCGTCGCGAAGCCGCCGGTGATTCTCTACTTGTACGGCTATCCCGCCGGCACCGACCGGTTCAAGGATGAGGGCTTTCAGCGTTTAGTCACAAAAGATGGCTTTGCCGCGGTGGGCTTTGTCTCTGCCCTTACTGGACATCGCTACCACGACCGCCCGATGAAAGAGTGGTTTATCAGTGACCTGCAGGAGTGCCTCGCCGTATCTGCGCACGATGTGCAGATGGTTCTCGACTATCTGGGCACTCGTGGCGATCTCGATATGAGCCGCGTCGGAATGTTCACGCAGGGATCCGGCGCCTCCATCGGCATTCTCACTTCGGCAGTCGATCCGCAGATAAAAGTTCTAGACGCGATCGATCCGTGGGGCGATTGGCCGGCATGGATGGCCACTTCCCCATTTGTACCGGAGGATGAACGCCCCGAATATGTAAAGCCCGAATTTCTGAAAAAGGCGGAAGTGCTGGAGCCGGTTGATTGGCTGCCAAAGATTCAGGCGAAAAAGTTCAGAATGCAGGATGCGGTTTTCGATCAGATCACGCCACCGGCGGCCAAAGAAAAGCTTCGCGCGGCGATACCAAGAAACTCGACGTTGCTGATCTACAAAACGCAGGAAGAGTTTAATGCTGTGATTCGCAACCAGAAAGAGCTGGATTGGATCCAGAACGAACTTCGCTCGTTACCCCAGACGCAAGCGAATGCGAGCCCCACCGAAAAGTCACCCCGAGGCAATCAATGAAACTGTCATTCCGTCATCCGTCTAAACTGGCCGCAACCCGCCTGTGTACACTTCTGCTGGCGATGGGTCTTCTCGCGCTGGCCGGTTGCAGTTCCGGAGGGCCACCCACTACGACCAGCGTAGCCCCAGTCGTTGGAGTCACGCCCGATAGCGGCACGCCGCAGAGTCACTCGGTGAATGGGCCGTTCGGAACCCCGCTCGTCGCCATGGTGACCTCGAACGGATTGCCCGTCAGCGGCATCGTCGTAACGTTCACCGCCCCCGCTTCCGGACCGTCGGGAACCTTTGCCGGCGGCGGCGTCAGCTCGAAAGCTACCAGTGAGGCGAGCGGCCTGGCGACTTCGCAGCCATTCACGGCCAATTCAATTGTCGGAAGTTATGAGGTCATGGCTTCGGCTCCGACCGCTCCGGCGCTGGCCGCCTTCGACCTCACCAACACCACTGGCGCTCCCGCGGCGATCACGGCGACTGCGGGTAACGGCCAAAGCGCGCCGATCAATAACGCTTTCGTAAACCCTCTACAGGTGACGGTCGTGGATAGTGGACAAAATCCGGTGAGCAACGCGGTCGTCGTTTTCGCCGCGCCAGCGACCGGGGCCAGTGGCGCATTCTCCAACCCCAGCGGCACGAGCGGGAGCACCACCAGCACTACGGCAATGACCAACACGAGCGGTGTGGCCACAGCCGGCGTGTTCACGGCGAACACAATAGCCGGTAGTGATAGCGTGACGGCAACGGTAGCCGGTGTTTCCGCTGCCGCAACCTTCACGCTGACGAACCTTCCTGGTCAGGCGACGAATGTGACCGCGATCAGTGGCACTCCGCAGAACGCAATTGGAGACAAGCAGTTCGCGGCGCCTCTTACCGTCAGCGTTACAGACAATCAAAATAATCCAGTCTCGGGCGCGGTTGTGACCTTCACCGCCCAAACGACCCCGGCCAGCGGAACATTTCAAGACTCCGGCACGAACACAACGACCGCTACGACAAATTCCAGCGGTATCGCCGCCTCGGCGCCGTTCACGGCAAATGCCACGGCCGGCACATACGCGGTGACGGCGTCCTCCGGTGGTACGGCGATCTTTACCTTGACGAATTGGCCTGTCGGATCGCAGTACTACTCCTTCTACCTCTCTGGGCAAGAGGATCTCCAACAAGGCTCTGTTACCGGACTTTATGTTGTCGCCGGTTCAGTTGCCATGGATCCCTCCGGAAACGTCCTCGCCGGAGAGCAGGACTACAACGACGCGGCCGGCCACTCGTCACCTGAGCCCTCGGGGGACGCAATCACCGGCGGAACTCTCAAGTTAGGCGCAAGCAACCACCAGGGAACACTGACGCTGAATACGAACAATTTGAACATCGGCGTGGGCGGCGTGGAAACCCTCGGCATCCAATTTGTGAACTCGAATCACGCGCTTGTCGTTCAATTCGACGGATCGGCAACCTCCAGCGGAAGCCTGGATCTGCAGACGTTGCCAGGCAATACTACGACCAGCAATTTAACCGGTGGTTATGCCTTCACCCTTACCGGCGAAGATCCCGTCTTCTTTCCGGTTGCCTACGGCGGAGTCTTTACCATCGCCCCTGGCGGCCTCACCTTGCAAAATGGCGTTGTCGACACCAACGATGAAGGTATCGGAACGCCGAGCACTGGCGCTGCCTTCACCGGAACGTTGTCTCTCCCGGACTCCTTCGGGCGCGGCACGTTGACCACCACGATTAACTACGATGCCCTCGAGGGCGTTCCTTCGCCGATCGCCTTCAACTACTACGTCGTGGGTCCGGAGGTAATCAGAATCATCGGCGTCGATAGCACGGATTTCGCGGTCGGCTCCGCCTACGGGCAAGGTTCTAACTCGAGCAGCGCAAGCAACACCTCGCTGGCAACTTCGGTATTCGGCCTGTCAGGGATCAACTTTTTCAGCGATCAGTTTGCTGCCGCAGGCATGTTCACCCCGACCGCGGGTTCCGGCACCTTCGCCGGCATAGGCGACGACAACGAACTCTCATTTGGATTCCAAGTGCCCGACTCCGCCATCTCCGGAACCTATGCGATTGCCGGCAACGGCTACGGCAGCTTCTTGATTTCCGGCGGCGCATTGGGAAGCGTGACCACTCTGGGTCTCTACGTGACCGATCCAAACCTCAATCTTCTCGACCCCAACACCCCGGGGGGCAACGGAACCGGATTGGGAGGCGGGGCTCTGCTTCTCGACCTCGACCCTGCCGTTGCCGGCGGAACAGGTCTCATGCTTCCGCAAACCGACAACACCACAACCGACTTTACCGGTAGCTACGCTTTCGGATTGCAAGACGACAATTTCTCGCTTTCCACCGGCATCTTGTTTGAGTTCGACCTGGTCGGTGAGGGCGCTATGACGAGCGGCACGCTCAAAGGCACAGCGCTCATCAGCGATCCGGGGCTCACACTCGGCGGCAACGCCACGATCGCCGGGGTCAAGGTCCAGGGAGTGCCTTTGCCCGACCCGAGCAACGCCGGGCGTTATACGATGTTGTCGACAAACTCACCGCAAAATCCGCTTCAGCTCACCGTCAGCGGCACGGTGAAGGATTTCGATGTTGTGATGTACCAGGCGAATGGCGGGCAGCTGATTTGGGTCGACGAAGATCCATCCGACGTATTCCTCGGTACGCTGCAGCAATTCGGGTCGTTTACCACATTGCCCAAATCGGGTGCCGCAACAGGCAGGTCAAAATCGAAATGAAGACGAAGGGGACGCGCGGCCATCGGACAATTCCTGTCTTCAGTCAAGAACGCCGATGCTGAAGTCCACCCGGCACAGATTGACCCCACTTTACTTAGTGAGCCGGCTCGCCGCCCACCGCGAGGCTGGTTACACACGGCGATTTCATACGGGCAGATGGAGCGGATGGACGTGTTTTCCCTTGGCCTTCGCTCTTGGCCTCGCTCTTTGAGAAAATCTTCGCTGTGATCAGCATCCCCGCGATTGTCACGCTCAAAAGTGCGAATTGGTGCCACCCACTCAGCATCGATGCGTTGCCCATCAACGTGAGGCCAGCGAAGCAGAATAGAAGGTGCACGCAAAAAACTTGCAGTGAAGATTGTCCCAACAACACCAGGGGCCGGATCGCCGCCATCTTTGTGACGGGTTGAGAAAGTATCAGCAAACCCGCGACTGCAACGAAATCGAGCACTCTTACAGGGCCGAGGTGCCACTTGTCAAAAAGAACCTCTAATCCACCCAGTGCTAAACCGTGCACGACTTTTCGCCGAAGGATGAAACAGGAAACCGCGATCACCGCAGCCGGAATAGCCGCCCGCCTCGCCCACGTTTCGATCGCGAGGCTATCCCCGGCCCAACGCACTCCCAGCCACACGCCCACGAACCAGAGAAATTGCCAGGCCCACAGGTCGAATGAACCCATTTCGTTCAAAGGAATTCGGGTTGGAATGTATCGCATCATGAATGTGTGTTCCGCGCTGCGGAAGCCGAACTGGGCCAGAACCCAAAAAGAGAAAGATGTCCACAAGATCGGTTTCCATCCAATGCTCTTTGCCAGCGGAATTACGACGGAAGTGAACAGCAGAAAAATGATGTACATCGGCAGGATATCGAGCAAAGGTGGCCGATAAATCAGCAAAGCGGCCTCCGCCACCGCTTGCTTGGCTCCAGCGATGAAATAAAAATCCAGGAGGTTATGAAGCCCTGGCCGGTCGCCATGCGACGCAATCGGCACCGCGACCAGGAATGCGAAAGCCAGCAAGATCGCGTGGTAGCCATAGAGGCGCAGGGTGCGTACCCACAACTTCCGCGTCATGGCGGGATAGCCGTCGCGCTCGGCGATGCGGAAGTAAATCCGTCCCGTGAACAGCGCCGAGAGAAAGATGAACCCCTCCGCCGCTCCTACAAAGCCAAAAGGTTGATTGACCCACGAACTCGCGGCGGTAGGCAAATGTGTGAGGGCGATCCAAACGAGCATCACTCCTCGCACCGCATCCAATTCCAGCCGGCGTCCCATGCTCATACTCTTTAGACGCAATCTGGCAGCCAACCGTCACTCGAATTCGGCACTCAAATACAAAAGAGCACGCGACTTTACGCAAAATTACATGCTAGAGTCTACCGTCGGAGGACCTTAGTGGGAGTTCTCGTTAGAGCCCTGATCCCGTCTCTATGCTTATGCGTGCTCATCCCAGTTCCGGCTCGCGCAAAGAAACGTGAGACAGGGTTCATCGACCGGACTCTTACCATCCAAGCGGTTACCTACAAATACCAGGTGTTCGTTCCGGAAGATTGGACGCCTCACCGAAAATGGCCGGTGATTCTTGCCCTTCATGGCGCCGGCGAGCGGGGCAGCGACGGATTGCTGCAGACCGACGTGGGCATCGGAACGGCCATCCGCACCGGCCGTGACGAGATTGAAGCAATCGTAGTCATGCCGCAGTGCGCCAAAAATCTTTGGTGGCTACTGCCGCCCATGGGCGATCTGGCCATGACGGCGCTGGCAGAGGCGACTAAGGAATTCCGCGGGGATACTCGCCGTACGTATCTCACCGGCTTATCCATGGGAGGCTATGGCGCGTGGCGTCTTGCTGAAGAGCATCCTGGGACATTCGCAGCACTGGTGGTGATCTGCGGAGGGATTCGCCCGCCAATAGCGGCACAGAAAGCCCTTCCCGCTCTTGCAACAATTACACCACCCGACTCGCCCGCAACGTACTTAGCCGTAGCCAAGCGAGTGGGCAAGACCCCAGTCTGGATCTTTCATGGTGCCAACGACGACATCGTCCCGGTCACCGAATCTCAACGAATGATGGCAGCAATGAAACAAATCGGAGCCGAGGTTCACTACACCGAATATCCAGGTGTCGGGCATCCCTGTTGGAACAAAGCGTACGATGAACCCAAGCTGTTTCCGTGGCTCTTCTCTAAATCTCTCCCGGATTAGTATTGTCGATTTCCGCAGTTGCTGTGTCCCGGCAAAGCTCGGATTCTGCAGGCGGTCACTTCGTATAAACTTGCGTTTTGCCCCACTCCACCGAGAGAGCCGTAATCACCCCGGGAGAAAATGGTTTGCCAGTTAATCCGGATGTCCTTTGGTACAAAGACGCAATCATCTATCAGGTGCACGTTCGCACCTTCCACGATAGCAACGGCGATGGAATCGGTGATTTTCAAGGGCTCGAAGAAAGGCTCGATTACCTCCAGGAATTAGGGGTCAATGCGATATGGCTGATGCCGTTTTTTCCGTCGCCTTTGCGCGATGATGGCTATGACATTGCAGACTACCGAGGCGTCCATGCGAGCTATGGGACTTTAGACGATTTTCGCAAAGTTCTGGATTCGGCCCACCAGCGGGGGCTTCGCGTAATCATCGAACTGGTCTTGAATCACAGCTCCGATCAGCACCCGTGGTTTCAAGAGGCCCGAAGTTCGCAGAACAATCCCCGCCGCGATTGGTACGTCTGGAGCGATACCGAAGCGCGGTATAAAGGAACCCGCATCATTTTTCTCGATACGGAAACCTCTAACTGGGCTTGGGACCCGACTTCGAAATCTTTCTATTGGCATCGCTTCTTCAGTCATCAGCCCGATCTCAACTATGACAATCCTGCCGTCCGGGAGGAAATTTGGGATGTGATGAAGTTCTGGCTGGAGATGGGCGTAGATGGCTTCCGGCTCGATGCGGTGCCCTACCTGGTAGAGCGGGAAGGCACAAATTGTGAGAACTTGCCCGAGACCCACAATATTCTCAAAGAGTTGCGGCGAAAACTCGATGAACAATTCCCCGGCAGAATGCTTCTAGCGGAAGCCAATCAATGGCCTGCGGATCTCCGCCCATATTTCGGTGATGGAGATGAGTTCCACATGGCGTTTCATTTCCCGCTTATGCCCAGAATGTTCATGGCGCTGAAACTGGAAGACCGCAAGCCCATCACCGAGATCTTGCATCAGACGCCGGAGATTCCGCCATCCTGCCAGTGGTCACTCTTCCTGCGCAACCACGATGAACTGACTCTGGAAATGGTGACCGACATCGAACGCGACTACATGTATGACATGTACGCCGAAAGCAAGATGATGCGGCTGAACCTCGGAATTCGGCGGAGGCTGGCCCCACTATTGAGCAACGATCGCAGGCGCATCGAGTTGATGAATGGGATGCTGATGTCGCTGCCCGGTACTCCTATCATTTATTACGGGGATGAAATCGGAATGGGCGATAACATCGGACTTGGCGACCGGAACGGCGTAAGGACTCCGATGCAGTGGAGCGGAGGATGGAACAGCGGCTTTTCCGTCGCCAAAGCGGAGAGCCTGGTCGCTCCACTGATTCAGGATCCTGTTTATGGTTATCCCGCAGTAAACGTCGTATCGCAAAGTGAAAGCGAACATTCACTCCTCCATTGGATGCAACGCATCATATCGGTTCGCACATCCACCGGAGTGTTCGGCAGGGGGGCGATTGAGTTTCTCTACCCGGCCAATCACAGAATACTGGCCTATTTGCGGCGGTTGGGTAAGGAAACCGTGCTGGTTGTTAATAATCTTTCGAGTTCGGCGCAAGCCGTCGAACTGGATTTGCAGCGCTACAAGGGAAACATTCTGATCGAGATGTTTGGCAACAATTTATTTCCCCGTGTGGGCGAATTGCCCTATCTGCTAACGATGGGGCCTTACCAGTTTTACTGGTTCCGTCTGCGACGAGTCTGAGTAAAACCAGATGACGGAAACGCTTACAGATCGCGTCTCACGGGAAGGCACAACCGTAGCCCACACCGAGCTGAAGTTGGAAGACGAGAGCTTTCTTACCGACGATTTTGTTCGCCAGCTGATCAATGTTGGCGAAGTCGATATCCTTGTGGGCTTGCCCACACACAACAATGCCAGAACAATCTGTCCGATCGTACGCACGATTCAAAGCGGCATACTTCAAGCTTTCCCCCGCGAGCGCGCGGTAATCATTAATGTCGATGGCGGATCGCGCGACGGCACTCCCGAACTGGTTACGGGCATCTCCATTGATGATGTGCGCCCAGCCTCGAATCTGTACGCGTTGCGCACTCTGCCCTCCATCAGCACCCGCTATGCCAGCAGCCCTGCGAGCGGAGTCTCGTTGCGGACGATTCTGGCTGCAGCCGACCTGCTCCGCGCCAAGGCTTGCGTTGTGATTTCACCTGAGTCCGCGAACGTTGAGTCCGAATGGATCTCAAAGCTTCTGCGCCCCATTTATCGCGAGAACTTCGACCTGGTGACCCCTACATACCGCAGACACAAATTTGAAGGGTTGCTGGTGACGAACTTGCTGTACCCGATGGTCCGCGCACTTTACGGTATGAGAATCCGCGAGGCATTTGCGCCTGAATTCGGATTCTCCAGCCGCCTCGGAAGCCAGTTCCTTGGGCAAAATAACTGGCACGATGGAAGCGATGGGGCCGGCATCGAACTCCGCTTCACACTGGCCGCCGTGAAAGCGGGATACCGAATCGGCCAATCCTTCCTTGGAGAAAAAGATCGCGTCCAGCGGCACGCCTCTGACTTGGTGCCGGCGCTGCGGCAAACTGTCGGCACGTTATTCTCCGTACTAGAGTCGGACTTTCCTGCATGGAATGCCGTAGTTGGTTCACAACCAATTCCTACCACCGGGAGCGAACAGGAATTCCTTTTGGAGCCGATGCGGATAAATCGAAAACGATTGCGCGAGATGTTCTCGACCGGAGTTGCCGAATTGGAATCCGTCTTTCGGACGATTCTTTCTCCCGCCACCTTGGTGGAACTCCAGCGAATTGCCCGTCTTGGAGAAGAAGAATTTCGTTACTCGTCAGAATTGTGGGTCAAAACGGTCTATGAGTTCGCGGCATCGTATCGGAAATCCGTGATCAGCAGGGATCACATTATCCAGGCTTTGGCGCCGCTTTTCCGCGGGAGAGTGTTCACGTTCCTGATGGAGAACCGCGGCGGTTCGGCAAACGATGTAGAGAATAATATCGAAGGCTTGTGCCTTGAGTTCGAGCGCTTGAAACCATATTTGCTCGAACAGTGGAAATCGAGAGAGTGAGGTTCGTATGCGGGAAATGATTGTCAGCGAACTGACCCTGGCGGTGGACGAACTTGCCAGAGGTTTTGCCCATTACCTTCCTCGCCTCATCGTCATGCTGATCCTCGCGTTTGTTGGATGGATCATCGCCTACCTCGCCAAGGCTGTTCTGCGCAGTATCCTAAGGCTCATCAAGTTCGACAAGCTCTCAGAAAACACCGGCGCTTCTCAACTGCTTATCAAAGCGTCTCTTCCTTCCGCGACGGAAATGTTGAGCCGCTTCGTCTTCTGGGTGGTTTGGCTCGGCTTCTTTATGCTGGGGGTAAGCGTGCTTGGAATCCTGGGTCTGCAGGACCAGATCGCAAGGTTTTTCCTCTTCCTGCCGCGTCTGTTCGTGGCGATGTTCCTGATGTTTTTCGGGTTGCTGGCGGCCAGCTTCTTTTCCCGTGCCGCTCTGCTGGCCGCAGTCAATGCGAATGTGCCTTCACCCCGGGTGTTGAGCATGACTGTCCGCAGCATCATTATTGTTTTTGTATTGTCAATCGTTTTTGAGGAATTGGGCCTGGCGGAGCAGACCATGCTGGTTGCCTTCGGAATTGCATTCGGAGCGCTGATGCTCGCCCTGGCAATCGCATTCGGCATCGGGGGCAGAGACCTGGCACAGAGTTTTCTGGAGAAGAAGTTCGTTCGCGGCAGGAAAGAGGAGAACGAGGACGAGTTGTCGCCCCTCTAACCCGGCGAGGACTGAAGAGTGGCTCTCGCAGTCAGGTACGCAGCTTCAGCGATCGTAGAGGTGTGTCAGTTGCCCTAAGCGTTCCCCGAGTTCTTTTGTCAGCGCGTTTTCTTTGTAACGCCATTTCCAGTTTCCAGTCAATGTGCCAGGCAAGTTCATTCGCGCCTCGCTGCCGAGACCTAGCACATCCTGCAAAGGAATAATGGCGATGTTTGCCACCGATGCCAGCACCGTTCGAATGAACACCCAATTAACAGGCTCGTTTTGGAACCCGAGATAGGCGCGGGTAAAGTCTCGTTCTTTACGGATGTCTTCTGCGGAGCGGGTGCTCTCTCCGACTCCTGAACTGGTCCACCACCCCATTGTAGTGTCGTTGTCGTGACCACCCGTGTAGGCTGCAAGTTCGTGAGAATAATTGTGAGGGCGGAAGGTTGGCCCCTGTGGATCGTTTCCGAAAGCAAACTGGAGCAGGCTCATGCCGGGAAACCCAAACCGCCGACGAAGAGCTTCCACTTCGGGAGTAATCACACCCAGGTTCTCCGCGATGAACGGCAAATCTTTGAACACATTCTGCAAGGTCTGGAAAAACTCCGTGCCGGGGCCCTTTACCCACTTGCCCCCAGCTGCGGTTGTGGCACCGGCAGGGATCTCCCAGTAGGCCTCGAAACCGCGAAAGTGATCGAGTCGAGCAAGATCGAACAGTTTGAGCGACGCCCGGACGCGATCAATCCACCAGCGATGGCCGGAGGCGGCAGAAATATCCCAGCGATAGAGAGGGTTTCCCCAAAGTTGGCCGGTCGCGCTGAAATAGTCCGGCGGTACCCCGGCAACGGCAGTGGGCTTGCCGTGCTCATCCAGGCGAAACAACTCAGGATGAGCCCATACGTCGGCGCTGTCGTGAGCGACGTAAATGGGGATGTCCCCCATAATACTGATTGCGAGACGAGAGCAGTGCGCCTTTAGCTCCTCCCATTGCCGGAAGAATTCGAACTGCGCAAACTTGTGAGCCTGTGTCTCGGACGATAACTTGCTTTGCCATTCCATCAATGCGGCGGACTCCCTTTGCCGTATTCCGGCCTCCCAATCAACCCACGGGGCATCCTTGTGCACCCGCTTGCAGGCCATGAATAGCGCATAATCGTCCAGCCAATAGCCGTTGTTTCGGCAGAAATTGTCGAAAGAGGCACGATCGGCGGGCGCACTGTCCACCAGAAAAACACGAGCAGCTTTGCCAAGAAGTTCGCGTTTGAAGCCGATGACGCGGTCATACTCGACGCGCTCGCGAGAGAAATTTGGCGCACGGGCCAGGTCTTCGCTGGACAGAAGGCCTTGCTCACATAGAGCTTTCAAGTCGATGAACAGAGGATTGCCGGCGAACGCTGAAAAGCACTGGTAAGGGGAATCTCCATATCCGGTGGGGCTCAACGGCAATACTTGCCAGATTTTCTGCCCTGACTCGGCCAGAAACTCCGCGAACTCATGGGCAGAATTTCCCAGATCGCCAACACCGTGGCCTCCGGGCAGAGATGTCACATGCAGAAGCGTTCCGCTGCACCGAGGAAAGATCACCCAATTGAGATTATGCTTCTGATTTCAGCCGCGCAAGATGTTCGGGCGGACTCCGGGGTACAGCGATGACGTTTGATCATTCCTGCTTCGCCGATGCGGAGTTGGGCCAAGCGACCAGGGCAGCGTAATTGCTAGATGACAGAGCGCGGTTCAGCGCCGCAAGGTCCTCTTCCATTACCTTCTGGAAGTCCGCATCCACTCCGCCTATCTCGGCCTCAAATGTCTGAAGCAAATCCAGTTGGGTATCGGTTGGCGGAAAGTCGGCGCCACCGGCGACATCCGCGCCTCCGGTTCCGATCTCCGCGTTAAGCCAGATCAAGTCGAGATAGACCTTATAGGACTCGACAAAATACTTGTCATCGCTGTTCAGCAGCGCCGGCGACACTAGCTTCGATTCGATTGCGGACAGTTTCTTGTCAAAGTCTTCTGTAGCCTTCAAGAGATCGGCCTTGCGTTTTGCCTGAGCTTCGTTCAGTTCCTGTTGCGCGGCGGGAGCGGCGTCTGCACCTTCGTCATCGTCGTCCTCGTCGGCAGCAGGTTTTTCCGCGCGCTTCTTCTTCGGCGGACGAAGCATGGCCTCGATTACCTCGACTTGCTTTCGCAGCCATTCGATCTGGTTCACTTTGTCGGAGACCCGCTCGATATCGGCACGGATTCGCAACAAGGTTTTCACTGAGAGTTCGATGTCTGCTTCTGAGCCGGGTGCGCGTGGGTCACGCAAAATGGTCAGTGGTTGCGTGAGGGACTGGTCTGCAGTTTTCAACCGGACAGTGTACTTCCCCGGAGCGACGATAGGACCAGCCTCAGCCCCTTTAGTCCCCCAGTGGGTGATCGATCGGGAATCGGAATCGCGGAAGCGGGGCTCATCCCAGATGTGCGGATTGTCGGGAGCGGTCGTCCGCAAAGCGATCACTCGAGGCGACTCGTAGCGCAGGTCCCAAGGGACTCGATTCATCCCGACACGCCCTTTGGCTTCGAGCTTCCTGATTACCTTTCCTTCCGCATCGAGAATCTCAACTTGCACAGGATCCTTCGCCGGGGTCTTAAGAGAAAAAGTAACCATGGCCTGCCCGCCCTTCGTGAAGCGGTAGGTTTGGCGCGGTGCGAACAGGATGACGGCCGCGTCCGACCGATTTTTCTCCATCCGTGCCATTTGTTCGAGCGGGCTGATGTCATCGAGGATGTAAAGCCCTCGTCCGTAAGTTGAAATGACGAGATCGTGGAAATCCTTCTGCACTACTGCCCAGGTCACCGGTGCATGTGGCAATCCTTTATCGAGTGCCGTCCAGTGTCCTCCGTCGTCGAGCGAGTAATAAAGATCATTTCCCGTGCCGGCGAAAAGCAGGCCTTCGCAATTGGGGTCTTCGGCGATAGTGCGGACATAGGACAGAGCGTGTTTCGGAAGATTGCCGCTTATTTGCTTCCAGCTCTTGCCGAAGTCTGTGGTCTTGAAGATGAGAGGATCACGATTATCCATAAGATGGAGATCGACAGCGATGTACGCGGTAGCAGCGTTGAACGTGGAAGGCACGATGGTCGTGATCGTTCCCCACTGCGGTACGCCCGGAATATTTTTGGTGACGTTGATCCAATTCACGCCACCATCCTTTGTATGCCAGACCTGGCCATCGTTTGTTCCCGCCCAGATGAGTCCTTTTTGAATTTTCGAAGGCGCGATGGAGAAGACGACTTCCCCATAGAATTGTCCGAGGTTGTCTCCGACAATTCCGCCGGAAGGCACGATGCGCGAGGGGTCCTGGGTGGAAAGATCTGGACTGATGACGGACCAACTCTGACCGGCGTTCGTAGTTTTGAAAATCACCTGGCAGCCGTAATAAACGATGTTGTGGTCGAAGGGATCCACGGCCAGGGGCGCCGTCCAATGACAGCGATATTTGATTTCGTTCGGTGGCGAATCCAGGGTATGCATCCACGGGCTGACGGAGCGTGCGTGCTTGCTGCGGGCGTCCCAGCGGGTAACTTTATTGCCGTAGCAAGTGGCCCACACGATGTTGGGATCGGCCAGGTCGGGAACCGTAAAGCCGGATTCGCAGCCGCCCATTCCACGGTCCCAGCCGGTTTCTCTCGAATCGATCGGAAGGCTTGGGCCGCGCAGGTTTCCGTCGTCCTGCATGTTGCTGTAGAAGTAATAAGGAATCTGATTGTCGACGTCGACGTGGTACATCTGGCCGATGGGCATGGTAGCGCGGTGAAATCCGCGGCCGTGAACCGTGGTGATGCTTAAACCGCCATCGTCTGTGATCACAAAGCGATCGGCGTTGGTGGGATCGAACCAGATGTCGTGCGTGTCCCCGCCCCAGGGAACTTCCTTAAAGTTTTCGCCTCCATCGAGTGACTGGTGGAAGGAACTGTTGGCCACGAGAACTTCATTGTCACTATCCGGAGAAATGGCCAGCCGAATGTAATAGCCTGCGCGTCCGATCAGCGCTCGCTGATAGTTGACCGCTTTCCAGTGCTCGCCCGCGTCGTCGGATCGCCAGAGTGAGCCCTGGTCCTTGGTCTGAATCAAGGCAAAAACGCGATTTGAATTTGTCGGCGCAACAGCGACATCAATCTTGCCAACGGGGCTGTGCGGCAGACCATGCTCTTCGATGCGGGTCCACTTCGTACCGCCATCCCGGGAAACATAGATCCCGCTACCAGGGCCGCCGCTGAATTCGCCCCACGGATGCATCTCAACCTGCCACATCCCCGCGAATAAGGTATGGGGATTGTGAGGGTCCATCGAGAGGCCAGAGCAGCCAACGTTTTCTCCAGCAAACAGGATGCGCTCCCAGTTGCGGCCTCCGTCGGTGGTGCGGAAGACGCCGCGGTCTGGTTGCGGTCCGGTGGTGCGACCCAGAACGCAGGCGAAAACGACATCTGGATTGGACGGGTGGATCACGATGCGCCCGATTCGTCCGCTCTCGGGCAAGCCCATGTTGGTCCAGGTTTTGCCGGCATCGGTGGATTTATAAATTCCGTTGCCTGTGACGTCACTGTCGCGAATCACCCACGCCTCGCCTGTTCCTGCCCAAACCGTGCTCGGATCCGAGGGAGCAACGGCGAGTGAGCCGATGGCGGCAGCGGTTTGTTTGTCAAAAACCGGCAACCAGTGATTGCCACCATCGGTCGATTTCCAGACTCCTCCGGATGCGGCCCCCGCGTAGTAAGTGCTCGCGTCCCCCGGCAGGCCGGCAACAGCTGCGATGCGATTTCCTACTTTAGGGCCGACGAAACGGAAACGAAGCTGGCCTTCTTCGTCGGAGTCTGGTTGTTGCGCACGCGCCGAAAACATACTGCCCAGCAATGCGATCGCAACAAAGCTGAGTGCTATTTCCCTGATGGTCATTCCCGGGATCCTCCCCTTCGACAAGCGTGCATCTTACATGTCCGAGGGCATGGAGCCAAGTTGTGGCTCGAATGACTTCCGGTTTGCAGGCCAGTCTCAAACGGCGCCGTTCGTAACGATTGCCGGGTGCTATTCAATTGCTCACAATTGACTAGCCTGCGCCTGCCCCGTAGCATTACTGCCATTCCGAATTGCTGCGGCGCCGCCATGATCGACCAGACCATCTCCCACTATCGCATTGTCGAGAAAATCGGCGGTGGCGGCATGGGCGTCGTCTTCAAGGCCCACGACATTAAGCTCGGCCGTTTTGTCGCGCTCAAATTCTTGCCTGACGATGTAGCGAAAGACGCGCAGGCGCTAGCCCGCTTTCAACAGGAAGCCAAGGCTGCATCCGCTCTCAATCACCCGAACATCTGTACCATCCATGAGATCGATGAGCAGGAAGGCAAAGCGTTCATCGTCATGGAGTATCTCGACGGTGTAACGCTCAAGCATCGCATCGGAAACCGCGCCATGGAGACGGAGGCGATTTTCTCTCTGGCCATCGAGATCGCTGACGCTTTGGACGCGGCCCATAGCGAAGGGATCATCCACAGAGATATCAAGCCTGCCAATGTATTTGTCACGAGGCGCGGACATGCAAAGATTCTCGACTTCGGCTTGGCGAAGGTGATCCAACCCGGAGCGAGCGGTAACGATGCCGAAACCCTCGCCTCCGATGCACAACACCTCACCAGCCCGGGGACCATGCTCGGCACAGTGGCCTACATGTCACCGGAGCAGATCAAGGCCCAGGAGCTCGACGCGCGCACCGATCTGTTCTCATTCGGCGCGGTGCTATATGAAATGGCGAGCGGCAAGATGCCTTTCGACGGATCGAGTTCGGGAGAGATCTGCGGAGCGATCCTGCACCAGGAGCCTTCATCTGAAGTGGGTCAACAGATTTCTCAGGGTCTGCATTCCGTCGTCCGAAAGGCGCTGGAGAAAGATCGCAGCCTGCGGTATCAGAGTGCGGCCGAGATGCGAGCCGACTTGCAACGGCTAAAACGGGACAGCGAGACAGGGCGGCTTGTGGCCGATTCGAACCATGCGGGGAAGAACGTTCTCCCCCGTTCACCCACAGCGTCAAAGCCGGCAAAGATAGCCTACTTTGCAGTCGTCGCGATCGCCATCGCGTTAACTGCAGGCGGTCTGTATTACCGCTTGCACCGTCCAAAACCGCTCACCGACAAAGATACCGTCGTCCTCGCCGACTTCGCTAACGGCACGGGAGATGCCGTTTTCGATGGCACCTTACGGCAAGGGCTTACGGCGCAACTGGAGCAGTCGCCTTTCCTCAGCTTGGTTTCGGACGAGCGTATCGGACAAACGCTGATACTGATGAACCTGCCGAAACAGGCGCGGCTGGCGCCAGAAATCGCGCGCGAGGTTTGCCAGCGCACGGCCAGCGCCGCAACGATTGAGGGCTCGATCTCGAATTTAGGCAGCCAGTATGTTCTGGGCCTCAAGGCTGTAAATTGCCGCACCGGCGACCTGCTCTCCCAGGAGCAAGTGACCGCGAACGGCAAGGAAAAGGTGCTCGAAGGTCTCGGGACGGCATCCACGAAACTGCGGGCAAGATTGGGAGAGTCCCTAAGCTCCGTGCAAAAGTTCGATGCGCCGCCAGATAGCGTCACGACTTCCTCGCTCGAGGCGCTGCAAGCTTATACCCTCGGCAATCGAACCGCCGACGTCGCGAACGATTACGCCGCTGCTATTCCCCTTTTTCAAAGGGCCATTTCACTGGATCCTAATTTCGCGATGGCATACTTGCGGCTGGCCCAGGCCTATCAGCCTTTGAGCGAAGTTGCCCTCTGTGTCGAGAATACTCGCAAGGCGTACGAATTGCGGGATCGGACGAGCGAGAGCGAACGGCTTGCCATCTCCTCCTTCTACGAGCTGGTCGTGACGGCGAATCTTGAGGCCGCCCGCACCTCGTACCAGGCATGGGCACAAAGCTATCCCCGTGACGATGAGCCGCCGACGTATTTGTGGATTGTTTATGGTTTAACCGGCAATTACGAGAAGGCTGAAGCCGCGGCGCTGCAGGCCTGGAAAATCAATTCGGGCAGCGGCAATAACTCCGTAAATCTCGCCTACAGCTATCAGTGGATCAACCAACTTGAACAGGCAAGGGCCACGGTAAAAGAGTCGCGCGCCCATCATGTCGACTCGCCCTGGTTCCCGCTGCTTCTTTACAACCTCGACTTTCTTCAACACGACGCCGCCGGGATGGAACAACAGGTCGCCGATGCCATTGGGAAACCGGGAGTCGCGGATCAAATAATCTTTCTCGAATCTGAAACGGCCGCATACAACGGGGAGTTCGCTAAGAGCCGCGAACTGGCTCGCCGCGCGGCCGATTCTGCCGAAAGAACGAATGAGAAAGAAACCGCGGCAGAGTACCTGGGGCACTCCGCAGTTCGCGACGCACTGGTAGGCAATATGGACGCAGCGAAGCAGGATGCCAAAGCCGCGATATTGCGATCCAGTAGCAGGGAGGGTAATGCGTTCTCGGCGATTGCGTTGGCGCTGGCGGGCGATTCCGCACAGGCATCGCGTCTAGCCGACGATCTGCGGAAAAATTTCCCCGCCGATACGGTTGTGCAATATGACTATCTGCCAATGATTCGGGCCGCAACCGCGCTTCAGCGTGCTGACGCATCACGAGCGGTCGAGGCCCTGGCAGAAGCTGAGCCTTACGAGTTGGGACAGACAAACTATTCCTTCACTTTTGGCTTTTACCCGGTTTACTTGCGAGGCGAAGCGTACCTGGCGGCCAAGCGGGGCGGATCCGCACAAATCGAGTTTCAGAAAATCCTGGACCATTACGGCGCGGTCGGGAACCAGCCGATCGGTGCGCTCGTGCGTCTTGGCCTTGCTCGCTCCTATACTCTGCAAGGTGACCTCCCCAAAGCCCGCGATGCTTACAGTGAATTCCTGACTCTGTGGAAGAACGCCGATCCGGATGTTTCCCTCTTGAGAGAAGCGAAGGCAGAATTCGCGAAGCTCAAATAGCCGCTCCGGGTAAGTGACAATGTGACTGTCCAGACTTGCACGTAAAGTCGAATTCCGCAGCGGTTGCGACGCTCAGATTCCATTTATAATCAACTGGTTGAATGAAATACGGGCCCTTAGCTCAGCGGTTAGAGCAGTGGACTCATAATCCATTGGTCCCAGGTTCAAATCCTGGAGGGCCCACCAGCTGCCTCAGTGAAACCGGCGAGATAAAGACCGGTTCCCCTTTCGTTCCGCAATCAGCGGGAGGATAGGCTATCCGCTTTGTCTTGCAGCTCTGCCCAGCGTGCGTAGAGTGTGTCCAGTTCTTTCTGTGCTGCTTCCATTTCGGCGTGAGCGACGAGGAGGCTGGGTCCGTCACTGGCGATTGCAGGGTCTTCCAGTGCGGCGCGTTTGCTTTGTAGTCTCTTCTCAGCTTCGGTAATCCGCTCCTCTATGCCGGCGTATTCGCGCGCTTCCAGGTAGGAGAGCTTCTTTTGCGCCTGCAACGAAGGAGCAGGGGAACCGGAAACCGGCTGCGATGAAGGCTTGGCTTGACTGCGGGAGCGCTTGCGTTCCGCCTGCCAGGTTTCCCATTGACTGTAGTCTGCAAAGGTTGCCGCACCGCCCTGACCATCGAGCCCAAGGACGATCGTGGAGACGCGATCCAGGAGGTAGCGGTCATGCGTGACGAGGACGAGTGAACCGCGAAATTCCAGCAGGCTCTCTTCCAGGATTTCCAGCGTGGGGATATCCAGGTCGTTGGTGGGCTCGTCCAGCAAGAGAATGTCGGCGGGCTGAAGCATGAGTTGGGCAATCAAGACGCGGGCGCGTTCACCTCCGGACAGGCGCTCGACGGGTTGGTCGAGTTGTTCGCCGCTGAAGAGGAATCTTGCCGCCCATGATGCGACATGCACGACACGATCCTGGTAGACGACTGAGTCGCCTTCGGGCGCGAGTGCGCGGCGCAGGGTCAGGCTGAGGTCGAGGCTGCGGCTTTGGTCGAAATACACGGTGCGCAGCCAGTCGGCGCGCCGAACTTCGCCGCTCGAGGGGGCCACTTCGCCGCGCAACATGCACAAAAGAGTCGTCTTGCCGCTGCCGTTGGGACCAACCATGCCGACCCGCATGCCGGCAGAGACGATCAAGTTCAAGCCTTCGAATAGCTTGCGATTCCCAATTTCGCAGGTGACATTCTCTAGTTCGATCAGGCGCTTGGTCTTTCGGTCCGTCGCCGCGAAATCAATTTGCGCGCTGGCGGTGCGCGTTCTGGCATTCAAGCCGGCAAGTTCGCTGATCAGCTCTCCGGCTTTGTCGATGCGGGCCTTGGATTTTCTGGTACGAGCCTTTGCTCCTCGCCGCAGCCACTCGATCTCGGAGTGAACCAGATTTTCCAGAGCTTCCTGACGCCGCGTTTGAGCGTGCAGGAATTCTTCTTTCTTTTCCAGGAACTCGGTGTAGCTTCCGTTGACCCGCAGCAAACCTTCGGGATAGACACGGCTCAACTCAGCCACGCCGGTGGCAACGTTCTCAAGAAAATAGCGGTCGTGGCTTACGATCACGCAGGCGAACCGCGCCTCTTGCAGCAGATCTTCGAGCCACTCGATTCCTGCGAGGTCCAGATGATTCGTAGGCTCATCGAGCAGCAGGACGTCGGGCGACTGAACCAGCGCCTCGACGATTGCCAGGCGCTTCTGCCAGCCTCCTGATAGCGAGGCCGCCTGCGCTTCGAGGTCCTCGAGTCCTGCCCGGCCCAGCGTCTCTGCAAAGTGCGTGCTGTGTTCGCCGTCGGCTGTTACCGAGCGCTGAATCGCGTTTTCGACGACCGACCGGATCGTGACTCCGGCTGCGAACCTCGACTCCTGCTCCACATAATTGAGTTGCAGGCGCTTGCGGATGGCAACATTGCCGGTATCGGCCTTCTCAGTTCCCGCCAGAATCCGCAGCAGTGTGGATTTTCCCGAGCCATTGGGGCCGATCAGGCCAATGCGGTCGCCTTCCGAGACCGTGAACGAGACGTCCTCAAAGAGCGGCTTCGCTCCGAACGATTTCGAGATTCCTTGTGCGTTGATAATCGGCGGCAACGGCGCTCTCCCAGCCCTTTGAGGTTATCAAGGAAAGATGACGTTGTGCTGAGACTACGGGAAAGGGCCGGCTGCTGCCGGTCGGCTACGGGGCCGCCCATCCAGCAATCAGCAACCAGGATGCTTATGACCGCGAACTCAATCGCCACGTCGACATCAAGGTTCTGGCAAATAAGAGCCTTGGGCAAGGTATGTTGCTTGCACGCCCCTTGGGCTCATCTTGCGGGAATTCACACTTAGACGGGCCCGGCTGCTGTAGCCCCCGCTCTAACCTCGCCCCAACTGAAATTGCTCGAACTTGTGTAACGCAGCTTCTACCTGCTGTCGATGGGAGCGGGACGCGCTTCGGCCGATCCAGTTCCAGCTCTGCACCAGAAGTTTTTGCTGCGCCCGGTCGGTTTTCAGGTCGAGGGCGGCGACGATTCGATCTCCGATCAGAACTGGGCAACAGAAGTAGCCAAATACCCGCTTGTGCTTCGGAACATAAGCCTCGAACCGATACTCGTAATCGAAGAAGAGCCGGAGCCGCTTGCGCTGGATGATCAGGGGGTCGAACGGGGAGAGAATATGAACCTGTTCCTGCGCTTCCTGCGATGGGCTGGGAATAGCATCGAGGGTTTCCCGACGGACCCAGTGCTGCGGCTGCCCCGCTCCTTCCATTTGCACGGGGATCAGCTCTTTTCGGCGGACTCGCGACTCCACCAGACCCCTCATCGCCGGTTTGCGCGGAGCGTCCAGATGGCAGATCGATTCGAGACTCACGATTCCCTGCGCTCGCAGCGCACGATCGAGCAGGTAATTCAAAGTTTCCCTTTCGGTGGCAGCGCGCGGCAAACGCTTCCAGCCGAAATGACGAGTCATCAGCTCATAAGTTTTCAGCATCCCGGCGCGCTGGCTGATCGTCAGCAGGCCCTTGTAAAAGGCCAGCTCCAGAACGCGCTTGGAAGGCTTGCGGCTGGCCCACTCGTGCTCTTTCTGCACCGGCTCGTCCTCGATGTCGCGAATGGTGAGTGCGCCATGCTTGCGAATGCGCGACAGCACTCGGCGCACCTCGGCATCTGAAACTTTGACGAACCAGCCGTTGCGGCGATGCCAACCTTCTCCCGCCTGGCGCATATCGCGCACGTAAAAGCGCAAGCTCTCCGTCGGCACGTAGGACAGGGCGTGCGTCCAATACTCGAAAACGGTCTTGTCGGCGCTCTGCGCCTGATGCAGATGCTCGCGCCGGTACGTTGGAATGCGCGTGTAGAGAATGTGGTGATGGCTGCGCTCGATGACGTAGATGGTGTCGATCTGCAAGTAGCCCAGGTGCGCGACCGCCGCTGGCGTGGCCTGTGGGCCACAGCCGAAGGGCTCGGCGGCGTCCAGGCGCTGGGCGTGCAACCAGATTCGCCGCGCCTGGGCGGAACTGAGTTGGACTGGCGGATTGCCCAATGAAGGCCTCGGCTGACCAAAAGAATTTCAGCCAGCGCAAAGGCCTTATATAGATGACGCCCCGTCGGCAGTCAAGTTCGCGGTCCTAGACGAAGACTTCGCCGGGAAGAGCGGTCAGGGTCCGTGAGGCGAGAGTATTCTGTACAAAGCGCTTGGGTTGCTCCACGGCGGAGGCGTCGAGTTGCTTGCGCTCGATTCGCAACTTCAGCGTGCGTTCAATGTTTCGCAACTCGATGACCTCCGCACCCGCAACCAGTGTGGTGGCGCGACCTTGCGCTCCGGCGCGTCCGGTACGGCCGACGCGGTGAATAAAATCCTCGGCAGTCTTGGGCACGTCGTAGTTGATGACGCAAGCGACGTCGTCCATATGCAAGCCACGGGCAGCGATGTCGGTCGCCACCAACACCTGAACTTCTCCTTCTTGAAAAACTCTCAGAGCCTTATTGCGCTGCGTTTGCGAGCGGTCGCCGTGAATCATCGTGGCATTAAAACCATCCCGCGACAGCGATTTGGCGATTCGTTCGGCGCCTCGCTTGGTGCGGGCAAAGATCAACGTCTGGCCAGATTCGGAATAGAGCAACTGCCGGAGGACATCCATTTTTTCCGCAGGCCGCATTTCGTATGCGGTGAGTTGTATGCTCTCGGCGGGCTTGAGCACCGATCCCAAAGCCACTCGAACTGGATCACACATATATTCGTGCACCAGATGGGCGACCGATTGTTCCATGGTTGCCGAAAAGCACAAGGTCTGCCTGCGCGTGGGAAGGATCGCCACAATGCGCCGGATCGCGGGCAGAAAACCCATATCGAGCATGCGGTCGGCTTCATCAAGCACAAGCAATTGAATGCGGCGCAAGTCAGCCAGCTTGCGGTCGATGAAGTCCTGCAGGCGGCCAGGAGTTGCGATGATCGGTCCACGGCCGCTACGGAGGCTGCGGATCTGGCCATTTTCCGATACGCCACCGATTACCAGCGAAGCTTTCTGCATGTTCTTGCCGCGCAATAGCTCATATTGCTCGTGGACCTGCATGGCCAGCTCGCGCGTTGGCAGCAGAACCAGCGCAGTTGTGTAGCGGGAAGGATAGCGCTGCAGCATCTCAATCAACGGGATCAGAAAAGCGAGCGTCTTACCGGTGCCGGTCTGTGCGGTTCCGATCACATCTTTGCCTTCAAGAGCCGGGGGAATGGCGCGCTCCTGAATTGGGGTTAAGGTTGTAAAGTTAGCGGTCGCCAGCTTCTGCTGCAATGCAGAAGAAAGCGGTAGTTCTGAGAACGTAGTCATTCGATTTTGTTTTCTCTGAAGAGGCGCTCTGGTCACACACTTGGACACGCGTCGAAGTGCCTGAGGCGCTCACGTTTCGATTTGAATTTGGCGCTGAGTAAAACGGCAGGCAGGAAAAGCGGAGATAAAGCTGGCTCAACTGAGGAACCACCGCGAGAACAAGCAAACCGAGTAAAAGCGTCAAAAATATTATAGCACAAGGGGTTACATGTTCGCCGAGAGTATTTCGCAAAAGCTCCAGCGTAGGCGAGCCTGATTCTTTCCAAAGGGTTGGAGCGGCACTGGCTGTGAGCGAGATTTCTTCCGTGGGCCAC
>Ga0210398_10000102_pt1 | contig 106419 bp, 129 predicted proteins | sample IncBWC4OmetaG_FD_161047 | JGI IMG/M metagenome (GOLD analysis project Ga0210398, IMG submission 161047) | Forest soil microbial communities from Barre Woods Harvard Forest LTER site, Petersham, Massachusetts, United States - Inc-BW-C-4-O | ecosystem: Environmental > Terrestrial > Soil >... | reverse complement strand
CGTTCACCGTGGACGTGAATTTTCTCGACAAGCCCGCGACGCCGGCGAAATGGAAGGTGGACCCATCGAGCTTGCTGGTGCCAGAGGGTTGGAGCGCGACGCTCGACGACGCCGATGCCAGGGGCAACAACTATCACTTCAGGGTATCGATTCCAGCAGGAGCAAAGCCGCCAACCACGCCCGCCGATGCAGTGTTGCCCTTTCCGGCGCCGCTCGTCAAGCTCGCGCTGCGCATGAGTGTGGACGATTATGAGTTCACGGTTGAAAAAGCGGTGGAATCGGCCGAAGCGAAAACCACCGCGATTGTAACGTATCCGCTGGAACTCGTTCCGGCAGTGACACTGACGGTCGAGCCAGCGCAGGTGATGGTGCCGGAAAAGCACGCGGCGGCGCCCGCCGATCTGCTGGCGCGCGTGCGTTACCACGGAACAAAAGCGGCGACGGTGTCAATCGGACTCGATGCGCCGCCGGAGTGGAATGTGTCGCCGATCGCGGCGATTGACTTTTCCGGAGCAGGAGACCGGCTGGTGCGCTGGGCGGTAAAAGCTCCCACGAAAATTGCTCCGGGAGCGTACGCGCTGCATCCTTACGCGAAGCTCGGCGATGAAACGTTTCGCACGTCCGTCGAACCGATTCCCACGCTGCCCACGCGCAATGCGAGCGAGCCGGACGATGTGACCGTGCACGTGCTCGATCTCGCTGTGCCTGCGGGATTGCACGTTGGATATATTGCGGGCGATAACGACGTGTTGCCGGAAACTTTGCGGCAGGTGGGCATACAGGTGGATCTGCTCGACGAAGTGGCGCTGGCGTTCGGCGATTTGAGCCGCTACGACGCGATCGTGGTGGGCATTCGCGCCTACGAACTGCGTCACGATGCAATGGCTGCGAATTCGCGACTGCTTGACTACGTCGAGAACGGCGGAACCCTGCTCGTTTTGTACGAGCGCGATTTCGCCTGGGCGAAACTGCTTCCCGCGCCTTTCAAGGCGGAAATGGCGGGGCAGGCCGTGCGCGTGACGGATCAGAATTCGCCCGTGCGGTTTCTGGCGCCGGACAGTCCCCTGCTGAATTCGCCGAACAAGATCACGCTCGATGATTTCAAGGGTTGGGAACAGGAGCGCGGCCTTTATTTCTGGAGCACATGGGATTCGCGGTACACGGCTGTGCTCGGGCTAACTGATCCGGGCGAGCCGGAAGCGACGGGTGGGCTGGTCTATGCGCGCGATGGCAAGGGCGTGTACATCTATACGGGACTGTCATTCTTCCGCGAGCTGCCCGATGGAGTGCCGGGCGCGTATCGGCTGTTCGTGAATCTACTGAGCCAGACGTTGCATTCTGCGCCGCACCGGTAAAGTCGCGCCTGCGCGCGGCCGTATGCGCCGTTGCGACACATGGCGCGAGTTCCGCTTGCCGGGCGATTTTCGCTTCGTGCTATGCTCCGAGCCGATCCGAGATGGAGGGCGAATGGAGAAAAAACTTCTAGAATTCGCGCGCGCGCGCTGGCTGATCGCCATCCTAGCCACGGTCTTGATCCTCGCTGTTTCCTCGAGCGCCCTGGCTGGCCCGCAAAATAATAAGAAAACAAAAATCAAGACCAACGACCAGACAGATCCGAATGCGCCGCCAATGCCAGTAGGCTCCGACGCCGATCAGATTGACCACGACATCGGCGAGATGCTGGCCGCGTTTCAAGTCGGGAATGTGGACATGATGCACAAATATTACGCGGACAACGTGACGTTTGTGAGCGGCGCTTACGAACCGCCGATAGTAGGCTGGCAGAATTACGTGCCTCTGTATCAACGGCAACGCGCGGCGTTTCAGGGAGTGCAGATGGTCCGGCGAAACACGATCATCTTTCCGCACGGGGATGTTGCGTGGGCCATGTATCAGTGGGAGTTCGATTCGCTGCTGAACGGGCAACCGTACTCGATGCGCGGGCAAACGACGCTGATCTTCAACAAAGTGGGTGCCAACTGGCTGATCGTGCACAACCACACATCGGAGATCGCTCCGACATCGGGACCTGCTCCTGCACAACAGCCTGCGGCACAGGCCGCACCGGCAAAACCCTAGCGGGGCGCTCTGAGAGAATTCGCCGGCTCGGCGGTCAGAAGCTGTGAATGCTTTGCCAGATCCACACGCCGGCCAAAGTCACTAAGAGGACACCTGACAGCACCATCAGCACCAGGATTGGAGCGCTAAGCTTTTCGATTCGGGCGACAATCAAGCGCTGCTCCTGCGCCATGGAGTCTCCTGCGGCATCGAGAAAAATCTGATCTTCCTCGCGGTTCTCGAGTGCGCTCCGGTAGATCCACATGCAGACCAGGATGGCAGTAACCACACCCCAGGCTAGCAACACCATCTGAAGCGTTCCCATGGCTACCTCCCGTGCCCGCGGGTCGTGGCGGGGCTCTGCCGGATGGCAGACCGGCCCGTGCGGGCCCTTCCGTTCTAATTTGGCGGGATTATAGCACCACCAGCGGCGTAGGGTATCCAGGGGCGCGGCGTTCGGGTGATCGTGTCAGTTAACTAGCGGCGTTCGTCCGGAAATGAGACGCCCCAGAAATTGCGGGCGGGGTGAAGGATTTCGACGCCCAGATCAAAGGGGCCGTGCTCCTTTTTGTTTCTCACGGAGATGACGCGAAATTCGCGCACCTCTTGCGAAAGGCCGTGGAGAACTTCGATGCGGGAGCCGAGTTCAGGCAGGAACGGCAGGCGCAGCAGCGCGCCTGTGCGGCTGACGGAAATGGCTTCAGCGGTAGCGTCACGCGGTTCGCCACCGATTTCGTTGGAATGAACTCTTACAGGGATACGAATGTGTACGCGGCTTGAACGGCGGCGCTCCAGCATCGCGCGGGCAGTTGCCATCGGTGCCCTCCTCTAGTAACTCGCGACCGCTGTAAGAACTGTAAGGATTGCGGGGGCGCGGGTCAATGGTACTCCGGCGGGGCGTGCTTCGTTGACAAACCACCGGCTGCGCGGCAATATGGATTCGCCTCGCTTTGCTGCACAAAATGCCCAAGTGGCGGAATTGGCAGACGCGCTAGCTTCAGGAGCTAGTTCTCGCAAGGGAGTGGAGGTTCGAGTCCTCTCTTGGGCACCATCACCCGTCAACGTTAACCATTTTTGCGCGCCGACAAGAGGCTTTCTGCGTTCAGGGCGCCCCCGGGCCTGTCTTCGTGCTTGAAGTAAACGAAGACCTCGCCGCGATGCGCGGCCTCCACCACGCGGTTCGATATCTTTTTGCGGGCCGTGGGCGAGTAACGTTTTTTTCGCAGGCGGAGATAGCAAAAATCGGCGGTGGCGACGTCTGGCGTCTCGAGCTTGTCGCTTTCGCCTTGGCACAGTGCGACATTCGCGCGGCCCAATCGGTCGTAGACATCGTCCACAAACCAGGAAGGGTGACGAAATTCCATCGCCGCTCGTGTTTGGCGGGGCAGTGTGGCCAGAAATTCGTCGAGCAGCACAATGTCGCATTTGAGAAATGGCGGCAACTGAAACAGCACCGGGCCGAGTCTGTCCGCACCCCGCAGAGGCTCAAGCGACTTCAGGAACTTCAACGTTGGCACGGCCGCGCCGCGCAGGCGCTTGCTATGGGTGATTTCCCGATGCGCCTTTACCGCAAATCTAAAATCGGCCGGAGTCGCCGCGATCCAACCGGCGAGCAACTCGCTTGTGACCTGGTTGCGAAATGTGTAATTCACTTCCACTGAATTCAGCCGTGTCGCGTAATAGCCCAGGAATTTCGCCGACGCGAGTTTCGCGGGATAAAATTTTGGCTTCCAGGATGCGTACGCCCATCCTGAAGTGCCCGCGTAGATTCGCTTAGATGAACCGTTCCCGCTCACGGCTTCCCTTCGCGCGTTTGAGTGATATTCAGTGAGCGCGCAGTCTATACCACAACGCTTACGGATTTGCGATAGTATGCGCGCGTGCTCGCAGGGCCTGGGCGTCAGGCGGGCTGGAGGTGCTAAATGTCCCCTTCGTTTCTGAGCCTTATGATTCTCGCCGTAGGACCGCAGATCAGCTTCCCTCAGGGCGCGGTCGCGACCGAACAGATCGCGCTACGCTGGATGCATTTTGTGGCTGGGATCATTTGGATCGGCCTGCTCTATTTTTTCAATCTGGTGGGCACGCCCACGCTGAAGGGGCTGGAACCGCCGGTGCGCGCGAAGATATTTCCGGCGCTGATGACGCGCGCGATGTTGTGGTTCCGGTGGTCGGCGCTGATCACGGTGGTCGCGGGGCTGCGCTACTTCTGGATGATTTTGGCCGCGGATGCGCACAATGCCGGGAACCCCGCGCTCGCGTGGCGCTGGATGGGAGAGTGGCTGCTGGTGTGGCTTGTCGCGTTCGCACTGATCTATCCGTTCCAATTGCCGCGGACCGGGATTCTGGACAGCGCGTGGGTGCGCGCGATCGCGATTGCCGCGATTGCCGTCGCCGCATCGTGGATTGTGCTGGTGCTGAATGCGAATTCGCAGTCCTCCAACGGACACCTGGCCATCAGCATTGGCGGAGGAATGGGCCTGCTGATGCTGCTGAATGCTTGGGGAATCATCTGGCGCGCACAGAAGCGGTTGATCGCATGGACGCGAGCGAGCGCGGAACAGGGCACGCCGATGCCGCCCGAAGCCGCTTATTTTGCGCGCTGGGCGTTTCTGGCGTCGCGCGCCGGATTCTGGATGTCGTTCCCGATGCTTTTCTTCATGGCCGCCGCGGAGCATTATCCGTTTCTTAGCGGGATCACGAACTAACTCATCGAGCCTACGCCGCGACCGTACTTACCCGCCTGGCGATGTGTTGCGTCTAACTTGGTAGATACGGGAGGGCGCGATGAGAACTACGGGACGATGGGCCCTGTCAATTCTGTTGCCGACGGTCCTCGTCGCGCAGCCGGCATTTGCCTATAACTCTCCGCTTTCTCCCGAGGCCATCCGCGAAGCCTATTTTCTCGGCAAAGAGGACGCGAACAGGCGTGCAGACTTCATCAACAAATATACGCTGCAGTTACCCGCCCCCAAGAAAGGCGTGGATGTTGGGGCGATCCAGTTTGAGACCCCATTTGTCATGATCGCGAACCGGGTCGCGCGGAGCGTATCCAACTACTTCGCTCCAGATGCCGAGCAGGATTATCTCGGAAAACCCGAGATCTGCCGCGTGCGCGTGTTCATCTACTTTCCCTTTGACAGTCAGGGCGTCATCTACGGCACCGGCCCTCAAATAGACTTCGCCGTCAAGCTGAGGCAGCGCGACCAAGAGATTTTGAGCCAGGCACACGCGATGTCGCCTATTTCCTGGGACGGCCCCAATTCAAGCGTTGCGGGAATGGAGCTCGATCTCGATTACGATGCGGACAAAGTAGATTCTTCCGCGCCGGCCGATGTGGAAGTCCTCACACCGGATGGTCAGGAGATTCATGCAACGTTTGATCTCGACAGTTTGCGGTGAGCCAAGAGGAAGCCTATGATGCGCCGGTCATTGCCGGTTTTGCTGGCCCTCCTGATTGCGCAGCCAGCGCTCGGTTTCGACTATCCGTTTTCCTCTGAAACGATTCGCGATGCGTATTTTCTCGCCAAGGCCAATCCCGAAAAGCGTCAGGAGTTCTTCAAGAAATACCGCCACAATCTGCCCGCTCCGAAATCGGGCGCCCATGTGGGATTGATCAAAATCGAGACCCCCTTTGGTTTTCTTGTGGACGCCCTCACGCAAACGCCGATGGACTATCACGCCACGGATGCAGAAAAAGATTATTTCGGGAAGCCGGGTGAGTTTCGCGTGCACGTGGAAATCTACTTCACGGACACGTACCCGAAGCCGACGGATACGGCCGGCACGCTAGGCGAGTTCTGGAATGACTTCCACGTGCACTTGAAACAGAATTCCGAAGTTGACGCTCGTTCTGTCCACGGCGAGCCAATCTATAGCGACGAGACGATCAGTGGTTACGAAGGGGCGTTGATTGATGTGGACTACGACGTGAATCAACTCGACTCCGGGACGCTCACCACGATCGAAGTGGACACGCCCGACGGTCAAGAGGTCGAGACAACTTTCTCGTTGAACGAACTTCGCTAAAGTGAATCTTCCAGGGCGCCCCGTTGATCAGCGATCGGGGCTGCCCTGCCCCTCGATGAAATGGAACGCTTCCTCGACGGCGCGCGCCGAGGCGTGCGAGCCCTTGGCGTCCGTGGTGAATTGCGGGCGACGCCGCACCGAAAATTTGGCGGGATCAAACGTGCCGCGCTTCATGTGGAAAACCCAGACGAATTCGTAGCGGGCCTTGTCCAGCTCCGAAGCCGATTGGAGCGCGGTATCCACCGTGGTCATCGGACTGAAATCGGAGAATCCGTTGCGGTCGGTATGAACTGCCGCGGGCATGGCTGAGTTGTAAGTGTCGGAATCGTGCGCGAACAGGATCACGTAGTCCACCCGAGAGAGATCGGGAGCGGGGCAGATGCCCGAGTATTGCTTGCGACGATTTTCGACCAGCCACTTGTACTGAGCCGGAGCCAAACCGTACGCGGAGAAAAATACGTGGCAGGCCGGGTCCGCGCTTTCGTTGTCAGGCTTCGCGTCAGGGTAATCATCCAAATCGGGTGGCTGGGTTGAATGCTCCACGATCATGATGTCGGGTGATGGCGATGCATTCGCGGACGTGTCCAGCAGCTTGGCGTTGACCGGCGGCATCGTTTCCTTCGCCGAGACGACTGTCGCGGCTGATGCGGACGGTTGCGGGATGGGAGTGATGACGGTCGCCTTCGCGGATTGTGTCGTCGAAGGAGCAGGCTTCACTGGTGTTTTCTTGGGCGCCGCCGGCTCTACAACCACCGTGGGCGCGTTCGCCTTCTCACGCGGCTGAGCGTGCGGCGAGGTTGCGACCGCCGATGCCGGCTTCACATTCCCGGCGACCGGTGAATTCGATCGAGCGACTGCGGAATTCGCGGGCGGCGTCGCAGGCTTTGACGCAACAACGGGCGGCGCGGGGGCCGGTGGAGTTGGCTGCGCCATAGCCGGCTCTGTCGCTAACGCGACAGCGGGCGGCGGCGCTGTTGGATGCGCAACGGCGCTCGCCATGGGCCGCGCACCAAGGATGACGGGCGGCTTATCGCTATCATCCTGCGGAAGCGCAGGCAAATCCGGAAACACGGAGTCGGGGACGTAGCCTTCCACGCCGCTCGCGGTGCGAATCTTCACGTACCCCTTCACGCGCGAGAGGATTTCGACGGTGTCGCCGCACTTCAGCCGGGTCTCCACGTCGAAGCTGTTGAGCGACTCGTAAACCCACACGCGATCCTGGTTCACCGCGCATTTCACGGCGCCAATATCCGATGCTGAAGCCGGCGGGGCCGACGCAAGTGCAAGCTCCATTGCGAAGATGACTAGAAGTGACCGAATCACGGCAATCCTCCCATGAAACGAGACAGAAAGAAGCGCCCAAATCGGCTGCAAAACTATGCGCGATCGGAGTGGAGGCGAACAACTGGACGAAGGGACAAGATTAGTGCAGGGCAAGAGAAAGCGAATCGCCGGTTTTTCTTCGTAAGGGCACGATATATCGTGCCCGGCGATATTGCTGGCGTCGCCCCGACCATTCACCTCGATCGGGCTTCGCCGCTGGTTATGTAGCATACGCCTTTAGCCGGGCATCTTTGCTTTTCGGTGTGAACGCCGAGAACGGCGATGGGAACCTACGACCGCCACCGCAGCGTAACCGGTCCCGCCACGGGGTGGCGCATTGGCTCGCCGGTGCGCTGCGATTCCAGATGCGCGGCTTTCAACTCGAAATACCAGCGCGCCTGGCGGTCGGCATCGTCCACCAGCATCATGCGGTCTTCATATTTCAAGCCAAGCGATTGCTTCTTGATCACTTCGGTATCCTGGCGGATGAAGCGCGGCCCGAGCACGTGAACGATGAACGAGACGACGGGAAACCAGGGAAGAATGTTCCACGCGGCAACGAAGTCGAGCCTGCAAAGATCGGGGCGGACGGGAGTGACGGTGGTGCGGCTTGTCAGCCAGTAGCGCCCGGCGCGAATCTGTTCGAAGCGCTGGTTGGGCAGCACGAAATCGATCGTGGTCGTGGCGGGCTCGCCGGTGATGAGCTTTAGAAGTTTATATGGCGCGCTGTTGGCGGAGGGCGCGTGCGGGCTCATGCGGAAGCCGTTGGGAATCGGCTCGAATTGTTTGGCCTTGTCGCGGATGCTGCGGCGGCTGCGCCACCACCAGGCCTGGTGCACGAACGGCCCGTGTGCAGGATCCATCAATCCGATGATGCCGTGGTCCACGCTGCACGGAAGATCGGCCCACAGATGCGCGATTCGGTAATGCGGGCTGAACGTCGGCAGTTCGGGCGCAGGCGGAATCGGTGGGGCAGCATTTGGCGTCGCCGGCGGGGCGACGCTTGGTGATGTTGGCGCCCGGCCTTCGGGATTCGCCATGAACGCCCAGATGTAGCCGTCGCGTTCCTCGCAGCCAAAGCTGCCGGCATAGATGCGGTCGCACTTAAGCTTGGAATCCGCGGTGAGCGAAGGAATGTGGCGGCACTGCCCGGTGCGCGCGTCGAATTGCCAGCCGTGATAGGCGCACTCGACGGAAGCGCCGTCGAATCGGCCGAACGAGAGAGGAAACGCGCGGTGCGGGCAGACGTCGCGCAGCGCAAACGGTTTTCCGGCGGAATCGCGGCCGAGGACGAGCGGAACTTCGAGCAGCATGGCGCGCTCGAGTTTGCGTCCGCGCAATTGGTCGCTGCGCAGCGCGGGATACCAGAATCCCCAGAGCATGTCGCTCGTGGGATCGCTGGATTTCAAAGGAGTGTTGTCGCTCATCGGCGGGGGCTTATCGTAGTACATTCGCCGTCGGGGCCGCAAAGCCTCGCCGAAACCGCACTAGTCCGACGCATCGAGGACAATTCTCATCATTTCGTTCCCCCCGCGCTGAAATTCATACGGCACGCTCTCGATCGAAACGCTTCGTCCCACCTTCTTTAGATGATCCACAGTCGGCGCTACCCACGGAGAAGGCTCGGCATCGTAATCGACCAAAGGAAAAATCCGAACCTCCCGCGCTACCCGGCACAATTCGTCGACGGCCCGCCGATGAAACTCCATCGTAAACAAATCCGAGTAAAAGAAAAGAAAGTGGGAGCACAGGGCCAACTCAAACGATGACTCCGCGAACGGCAAATCGGGCAACGACCCTGCAACGTAGCGCCCGGCGACCCGCCCTTGATCGTAATCGTCCAGAAACTCACTCATCGCCTCCAGTCGCACGCGGCCCAGTTCGTCCAGCGACGTGATTCGCTCCCAGACGAATTTGTTCTGATTGTGTCGCGTCTGCGCAAGCACATCCTCGTAGGTAGCGTCGATCCGTCGCCTGATCTGACCGGCATCGCACTCATAGAGGGGATCGCAGGAAACGACCGTGCGCCCTCGCTTCGACATCCCCGCAGCAAAACTCGCCGGTCCATCCGCACACCCGAGAATTTTTCGGCGCAGATCGTCCTTGCCTAAATCGAACATGCGCAAGTATTCGTCGTAGGAACGCCCCCACGGCACCGCTTCTTCATATTTGAAGGCCATTCGTACTCCCTACCGTCAGCGTGCTAGCCGTGCAGCCAAGGGAGCTGGTTTTTGTGCGCGAGCGCGAGCAGATCCATGGTGGACGCTACGGCGCAGTGGACGCAGACGCCGCCCCAGATTGATTTCGTCTTCCACGCGAGGTAGCCGAGAACGAAACCCGCGACGATGGATGCCGCGGCCTCCGGGAGCGGCTTCGTGAAATGGATCATCATGTAGGGCATCACGGAAACGGGGACGGCGAAAATTCCGATGTGCCTGCCGAGACCTCCCACTAGAAATCCGCGGAAGAAAAATTCAAGCGCAACGAATTGGCCGGCGTACATTCCCTCCCACATCAGCAAGTCGAACCAGGAGCGGCCCGCCTGATTGTACATCGGATAAAACGTGTAGAAGGACGGCGATAGCGAGACAATCCAAATCACGGGAAGCACCGCGCCGTACAGGCCGACGTAGATCCAAAAGTGGTCGCGGAAGCCGCGGAACCCGAGATTGCAATCGCGCAGCCGTTGGCCGGGCAGAACAGCCATCAGCAGCGCGGGCAGAGCGAGAAAACCGATCAGGATCGAGCCGACCCACCAGGCCTTAACGCGCAACACCCAGTAGAGATCGAGGCTGTGGGTTGGCGGCGGGAAAAACGACGTGTAGGTTTCCTCGCTGCCCCCGAACTCCATGATCAAAAGCCCGAGGCAGGCGGTGACACAAATGGCGGCGATGGGCCAAAAGCCGGGCGCCTCGGCGGCGTCCTTTAGGGGCCGCAATCCGCTGGAATCTGAATTCCCCGGATGTTGCCCGATGCTCGCGCTCGCCTCACGAGCTTGAGCTCGGGTTCGCAGTCGATCGCGTTTCTTGCGCGAGGCTTGCGGAAAAGCCGTGCGCCTCGGCCGGGACGAAATCAGGATCGGTGGAATTCGAGAGAGTGGCATCGCTAGAGGGGCTTATCTCGGACGCCGTTCAGATCAGCGCGCCTTGCGCATCGGCGATGCTCGCGTAGATTTCAAACAGCGGATCCACGCCCGTGATTTGCAGAATGTTTTTTACGCGGTAATTCAGTCCGACGAGCACGAGTTTGCGGCCGGCTTTATGGCACGAAACAAACGCTCGCACCAGGGTGCCGATGGCCATCGAATCCAGGGACGATACTTCGGTGAAATCAATGATCAGGCGCGGCGCCGTAGCGGCGGAGAGCGCGGCCTGGAATGCGGGCGACGAGGCAAACGTGATGGCGCCCTTCACGCTGATGATTTGCACGGTCGCAAGTGATCCTGAGCGCTGCGAGACCTCAAAAGGTTGGGCTGGCATGGCCCGCATTCTAGCGAAAACGTGGGCGCAATAACAACGAAGTCTAGGGAAGCGAAACGGGCCGGCAGGTTCAGGCGAAGAGACATCGAAATTGGCCGACGAGTACGAAGGTACTGAAACGATTGAATCGAGGTGGCTATCGACCGCGCCGCGGACTACCGGCAGAATCACTGTGGATTCGGGGCAAGCGCCCCGAGTTGCTGCACCTCCATCACCCCCAATGCCCACGAGCGGCCGGTCCCCCCACCGGCCGCTCCCCCCTCTTCCCGCTTCACTTCCGTGATTGCCAAACCGCGCGTCGTCTGATGAAAAGGTCCGAACCGCTCTGGTGTATCCAGAGGCGATCCGGACCGATACTCGAACTACCTGCTTGGCGTGCTCAAAGTGGCTGCGGCGGGGACGAGACCGGCCCTGAAACTTCGGCGGGCGATCGAGCCGCTGCCAGTCGGAAAATTTAACCCGGACGCCGCGTCGGGCGATAGCTTGCGAGCGCACGGGGCCGCATGCGGAAACGCGGCGCAAGCGGCGGCGGCACGTTATGAAGCGGAGCACCGCAATTGCTGCAGATTTCTTGTGGCAGGCCCTGCACGCGGAGCCAGTGGCCTCGCGCGGGGCACTCCGGAGTCAAACACTGCACCGTCCAGCCGGGCAAATATTGCATCCTTTTGCGTCACAGTCTGCGTGCGGGGCCGAAATAAAAACGGAGAACGCCGGCACGCATATGGAACGGAAAACGCCCCGTAAAACTGGCGGGATTGTGCGCCGGGGCGTCTAGTGTGTCAAGGGAAATGTGTACTATTAGTAGGGGTACGTTTGCAAGAGGGTTGTCGCACGGCTTGCCGCAACTCTTACGCCGGATCGGAAGCCCCGACGCCCTACGGCGCCCACCTGAAGGTTGCCGCTACGAAACCGTTGGCCGCGCGCCGCCTGCGATGGGGAAAGAAGGCTCCGCCCTCAGGCAAGAACAGAACACCAGGAACGTGCAAGACGCAGACCGGGACACGATCTGCTTTCAGGCGGAATCTCTCGATGACTGATTATTTCGCAGGCGGTGGTTTGTCGGTGCTGCCGGCGTCGACCTTAGATTGCAACTCCGCGACCTGTTTTTCCGCGGTGGCGACTTCGTCCGCCTTGTCGTCGATCGCGGCCTTTTCGCTCGCGAGCGCGGCGGCGCCGTCTCTGTCGGCGGCGTAGTTGGTCTTGCCATAGTAGGTGGACTGATCCATCGTGTATTTGCGCTGCATCACGTCGAGGTCGGCTTTCAGGTCCGCGAGTCTGGCTTTGGCGGAGGTGAGGGCGCTCTCGGCGGCGGATTTGTCGGCAGCGGCGGTTTTTGCATCCACGGCCGGTGCGTTGGCGGTGTCGTCGCCGGGGGTGGAGGAATTCGCGGCGGGCTGATCCGGCCCGACCACGTTGACGGCCCCGGGCTTGTTCGGCAAGTTATCGTTGTCCCAAACCTTGGCGGGCTTTGAGGAATCCGACTGCTGCGCCTTCTTCTCCTGGGCGCGGCGAGCGGCGGCCGCGACCGAGTCATCTTGCTGCGGCATCGCGGAGGCGATTCCCAGCGGCGCGATCAACAAAATCGTGAATGCCCAGCGTGCGATTCTCATCGTACTTCTCCCTCGTCGAGACCGTGTTTCTACATCTCCATAGTAGTCGCGGTGCGGGGCGCGTGGCAATCGGCGTCCGGCGCGGCATCCAAAGAGGTAACTGTACTTTGCGGCAGGGCGAACGTGTCGAGGTCCGCCCACCCTAACTGCTGGGAGGGTGGGGGCTTTTTCGGGCTCGGGACGCGTCTGGGTTCGTTGGCCTCCGAGTTATCGTGCCGCGGGGCTCGACGGCCCCCGTGAGACTCGGGGCAGAGACTGGACCAGCCACCCTAGGGTGCAAATCGCACGTCATCATCTCATTCAGATCGTGCCCGACCTGCTCGCTACGCTCGCGGGGGTGCCGGCCGCACGAGCGCAGGACCCTTCGATGAACGCGGCCGCTGGGCAGATCGCCAACGCGATCACTCCTGCGCAGCAGCGAAGGGTAATCGTGTTTGACTTCTCCGGGGCTAACAGAAAAATCACCCCGCTTGGCCAGAAAATGCCGACGAGTTCCGTGCCGCGCTCGCCAAGTCTGCCCCGAAGCTTCCTGTCGAAGATCGCTCGCAAATCCCCGGCGCAATAAAGGAAAACTCGTATCCGGTGGACTTTGTGGATTGGGGAGAGCTAGCCCCGCGTCCGCGCAAGACATTCACGTGCAATCATTTGTTATGGGTGAGCGATCGATCAAAAACGATCAACTGAATGTGGTGATATCGTCGTAGGGTGCCGATACCGGGCAAAACATCCATTCCGTTCAAATTGCATGCGCGATCTCAGGGGACGATCGGAAAATGACGGCCGAAAATCTCGCTGCCGTTGTCCACTCGATTGTTCCGAGCGACGTTCAAGCGAAGTATCCGAACAGCGGCGCCCGTGGATACTGCTTTCCGACTTGCCTCTACTGCCCCAGCGTCGATTACACATCGGAAGCTTTGAACAGAAAGATCAGCGGAACGGTTGAGCTCGGAGGGATTGTCGGCGAAGACGGGCAACTTCATGACGTTCAGGTTTTGACGCCACTGCCTTTCGGTCTCACAAGGGCTGCGATCGCAGGGGTAACGAAGTGGTGTCTGAAACCTGCGACAGGACCCGACGGCAAGCCAGCCGCCGCCAGGCGAATCCACGAAGTTTCAATTCAATCGTATCGAGGCTGCGAAAGCCTTTGCCGGATCGAGGCTAGCCTACGGCCATGGGGGCGCGTTCGCGACTGCGGCGCGCGTGGTAGTGCATGGCGATGTTGAGGTAGACATTTCCGCAGGGAGTTTCGAAGCACAGGATCGTCGCTTCGGAGTCCTGTCCGGCTTTCGCGCACTGTTCTTGCGTCAGCAACGAGGGCGGATACACCTTAAACTGAAATCCCCGATCGTTGAGCTGCGTGACCGCGTTTCCGATCACCATGTTCGCGAGTTCGCAGACGGTTTCCGGGACGATGGACTCGCCGGGATCCACTTCCGCTCCCGCAAGATAGCTCGCGACCTTGGCGGCCGCTTGCGGTTCCATATCCAGAACGATGCGCCCCTCGATCTGTCCTTTGAACATGACCTCGGCCGCGAGGCCTTTCTTCCGATAGCCGTCCTCTTCCATCGCGAGGTCGGCGATCTTCGCGGGTTCTCGCATCATTTCCGCGAGCACCGTATCGAGCGAGCCGATAAACGGCTGGATCAGATCCATCTTCATCGCGTTTTCCCTTCTTCCACGACGATGGCGGGTGGCGTGGTCACACCGTCGTCATTGAGCACGTAGCGGATAATTTCGTAGAGAGCGTCCGGCTTCACCGGCTTCTGCACGAAGTGCCGCGCGCCCTTCTGCAGCGCCGCCAGAATGTTGTCTTGGTAGCCCACCGAAGAGACCATCACGACGCGCGCTTCGGGATGTTCCTGCACGATGCGCTCGACCGCTTCGATGCCCTCCATCTGCGGCATGGTGATGTCCATCAGGACGATGTCGGGCTTCGTGCGGGCGTATTCCGTGATGGCCGTGCAACCGTCGCCGGCTTCACCCGCCAGGCGTCCGCCGAAGGACTCCACCATCTTCGCGAGACTCTTCCTCGCGAAGACCGAGTCGTCCACGATGAGGTAGCGCACCGGCTGGCTATCTTTTCGAGTCAAAGCTTCAAACTGTTTCATGACGATCTCCTTCGGGATCCTGTATCTCCGGCGGCCACACCGCTCGGTACTGCCGCCGGCTCGGCCTGGGGCCGGTCGGGAAGACATTTGATTTGCAGGGTACTTGCAAGACCGGAAAGCGAAACCACGCGGCTGGCAAATCCGCGCGTGATTGCCGATTTGGGCATGCTATCCACGACGCACGTATCCAAACTCTGCGCCAGCGTAACGCCACCCGCGGCTTGTATCGCGCCCATGCCCGCCGCGCCGTCCTCGCCCATACCAGTCATCAGAACGGCCACGGCTTTATTGCCAAACGTGTTCGCCACGGAATGAAACAGCACATCCACCGACGGACGATGGCCGTTGACGCGCGGCTGATCCACGAGAATCACAACGTCTCCGTGCTCCATGTGGCAAACTTTCATGTGACGGTTGCCCGGGCAGATGAGCGCGCGCCCGGCAAGCAACAGGTCGCCGGATTGCGCTTCCTTCACTTCGAGCGCCGACGATTCGTCCAGCCGCCGCGCGAACATTTCCGTAAATCCCTCCGGCATGTGCTGCACGACCAGCAGACATGCCGGAAAATCCTCCGGAAGCTGGGAGAAAAGATATTGCAGCGCGTTGGGCCCGCCCGTGGAAATTCCGATGGCCACAATGCGCGAGGGCCAGCGCGGCTGCGTCGGAAAGTTGCGCGGCTCCTTCGGCTTCGTCGGCGGCACCGTGATAATCAACTTCGGCGGACCCGAAGACGCCGCGACCTTGATCTTGAGCGCCAGCTCCGAGGCGATCTGCTGCAGGCGGCCCGAAGCGGCGTCCTGCGGTTTGGTGACGAAATCGAACGCGCCGAGAGCGAGCGCTTTCAGCGTGAGAGAAGCGCCTTCCTCGGTGTGTGCGCTGACGACGATGACGGGAACGCGATGCTTGCGCGTGATCTGGCGAAGCATCTCGATGCCGTCCATGCGCGGCATTTCGAGATCGAGCGTGACGACATGTGGGTGCAGCTCCTGGATCTTGCGCAACCCGATCAAGCCATCCATCGCCGTACCCACGACCTCAATCGAGGGATCGTTCAGCAGCGTTTGCGGAATGAGCTTCCGCATCAGTGCGGAATCGTCCACCACGAGCACGCGGATCTTTTCGCTCATGCCGTGGCTCCCACCGCGGGAATTCGCGAAAGATGCGAAACAACGGCCGGAACGTTGAGGATCAGCACGACGGTTCCGTCACCAAGAATGGAAGCGCCGCTCACGATCGGAGAGGTGACCAGCTGATCTTCGAGCGCCTTGATCACCAGCTCCTCTTCGCCCATCAGGCTATCCACGGCGAGGCCGAACCTCCGGCCGCCGGTGCCGATCACAATTACGAAAAGGCGCTTTCCGCTCTCGCCCACGGCGTGCGGCCCGAGCCGGTCCAACCGCACGAGGGTCAGCACCTGTTCGCGCAGCTGAAACACTTCGTGGTCGTCAATCCGATGAATACCCTGGTCGGTGATCCGCGTGATTTCCGCGACGGAAGCAAGTGGCACGGCGTAGAGACGTCCGTGGACGCGGAACAGAAGCGCGCGAATGCTCGCGAGCGTGAGTGGCACGAGAAGACGGAACGTCGTGCCCTGCCCGGGCACGCTTTCGAGCTCCACCGAACCTTTCAAAGCTTCCAGCGAAGACTTGACGACATCGAGACCGACGCCGCGCCCGGAAATCTCCGTGACCTCATCCGCTGTGCTGAGGCCCGGCGCGAAGATCAGCTGAAGACCCTCCATCTCATTCAGCTGAACTGCTTCCTCAGCCGAAAGGATTCCGCGCTCGATTGCGCGGCGGACGATTTTTGCGCGATCGAGTCCGTGACCGTCATCGGAGACTTCGATCACCACCTGATCGCCGTCGTGGTACGCGTTTAGACGAATCGTGCCGTGCCCGGATTTTCCCGCCGCTTCCCTCTCCGCGGTCGATTCGATGCCGTGATCGGCGGCGTTGCGGACCAGGTGCGCCATGGGATCGGAGAGAGCATCGAGAATGCTCTTGTCGAGATCGGTCGTCTGCCCGGCGAGTTCGATCGAGATGTCCTTGTTGCGCAGCCGCGCGACGTCGCGGACGATCCGCGGAAAGCGGCGGAAAAGTTGTTCGACCGGAACCATGCGAATCTTCATGACCGACTTCTGCAACTCTCCGAGCACGCGAGACTGAAATGCGAGCGCGTCCGCCAGTTTCCCGCGCAGAGGGTCCTTGGAGTGGCGGCGTTCAAATTCCGCCATGGCCCGTTGCAGCATCGATTTTCCGATGATCATCTCGCCGACCAGATTCATGACGGTGTCGATCCGAGTGGCATCCACGCGAAGCGTGTTTTCCGACGCGGCGTGTGCCAGGCCGCCCGGCGCCACAGGTCCTTGGGCCTCATCGTCTTCGACCGGGATGGGAGCGGGGCCTGCCGACTTCACGCCCGCGGAAACGGCCGCGGCTTCGGACTCGATCAGGATTTCCAGCAAGTCGCGCGGCGCGGACTGCAGCACGGGCGCACGCTCGACGGAAATATTCGTAACTACGGACGGTACATGACATCGCTTACGAATCCACTCGGCGGGTTTCGTAGTTGAGAGCGCCGCCTGGATGGACCGGCAGTCGTCCACCGGGGCACCGTTTTCAGGACGCAGCGCCAAAATCCTGCCGCAACCCTCCAGAGACTTTCGAGCCAGTTCGAAAGCCGCTGCGGGAAGCAGCGCCTCCGGATCGAGTTGTAGCGCGATGTTGTAAACGTTTTCGCCGCGGCGAAGCGCCTCGACGATCATCAGGCGTTCGTACTCCGTCCATTCGAACTTGACCTCGGACGGCGCCTCTTGCGCCTGGGCCGCAGGCTTGTTCAATAGCCGCCGGATGTGTTCGTGTAGGGCGCCTCCGGCGGGAGGCTGCAGATTGTTCCGATAGGCCGCCAGCATTTCGTGAAACGTATCGGCGGCGGTGAGAATCACTTCGGCGATCAGCCCAGCGTTCTGCTGGGCGAGTTCCGGCGTAAGCACGTCTTCCAAATCGTGGGCCAGTTCGCTCAGTTCGCGATAGCCGCAAGCGGCCGAATCACCCTTGAGCGTATGCACCGCCCGGCGAACATGGCGGAGTTGTTCGACGTCGCCGGGATGTCCTTCGAGCGCGAGACCCGCTTCGTTCATGCCCTGGAGAATTTCCTGGGCACTTTCGAAGAAAAGGTCGCGGAGCTCGGAGGCCTGTTCGTCGGAAGGAAAGCTCACTGCGCCCCCTCGATCCGCTGGTACACCGTCGCGTTGTTCTCGTGAATCATGTGAAACTTTGTCGTCAGGCCGAAAAGACTCTCCGCGTGGCCCACGAATAGGTAGCCTTCCAGGTTCAAGCAGCGGTGGAATTTTTCAATCAGGCGCTTCTGTTCGGCTTCATCGAAATAGATCATCACGTTTCGGCAGAAGATGGCGTCATTGTGCTGCGGCAGATACTCGGTTTTGAGATTGTGGAAGTCGAACTGTACGAGGCTTTTCAGCGCCGGCTTGATGGCGTACCTGTCGCCCACTTTTTCGAAATAACGCAGGCGGGTGGTGTAGTCCACCGTATCCATTTGATTTTCGTTGTACACGCCCTGCTGAGCCGTGAGCAGCGCGGAATAGCTGATGTCCGAAGCGATGATTTCCACCTTCCAGGGTGGCGGGATCAGCGGCTTGGGCGTCGGCATGTCGAAGGGGAGCGGATTCCGCAGGTAGTAGTAGGCCAGCGCGTCACAGACCATGATCGCCAGCGTGTAGGGTTCCTGGCCGGTCGAGCAGCCGGCGCTCCAAATGCGCAGCGACCAATCGCGGCGCTCCTGCTTTCGTTTCAGGATTTCCTCGAGCACGACTTTCTGGAATAAATCGAGCTGCGGACGAATGCGGAAGAAACTCGTTTCGTTGACCGTCAGGTTCTCCAGGAGCGCGGTCAGTTCTTTCTTGCCTTCGCGGCTGGTCAGCAGGCGGTAGTAGCTGTAAAACGAATCCAGCTGGCACGCCTTCAGGCGGCGCTGCAGGCGGTCGCGGAGGAAATGCGTGCGGCGCTCATCGAAATACATGCCGCACTCCTGATAGACCAGCGTCTGCAAGAGTTTCAATTCGGGTTCTGTCAGCGGGACCTGCGTCGTCAGTGTCGTGGTGGACATTCGTTCCTCGGTGATGGTCCTGGGCCCGGCCTAGAAAACGCGTTCGGCGCTGCCCACGGGGACGGCGGCAGCGGAGTCCGCGACGTCTTCGAGGCGCTGAAGTTCTCCCCGCTGCAGAATCCGGTTCAAATCGAGCAGGATGACGAGCCGTCCCTTCAGCTTGCCGACCCCGGTGATGTAGCTCAGCTCGCCTTCCTTAAAGACGTTGTGCGGTTCTTCGATATCCGAGGGCGCGATTCGTAACACCTCAGACGCGGAGTTCACGAGCAGGCCGATCGCCCGTGTTTCTAACTCGACGACGACGATGCGATTCTTTTTGTCCGGCCCGAATGATTTTTCGCCAAACCGCTTTCGCAAATCCACAACCGGAATGATCCGCCCGCGAAGGTTAATCACACCCTCGATATAGTCGGGTGCATTGGGAACGGACGTGATTTCCGGCACGCGGACGATTTCCCGCACGATCGCAATCGGCAATCCGAAGGTTTCCCGCCCGATTCGAAAGCCGACGACCTGGAGTTCCTTGTCCATGATGGTTTTGTGAGTTTTCAGGAGCGAACCATTTCCGCGTATTCCGGCGCGGCATGGCGGTCAGGGGCCGAACGTCGCCCGCCGGAATGCCTGTGGTCGGAATAGGTCTCTTCCAAAGCGAATCGATCCATGGAGTCGAGCAGGTTGCGGGAGAGCTTGGACATCTGTTCGGCGGCAGCAGCCAGTTCCGTGGAACTCGATGTTGACTGCTGGACGAGCTCGCGCATCCGCTCCATCGAGCGCACGACGGCTTGGGCGCCCGAGGCTTGTTCCTCAACCGACGAATTGATCTCCTGCGTGATTTCAGTAAGGCGGTTCGTGGCCTTGGCGATTTGAGCCGAGCCGCTGGATTGCTCCATCGTGGCCGCGCCGATTTCCTGGGAGAATTTGTAAACCTCCGAGACGACGTCGGAAATCTTGTCGAGCGCGAGACTCAGGTCCTTATTGAGCACAAGCCCTTCCTGAACCATGGACGTGCTCTTATCCATGTTCTCGACGGCCTCGCGCGCTTCCTTCTGAATTCCTTGGATCAGCTCGGAAATTTCCTTGGTTGACTGCGTGGACTTCTCCGCGAGCTTCCTCACTTCCTCGGCAACGACGGCAAAGCCGAGGCCATGCTCGCCGGCGCGCGCGGCTTCAATGGCGGCGTTCAGAGCGAGCAAGTTGGTCTGTTCGGCCAGGTCGTCAATCACCTCGATGATCTTGCCGATGTCGTCGGCGCGGCGGCCGAGAACGTCAATAATTTCAGCCGAAGCCTGGATTGCGTGGCTGGTGCGGTTGAGTCCCTCGGTGGCCTTGTCCATCGTTGCCATGCCGGTTCTCGCCTCTTCGCGCGACCGGTGGGAGATGTCCACCAGCATCTTGGCGGTGTCCGCCACGCGCTGGATGGACGTCACCATCTGATCGATCGAAGAAGAAGTTTCCGCGACGCTCGAGGCCTGAACCTGCGTGTTTTTCACGACGTTCTGCACGTTGACGCTCATCTCGTGCATCGTGCTGGTGACTTCGTCGATGGCCGAGGCGGCCTGCACGCTGACCTTGGCCGATTCGTCGGAAGCGCCGGCCATCTGGCCCGCGCCGCTGGCGACTTGCGATGCGCTGTCGCGCACCTGGCGGACCAACTCGCGCAAACCCTGCGTCATCCGCGCGAACGCCTTTGCCATGGTGTCCTGCTGTGAGCGAGGCTGAACGGACACGAACAGCTGGCCTTCGGCAATCGCCGCCGACACGCCCGCCATTTCCTTGAGGTGAACGATCATCGTGTTGAAATTGTCAGCGAGAAGTCCGACTTCGTCGCCCCGACGGATATCAATCGTCTGATCGAGGTCGCCCGAGTTGCCGATCTTATGCGCCACTTCGATCAGGTGGTTCAGTGGCTCCGTGATCGATTTCGCGGTTCTGAATGCGACGAAGCCGCCGAGTACCAGGCCTGCCAGCGTGCAAACAGTCATCAGAATGCTGCAGATCATCAGCGTCGAGGACGACGAAGCGTTCGACTCCTCTTGCGCCTTGTGTACGGCCTGGCTGGCTCCGTCAAGGATCGCGGCAGAGCGGTTGATCCACGATGCGGGATCGTGCTGCAAATAGAAGATCTGCAAGTCGGAGACGGTGGAGTCCCCGGAATCCACGGAATGGCGCTTGCCGATCATCTCCTTCGCGAAGTTGTCGGCCCAGCCGCGTTCATTGTCTTCCACCTGAGAGAGCGCGGAACGGAGATTCGCGTCGTTGGCCTTTGCTTCGCCCGTCTTCAGCAGGTCCTGCAGTTCATTGACGCCCTTGTTGGTCTTGTCCTCGTCGCGCAGGTCGCCGCTGAGGAGATAGTTGCCGAGCGAGAGGCGGTTCTCGATCATCTTGTAGCGGATGCTTTCGATCGTTTGAACGTCAGCGAGCGTGGCGGCGACGGCCGACCGAGTGGTGTACTGCCGATACACGGTGAAGATGTTGATCACGAACAAAAGCGATATGACCGCCAAGATGATGCCGAACGCCCAGTAAAGCTTCTTGCCAATCGTCATTTTGAAAAGCCTCCGCTCCCCCTGCCGATCCCAGCTGACCCGGGCGCCCATGCGCCGCGGGCCCTATTCTTGTCCGCTGAACGCAAACTCGACGATTTCCGTTGATTCTTTTGCAGCCGGCTCGAAGTGCCACTTCTTCAGAGCGTCGAGCGCCGAATTGACGAGCAGCGGACTTCCTCCGACGACTCGCGTGCCCGTGACGTGGCCGTCTGCTGCGACGGTGGCCTCAATCTTGACCTTCCCGGTGACGTTCATCTGTTTGGCAAGCGCCGGATATTCCGGCGCGATCTTTACGCGGACCTTGCGCTTGGAGGCGTCCGCGGCATTGTCTTGCGCCGACGTCTTCAGCGGCACGACCATTGATCCTGCGAGTAACAGCGCCAAGCCTAGGGATGCGAGAATTAGCCTAAGTTTCACAGGTATATCCCTCCCGAGATTCAGAACCCCAGCATCGGAAAATGCACGGGTGATGCCATGAGCGGGGCCTATTGTGCCCTTGTCCACAATAGATACTGGCATTTGTAACTCCATGCAAAACAGTCGGTTACCTGGATCTAAGGCATTCCTGACTGGTGCCGAGCAAGCGCTGTGTGTCTCAAAGGGCGGCTGCGAGGTCCCGCGGCGTCTCAGGTTGCGACCCCGGCCGGATTGTCGGTTAGAACAACCTCTCGGGCGTGCTTGTTGACTCAAAATGAGATAACGCCGTAACGTCCTGATTGTATAGGCGAAGCGCGCAAGCCCCTGAGACCTCCATGCGTGCACTAAAGAGAATCCGGGAAGTCCCGTCTCGTCTCGATGGCTCGTTTGAGAGCCTGTTGGCCCAGTTTTCCGCCACCACACTTGAGCTCAATCCTTCGCTTGGCACCGCGGAGTTCGCACGCCGGCTGACGACTCGCGCTGCGGAAATGCTCGGGGCACGCGCGGTGGTCCTGGTATTGGGCCGCAGCTCGGAGTGGGAGGTCGCCGCTCTCAGCGGACCCGCTCAACGTTGGGAACAAATGGTCCAGCGTCGTCTAGCGGCCGCGCTTGGCGAGCAGGCCGGCGTTCCATCGTCCGCGCTTCGTTTTGGGACCGGCGTGACGATGCTTGGCCGCGAGCTTGCCGAAGCCCTGGGATGGCGCGATTTGATTCTGGTGCGCCTGACGGAGAGCGAAGGCGAGCTACTCGGCGTGCTGTGCCTGGTGGACCTGGGGCGCGAACTTTCCGGGACAGAAAGCCAGCTACTGGAAGCACTGGCGAGCCACGCTTCGGTGGCGCTCGAGAACGTGCGGCTGTTTTCACGAATTGAGCGATCCAGGAAGCAGTGGGTCGAAGACTTTGACGCCATTACTGATTTCATTGTGGTCCACGACCACGCCGGCCGAGTACTGCGTCTGAACCGCGCTCTCGCGGATCTTTTGGGAATGCCGCCAACGGAAGCGGTTGGCCGGGATATCGGCAAGATGGAACTTTTGATGTCACCCGCACAGCCGGGTCGGTGTCCTTTCTGTCGCAACGCGCGCGCGGCGCTCGAGGAGTTCATTCACCCGGCGGGCGAGCGCACGTACCTGGTGTCCACATCGCGAATTCATGCCGGGGAAGAGGACGAAGGCCGCACGATTCACGTCCTCAAGGATATTACCGACCGACGCGAGGCGGAGCGCCGCTATCGTCGCGAGCGCGACTTCAACCGCAACATTCTGAACAACACGCAGAGCATGATTCTGGTGCTCGACACCGTGGGCCTGGTCAGTTATGCGAACCGGCGCTGCTTTGAGGCGGGATATCGCGAGCCGGACTTGCTGGGGCGCCCCCTGGTTGAAATGGTTCCGCAGGCACGGCGTCCGCTGCTCGCCGAGGCGCTGGAGCGAACGCTCGATGGGGCGGCGGTGGAAAATCTGGAACTCCCCGTCTTTCGTGGCAACGGCACGGCCGGACATTTCTCGATCAGCTTGAGCCCGATGCGCGACGAGCAGGGAGACATCAACAGCGTCGTCGTGGTGATGGCGGACATCACCGACGCCGCCGATCTACAGGCGAAATTGATGCACACGGAGAAAATGGCGGCGTTGGGCCAGCTCGTCTCCGGCGTTGCGCACGAAGTGAACAATCCCCTCGCGGCAATCGTTGGATTCACCGATCTATTGCTGGAAAATCCAGAGGTCCCCGAGGATGCAAAGGAAGAATTGCGCGTGATCCTGCAGGAAGCGCAGCGCACCCGCGTGATCGTGCAGAACCTGCTCAGTTTTGCGCGGCACATGCCAGCGCAGCGCGAACCCGTGCGCGTGAATTCCGTCTTGCGGCAGACGCTGCAGCTTCGCGCCTACGATTTCTCGAACCACGGCGTTCAGATGACCGAGCGATATGAAGACGAACTCCCGCTCACAATCGGAGACACGCACCAGCTCCAGCAGGTGTTCCTCAACATCTTGAACAACGCCTACGACGCGATCCAGGAGGTGCGCCGTCCGGGAAAGATGGAGATCACGACCCTGCATCGCGACGGACGCGTGGAGATCGCGTTTCGAGACAACGGCCCTGGCATTTCGCATCCGGAACGCATCTTCGATCCCTTCTTCACGACGAAGGAAGTAGGCAAGGGTACGGGTCTTGGGTTGAGCATCTGCTACGGCATTATTCACGCGCATCAGGGCGAGATCGTCGCGCGGAATAATGCAGATGGCATCGGCTGCACGTTTGTAGTGCGGCTGCCGGTCGCGGCGCAAGGGGCGCAACTGCTGTCTGGGGAGGGCGCGCCATGACCGTTGTGGACAGCACGGCCGTCCGAGCCAAACTGCGCATCCTGGTGATTGAAGACGAGCCGTCCGTGGCGGCGTTCATGCGCACGGCGCTCGAGAGGCACGGATACGACGTAGTGCCCTCTCCATCGGCTGCCGCAGGCTTGCGATTGCTGGCGACAAGTGACTTTCGTGGCGTGGTTTCCGATTTCCGCACTCCGGGCGGAATCAACGGCGCGGACCTGCATGACTGGGTTCGCCGCCACCGGCCGGAACTGGCGTCGCGAATTGTGTTTATTACCGGCGACACGGCCAGCGCTGAAACCATCGCGCTGCTCGCGCAAGACGGTACACCCTGCGTCGAAAAACCCTTCCGCGTCCACGAGCTTCTGGCCGCCGTAGAGAAAACCATAGGTAAACCATGAAAGAAGAACCGCGTCTCCGTTTTCTGATCGTGGATGATGAACAGAGCATTCGCCGCCTCTGCATGACGGTCGGTCAGGGCTTGCATTATGTCTGTTCCGAAGCGGAGACGGCCGAAGCGGCGCTCGCATTGGTCGAAACCGCGCCCCCCGATATCGTCGTCAGCGATTTGAAGCTGCCGAGCCTTTCCGGCACGGACCTGCTCCGAAAAATAAAAGAGACGCTGCCGCGCACCGAAGTCGCCATCATGACCGGGCACGGCTCGATCGAATCGGCGGTGGAAGCCATGCGGCAGGGTGCGTACGACTACATCGAGAAGCCGTTCCGCGTGGAAAGACTGCGCCAGTTGCTGCAGCGGATGGCCGAAAAGGTTCGCCTCGTCACCGAAAATCAGTTCCTGCGCGAGCGCGTGAACGCGGAAACTCATCTCGACGGAATTACGGGCACATCGGCCAAAATTCAGGATGTGCTGCGAATGGTTTCGCGGCTCAAGGATATTCGCACGCCGGTACTCATTACTGGCGAGAGCGGTACGGGGAAAGAGCTTGTGGCGCGCGCCATTCATTTCCGCGGACCATTGGCGCCGATGCCATTCGTTGCCGTGGACTGCGGCTCGCTCGTCCCCACCCTAATGGAAAGCGAACTCTTTGGCCATGAGAAGGGCGCGTTCACCGGCGCGCTGAAAGCCAAAGCGGGCCTCTTTCAAGCCGCGAACGGCGGAACAATTTTCCTGGACGAAATTGGCGAGTTGCCGCTGGAACTCCAGGCGAAGCTCCTGCGCGTGCTGCAGGAAAAGGAAATTCGCCCGGTCGGAAGCAACCAAAAGATTTCCGTGGATGTGCGCGTGATCGCGGCGACGAACCGCGAACTTGAGGCGGCTTATCGCGGCGGAACATTCCGAAAAGACCTCTACTTCCGCTTGAACGTCGTAACGGTCCATCTCCCCAGCCTGCGCGAGCGCCGGTCGGATATTCCGCAGCTCGTGCACTGCTTCCTTGATCGCTACGCGCCCGGAGAAAACATTCAAGTCGCTCCCGGCGTGATGAAAAGCTTCCTGCAGTACGATTGGCCGGGCAACGTGCGCGAGCTCGAGAACTGCATTGCCCGTGCTGTCGCGCTGGGTGACCATCGCACGTTTGACGTCAATGACCTACCGCCCGCTATTCGCGGCGCCGAAAATTCCGGACTGACGCGCGAGGATGCAGCTGAACTTTCTACCACCGCGCTGGCCGATCTGGAGCGCATCACCATCCTGCGCGTGTTCGAACAGGCCGGGGGCGACAAAGTTCTCGCCGGCAAGATGCTGGGCATTAGCCGCGCGACGCTATATCGCAAACTCAAGCGCTACAACATCCCCTTGCGCTCTGCGCAAAAAGAATTGGTCGAAGCCGCCCGATAGCGTATCTTGATACGATTCATCCCCTCCCCCGTGCCTCTCTGGGGGACCGGCTCGCTCGCTCCGGGATGAGACAAACGTGTGTCAGCCTGAGACGCGTTCTTTGCCATGGCCCACGACCCCTCCCACAAACACAAGCAAGCAAGAGATTTAGATTTCCTCCTGCCGAAAACCCTTTGGCTGCCCTCGTGCAATTGTGGATGAGCCGGATATCCGCCCATTTCGATTCCCTGCCGTTCATCTCGGCTGTGCGAGCCGTGCGAGGACTGAAGAGAAGGCGTGAGAGGAACACAATCTTGCCGAGTGAAGCTGACGTCGTGACGGTGGTGACCGATCCGACGTGTGTTGAGAAACTGGCGCAGCTTTTTCCCAGCGTCTCGCCGGTTCGCATTCCCGTGCGCGTATCGACGGTGGTCACCGGACGCCGGCGGCTCGAGGAGCAAACGGTGATTGAGTTCGGCACGGCGCGCGAGGTTCTTTTTTCGTCCGGCTTGCCGCTTGAATTCGAGGACCAGGTGCGCCTGGTGAACTCCGATGGCTCGCTCGACACCCGCGCCACGGTGGTCGCCGTGCGATATCACGGCGGTGGCAAAGCGGTTGCAGTGAGATTTGTGGGAGAAGTTGGAAACTGGATCATCAAACCATGACCCCAAAAACAGACAGCACGACGATCAATCGTCCAGCCCCCGCGAAGAAAGCGGGAGAGCCTGCTCCTGCCGATTTGGCGGCGCGATGGCGCGAAGCGCGGCTCGTGTACCCGATCTACGCCGCGCTGGCCACGCAGTTCGATTTGGCGCCGCTGCCGTACGCACCGGGCGAACTCCCGCCGCAGCGGCCCTCGCGCGACGTCTTCGACGGCGATTTGAAGTGGTTCGCTACCCTTGACGAGAAACTGCTCGCCTATCAGATCCGCCAGCTTCCGCCTGAGATTCTCAATGGGAGCGAAGAGGCTTTGCGCGTGCTGATTGACCGTCAGCTAAAGAAGGCGGACAAGACGAACGCCGATCGCGACAAGATCGATCTGCTGCTGGTGCAATATTTTGTGATGTGCGCGGCGGAAGATCTGCTGCACAAAGAAATCACCCTCGCCGATGTAGCGCGAGTTCTCGCACCCGTTCTGGCCGAAGCGGATGCTACTCCGCTCGAGTGGTGCGAGCCGCTCGAACAGATACTCGAGAAGACGAAGCAATGCCACAGTCTCCGCGACTTGATGGAGGATGGTTTCATCGAGCAGGGGCGGATGCTCAAGGATGCAGCAGGCCCGATGTTCTACGATCCTGCCGCGCTTGTCGCGTTCTGCCGGTTCAACTTCCTGCTGCGGCGCGCTTTCATTCGGATGCTGCACGCGGATTTGAGCGCCGTGCGAGAAGCAGTGGATTCGCTCGAAGCCAAGGGCGTAAAAACGGTTGACTGCCGCCGCGCCGGCTTTTCCGCGGCGGAAACGACGATGCAGCTTCGGTATTTCAGCGAGAACTGGCGGCAGCCCTTTCAGAAAGACTACACCGAAAACTCCGTGCGCCACGCGTTCGAACAACTCTTGGCGCTGCGGGCCGATTTGGAAGAAGCGGTCGGACGCAAGCAGTCCGGCACGAAGCCAGGTTCGGTGCCTGCTTCCCCGAGCGCGCCCGCGGCACATCGCGAAGACGACACGCTGGCGATGATGAATACGACTCCCAACGACATGCGCAACGCTCCCGCCGTTGCGCCTCCAGCACCGAAGAAGAAAGAAGCGCCGGTCGAGGATTGGGTCGAACAGGCACCGCAGGCCGCGCCGGTCGCCGCGCAAACCACTTCGCACCATCCGGCAAAACCCGTTGCGGACGCGCCGGCCACTCCCACCGCCGCCGCGGAAGCGGAAAAGTGTCTGGAAGCCATCTGGGAACAATTAATCGCTGCGCCGCCTTCGCGGGGCCGTTCGATGTCCACTGTGGTCTTGCAAGATACGAAGGTGCTGCTCTCATCGTGGGAAGTCGCGGCATTCGTCGAGAAAGGCAGCCAGGAATCGGAAGACTTGCGTCGCGCCGTTGTGGCGCGTGCACTTCTCGCGCTCGCAACCAACAAGCGCAAGCGTTCGGGCGAGGAAAGTTCGCTCGCTTCCGCTCTGGTGCTGGCGCGCACGGAAGTTTCCTATTTTCAGGGCCGCGTCGAACAGGCCAAGCAGGCCAAGAACACGGAAGCAGCTGTCAATCTGGGCATCAGCACCAAACGCCTGCTCTCGTGCATGGAAGAAGCGGAAACACTTCAGTCGTAAGCCGCGCAAAGGAGCTGTGGAAACCTTGAATCTCTCGAGCGTCCTGATCGTTTCGGACGATCCGGAATTCGCGCGCACCCTGACAGCGCGCTGGCAGTCGGAGCGGCACGTCCCGGAAATCACGCTCGTCACCACCAGCGTCTGGCATCCCACAAGCGCCTCGAACTACGACCTCGTCATCATCGGACCTGTGCGCAACGGAAATCCCTCGGCAATTCTCGCGGCAGTCAGCTTTTCACCTCGCACGGCGGCCATTGTTTTCGCCGAACAAGAAAGGGATATTGCGGCGCTTCACGCCGAGCATCCTCACCTCCTAGTTGTTCCGCGGCAGGACGGCTGGGCTGGGACACTGATCCTTGTTTCGATCGAAGCGCTCCGACGCGTCGAAGCCATCCAGCGGGCGCAGCGCGCCGAAGGGCTGGCGCTCGCATCCCAGGGCCACGCAACGCTGGGGCGCTACATGCTGGAAATGCGACCTGGCGTAAACAACGCCCTAACGTCCGTTCTCGGAAATGCCGACCTTCTTCTGCTGGAACCCGGGCAGGATGCAGGCGAGAGCCGCGAACAGATTCAGACCATTCATACGATGGCGCTCCGATTGAACGAGATCATGCAGCGATTCTCATCGCTGGCGACGGAGATGCGGGCCGGTGAGAAGGAATCTCAAGGTGAGACGGAAGCCGCGTCTCATCGCCTGGTAACCCGGTCATGAAGCACCGGGCTGCACCCGTAACCTGCTCGAAAAGCAACCGGTTGCAAACCAGACGCAGGCTTGAAACACGGTGCGACAGGTGGCTAGGGAGTTGCAATTCTTTCTTGGGGGATTTGAGTGCGGAGGTGTGCAAGTGGTGATGAAGGTCCTGGTGGTGGATGACTCGCAGGCGGAAATTCGCCTGCTTCAATCTGTTTTGCAGCAAGCCGGTTTTCATTCGGTGGCGACGACGGATCCGACGAAGGTCGAGGAAAAAATCGAGGAAGAGCGGCCCAACGTAATTCTGCTCGATGTGGTGATGCCGCTGCGGAACGGCTTTCAGGTTTGCCGCGATCTCAAGAGCCAGGAGATGTACGCGAAGATTCCGGTGATTCTGGTGACCTCGAAAACAGCGCCAAGCGATCGCTACTGGGGCGAGCAGCAGGGCGCCAATGGTTACGTCGCGAAGCCATTTACGCCGGATGAATTGATCAACGCCGTGAAGAGGTTTGCCTGATGGCGATGGAGCCAGAAAACGCCGGACTGGCCCTCGGACTCGACAATGGCGAGTTCCTGGAAAGCGAATCCTCACCGGAGGAACGCCGGCCAGAGCGGCAATACTGCGTGTTTCGCGCGGGCCGCGAGCGATTTTGCCTCAACGTGCTCGAGGTGGAGGAAGTGGTCGATTGGCCGATTGTGACGCGGATTCCGCTGGCGCCTTCCTTCCTGATGGGCGTTTTCAATTTGCGCGGCACCATCGTGCCGCTGATGGATATCGCGTTCACGGAGGGACGCCGGCCGGGACTGCTGCCGAAGCACGTGGTGGTGGCCGCGATCAAGGGTGACGCCCAGCGCGAAGATCTGCGGGTAGGCATCGCCGCCGATGAAGTGATTGGAACATTCTCGGCCGCCGAGGACGCCATGCTGGACCAGGCTCCGGCGGAAGTGCCGCACTGCCGCGGAATGCTGCGGCACGAAGACCGTCTGGCGCTCGTTGTGGACCTGAGGCGCCTCACGGATGTGTTTCCGGTGCCGGTGATATGAAACGGTTCGGTCAACAATTCGCGCTGTATGAATTCGGCCCCGACATTTTCGGAGTCCGCTCCGGTTCGATGAGCGCAACAGTTCCTGGGAGGAAGTCATGAAAGCTCGTTTGAGTTCGACAATCTGGATGCTGGTCTTCGGGACGGGCGCGGCGTTGTTTGGAGTTCTCTGCCTTGCGTACCACGCGGGCAAGGAATCGGGCGGGCTATCTCTGCTCGATGCGCCTTCGCTGCCGGGAAGCGCGAGCGGAGCCCTGCTCGCCGCCGTCGTCCTGGCCGTGGCCGCCGCCCTGCTCGTGATGTATGTGCTGAGCAAGCGCGTGATTACGCCGGTGAGCGAACTCGCGAAGTTTTCCGAGCGTCTCGTGGCCGGCGACGCCCGCGCCCGCGCGGAGTTCGATAGCGACGATGAATTCGGCCAGATCGCGGAGAACTTGAATCGCAGCGCGGCGAAAGTTGCGCATGCCGTGACCAATCAACAGGCGCAGGACTCCCTCCAGCGAAGCATCACCGACCTGCTCAATACGATCAATCAAGTGGCGCGCGGCGACCTGACCATCCGTGGCAAGGTCACAAACGACGCGCTGGGCAACGTCGTGGACTCCGTGAACTTCATGCTCGACAACTTCACGAAAGTTCTCGAGCGCGTCCGCAAAGCTGCAATTGACGTCAGCACCAGCGCCAATCAGATTCTGGAAGCAGCGGACGACATGACCGCCGGCGCAACGCAACAAGACCAGGAAATCACCAACACATCATCGGCTGTGGAAGAGCTTACCGTTTCGATGAAACAGGTGTCGAACAACGCGGAAGCCAGCGCCGAAGCGGCCCGCCGCGCTCTCGACGCCGCCGAACAGGGCAACCGCGCCGTGAGCGATACGCTCGAAGGAATGCAGCGTATTCGCGCCTCGGTGCAGGCCACCGCGAAGAAGATCAAATCGCTTGGCGACCGCTCGTTGGAAATCTCCGAAATCATCAACGTGATCAACGACATCACCGAGCAGACCAACCTGCTCGCGCTTAACGCCGCCATCGAAGCGGCCCGCGCGGGTGAGGCCGGCCGCGGTTTCGCCGTCGTCGCTGACGAAGTCCGCAAGCTGGCCGAGCACTCCCGCAGCGCTACGAAAGACATCGCCGCGCTCATCAAGGCTATTCAGGCGGAGACGAACGAAGCGGTCGTCGTCATGGAAGAAGGCACCCGCGAAGTGGAAGTGGGAGCAGGACTCGCCGATCAGGCCGGTAAGGCGCTCGAAGCAATTTCGAGCGTGGTGCGCCAATCCGCCGAGCTCGTGCAGGAAATTTCACTGGCATCGAAGCAGCAGGTGCGAGGCACGGAAGGCGTCGCAAACGCCATGCAGATCATTTCCGGCATTACCCGGCAGACCACGCAGGGAGCGAAGCAAACCGCCGGCACGGTCGGAAACATGGTCAAACTTTCTGAACAGTTGAATGAAGCGCTGGCGCAGTTCCGATCGCAGTCGGCGCGAGCCGCAGAACCCGCGTCTGCGACAGAAGAGACGCGGTCAAAAGAACCAGTGGGAGCGCGCCGGTAGCGGCAAACTCCGCGTTTCGGCGGGCGACTGCCGGCGCTGAACGCCGAACATGAAACAGCATCCAGTCACAACCGCGCGGCTCACCGAGCCAGAGCTCGACCAGATTCGAACGCTGATCGAGAATCGCTCGGCGATTCTTTTCGATTCCTCGCGCGAGCGCTTTTTCTCCACGCACGTGCGCGAGTACCTCGAGGAGAAAGGGCTGGCGAGCGGCAGCGAATTGATGAGCCTGGTGCGCGGCTCGAGCATCGAGTACGAGGCCTTGCTCGAACGGCTGCTGACGCAGGAAACATCGTTCTTTCGTTATCCCGCGGTTTACGGGGCGCTCGAGACGAAAATCCTGCCGGAAGTGCAGGAGCGCAAGTTCTGGGAGAATCCGCGGACGCTGCGCATCTGGAGCGCGGGTTGCTCGACTGGCGAAGAGCCATACTCGATCGCGATCACGGTGTGCGAAGCGCTGAAATTCGCGGAGGCCTGGGAGATCGAAATTCTGGCCACCGACGTCAGCCGGCGCGCGTTGCGCCACGCCGAACGCGGCGCTTATTCCAAGCGCAGTTTGCAGGAGGTTTCGCTCGGCCAGGTGGAGAATTATTTCACGGCAACGAAGCACGGTTTTCAAGTGAAACCGCGCATCCGGCGCATGATTTCTTTCGTGCAGATGAATCTTGTCGAATCGGTTTACGTCGGCAAGATTGACTGTATTTTCTGCATGAACGTGCTGATGTATTTTTCAGAGGAGCGCCGCCTGGCGATCCTGCGCCGCTTTTACGACGCGCTCGAGCCCGGCGGCTATTTCTTGCTGGGCCATGCCGAGACGCTGACGAATGCTCCGGTGAAATTTGAACCGGTTGTCCTCGGCGATTGTCGGATTTATCGCAAGCCGGGTGCTGTTGAGGTGCGACGCGCGCCCGCTTTTGTGGAGGGAGCCCTGTGAACGGGCCCAATCAAGAATCAATCGAGCTGTTCCTCCAGGAGGCTTCCGAAAACCTCCAATATCTGCGGGAGTACTCCGGGCTTCTGCAGGAGTCGCAGACCAGGCCGGAGGATCTCGAAAAGCTCTACATCGCTTCGCACACGCTCGCCGGCACGTCCGCCAGCTACGGCTTTCCTGAATTTTCTGAAGTGGCTGCGAAGATGGCGCACATCTTTCATTACGCGATGAACGCGGCGCTCACTCCGGACATGCACGGCCCGCTCACAGAATTCTTGTCCGACGCGATTTCCGTGCTCGAATTCGACCTCCTGCAGATCAGTTCGAGCGGCGCGGAAACCTCTTCCGACATCGCGGCTTTCAAGCAGCGTTACGCGTTTGCGTTTCCCACCGCTCCTCCGCCGGAAGCAGAATCCGATCTGGTCGACAATTCGCTGGGCGCGGGCGAACCCATTCCGGCCGTTTTCCCGGGCGCTTCGTTCGTTGATCGCCTCCCGCAGGATGGCGAAGTTCCCGACGAGGTTCTCGAGTTTTTCATTCCCGAAGCCGAGGAGCATTTGCAGGCTGTCACCGAATGCCTGCTGGCGCTCGAGGGTCATCCGAACGCAGACGACATTCACCGCTTGTTCCGCGCGATGCACACTGTAAAAGGCTCGGCCGCTCAGGTTGGCCTGCACCGGCTTTCTGCGGTAGCCCATCGCGTCGAAGACCTGATCGGGCGCTTGCGCGATGGCGCGCTCCAGCCAAGCGCTGAGATCGTGGACCTGTTCCTGCAGTCCGTTGACGTGCTCAAGAGTTTCCTCCATCGCCAATGGCCGAACGACGCCGAAATGGCCGCTGCCGTCGATCCACTGCTCGCGCGCATCGCCGAACTCGCGCCCGAAGAGGCGGCCGAACCGGAAGGCTCCGAGAGCCGCGAATCAGAAGGCGCGTCGATTGTGAAAGCGCCTGCGGCGGTTGCGGTTCCAGCGGCCGGGCGCCCTGCTGCGGCGCAGGCTTTGCCGCAAGCGAAATCCGTACGCATTTCGCTCGAGTGGCTCGATCGAATGATGAACGCGGTCGGCGAACTCGTCATCAACCGCACGCGCATGCTGGGCCGTCTCACCGAACTTTCGAAGCTCGTCGAGGTTTTGCAGTTCTCGAAGACGCGCCTGGCGGGCAAGGTTTCCGACTTCCAGGAAAAACACGAGTTCAGCCGCATTTCCAACACGCTCGCGCCCAGCGGACAGCCGCTTCAGAAAGATACATTCCGCGGAAACGGGAATGCACTCGCGCCCATCACGACCAACGACCTGCTCGAGTTCAGCGATCTCGAGATGGACCGCTACGACGACGTCAACATCCTGTCTCGCTCGCTGACCGAAATTTCCGCGGACGTGACCGAAGTTCTCACGCAACTTGAGGGTTTTATGGGTCGCGTGGATTCGGATATCGACGAATTCACGAAACTCGCGCACCACTTGCAGGATGAGATCACCGCCGCGCGCATGGTGCCCATCGGCAACCTCTATACGCGGCTTTCGCGCACGGTTCGCGACGCCGTGAAGGCTGCTGGAAAGCCGGTGGATCTATCACTGGAAGGCGCGGAAACCGAACTCGACAACAATATCGTCCAGCACATTTCCGATCCGCTGATTCACCTGGTGCGCAATGCCGTGGCGCATGGAATCGAGGATGTTGAAACGCGCCGCCGCACCGGCAAGCCGGAAAAGGGACGCATCGCCGTGCGCGCCTATCACCGCGGCAATCACATTTTCATCGAAGTAGAAGACGACGGCCGCGGCATTAACTACGAAGGCGTTCGCCAGAGCGTCGTGGATTCCGGTGCGATGTCTTCGATCGCCGCCGCCGAACTGACGGAACGCGAGTTGCGCGAATTCCTGTTCCGTCCCGGCTTCTCAACCGCTTTGTCCACCTCGGAACTGGCCGGCAGGGGCGTTGGCCTCGACGTCGTGCGCGCCAACGTTCACGCGCTCAACGGTGAAATCGAGGTACGCTCCGAAACTGGCCGCGGTGCCTGCTTCACCGTGAAGGTGCCGCTGACGCTGATCATTTCGCAAGCGCTCTTCATTCGTTGCGGCGCATCCGTGTTCGCGTTTCCGCTCGCCGTGGTTGACGAAATCCGCCGCCTGCGCCCCGAAGAAATCGAAGATGTGGGCGGCAAACTCCTTACCCGCGTGCGCGACGTGGTTACGGAAGTTGTGCGGCTCGATCTTCAGCTCGCGCTGCCGCCGCTTGAACCGCTCAACGGATACTTCCACATGGTGATCGTGAAAGTGGCGGGTCGCCAGGTGGGTGTGGTCGTCGAGGAAGTTCTTGGCAAGGATGAAATCGTCATCAAGAACCTGGGCGACTACCTGCGCCGCGTGAAGCTGTTTCCGGGCACCACCATCGCTTCCGACGGCAGCCTGATCCTGCTGATCGATTTGAACCGCCTCGTCGCCGCGGATACCGCTGAGCGTCACGCCCTGCCCGCTTCTTCGCCCGCCGCGCGCGTGTTTGCGCCGGGCGCCGAAGCGGTCGCCGCCGGCAGCATTCCGTCCGAAGCCGTGGACGCGATTGAAAACGATCGCGTGGTCGTGGTCGTGGATGATTCGATCAGCGTGCGGAAATTCGTGGGCCGTATGCTCGAGAAGGCCGGCTATCGGGTCAAGCTCGCGTCCGATGGATTGGAAGCGTCCGAAGTGGTCGCGCAGGTTGGCTGCCACCTGGTGATCACCGACCTCGAAATGCCACGCATGAATGGTTACGAGTTGATGGCCCATTTGCGACAGGATCCCGCGACGCGAAAAATTCCCGTGCTCGTGGTCACGTCCCGCGCCGGAGCGAAGCATCGCGACCGTGCCATGAAGGAAGGCGCGTCGGCCTTCCTGACGAAGCCGGTGCAGGAAGATCAATTGATTGCAACCGTGGAGAGCTTGATTGGCTCGGAGACGTCGCAGGGACGGCCCGCCGTCCGCGTCCCGGTACGGCAGAGCTAAGATGACGAAAGCTCCCGAAAAGAAAATCCGCGTGCTTGTGGTGGATGACTCCGCCTTCATGTGCAGGGTGCTGCAGGAGATCATCAACTCCGACCCTCAGCTGGAGGTTGTAGGCCAAGGTCGCGATGGGCGCGACGGCGTCGCGCTCGCGGAATCGCTGCGGCCCGATGTAATTACCATGGACATCAACATGCCGCACGTGGATGGTTTGCAGGCGACCGAGCTGATCATGACGCAGCATCCGCGCCCGATCATCATCGTGAGCTCGGAGTCGCGCGAAGGCGCCGCGAGTACGCTCAAGGCGCTCGAGCTGGGCGCGATCGATTTCGTTCCCAAGCCTTCGAGCGGCATTGATCTAGACATGAAGACCGTGCGCGAGGAATTGACGCGCAAGCTCAAGCTGGCTGCAAAAGTTCGCGTGGTCCGCACCGCAACTCGCTCGAAGATCAACGTCGCCCAGGCCCCGGCGTCTGGAGCCGTTGCTGCCGATTTTTCCGGCGCGGCTGCTGCGGCCTCTCAGAATGGCGGAAAGATTCCGATGGTCGTGATCGCTGCGTCCACAGGGGGTCCGGCGGCGGTGACCCGCGTCGTCTCGGGATTGCCAAAGGATCTTCCCGCGGCCGTGTTCCTGGTGCTGCATATGCCCGCGGCGTTCACCAAGCAATTCACCATGCAACTGGCGGAAGTCACCTCGCTACCGGTGAAGGAAGCGGAAAACAACGAAACACCCCTGGCGGGAACGATCTATTTGTGCCCCGGCTCGCACCATCTGCGGCTTTCGTTTGGCGGGAAGATTTCGCTCGATCCCGGTCCGCGCATTGAGGGATATCGTCCCTGCGCCGACGTCGCGTTCGAAACGATCGCGGCCTATGCCCGCGCGATGGTCGTGGGCGTCGTCCTCACCGGCATGGGCAACGATGCGGCGAAGGGCGTCAAGATGGTGAAGGCGGCAGGAGGCTATGTTCTGGCGCAGGACGAAGCGACGTCCGTAATTTTCGGCATGCCGGCGGAAGCGATCCAGACCGGCGTCGTGGACGAAGTGCTTCCGCTCGACAGCATCAGCGCGGCAATTGAAAAGCGCGTCGCGAAATTGTGCCGACTTGTGCCGGTGACCACCCGATGAAACCCGCAGGCGACCAGGATCGGAAATCGCGCCGCGTGAGGCGGCCGGAAACGGTCGTTCTCTTCTTTGTGGCGAACCAGATGTTCGCCATCGCTGCCGATCACGTGCAGGAAATTCGCAGCACGGATAGTCTGGCAGGCTCGGCCAATGAAATTGAGAGACCGGAATTGCCCAAAGTGCGGCACACCATCGAGCGCGGACACCGGACTTACTACGTCGTGAATGCCGGAACACATTTCGGCTTGCCGGTCACGCGCCCAGCGCTGGTCCTGATCCTGCGGCAATTTCGTGCCGCTCTGCTGGTGGATCGCATCGATCGAATGGCCGACATCCCAGCCGTGCATCCGCTGCCGCTCGCGTTCGCGGGCGACGAGCGCCGCTGGTATCGCGGCTTGGCGTACCTGGATGATTCCGTGATCCCGGTGGTGGAACCAACCGGGTTTCTCACGCCCGAAGAATTCCGCCGGCTCGATCGCGCCTCCACGCTGGCCTCATCGCAACGCGAAGCGGAATCGGCGGTGCAGACATGAGAGTTACCGAGAACGAGCGCGAGAATTCGTTCGTACTGCTCCAGATCGGCGCTCAGCGTGTCGCGCTTCCTGCGGGCCTTGTAGCGGAGCTGGCCCCACCCGTACGGCTGCACGCATTCCCGCACAGTTCGAAACTGATCTCGGGAGTCATCGTTCGCCGGGGACGAATCGTCCCGGTTTATGAGGCGGCACTCGTGCTCGGCGGCAGAAGCTCTTCTTCGCAGCGATTTTATTTGATAGCTCGATGGCAGGTTGGCAACGCGAGCGAGCTGGGTGCGATTCCCGTGAATGGCGAATGCGAGCTGGCGAGCGGCGAAATGCAACCGGCGGCAATGGGTCGGCCTGCGTACGTAGCCGGAACGCTCGCCGTCGGCGATGATTCATTCGACGTGTTGAATCTCGACGCGTTCGCTGCTTCCCACGCGACTGCCGCAGGCGAATCGCTCGGCGCGGAGGCGCAGTCGTGAACGCTCCCGCGAATCTTCCGAGGATCTTGCTGATTGATAGCAATGTCTATTTCGCGAAGCGGTTGGGCGATGCGCTGAAGCAGCATGGATTCGACGTGGTTCCGAGCACGCAGGCCACCTACGCGCTCACGATGCTTGAATGGGACGCGCCCGCCGCGATCGTGTGCGCCACGAACCTCCGCGAGATGGGCGCCTACGAAATGGCTCCGATTCTTCGCGCCGATCCGAAGACCTCATCCATCCCCTTGATCGCCGTGGGCAGCGGAGGAGATCAAGCTCTTCTCGAAGCGTATCGCGCGGGCTGCGACGATTACGTGGATCGCCGCCTGCCGCCAGCCGACATCGCCGCGCACGTGAGAAGTTTTCTCGTCAGCCGCCAGGACGGGTTTCAGCCCACGCAGATGCTCTCCGCTGCGGACACGGCGCTGAGCGGCAGCCTTTCGCATCTCGACCTTCCCGGGGTAATGCAGATGCTCGGCCAGGCCCACCAGACAGGCGCGCTGCATATCAACGCGGCGGACATTGACGGGATCATTTTCTTCGAAGGCGGCGAAATCTTCCACGCGGAATGCGGCCTATTCTTCGGAGACGAAGCCGTCACGCAGATCGTGAAGACCTGCCAGAGCGCCGCCGCAGGGGTTTACAAATTTGTGTATGGAGCCACGGCCGCCCAGCGCACCGTGCTGCGGTCGGCCACCGACCTGCTCCTCGATGCCATGCGCGAATTCGACGAAGATCAGCGTGAAGAAGAACAGCGCGAAGCGGAAGACGGCAGAGTGGAAACCGATCACGCGGAGAAGGAGTCGTCATGAGCGATACCGAAACCCTCACGGCTGCTCGCGTTCCAACAGTCTATTTTATCGACGATAGCGCGACGATGCGCGAGGTGATCAAAATTGCCTTCCGCAAGGAAAACATTCACGTCGTCACGTGTCCTGACGCTGCCACGGCGATGGCGCAATTTGGCGAGACTGCGCCGGATGCCGTCATCACCGACGTCATCATGCCGGATAAGGACGGCTACGAGGTTTGCCAGTTCATCAAGCAGCACGAGCAGCTCGGCCGCACGCCCGTGATCCTGATGTCCGGAGTCGTGAACCGTAGCGTTGCGGAAAAAGCCATGGCTGTAAAGGCAGACGAGCTGATTCGCAAGCCGTTTCAGCCGCAGGATCTGATCGCTCGCGTGAAGAATCTGCTGAACCCGAAATCCGCCGGCAGCACACTTGAATCTTCAGCGGGCGATTCGCCGGAACCGTCGCGCGCTTCTTTGCAAACATTGTCTGGTCTGTTTTCTCCTGGCCCCGCGGCTCCGGTGGCGAGTCCCGTCACCCCGCGAGCGGTTAGCGCTCCCGTTGTGGCGGCGCCGAAGCCAATCGTCGCTGCGCCGGTTGATCCCCCCGCGCGTCTCGCACCCAGATCCGCACCCACATCCGCGGAATCTCAGAAGTTGCGCAACGAGATTCGCCGCCTCGAGCTTCTCGTCAGGAAACTGCAAGCCGAACTCGAAGCCGAGCACAAGTATTGCGAGGCCCTTGAAGCTCATTTCAAGACGCTTCAGGAATCTGAATAAGCCGCACGCTCGCCGGCGTAACCTCTCGCTGGTCCGATGCTGGCAATCTGTTGTTGCCACGGCAGCGTTTGACATCAGCTTGTCCGGGGCTTCCGATTCCTTCGGTTTGTCGCCAACCGCGGAAGCGCTCGATCACCTCGTCCGACCGCTTTTGTACCAGGAAATATTCACGCGAGACAGCCTAGCCCAGGAGCTTGAGAAATCGAAGGTCGTGAACTGATTCTTTTCGGGCGCCTGCGCTGTTCCGGCCTGTGAATCAGTCAAGTCCTTGCGAATGCAGGAATTCGCGAGCCACTCGGGTGGCGTCGCGACCCTGGCCCGCCACGGCGTAATTCATCTTCTGCATCTGCGCGTCGGTGATTTTCCCGGCCAGCTCGGCAATCGCCGCGCGCACCTCGGGATGCTCGGCAAGAGCATCTTCCCGCACAATCGGCACCGCTTCATACGGCGGGAAGTAATGCTTGTCGTCTGCGAGAACTGCCAAATCTCGCGCGGCGAGCAATCCGTCGGTCGAGTTTCCGGCGACCAAGTCCACTTGCTTATCGAGCAACGCGCGATAGAGCAGGCCAAGATCCAGAATTCGCGGCTTGGCGGAGAATTGCAGGCCGTAAACGCGCGCGAGGCCGGGATATCCGTCCGGTCGCTCCATGAACTCGTAGCCAAAACCGGCGCGCCAGTCGCGCGCGTAGGGCGCGGCTTCAGTAAGAGTGGCGAGGTGCAGCCGACGCGCGTCTTCTCCGCGCACCACGATCGCGAAAGTGTTGTTGAATCCTAGCGAGGGCAGCACTGCGAGGTGAAATCGCTTCTCGTACTCCTGTTGTACTTTTGAAAAGACTGTCGTCGGATCGCTTTCGATGGGATCGTGCAGGATCGCGGTCAGCGCCGTGCCGGTGTATTCAACGTAGGTATCAATGCGGCCGGCGAGCAGCGCCTGCTGGCAGATGTAACTTCCGGCGAGATAGAAGCGGCGCTCGACGCGCAGGTGGGTGCGCGCCTCCAAATGCTGCGCCAGAATCTCCCCCAGTAGCGCCTGCTCCGGAAAATTCTTCGAGCCCACGACGATGGTGTCGGCCCGGCGCGCACTGCACCCAATCAACAGCGCCGCGAATAAAGGGATCGCGACGACGGGTATGCGCGCGCGGACACGATTCATGGCGACGTCACCGCGCAGGCCGCAGGCGGCGTTCGAGGACGCTGAGGCAGAAATCGGCCAGCAGCGCGAGAGCGGCTGCTGGAATCGCGCCCGCGAGAATCAGTTGATTGTTCACCATGGCGAGGCCGCGAAAGATGAATTCGCCTAGTCCGCCGGCGCCTACCGCCGCCGCAATCGTCGCGACACCGATCGTCAGCACGGTTGCCACGCGAATTCCCGCAAGCACGGTTGAAAGCGATAGCGGAAGTTCCACCTGCAACAGAATCTGGCGCGAGGTCATGCCCATGCCGCGGGCAGCTTCGCGGACGGCAGGGTCCACTCCGGTAATTCCCGCAGCGGTGTTGCGAATGATGGGCAGCAGGGCGTACAGCGTCAGCGCAGTAATGGCGATGCGGTCGGCCCGTTCGCCGAGCCAGGGTGCCGGAAGCAAGAAGCCAAGCAGCGCGAGGCTCGGAACTGTTTCCGCGATGTTGGCGCCGCCGAGGATTGGCTTGGAAAGCCACGGCCGTCGCGCCACCAGAATTCCGAGCGGCACGCCGATGGCAATGGCCAGCAGCATCGTCGCGCCGACGAGCCAGACGTGCTCGAGCGTCGCCTGCAGTATTTCGCCGGCGTGCTGCGAAAAAAATCCCATTCCGTTCATTGGCCCCTCTCGAATTCTTCCAAGGTGTGCAACTGCTCCACGTATGCGGCAGCTACGGGTTCGCGGGAACGCAGAAAACCTTTCGGCGAGTAGAGCCCCTTCAGCGCTCCGTCCTCCATCAGGCCAATTCGCGTGCCGAGCAGGAGCGCCTCACTGGTGTCGTGGGTAACGATGACGATGGTTTTCTTGAGCCGTTCCTGAAGCGCGAGGAACTCGCGGCGAATCTCCATGCGCGTGAGCGGATCGAGAGCGCCGAATGGCTCGTCCATCAGCAGAATCGGTGGATCGGCGGCAAGCGCCCGCGCGACACCGATTCTCTGCCGCTGGCCGCCTGACAGCTCCTGTGGATAGCGTGGAAGGAATTGTCCGGAGTCGAGGCCGACGAGCGCCAGTAGCTCCTGCGCTCGCGAGCGAATGCGCTGGGCGGTCCAGCCTTCAAGGCGCGGAACCAGAGAAATATTCTGCTCGACCGTGTAATGGGGGAACAGGCCGGTGTCCTGAATCACATAACCGATGTGGCGGCGCAGCGGGATGGGGTCCCAGTCCAGAGTGGACCGGCCTTCGATGAGCACCGAGCCACTGGTTGGCTCGAGCAGACGGTTGATGAGCTTGAGCGCCGTTGTTTTTCCGGCGCCGCTGCGGCCCAGCAGCACCAAGGTCTCGCCACGCCGCACCGTAAAACTGACCTCGTGCAGCAGCGCCAAGCCGTTCGGCAGTCGGTAGCCGGCGGCACGAAATTCGATGATGGGTTCCGGGCCGGCGTTCGTTTCGGTGCTCATGCGGAGGAATCCTTCTCGAGAAATCGCCGAATATCGCGCAGGACGCGTGACAGCATAACTTGTGTCAGCTTGCCCGTGAACGTATTTTGCTGGCTCGGATGGTAGGAGGCGAACAGGCGCGGCAAATCGCCGGGCAGCGCGTAACTCGCGCCGTGCCTGAATGGAAACGCAGCGGCACTCTGAATATCGCCGCGGCTCTTCAGCAGCCCCAGATACGCGCGCATCGCGATTCCGCCCAGGGCGAGGATGGCGCGCGGGCGCAGAATCTCCAGTTCTCGCTCGAAATATGGGCGGCAGTTCACAAGTTCCGATCGCAGCGGTTTGTTCGCCGGCGGAGCGCAGCGAAGCGTCGCCGCCATGTAAGCGTTTTCAAGAGCGAGTCCGTCCTCGCGGTTCGCTGAGCGCGGCTGATTGGCGAACCTGGCGCGATTGAGCGCCTCATAGAGAAAATCGCCCGAGCGGTCGCCGGTGAACATGCGCCCGGTGCGGTTTGCGCCATGCGCCGCGGGCGCCAGCCCAAGAATGAGGAGCTTCCCGCGCGGATCCCCAAAGCCCGGAACGGGTTTTCCCCAATATTCCCAGGTGCGAAAGGCGAGACGCTTTTCGCGCGCGATTTTCTCGCGGTAGCGCACCAGTCGCGGGCACGCCCGGCACTGCACGATCTCTCGATTCAGCTGTTCGAGCGCGTCCAATCGTCCCTCTCGGAAGCCGCGATTCCCGTGAATTCTTTTTCGGAACCTGATCGTTCGATCATGGCTCTAAGGATTGTAGGCCCGACGCACGAGGCTAGGTTAGCACCCGGCGAGGATCGTGCCACGCCGCTCGCCTCTGAACGGGACGATCGCTTTGCAGTTCGGCTGATTTCTTCTAGGATGGCTAAGGCAGGAGATCGTGAAAGCGATTCGATTCAATGACTAAAGCGCGCGAAAAAATCGTGGTTGTGGAGGCGGATGCGGTCAGCCGCGGCCTCTTGCTGGCGGCCATCGAGAGCGCCGGTTACGAAGTCCTTGGATTTGCTACGGCGCGCGAAGGGCTCGATGCCGCGCGCCAGCCGGGGACGGACCTGCTGGTGCTCGACGCCGCGTTGTCCGATGCGGACGCATTCAGTGTCCACGAGATGGTGGCCACAATTCGCGGCTCCGCTATGACGGAATCCGTCCGCGTGATTCTGCTGACGCGTGCTGGAGCGGGCGAGCGCGCCGCGGGCCTGGACCTCGGTGCCGACGACGCGATTTCACGGCCATGGGAGGCGGCGGAGCTGTTGGCCCGCATCCGCGCGCAATTGCGCGTGCTACGCGCGGATCAGCAGCTTGTGGCCAAGATGCGCCTGGCCGAGGAAGGACAGCAGATCGCGCACACGGCTTTTGACGCGCTCGCGGTCACGGAGAAAATGAGCAGCGACGCAGTATCGCTGAACCGGCGCTTGAAAATGGGGCTGGCCGGCGTATTCGCGATCGCAGTGGTGATGGCTGGAACTTATTTTCTTTTTGCACATAGCGCCCAAAAGAACATGAAGTTCAACACCACCACGATCGCGCGATTGGAACGCGGGTTCGTGCACCAGCAGGATTTGATGGCCGAAGCGCGCAAGTTGCGCGGCGAGCAGGGCGTGGCGGGAGCGGCGCCCGCCGGGAAAGATGAGCTGCAAAAGCAGGTCACCGACCTCAAAACTAAAATGGCCGGTGCAAGTTCGGACGAAGGCGCGGAGCTTCGAAAGGAACTCGACGACACCAATGCGCGACTGAAACGCATCGAGCAGGAAGGCGATTCCGCTCAAAATCTGATTCGCGCGGATGTGGACAGCGTGTGCTTGCTGCACGTCGCGGTGGCGTTCCGCAATCAGCAGAGCGGGCAGCGGCTGCGCTACGCAGGACTGAACCAACAGGGAGAGCCATTGCAGGATAGCGACGGCAATCCCGTGTTGACGCTAGAGGGCAACGGGCCCGAAGTGCGAATCGACGTGTTCGGCACGGGATTTCCGGCTGGCCCCGAGGGACGGATCGTCACGAACAGGCACGTCGCGCAACCCTGGTGGGACAATGACGAGTTGAGCGATCTGACCAGCCAGGGATTCACGGCCGAAATATCGTCCATCCGCGCGTATTTTCCGGGTGATCCGCGCGCGTTCAACACGGAGATCGAGGAGATTTCGAAAAACGCTGATTTGGCCACGATGCGAATCAAGATGCAGGACCTGAAACGCCCCATCCTTACGATCGATTCCGGCAAGGGAGCGGCCGTCACTGGCGATCCAGTCGTTTTGATGGGCTACGCAACGGGACTCGCGGCAATCCTGGCGCGCACCGATGAAGATACGGCGCAACAGATCGTATCGCACAGCGGAAGCGACGTCTCGGAGGTTTTGAACGAACTCGCGCGCCGCAATTTGATTCACCCGCTCATCACGCAGGGCCATATCGGGGACATCCTACCGGACAAAATTGTGTTCGACGCGCAGACCACCTCCGGCGGCTCCGGTGGGCCGCTCTTCAACAAGGACGGAAAGGTAATCGGCGTCACGTTTGCCGTCCTCAAGGGTTTCGGCGGCTCGAATTTCGGAATTCCCATCCGATTTTCGGAACCGCTTCTCGCATCCGCGCCCACTCACGCGTCAAATTGACACCCCGCAGGCGCGCGGCTAGCATGGGATAGCGGGCCTCTCTGCTCATGGAAACCAGCTCACCCGGAATGACGATCCTTGATCGGATTGTCGGTCGACGGCGCGAATCCATCGCGCACCGGAAACGTGTGTTGCCCGATGTGGCGCTAAAAATGGCCGTGGACCAGATCGAACCGCCGCGGGATTTTGCGGCCGCGCTCGCACGCGATGCATACAACGTGATCGCGGAGCTGAAGAAGGCTTCTCCCTCCCGGGGAGTTCTGCGCGAGGACTACGCGCCTGCGACACTGGCGGCAAGCCTGGCAGGGGCAGGCGCCGCGGCGCTTTCCGTGCTGACGGAGGAGGAATTTTTTCTCGGCTCGCTCTCCGATTTGAAGGCCGCGAAAAAGGCCGCGGGGATTCCCATCCTGCGAAAGGATTTCATCATTGACCCGTGGCAGATTTGGGAGGCCCGCGCAGCGGGAGCCGATGCGTATCTGCTGATCACCGCGATTTTGGATGATAAGACGCTAGGCGAACTTCTGGAACTCGGGCGCTCGCTGAAGATGGAGCCGCTGGTTGAAGTGCATTCGCGTGAGGAACTCAGCCGCGCGGTCGCCGCCGGAGCGCGCATCATCGGCGTAAACAATCGCGACCTGCGCGATTTTAAGGTGCGCATCGAGACGTCGCTCGAGCTCATCGACAGTGTGCCCGAAGAATGCATCGCCGTCAGCGAGTCCGGCCTGCGCACGCATGAGGATCTAGCCCGGCTCCGAAGCGCAGGGTTTGATGCGTTCCTGGTGGGCGAGCGTCTGATGAAGGAGGCCGACCCGGCGGTACCGCTCGAGCATTTGATCGGAGCAACCGGCGCGGGGCGTACCGCTTCCTGACGGCCATGGTAAAAGTCAAAATCTGCGGGATCACGAATTGGCCGGACGCGCGGCGGGCGATCGAAGGCGGCGCAGACCTGCTCGGCTTCAATTTTTACCAGGGCAGCCCGCGCTACATATCGCCGGCCAAGGCGCAGCGGATGGTGCGGCGGCTGCCAAAGGGCGTATCGGCCGTGGGAATTTTCGTGAACGAATCGGAATCGAAGATGCTCGAAATCGCGCGGACGGTCGGGCTCGATCAGCTGCAACTGAGTGGCGAGGAATCGCCTGCGATGGTCGCGCGGTTGGGGCGTTCGGTTCGCGTGATCAAGGCCGTGCGCGTCCGAAGACCGTTTCGCCAGGCCCAGCTCGCCGCGTTTAAGCGTGCCAGCGCAATTTTGCTCGACGGTTTCGACCGAAGTGCGCGCGGAGGGACGGGCAAAACGTTTGATTGGCAGATCGCGCGTCGCGCGAAACGGCACGGGCGCATTTTTCTGGCGGGAGGGCTAACGCCGGAAAATGTCGGCGACGCGATTCGCGCTGCAAAACCGTACGCAGTGGACGTGTGCAGCGGCGTGGAAGCCAAACCGGGCAAGAAGGATGCGGCAAGAATGAAAGCTTTCGCGAAAGCGGTGAAGGCGACTCGAAAAAAGGCGGCGCGATGAGTTACACCGCAAACGTGGTGCGGGAGCGCGGCCGCTACGGGCCCTATGGCGGCCGTTACGTTCCTGAGACGCTGATGGCGCCGCTCGAAGAACTCGAACGAGTATACGCGGAGGCGTGCGCGGACAGCCGCTTTCAAGCCGAGCTCGATTCGCTGCTCCACAATTTCGCGGGCCGTCCCACGCCGCTTCAGTTTGCCTCGCGGCTCACCGAAAATCTGGGAGGCGCGCGCATTTATTTGAAGCGCGAAGACCTGCTCCACACCGGCGCGCACAAAATCAATAATTGCCTCGGGCAGGGTCTCCTGGCCATGCGCATGGGAAAGAAGCGCGTGATTGCGGAAACGGGCGCGGGGCAGCACGGTGTCGCGACTGCCACCGTTGCGGCCCGCCTCGGGTTGACGTGCACCGTGTACATGGGCACCGAGGATATGGGGCGCCAGCGGCTCAACGTGGATCGCATGCGCTTGCTGGGCGCGGAGGTGATCGGTGTGGACGCGGGCAGCAAGACGCTAAAAGACGCCATCAACGAAGCGATGCGCGATTGGGTAACGCACGTGCGGGCTTCGCACTACTTGCTCGGGTCCGTGCTGGGCGCGCATCCCTATCCGATGATCGTGCGCGATTTCCAGAAAATAATCGGTGAAGAGGCCCGCGAACAAATACAGCGCTTGGAAAAACGGCTGCCGGATTATCTATTCGCGTGTGTGGGCGGCGGCTCGAATTCAATTGGACTCTTTCATGCGTTCCTGGGTGATCCGAGTGTGAAGATGGTTGGCGTCGAAGCGGGCGGCCGGGGAAAATCTCTCGGCGAGCATGCTGCCCGGCTTGCGGCGGTCGAAGGATTCGCGGGCTCGCGCCCGGGAGTGCTGCAGGGGACCTATACATACGTGCTGCAAACTGCCGACGGACAAATCGCCGCCACGCACTCCGTCTCGGCGGGGCTTGATTACGCAGCGGTCGGGCCGGAACATGCCTGGCTCGCGGAACAGGGCCGCGCCGAATACACGGCGGTGATGGACGACGAAGCCATCGCGGCAGCGAAGATGCTGGCGCGCACCGAAGGAATCATCCCGGCGCTCGAGTCCGCGCACGCGATTGCGGAACTGGCGAAGCGCGCACCAAAAATGAAGAAAAATGAGATCGTCATACTGAATCTCTCCGGCCGCGGCGACAAAGACATGGAAACTCTTTCTCGTTATGTCTGACGCCGCCATTCCCCAGTCGGATCCTGCGGCGCACACGCTCGCCGGAAGAACCGAGGGGCGAATCCGTCGGCGCTTTCGGGAGCTTGCCGAGGCTGGCGAGCTGGGCCTTGTCGCGTACTTCACGGCGGGGGACCCTTCGCTCGATGCAACCGAAAAAATCGTGCTGGCCGCCGCGGAGGCAGGCGCGGATGTGATCGAGCTGGGCGTGCCGTTCAGCGACCCAGTCGCAGACGGGCCGACGATTCAGCGCGCGAGCGAACGCGCCGTGCGCGGGGGGACGACTCTCGCGGGCGTAATCGAGCTTGTGCGCAGCCTTCGCGCACATACCCAGGTTCCGCTGGTGCTGTTCAGTTACTTCAATCCGATTCTGCAAATGGGCATCGAGACGTTCGCCGATCGAGCGCGCGCGGCCGGAGCGGACGGCGTTCTGGCGACGGATTTGACGCCGGAGGAAGCGGTCGAATACCGCGCCATCGTGCACGCGCGTGGTTTGGACACGATTTTTCTCGCGGCGCCCACATCGACCGACGCGCGCCTGGCGTTGATCGCGGAGTGCTCGACTGGATTCCTGTACTTAATTTCGCGCACGGGCGTGACGGGCGAACGCGCCCTGCTGCCCGAGGATCTGCCGGCACTGGCGCGGCGTGTGCGGCGCTTCACGAAGCTGCCGCTCGCGGTTGGTTTTGGAATTTCGTCGCTTGAACATATGTCCGCACTCGGAGGGATCGCCGATGCGGCAGTCATCGGATCGGCTCTGGTCGCCGAAATCGAGAAGGCTGCGACACCGAATGACGCCGCGATCGCGGTGGCCACTCGAATTCGCGCGCTCAAACGCGCCGGGAGCCAGGGGAACGGCAAGCGAGACACGTAGCGCGCGGACGCCGCGGCATCCCGTTTAGTTGTAGTACACTCCGGGTTTCCGCTGTCGCACTAGAAAGGGACAAGGCTCGATGGATAAGCGCGTAGCGAATGCCGAGGCGGTCATCGGCCGCGTCAAGGATGGCGCGACGATCCTGATGGGCGCGTTTGGCACCTGCGGGGCTCCGGAAAATCTGATCAATGCGCTGCGGCGGCAAGGCACGAAAAATCTCACCGTTGCGTCGAACAATCCGGGCACCGACGGTTTCGGTATCGGCGTATTGCTCGAAAACCGGCAGATCAAGAAATTGATCGCGAGCTATGTGGGAAGCAATAAATTCTTCGAGAAACTCGCGCTGAATAACGAGATCGAAATAGAGCTCAATCCTCAAGGCACGCTCGCCGAGCGGATGCGCGCGGCAGGCGCCGGAATTCCGGCGTTCTTCACGCCCACCGGCTACGGCACGATGGTTGCCGAGGGCAAGGAAGTGCGCGAATTCAACGGCCGGCCGCACCTACTCGTTCCCGCATTGCGCGGCGATTTCGCTTTCGTGAAGGCGTGGAAAGGCGATCGCTGGGGCAATTTGGTTTACCGGAAGACAGCGCGCAATTTCAACCCCGTCGTGGCGACGGCTGCGGACTACGTGATGGCCGAGGTCGAGGAAATCGTTGAGCTAGGGCAGCTGGAACCGGATAGCGTTCACACGCCGGGAATTTTTGTGGACGCGATCTTCCAGGGTACGAACTATCTGAAACCGACCGAGCCTGGCCCGAAGCGAAAGCGAGGGGCGTAGTGCCCCCTCAAATGGACAAGCGAGAATTCATCGCGCGACGCGTGGCCGAGGAACTGCGCGATGGTTACTACGTCAACCTTGGGATTGGAATCCCCACGCTGGTTCCGAACTATCTTCCCGAAGGTATCGACGTGATCCTGCAATCCGAGAACGGCATGCTCGGAATCGGTCCTTATCCCTATGAAGGCGAAGACGACCCGGATCTCATTAACGCGGGGAAGGAACCGGTGACGGAAATTCCCGGCTGCTGTTATTTTTCCAGCTCCGATTCATTTGCGATGATCCGCGGCGGCCACATTGATGTGAGCGTGCTCGGCGCGCTGCAGGTAGACGAAAAGGGCACGCTCGCGAACTGGGCCGTCCCCGGGAAAATGTTGAAGGGCATGGGCGGCGCGATGGATCTAGTGGCGGGCACGAAGCGCGTGATCATCGCCATGGAGCATGCGACCAAGGATGGCGGCCCAAAAATCATGAAGACGTGCACGCTGCCGCCAACAGGCATCCAGGTAGTGGATTTGATCGTGACGGATCTGGCGGTGATTGAGGTAACGCCAAAGGGACTCGTGCTGCGAGAAGTGGCGCTGGGCGTCACGCCGGAAGCAGTCCAGAAGGTAACCGAGCCCACGCTGCTGCGGGCTCCCGATCTGAAGACGATTTCGACCTGATTCCGGCACGTTGAAAGTTTCCAGGAGAACCGATGCAGCCGCATTCGATCGTGGTCCTGAGCTTGCACAGCCCGAAGGAAAGGCTCTGGGGCGAACTGCTCGATATTTCGCACGCCGGAGTGACGATGCGCGGAATTGATCTAGGCTCGTTCGACGATTTCGTCATCCAGGTGGTGCACCCGGAGGGCGACCGCATCGGATTGCCGACGCTGTTTTTCCCCATGGTGCGAATCGAACGGATTGCACTGGACGAAGCGCGCGGTTCGATTCCTTCGCTGGCCGAAATGTTCGAGAAGAAAGTGGGCCGCTCGCTGGCGGAGTATCTCGCTCAGTTCGTCTGATGGAGCGCTCTCGGTAGTTCGCGCGAGGAAGCCGGAAAGAGAATGCAAAACCGCATCTTTACGGTTCCGAATGAGCTGACATTTCTCCGCCTCGCATTCCTGCCTTTTTTTATCATTGCGATCAAATACGACCGCTACTTTCTGGCTCTCGCTATTCTCGTCGCCGGCGGATTGACCGATGGGCTCGACGGATGGCTGGCGCGCTCGTTAAATCAGAAAACGGCGCTCGGCGCATACCTGGATCCCATCGCGGACAAGCTGCTGATGTCGTCGTCGTATTTTGTGTTGGCGCTCAAGGACAAGATCGGCTGGTGGCTGGCGATTCTGGTTTTAGGTCGCGACGTGCTGCTGCTGGTCGCCTGCGCAGTGATTCTGCTGACGGTTGGCTACCGGCCGTTTCCGCCGAGCATTTGGGGCAAGCTGACGACATTCTTTGAGATTCTGCTGATCGTGATGGTTCTCGTGATGGCCGCGTGGGGCGGCAAAGGCCTGTCGACGGCGCGGGAGATTTGCGGCTATTGTGTCGCGGCCCTGGTGATTACTTCAGGATTGCATTACAGCATCGTCGTGTCGCGTCAACTGAACGCCGGACAATAGGGCGGCCGCTCCTGCTGCGAGCTAGCCCCCCCGAAGATTTCCGAAGATCATAAACGCAAAACTGACTCCGACGATCAGCGCTGCCGCCCAGCCGAGCGCATATGCCAGCTTCCGCTCCTCCGGCGTCGCCGGCGGGCGGTCAATCAGAATCTTGCCGAGGATGAATCCCGTAGCAAGCCCTCCACCATGCGCCCAGTTATCGATTCCCGGAAACAGCAAACCCCATATGCCGATGTAAATCAGCCAGCGGATCAGTTGGCTGCGCAGCATTTGCATTCCCGCGGCTCGCCGTCCCGTCGTCATTGCCAGAAGCACGCCGATCAGACCGAGAAGCGCTCCGGAGCCGCCGACGCTGAAATGACCGATTGCGCTGCTAACCAGATATCCGCCAATTCCGGTCACAACGTAGATAAATAGGTAGCGCGCCGAGCCGTACAGCTCTTCGATTTGCGGGCCGATATCCAGGAGCACCCACATGTTGAACACGATGTGGAGAATGCTGCCGTGGAGGAATACCGCCGTCACAAATCGCCAAGGCTGCGCTACGTTGTAAGGCAGCGGCAGCGACGCGCCCAGGCGCTGAAGTACGCCACCGCTGATCCCTCCGAAATTGAACAGGCTCGACAAACCACCGCCGCCCGGCGTCTGAAAACCACTTTCGCGCATGGTCACCAGCAGGCTCACGAGGAAAACGAGGCAGCTGAGTGTAAGTATTCCGTATGTGGCTGGCGATGTCGCCGGCATCCAGCGGCCGAGCGATCGGCTGGCCGCGGCCATCGAAAACGTCATGCTCGCGCCACACTGGTGGCAGCGCTTCGCGCCCGCCCCAACCAGTGTGCGGCACGCCGGGCAAAGTTGAGGGCGTGGCTGCTCGGTTTCGGCGCCAAGCGTCCCGCTCATTTTTTTGCGGAACTGATCGAATTTCCAACGCATCTGCGGCGACAGGGCCAATAGGGTTCCTTGCGGGAATGTGCCAGCGTTCCTATAATACCCAAGTTGAGTGCAAACAAGTGAATCGGGAAGCCGCGTGAAGTGCTCCGTATGGCCTGCGGAGTGCCCACCAAATCCGAACGGCGCTTTCAGCCGCGCCGTCGCCGCATGTCCCGCGCGGCTGGCGGTTGTGCTGGCCTGCGCGTTGATCATTTCCGCGGGATGCGCACACCGCACGAACACCACGCAGCCGCCCGTGCAGGCCCCGCCGGTAGGGTCCGTTCCAAACACGGAAGCGCCTTCGCCACCCTCGGGCGCGCCCCCGGCCATCGAACGCCAGCCCGCCATTCCGGGCCAATACACGGAAGAGGGCGTGGCGTCGTGGTACGGCGATCCATTCAATGGGCGCCGCACTTCGAACGGCGAAGTCTACGACATGCATCAGTTCACCGCGGCGCACCGCACGCTGCCATTTGGCGCGATCGTCCGCGTGACCAACCTCCGCAATGGAAAGCAAACCGAGGTGCGCATCACGGACCGCGGTCCATTCGTTGCGAATCGCGTGATTGATCTTTCGCTTTCGGCCGCGCAAGCAATTGACATGGTCGGAAACGGTACGGCCCCCGTGCGGCTTGAGATTCTCGGCGGCCCGAATCCGCAAGCGGGATTCTTCGGCGTGCAGGTGGGTGCTTTTCAGTCGCAGGAAAACGCCGAACGTTTCCGGGCGCAGCTCGCGGCGCGCTATTCTCCCGTGACCGTTGCGATGTTTGATACGGCGAATGGAATCTTCTACCGTGTGCGCGTAGGTAGGTTGCCATCCGAGGACGCCGCGCAACGCCTTGCCGACCAGTTGCGCTCCAGCGAACAATTGACTACCTTCGTCGTGCGCCTCGACGACTAATCTCTCGTGCGACGACAAAAAATGAAATCCGCATCGGCTCGCCGTATCACCGCCCGCATCTGCGCGTGGGTCGGCACAAGCTTGCTGTGTGGAATTGCCGTGGCGTGCTTGCCTTCCTCACGGGCCCAAGTCCAGTCCAATCTCTACACAACCTGGACCGTCACAATCGTCCTTCCCCCAAGACTTATGGCGGGCCACCCGGCGACCCTCGCCGTCCTCGGAGTGGATGGAAAGCTCGCCGCCGGAGTGACGGTCACTCTTGGCGACGGCCAGACGCTAAAAACCGACCGCACCGGGCGCGCCCTGTTCACGGTGCCCGCGTCGGGCGACTATTTGCTGGCGAAAGGCTCGGGTGCTTCCGTCGCGGCGCTGATTGATCGCGCGGTCGGAGGGAGTGAGCCAAAGGACACCACTCTGCCCGCGTTTGTTTCCGTGCGCGACCGCTTCTGGATTTGCAGCCCGGCGCTTCGCGGCGAAGCCGACGCCGATTCGGTGCATATCAACGACGAGCCTGCACTGGTGCTCGCGGCTTCGCCCGAATGCCTTGTCGCGCTTCCGAGTCAGAAGGCCACTCCCGGCCCGGCGAAGGTTTCCGTGGAATCTCCCGGAACGCAGGCGACCGCGAGCACGACTCTTGTGGCGCTCGATTTTAGTGAACCCCAGCCGGCGCTGCTGCCGGAAAGAAAATCGGTGCTGGATGTGGGCGTGCGCGGCTCGGATCAAAAGCTGGCCATTGTGGTGGAAAACGAAACACCTGGTGTGCTTCGATTCGTGCGCGGCGACACGCAAGAATTGTTGACGACCGGCGGCCCGCGGAATGACGCCGCACTCCAAGTCGAGGCGATTCGCTCCGGAGATTATTCCTTCCGAGCACGGCTGCTCGGCGCGTCAGACCTACCTAGTGCGCAGCGATATCTGCTGGCCGCAGCGTCGTTGGCACCGAAGGAATTGCAAAATGGCGTGCAGGCATCTGCCAGGCGGCTGGCGCGTCATCCTCGCGATTCACAAATCGTACGTGCCCAACTTGGCGGGATTTTGAAGCAAACGATGGCCGGAGATTTTCGCACTCTGCTGAACGCAGCGTATGAAGCCCTCTAACGAGCGCCTATTCGTCCGAGCCACCCTCAAGGACCTTCGGTGCCGCGGCGTCTTCCGGGAGCGCTCCCTGCGACATCTGCTCCAGGGAATTCCGCGCACGGTTCAGTTTGCTGTCGGCATCTTCGTAGCTCTGCTGCGCGTGACGAAGATGGGTGCCGAGCCTTTCGTAAACCTCGGCGAACGTGTCAACCTGTTTGGTCACTCCCGCGAGGCTTGCGACCAGATGTCGCGCGCTTTCCTCAATCTGCTGTCCCTTCAAACTGACCGCAACCGCGCCCAGAAACGCGAAGAAGCTGTTCGGCGAGACGGGGAAAACGCGCTTCCCGCGGCAATACTCCTCGAGCCGCCCGTGCTTCGGATCCTCGGTCATCAGTAGCTCGTAATAGACGCTTTCGGAGGGCACGAACATCAGCGCGTAATCAAACGTATGTTCGTCCGGCAGAATGTATTTCTCGGCGACAGAATCGGCGTGCTTGCGGACCGCCAAGGAGAAATCGCGCCGCGCGTCGTTTCCTTCCTCCGTCAGGCGCCGGTAGGCCTCCAGCGGGAATTTAGAATCAATCGGGAGAAGGTGATCTCCGCTTCGCACGATGGCATCCACGATCGCGCCCGTCGAAGCAAAGCGATATTGCGTCGCGTAGGCGGCCTGTGGAAGCGCATCCGCCAGCAGACCCTCAAGCGCGATCTCACCAAGCGACCCGCGGGTCTTCGCTCCGCCCAAAACGGACTGGAGGGTTTGCGTGGCTTTCGAAAGATCGAGGCTTGTTTGCTGCAGCTCTCCGACTTTCTGGTGCATCTGCGCCAGCGCGTCGGTGGAGGATTTCAGTTGTTTGGCGACATCCCGCTGCGCTTCCGCATTCAACTGCCCCGTCGAAGCGACGCCGGACATTAGTTCCTGGCGGACCTGCCCGAGCTGCTGCGTGACACCCTGCATCAAATGATTCAGCTGCCCGGCGACGGCCTGCAGCTGGGCGGCGAGCGAACTTTGCATTTCCTGCCGCACCGCCGTCAATTGGGTCTCCGAACGCCGGCCCGCCGCGCGCAGCATCAACGCTACAATCACGATTCCAGCCACGCCAGCCGCCAGCCACACCATGGGACTCATCACCATTCGCTTCAGAAGCCTTTCTTCTCAGCGCGACAGCTCCAAACACTCTAGCGCGAACGGCGCCCGCGGAGAAGCCGTTCGGTGATTGGGTCGCGTCTGAGATTAAACTTCGGGGTCCATCGGCTCCGGTTTTCTAAGCGATGGGAGCTCTCTTACGGAACCGCAGTGCGTGCATGGCGAAGGTTTGCTGGGCGCACGGCATGCCGTGCCCGGCGCCTATTCTTGGCGCCATGCCGCGTCTTCATCAGGCAAGAAATCTACGGGGTCGGAGCCTTCGCTCTGACGTAAGAACTTGACAGGCGAAGCCCTCTCCGTTGCGCCGGCCTTGTTGCAGCATGTAGTTGTATTCGGATCTCGGCAGCCACGATATAGCGCCGCGAGGCCGGCCATTGCGTGCTGAATCCACATCGCTGTTTCGCTATACTGTGCGTCCGAGGCGCGGTACCCAAGTGGGAAGGGAGAGGTCTGCAAAACCTTCATTCGTGGGTTCGATTCCCACCCGCGCCTCCATCAAATCCCCAATAAAAACGGGGTCCCCAGAAGGGACCCATATTTTTATACACGATTTATACTGGGTGCGACAGGCCCGAAGCAGAAGGGAAACGCATGGACAACGAAGATGGAGTCCCGCCGGAATCGTTCGCGGACAACGGATACACGGCGTTCGAAAAGCAGCCATATCGGCAAGTCCTTTACCCGACGGATCAGGTTCAATCGTGGCGTGATATGGGCAACAGTTATTTCGCCGCGTGCCGACCGCTCGTAGCAGCGCTCGCCCGTGGAGAATTGAATGAGGACATGGAGGGAACCGCAGCTATCTACCTCTTCCGACATTATCTGGAACTGATGTTGAAGCGGATCGTTTTGTCCGGGCGCTTGCTGATCTCTGACAATGAGATCGCCCGCAGAGAAGAAATCCAAAACGTAGCGAACACGCACAACCTCGACAAGATTTGGAAGTGGGTCCTCGCCGACGCCAAACCGAAGCTGAAGGAATGGGACAATTACGACATCGCTTCTCTGGAACAGTGCGTGATGGAATTCGACCGAGCCGACAAGAGAGGTGTCGCATTCCGTTACGACCGAGAAGGCGGCGAGCATTGCCGATTCGACTTTCCGGCGTTAGACGCTCAGATGGATCATCTTCGGCAGGTTCTCGAAGGCGTTTGGACCTGCCTCTACGAGACGAGGGCCGAGATACAAGAGTACGAGGCCGACCTGCAGGCAGAATTCGGCAGCGATATGTACTGGTAGGACGTGGCCCGAAAAGATTACGCGGACTTGCGAGCCTTGTTAGCGAGGGCGATTGGCATGACGCTCGCAGGCGGTCTTGAAAGGGCAGCCAGAAATTCATCGCTTTCGTTGACCGCCACGATGCGCTGATTCAACCGCTCCTGTTCGCGCTTATTCCACTTCCCGTAGTGGCGCTCCGTAATGTGAACCGTGTCACCGATAGCAGCCGCCACTTCGCGCATCGACATTCCGGCATTCAGGAGCGAGTGAACGAACGTGTGCCGAAACATATGTGGAGTGCCCTGCACCTTCGCCGCTTTGAAGACTCGGCGCAGATGGTGGTCCCGGTAAAGGTCGGTCAGCGACGCAAGAGTCGAGCGACCATTCCAGAAGTAATATCCGTCGTGTTCACGCTCGATGGATAGCAACCGGTTCGCCACAGCGGTCGGCAAAGCCACAGAGACTTCGACATCTGTTTTGATCGTTCGTACCGTCAACTGATTGTCTTTGAGCCTATCCTTGTGCAGCATCGTCGCGTCGGAGATGCGCAGGCCGGAGTAACGCAACAGCAGGACCAGCGGATAGATTCTCTTGTCCGCGTCTGCTTTTGCGGCATCGAGAATCGCCCGCATTTCGTCATCGCTGAAATCCTTCACCTTGTCGCCGCTCTTGACCTTGATTCCTTTTAGCGACTCCGTGGGATTTGATCCGATCATGTCGTGCGCCAGAGCGTATCGAACCACGTTGCGAAGTCGCTCGTACCGTTTCTGGCGAGAGAGCGCACCATCGGTCCATGAATTGCGAAATGCTTCGATCTGTGTTCGGGAGAACTCGTCCACAAATTGGAGTCCCTGCTGTTCCGAGAAGGCCATCAACTGGGAAAACAAGAACTTTGCCTTGCGGATAGTCTCGGTGTTCAAATTCTCGGCCCGCATGTTCTCCAAGTACATATCGCGCAACTGCTCGACGGTTGTCCGTGTTGCTTCGACCGCAGGTTTTGGCTGGCTTCCGCTCTGTTCCCATTCCCGCACCAGCCGCAGTGCTTCAGTCCAATCACGAGTAGAATTCTTCAAGACCTTTTTGAGAGACTGGCGAACATACGTGCCGTCCGGCGTGTTTCCGCGCACCCAAATCGGGCAGGGCTGCTTCAACTGTTTTTGATTGCGCGGATTGTCCGCCGGACCTTTGAAGCATCGCTCTGTGTCGTTCGAATCGCACTTGGCTGGGTTGTGGTAGCGATAGACTTTAAGCATTGTGTGCTCCTCGGTGTGTGCGTTTCTGTTTTGCTATGCGTTGTTTGTTGCCGCGCTTGTGCCACCACTTCAACTTCCGCGCATTGATTCTTTTTTGAGCGCATGTCTCACCGCGCGCGTCAGGAACTAGACAGAGTTCTCGTTTTCCATGGACGTGAACGAAAAAGCGCCCGCACTCTTCGCAAATCTTGGCTTGCCTCGGATGCCCGTGGAGATAGAGCACCGCCTTGTGAAACGATTGAAGTGTGGTATGTACTTCGTGAATCGTGCCGTTCGGCAAGATCACCTGAGACGAATTCCAGACTCGTTCGGAGCGGTTCGCGGAGAAAACCAGCTTCAATAGGTCTGACACTTCCGAAGCGTGCTTGAATGCGAACTTCGACTTCCATGCTTTTCTAATTTGCTCCTGAGTGTGTTGCCACTGCGGCACGACTTTACGCTCGATTTCTTTGGTGTCCGTCAGACCCCTCACGTCGTCGAAGCGGAGCATTCGCGTTCCGTCAATCCTGTAGGGCAAATCCCACCAGTCGCTCGGCGCGAAGTCAGGATAGTTGTTCCTGAAGTAGGCGACGCCAGCCGGGTCTAGGTCCGCAAACTCGGCTAGACCTTCTGCATCCCGAAGTGCTTCGGTAACCTTCACGTCGCTCCTCTCTGCTAGACACATATGATCCTACTATATAGCCAGCAGAGAGTCAATCGTCTATATTCGGCATGAATCGGAGCACTCGACATGCAACGCGAGACCAAATCAACGGGAGCCACGGGCGTCAATCGCGCCCCCAGTGCTCCCCCTTCCGTTGCAGTCTTGACGGTCGAGGAGGTTGCGGAACGGCTGCAAATATCAAAGGCAGCGGTCTATGAGCTGACTCGCTTCCGTCAGGCTGCCGAGACGCCACGATTGCCCGCTCGCAAAATTGGACGGTCGTTGCGTTTCATTGCAGGTGAAATCGACTCGTGGGTTCTGTCACTTCCAAAGCACAGACACCTCCAGAAGCGGCACTACGTCAGGAAGGACGCAGCATGACCATGTAAGATATCCGCGCATTGTCGAACCAGCATTCGGACCTGATTTCATTGGGTCGCCCCGCAGTTCCTGCTTCACAACTCTGCAAAAGATGACTTTTGAAACCATATATGAGGGGGATATTTCCGATGACATCGCCATTGGTGCTAACCAGCTTTGATGCCGTTCCAGAACACATGGAACAGCTGGGAGTAATCGCCAAGTCAATGGGGCTGACGCGTTCGGCGCTCCTGCGTCTCCTAATTTCGCAGTACGTGCGCCGTGCGGCAAAGCGGCAGGCGGTTGCAGCGTAATTTGTGATCGTCGATTCTTGGAGGACAAGACCATGGCATTCGTCGTCACCACAGCATCGCTCCCGGGCGCAGTCATCGGCACTGCGTATTCGGCAACTCTCGCATCGACGGGCGGCACCGCGCCGATTACTTGGGCTCTGAAAACTGGAACGCTTCCAGTCGGCTTGTCGCTGGATGCGGACACCGGAGTTCTCAGCGGTACGCCCACAACGGTCGAAGCCGCTACGCCGCTGACGTTCGAAGCAACCGATACAGACATGGCGACCGCTGACAGTTCAGGTTTAACTCTCGTGGTGAATGGAAGCGTCGCGCCGACGGGCAATGCGAAACCTCGCGCGAATGTCTCGCCGACTTTTCCGCTGATGCCTCAAGCGTGGCCGCTGACTCGAATCGCGGGCTCCGATCCGCTGGCTGCAGAAACTCTGCCGCAGACGTTTGATCCGAACGACACAACGCAGGCCGACATCGTTGCGGACGCGCTCGAACAAAGTGGAAACACAGGGAATCGTTTGACGTAGGAGCACCGACATTTCTTTGGGTTTGTGCAGCAAACCATCGCGCAATCACCTTTCGCGCGGTGTTGAATTGATGTGAAGGGAAACATCGTGTTCGGAACCGTTGTCCATTACGACCGCATAGCCGCGTACGGGTTCATAGTCCCAGACGACTCGACTCTCCCGGATTATTTTACCTGCGCCAAATTCCTCAAGGCCGATAAGCCTCGCCGATTCCTGATCGTCGGTCAGCGAGTGGAGTTCGACCCAGTTGATACGGACACATCGAAGCCCCAAGCGCACAACGTCCGCGTCATCCCTGTGACTATCGCGCGCCAGACCAGCGCCGGGGCGGTGCGGTCATGAACATTCGCGCTTCCAAATTCATTCAAGACCTGCGGGGACTTGATTTGGCTGAGAAATCGGTCGCGGCACAGATGGCCCAGCATGCTGACTTCAAAAACGCCGAATGCAGTATGTCTATGACGACGCTTGCAGAGGAAGCAGGTCTCAAAAACCGGGAGACTGCATCACGCGTGGTGGCACGACTTGTGGGTTACGGCATCACACGACCCAAGATTCGAGTCAGTAAAGGTGGTCGGGGCGTTACGACCACGTACGTGTTCACCTTCAACGTCAACCGTGACTCAGGAGTCACAGTTAAACCGCCACGAAATCCATCCAACCGTGACTCGGGAATCACAGTTAAGCCCGCCGAAACTGTGACTCAGCCTCCAAATAACTGTGACTCAGAAAAAAATAACTGTGACTCAACACCCCCAAAAACGCCTTTAACTGTGACTCCCCAGTCACACGAAGGTATAAGCAAGGAACTTCCGAAGGAAGAGAGAGAAGGGAAAACGCCCCACTCTCTCGCGCCACAGGCGCAGGCTTTGGAAAAGTCAAACACGCGGACAGTGAAACCGGATGGGATCGAAGCCGTTCAGGACTTGTGTCTGCAGTTAACCGGACACACCGATGACCCTGTTCGCATTCGGGCTCTTCTGGAAATCTTCGAACTTGATCATGTGCTCGGTGGACTTCGGGATTTCTATACCCGGCTCCCTGATAAGAAAAAGAGTATCGCCGCGATGCTGTTTTTCGTGCGCGGCGGTGCAGCGGCTGCAATTCGGCGGTATCGCGCGGATAAATGGAAATTTGATCTTCGAAGTGTTGCCACAACCGCCTCGACTCCGGCAATCGTGGATGATTGGATTCGTCAGAATCCACCACCCGCTGAGTGCGTCACCAGTGTTGACAAAATCGTGAACGGCGCAAAGCACATTCGAAACCGCGCGCTTGAAGCAGCGGCCATCAGAGAAAAAGAAATTGCTGAGAACGGTGGAGCGGACTTCGCTGAGGATGCTGATCACCTCGTTTCATTGGTGAATTCTTATCCCGGAGCAAAGCGACACTTACATGCGGACAACAGCACCCAGTTCTGCAATTGGTGGGTGGAATTTCAGTTGCGTGCTGCAGCGAAGACCCTCGGTCGTCCGTTGAACTGGGACGAGATGTCCGCAGCCGTGAAGCGGTTGGTCCCGGAGATTCTGAAGGGCGCGACCGACCACAGCCCTAACGATCACCCAAGCCGTCGGTTCGGTGAAGTTTTGTTTGACAATCTGGTGAACGAAGCGCAGGAGGTTCGATCATGAGCCAAGAATGTGTGGTGTATTTTGTTCAGGGCGAAGCAACACGTCTAATCAAAATCGGCATGGCACGGCGTCCTGAGCTTCGTGTGTGCGATTTACAGGGTGCGAGTCCTGACAAACTTGTATTTTTGGGGACCACGCGCCGCTATTCAGAGAATGCGCTGCATCGTCGGTTCAATCACCTTCGCGCGCATCATGAATGGTTTCGACCTCAGCCTGAACTGTTGGATTTTATTTCTCGCGTGGCCGTCAAGCCGAGGGCTCTATGAGATTCGCAAAATCGACTTGGTTCAGCGGAATGCGCGTCGAACTCATCCAGCGCGGCTACCAGCCGACGACGGCTTACGCTGGATCGCTTTCTGTGTACGTTCTCAACGGGCTCACAATCGAAGTACGAAAACGAAACATGCTGAGAATCATTCAACGGAACGGCGCAGTTGAAACGTATCCGCATTGCACGACTGAGCGCGCGCTCCGATTGATCGAAGCAGCCGAAAGGGTGGCGTGAGCGTCATGACTGAACTCAGACCAAAGCGATTGTGTGCGCCCGCCGACCCGAACGAAACGGCAGTCACGCCGACGCCAGATATCATCGAAGTTCCCGTCGGTTACTGCCAATGTCGCTGTGGGCAGCGCACGGAAATTTCGCAGCACACGAATCGGAGACTGGGATTTGTCAAAGGCGAACCTCGAAAGTATTGCAGCGGTCACTATGTTCGCAAGAAAGGCAAGCATCCCGCGAAGCCGCCGGAGCCACGAGCGCCGTGGGCCTATGAGAACCCCCAAGGCGAAGCCGAGTTGATTTCGTTGTCCGAGAAGCAGTGAAGTCATGGGGCGCTTGATTGATTTGACGGGCCAGACGTTTGGAATTCTCACGGTGGTCGAGCGCGTCGGCGTAAACGAACATCGTCAGAGTATGTACAAAGTGTTGTGTGGATGCGGCGAGATTCGGATCGTGCGTGGTTCCGACCTGTTAACCGAGAAGACGAGAAGTTGCGGAACAGGATGCAAACGAAAAACAGAATGGCAGTTGGAAGCCGTGTTCGCGGGGAAAGCGCCAGTGTTCACGGTGAGCACCATCACACGCGGCGACCGTGATACGAAAAGATTCGGAAAGCAGTGATCGAAACGATTGCAGCCCGGAGCAATGCACGCGCCCGGGTGAAGCCTGCTGGGTGGTTAAAAAAACCCTTGTCCATCCGGCGGGCTTCGGCAAACAGTTGCCAAGCAGCGAGCACCTCTGCAATCGCTCCTGCGATGATGTGCCGGGTGTTTGTCTTCGTTTCATCCGGCCATCATCCGGCATTCGAACGGAGACGAGATCGTGACTCGCAAAAGAAAACGGCGGCTGGAGAGCAGCGCACGAGGTGGACGCAGTCGATCCGAGGCCAAGGTCGCGGCATCGAGAGCCAACGGTGCGAAGGGCGGGCGTCCAAGGAGGCTGCCGACAGTCGAAGACACTGTGGCGAACGCGTTGAAGACCTTCTTTGACGACAACCCGGAACTCCGAACGAAGTGATGGGGGGGGGCGACGGTGTCGCGGGTATGATGCGCTTCGAAATGGCGGCGCGGGTCTCGGTTGGCTGTGGCACGTTCCATCATGCCCGTGATCGTAGGGAGAGAACAGACGGAATGGATGGGACGGCGCATCTGGCAGGATGACTCGGCTGGCCGGAGCCCGGGCGAGCGCCTCGCGCGCTTCTCATTTCCAGAGGGGCCATCGCGCTGTCACTCCGGCGTGCATCGTTCCAAAATCGGGGGCGGCTTCGTAGCCCTTTCAGACACACAAGTGATCGAACAATTGGTAGGAAGACTGGTAGAGAACGTAGAGGCTCTCACAGGAAGGCTGACAGTAGAGCGGATGGGAGAGAGCGTGCGCAGCAATCATGGCGTGTCTGTGGGCTCTACAGCGCGCGCGTGGCGCGATCTGCGGAGCGAATCCGTAGCGTCTCGCGTGGGTCATCGCGGTATAAGGACGGCAGTCGGCACTTGGGTTGCGATCACCAACGGTCGACGGTGATGCGGTGGGGCGCGCCGCAAATGTTTTCCGTTTTTCGAATGACAAATCGCGTCACATTGGCGAAAAATGTCCATGAGCGGTGACATTTATTGTTGTAACAAGTATTAAGTACCTTATCAGGAAATACTTGGCGGGTTTGCGTAGGATTCGACGTACGATGACGGGCGCTGGCGATTTGGCTGGGCAGAAACGACGCAGTGCGCCGGTGCCGTAGTCACGGGCCACGAATTGGCAAAATCGCGCCACGGGCTCCGCAGGGCTGATTTCACTGTCCGAGGTAGATCGGGTGAGCGAGGGTCAGGACTTCTTGGCGGGCTTGTAGCTGGCGATGAACTTGTCGACCGCGTGCCGAATGAGCCATGACATCGGGCGATCCATCTCCGCGCCGATCTGCGCCAGTCGATCAAGCACGGTCTGCTCGAATCGAACCGCCGTCAGTTTGTCGAGGGATTTGGTCGACTGAGCCATGAGCGACGATAGCGCGATCCGCGTCAGATGTCAAGCGCAAAGCATACAGTGTAAATTGTACATAGTATATGGCTTGACTATGTATACGCACGCTTTACACTTTCCCAATCCGCCCAACTGAGAAACTCAATCTTAGTGCTTGACAACGTATGCTTTGTGTTATACAGTGAGTTCAGTCAAGGAGCCCGAAATGAACTACTTAAAGCCCGCCGAAGTGATCAAGGTTCTGGAGTCGGCCAAGAATCGCGGGACGCGCGAGCATGCCATCGTGCTGCTGGGTTACAAGCACGGGCTCCGCGCTTCTGAGATCGCGCACTTGACGCTCGAAGACGTTCGCGGCGGGCAGATCGACGTGCGCCGGTTGAAGGGCTCGATGCACACGATTCAACCGCTGGCGTCGCATGCGAATCCTTTGCTGGACGAGCCCACGGTTTTGAAGGCATGGCTGCGCGAACGCGGAAACGCTGACGGCTCGCAGTTCCTGTTCACCTCTCGGCAAGGCTCGGCGCTCTCACGTCGCCAGATTTACAACCTGTTCGAAGACGTTGCGATCCGCGCGGGAATCGAAAAGGGTCGGCGCAATCCGCACATCCTGAAGCACTCGCTGGCCTCGAATCTTCTGCGTGGTGGCGCGTCGGTCGCGTACGTTCAAGTCGCGCTCGGTCATCGTGATGCGAAGAACACTCTGCTCTACACGAACGTCAACGACGAAGAGGCAGCGGTCGTGACCGGCCAGACGATGGACGCGATCTTCGCAGCTGCGTAGCTGCAACGCGCCGCAGTCGCGCAGGCATCGCGGGCGCTCGCGGTCGGCGCACGGATCGGTCGCAGGCCAGCGCAAGTCTATCGCGTCGTGCGGTCGCAAGTGTTTGCTGCAGCGCGCTCTTCACAGTCGCGGCCCGCCGTACACCCTCCGAGACGCACAGCGCAGCGCCCCACGACCCAAGATCGGAAGAGCGAATGCAACTCCGCGTCGCGCGCGCACTGCTCGTATGCCTTGTAAGTTGCTGAGCGTGCATGGCTTAGGGGCAGGGGTCCCAACGGCATTTGGACTGGGAGCCGAAAAACCCCACGCTCATTCGTCCAGCTGCCTTGCTTGATTACACGGGCACGATTTTCCATCGTAAGCATTCGTAAGCATCCCTCGATTCCACAGCAGGCAGCGATCCGCCCGAGGTACTTACCCCGCAGGAATACAGGCAGGCAGCGAAACGCCCAAGTACCCGCGCCGTGATCCGTTTACGCTCCGCAGAGAACCCAAGCCAATCGCCAGCGACCACGATCAGCAGCACGCCCGGGAAATCGTGCCGCGATCCGGCCAGTCCCGGAATCAGCAGCCGGAGCCCCGAGGCACCCTCCCGCTAGCCGTTTCACTGTCCGCTCGCAGGCTATTACGTCGCGCTGAAAGCCCGCTACATCCGCTCATTGCGATCCCCGTCTTATTGCTCACTTACAAGTAAATGACTAACCAAATCATTAGTGAGAGCGGAATTCGGAGTCATTCCCGACCCGGTCTCTGAAAGTTCGAGAGCATTCGGTCTGTGAGCGGTGGTTCCCGGGAGCAAAGGTTTCGAGATGCCGATCAAATTTTCTGACGCCAAAGCGGTGATGACTCTCGACGAGTTGAAGCTGACGCCGGAGTATCAACTCCTCGCGCCGAAGATGCAGATGTTCGTGGCGTCGTACGTCCAGCACTTCGTCGATCTCGGCAGCTTCGATCCGACGTGGGCCGTCCAGAATTCGTACGAGTGCAGCACACCGGAGCACTCGCGGATTTTTGGCTATCAGCTTCTGAGCAACGGGAAGGTCATCGCCGCACTGAACACGTTCTTCGGCGTCTCGCCCGAGGAAGCATTCCGCGCAGCGGTAGCGAAAGCGGTTCACAACCGTCGGCTCACGAATTCGCAGATTCGCGCGCTCGAACTGCAGTGCCGGATCAACGGCTGGTCATCGGCGGGCCTTCCGAATTCGCGCGGTCGTGAAGTCGCGGAGCCGGAGCCCGAGGCTGTCGCGGCACCGATCATTCAGTCGAATGTCGGCGACATCGTCGTGCAGGCGGGCGTGAAGTACAGAGTCACCTCGGTTGATGCCGCTGGCAAACCGCTGACGGCTGACGAGGTCGAGGAGTAATCGTGCCTTTCGATCCGAACGCGAAGTCGGACCAGTACATGACGATTGAGGGTCCGGCATCGGCGCAGGTCGTCGCGCCATCGCGGGCAGACCTGTCTCCAGCGGATCGAATCGCAGCTGCGCGAGAGCGCGCCATTCAGATTCAGAAGGAGTCGTACGACGGCACGTACGGAGTCGAAGTTGGTCCGGGATATTTCAAGGACTACGCGGGCGACGGAACGTCGGAGTTCGAGGCTGACATTCTGATGATGACGCTGGCGCTCCTCGAAGTGCCGAAGTACATGACGGGAAACTGGTGCAATCCGGGCGGCCACTACGACCGCCGCACAGGCGCATGGATGTTCGGCAGCTTCGGTGTGCCGCTGCAGGCAATACGCGCAGTCGTCGATGACCGCGTCCGGGAGTTGGGACTGTCGGACGTTTTGATCGCTGAATATTTCGGCGAGAGGCACGGCGTTGCCGAGGATCAGGTATTTCGGCGGCTGAGTTTCGCCGACCGCATCGGGAAGTTCCGAATCACAGGAGCCGCGCAATGAGCACAACCAAAGAGTGGAATCGGTCGTCATCTCTCGATCCTGAAACGCTCGGTCGAGTGAACGTCGCCCTTCAAGAGAACGCGCAAGAGATTGCCGCTGCCTTCGCCGCGAAAGCCGCCGAGGAGCAGACCGTCACCGTGATCACTTTGTCAGACGCACAGTTCGCCGAGCTACAGCAGAGTCTTCGGACCTCCATCACCGATGCGATCCGCGACGCAGTGGCTTTCGTCGAGAACAATTCGAAGCGGTAGAACCACCGAAAAGATTCGCGCTGCCGACCGCAGCGGAAAGAGGAGAAAGATCATGAGCACCGACAAGAATGAAGCACCGCTGGCAACCACGCTGAGCCCGGAGTTGATGGCAGCCATGAATGCGCAGACATCCGCCGCCGTGGCTGAAGCCGTCAAGGGAATTTTCGCTGGCTTGGCACCAGTCCTGAAGGACCTTCAGATGACGCCTGAGAAATTGGCGGCACTCAAAGCCCCTTACGTTGATCCTGCGGTTGTCGCGCGCGAACTCCGTGAGACAGCGAACTCGAAGGCGCAGGAAGACGAAATTCGCAAGATGACGAAGGCGCGACAGGCATCGTGTCTGCACATCGACAAGAACGGAAAGACCGCGATCTGCCTGATCCACAATTTCCCGGATCGTCAGCCGCGCGGAATTTGCCCGCTCTGTCACGACATCATCCACCCCCGCCAGTGGGTCATCGATGCGCCCGATCCGAAGACAGGCAAGGCCCAATCGCACATCGAGCCCGCGCACAAGGATTACCGCACGGTCGAGCAACTCGAAAGTGTCAGTTAACAATCGGTGCGGGCTCGCTCTCGTTCCCCGGGATGCGAGCCTGTTTCGATCTGCTGAGCAGTGGAGGACAGGAAGATGCTCGACGACAGGTTGGTGAATCATCCAAAGTTGATTTTGCTGAATGCGCCGCTGGACGACGGAGCGCGGGCTGATCTTTACGATCACTTCTACGATGCGAAGTCTTCGGCGGAACTGGCCCAACGTCTGAACGGCGTGAATGCTCCCGACGAAGTGAAACAGCAACTCTTTGACGCGAAGAAATTGTCGGACGCTGTGGTTTCTCCGGTTGATGCGGTGACGGCGGCGATCAGCAAAATCACAACCATTGATCCGCAGGTTCTGGAACTCGCGGAGTCTCACCCGGCGGTGACGAAGGCGTTGTTGGATTCCGCCACGAAAGCGTAGGGCTTCGATGTGGCGGCGACCGCACAAGGTTCAAGAGCAGCGGATGTGTATCATTTACGGCTGCCAAGAAAAAATGTGGTTGTACGGCAGGTGCAAGCCACATTTCAGAGGACTCGATCCGCAACTGTACGAGAAATTGAAATCAATGACGCGGGCTGAGCGGCAGATCGAATTCGAGAAAACGATCTCGGAGCCGCCGTTTCGGGAGCCGTGGACTTTTGAAGGCGACGAAGAAAAACTCGCCGAGATGACGGAGAAACAGGAGATCGAACATGAGTGAGTTTCTTCCAAACGACGACAAGCTAAACAAAATCGTTCTCGAAGGGACGACGGGTCCCGATGCTAACTTCGAGCGAATGAAAGAGGCGCTCCACATGGAAGTGGCCGGAGCCGGAGCACCGCCAGCGCCCGTTCCATCTTTGCCCCCTGCACCGCCTGTCGCACGGCCCGAGAATTATCGATGTGAACGCATCGTGTATCCGCGAGGGAATGCGCGAGTCGTAATTACAGGAATGTCAGAGCGCGAGTTGGACGCAATCGAAGCACGGGTTCGTGCGTCGTTCGCGGGGCACGATTAAGCACCATCGAAACTCTCTCGCATCACCAGTTTGGAATTACACGGAGGATCAAAATGTCCGATGTCAGTAAATCAACACTCGGTGAAACCCTCAACGCAGACCTCGCAGCTAAGATTGCTGCTGCGCCGTCTGCCGAAGCCATCACTGCACTGCTTCATGAAGAAGCCCAGCGTCAGGGTCGGTACACTCCCGATGCGCTGAATCCTTCGGTTCTCGTGCCGACATCCGCCGCCGAATCGGCTCCAGCCAAATTCGCGCGCGCCGTGACGGTGGCGGGCGAAAAGAAAATCTTTGAGGCTGACTCCGAACTCCAGCTGGAGAAAGACGTGAATGCGTATTTCAAGTCTCTGGAATCGAATACCGCCGCGCGCACTGAGACCCGGCAAGAGCAGACTGCAGCGGCGAAGCAACATCTGGTCGAGCAGGAGCAGGAAGAGTTTGAGCGCGCTGAGTTGGAATTACAATTTAAGCGTGGTGAGATAGACACCGCGACTTATTTGGCGAAGAGTGGTGCCATCGAACAGCATCTTGCCGATCTTGGTATTGACGTGACTGCATTGCAGGATGCGACCAAACAGAAATTCGTCCAGTCGTGGGAACAAGCCACAAACGAATTCCTGCAGAACAACGGTTGGTGGCCCGGGGGAGAAGCGAATCAGGAAGCCATCGGAAAGGTTTTGATTGAGATGGGTGCTGTCGACGCGCCTAACGCTGAAAACATTCGGCGTGCGGCGGAATATCTGCGCGACAACAACTTGCTGGTGGCGAACCCGGAGGCGGAAGCCTACGAGAAGATGCGGAAGGCGACAACGGCTCAAGAGATTCACGATGCCGCGAGTTCGCTGTTCGGGCGCTAATTCACGTTTGGTTCGCGTCTTCAATTTCTGTCGCCCACCGACTTGCGATCAGAGTCTCAGCCAACCGCTTTTTCTGAGCAGGCGTTCCCACGGCGGCGATCAAACGCTGCAGCGCAAGCGTCTCTGCGAAATCCCACACGTCGACCCCGCAGTCGAGCGCGAATTGCAGCCCCTCGTCGGAAACAGTCGTTACCATGCCCGGGGCGATCTTGTGGAGTTCTGTGATGAGATTCTCGAACGTGATGTTCATCGTGGGCTACGGAGCCGCGTGGGAGTCTTGTTGACCGTTTCCAAGCGCAGGACCCGAAGCCACGATGCCTGCATAGCCTGTGTAGAACATCCCGCTCGGAAGTTTGTCGACACTCACATTGACTGTTCCTCGCGTCAGCTGGAGCCGTAGCGAAACCACCATCGCGCGCTCGAAACCCGAAGTCGGTGTGAAAACTTCCTGATAGCTAACAGACGCAGACAAGAGATTACCAGTCATCGATCCGCCGAAGCCGACGTTGCGCCCGGAGATCGATTGGTTGAGTGAAAATCTCTGCGAAACTTGCTCCGTGATGAACTCGTTAGTCTGTCGCTGACCGCCACTCGCTATCGTCATTACAGTTCCCGAGACGCGACCATACGAAGCGTTGGCTCCCAGTGCCGTCCCGGAATATTTCGATTGGAACGCTGAAGCGAAGACAGAGACGTGCTGCGATCCGGCGGTGACCTGTTCGCTGTTGACGGTAGCGATGCCGAAATAATCGGCGTGCGTGACAGTCGCCGAGATGTGCCGCGTCTGATATGACGCCTGCCCCTCGAAATATTTCTTTCCGAGCGCGAGTCCGGCTGCCTCTTCGACTCTCAACGCGTTGTGGTGGTACTTCACGCTTTCGAGGAAGACGTGATTGGCCCCGGCGAATGCAGTGACGCCTTGAAATTCAACGTCGCCAAAAATCCGGGTGTACTCGACCCCGCTGCCGAATTGACGTGACTCGGTTGCCGTGAAATAGGGCGTCGAATGAAGATCACCGACTGCGCCCGTGAACACGCGGAGCGATTGATTTTTCGTTTTGCATTCCATTGCCACGCCCCGGCTGGCAACAGAAAGGCCCGCCACGGTTGTGCTGAAGGCTTCTTGGTGATCGCCGATGAACCAATCGCAGCCCCGCCGTTGAAAATGGATGCCTGCACCGTACACGAAGCGATTCTGGGCGATGCCGAGATCGACTTCGGTTGCGAAATTCTCCGTGGAATAAATAGCTGACGCCCCGTCGGCATCGAGAAGGTTTGAAACGCCAGCCCGCAGTTCGAAACCCTGCCCGGACGCGACGGAACAACAGAGCAAGACGCCGACAATGAGTAGGGACTTCAATTTTGGACTGGATATGCCAACCGCGCGAGCGTGTTCTTGCGGCAGTCTTTTTGCTTGGAGCAAACGTAGATCGCAGTTCCCAAGTGGTATTCGACGGTGAGCCCCTCATGGCGTACGAGCGGTGCAAAAGTTGCGAGCAATTCGAAATGGCATGGCACGGTTGTGCATGTCGCATCGAAATTCACCATGTACACGGCCCGAGGCCCCAGTTTGAATTGTGGGTTCTTGAAACTGACCGTCACGTTTGGTAGATCGGCAGTGAGCGATGGATGGCCGTCCGCTGCGACCGCGAGGTTTTTCGCTTCGACCGTGACTAACAGTGGCGTGGTCCCCGCGTTGCTGACCGTGAAGAAGCCCTTCGCTCGCGGACCCTTGAACTCTTCTGCAGTCGGACTAATTTGCTGGGCGCTTGCGACACCAGCGAACAACATTATCAGTGCTAGGATGCGTTTCATTTTCGTCTCCTGAGAAAAATCGGGGCCGATTCCGAGCGGAACCAGCCCCGTTCGATGCGAAGGAAAAACTACACCGCGAGTGAAACGATGTTCAGCGTGCCGCTGTACGTGCCGGGGTTAACTGCGCCCAAGCCGCTCATGGACAGAAGTACTGTGCCTGTGTTCGTGCCGACAAAGGTCCCGCCAGTCAGAATCGAAGTGCCGTTGAACACCATTGGGCACACGGTTCCAGCTGCTGCGGGGGCATAGGTCACAGGTGCGCTGCCCGTGCAGGCAGTCGCGGTTCCGCCGTTGATGCTCGCAAACACATTGGTGGTCGGAATGTTGCCGCCTGTGCCGTTCGTGAGAGCAGTTTGGCTGCTGAAATACTCGAACGTGTAGAGTTGCCCGCGAGTGCCCGCAAGCGAATAGTTGGTCGTCACGGAGATACTGCCTGACGCGGTCGCGGTCCCGCCACCGCCGCTGGCGTAAGTGAACGTGATTGACGCGGGGCTGGCTGAGACCGACAGCGTCTCACTGACGGTCATCGAAAGACCGACCGTCGGTACGTTACTCACCAGATTGCTTGCTTGAGCCGACGACAGCGGCACCAAGACCAAAGCGGCAAGCATCAGCGCGACGGACAGTTTCTTGAATGCATTCTTCATTTGTATCTCCACGCCCGTTTGGGCTCTTTCTGTTTGCTACTTCGCGCCGCGTGAGCAGACACGGCGGCGTGAACTCGTGGGTGACGACGATGATGAATTATTTTTTCTGCGCTCTGTTGCTTCGGCGTTTGCCAAGCGCAGTTTCCGGGCTCGTAGTTTCCGACATCACCAAACCGACCGAGTGTGGTTCCGTCCGGGCGTTCCCCCATGTCGGCCAAGAAATTACGGAAGTCGAGCCAGCGTTCGCAGACTGTGACGCCCGCGCCGCCGTAGTTCTTCCACTTGCTGCGATTCGGATTGGTGCATCGAGTAACCATGGCTTGCCACGAAACGTATGTCGGAGTTCGAGCGTTTCGCGTATGAGCACCGTGCGTAACGCGCGAGCATCCGCAACTTCGGACGTGGCCTGATATAAAATCACTCATGCGAACTTCAATCTCAGTACCGTCAGAACAGGCGCATCGGCAAAGCCACATCGCGTTGCCGCGTTTATCTCGACCAACGAATCGAATCGCGGTCAACTGTCCTTGCTTCGCGCCTGTGATGTCTTTAGTCATGAGTTTTCTAGCCACGTCAGCGAGAACTCGTGAAACTTTTCTAGGGTCGTCCGAAAACGACGGCCACCGCGAAGAGAAATCCCAGAAAGACTGCGAGCACGTACAGCGGGACGGAACTGCGAGCGAAACGTGCCGTGTCTTCGCGTGGGGTGATCCGGGCTGCGAGACTCATTGCCCCACCCGGCAAAACTCTTCAGCGGCGCTGAGATTTTCGCTCGCGTAACCCTCGGCAACGGCGATGTTTCGGATGCGGATGTTGGACACGAAGGCGCGCCCGTCTTGGTGCGCGAGATACTGCTCAAGGATTTCTTCGTCGGTCAGCGCAGCGACGATTTCCGCCGCACGCGAACCGATCTTCGAGAGCCGCTTGCGCAGCACTGGTGCCAGATGTTTGTTCGCCGCGATCCGTGCGTGCTGTTCATTGCTCATGACAATTGCCTCCTTGCATTTAGTTGGGCTTCCGATCTCGATACGGCTTTCCCGTCGTTTTTTCGTACATCGCCTTTCGTGTTTCCTCCTGCTGCGCTGGGCTCAGGCGCTGAAACGACTGCGCCATCTGTTGCGCGAGTTCTGCCAGCGTCCCCATCACTCACAGTCCTCGCTGTCGCTGTCTGGGAGTTCCGCGTCCGGCTCCGCGTCGTTTGGTGGATTGCCCAGATACGCGACTGCCAAATAGTTCTCCCGGGTCAGCGGCACGCCATTCGCCTGCAGAAAATCCAGCGTCGGATTCTGCGTAGTCGAGGATTCGTCGCACGTCGGCTGTGAGGAAATACCGACTGACTTCAAGAACCTCCGGTCGCTCGCGGTGAATGTGGTCACTCGCCCGCCTTTTTTTCTGCCCGTTGTCTTGCCGCGTGCGTTTTTCCCTGATGCTCGTTTCGGAGGTACACGTCGACCAGTTCTTGGTCCGACATGCGGTCGAGCGTGTCCCGCGCATGCGTTCCGAGTGCGTGGCGGCGTTCCAATTGCTTGCGTAGGTGAGCGCCGAAATGCCTGTTGCACTGAATCCGAGAATCGATTTCGTTGCTCACGCCGCCTCCCCGCCAGAAAGTGTGCGAGCCCAGCGGTCGGCGTCCCGCATTTCAGACGCGGTCGGAAGTGCGTCGACGGAGCAGGCGAGCGCGCCGCTGACCTCGTTTGTCGGGTATCCCAGTGCCGCGCGAATCAGATCGATCTCGTGTTCGACCGCCGCTATCTGATCTCGATTGCGGACAGAGGCATTGCGAAGGGAACTGCCCAAGCGAGTGAAGACCGCGAGTTTCGATTTGAGTGCTTCGACATCGTGTGGAATTCTTTCCGGGGTCATGATTGCCTCCAGTTAGTTTTTCCCGCCGAACAAAAGCCGTTTGATGAAGCGAACGATCCGTTGTGCTCGGTCTGCGGGGATCAGCAAGAGCGCCAGCGAGAGCAACAAAGCAAGTCCGACGATCACCTCGACAATTGCCCACACCAAGTCGCTGGTCATGCGCTCACCTGCGTCTCGGCTGGGTTGTTCTTCGTCGGAGGAAAAATCCAAGTCACGCCGGGGAAGGGCTTGTAGTCGTGGCCGACCATCACCGCGACCGGGGCATCGATACGACGCCCATTTTTTGCTCTGACCGAAGCGACCCACGCGTTGCGCGGAAACGGCTTCGAGTGACCCATGTGTTTTCGGGCCAGAGGTGTGTTGTAGAAATCGGAATTCCCGCCGGAGCCCGTAGCTGCCCACCGCTTGCCATCGATGATGAATGCGATAGCGTCGTGGAAATCCATCTCGCGGTTTCCAAGCCACGCTTGTGTGGACAGGTTCGAAGTCTTCGGGGTCAGTCCGTGGAACCATGCGTAGTGACTGCAGCGTTCGAAGTTTTCACCGCACTCGATCACAGCCCAGTCCGGTTCGGGCTCGCTGAGTTCGATCAAGCTCTCGGCATCGTGGCGAATGTCACGCACGAACATCCGATTGCGCGCCTCGTCGAATATGTAGCCCCACTCCAGATCGGTTTCGCCTTTGACCGCGTGCTCGTGCGTTAGGATATTTGCGGGCTCCGGCTTACGGATTTTGAAGTTCGCGTCTTTCGACTTCGAGGGGTGGCAATAACAATTTTTATTGTCGAGCGAAGACCAACCTGCGGGATGCTTGTCGATCAGGTAAGCGAGCGCGGCTTTGAGATCGCCCTTGAACTCTTCGTGGACAATCTTCCAGAGCAGCGGGCCACGCGAGTGAGGCGCGCCGTCCCAGTGTGAGTAGATACCAGCGAACTCGCCCTCATGTTTTCCTGCCCGGGCAATGACGCTTCGCGTGCTCATCGCGCCACCAGCCCGGAGTCCTGAATCCCTCTGACGATGTCGGAAATGAATCTGTGCTCGACGCAGATGCCGCGACCGAAAGTAAGAACGTCGTTGGGGAGGTGCTCTTCGACCCACGCGACGGCGGAATCAGTGAGCGGGCAGAGCAGAAAAATTGTGCCGTGGTTCTGGACTTCGAAATCGATTGTCGAATCAAGAACAGCTGGGAGGACTGTGGGTGCCATTTTTTCTCCATTTTTCGGAGCGTATCGTCGCGTGGAGCGACTGGCACCGTGGCGTTTGTTTCCCGCTCGGTTGCCGCGTGCGTGTGAAACGCACGACTCTGAATACAAAACCAATCTCTACGACGTGGCCTGTGTTCCTAGTTCTTTTTCTTGCCGTACCGTTCGATGAATTCATCCAACGCTTTGCGGATGATCCACGAAAGGTCTCGATCCTCCTTTTTGATGATGGCTTCTAACTTCGGTCGCTGGTCGGGTCTGAGTCGAACTTGCGTTGGCCTCGTCTCCAGCGGCTCGCTGCCTTTCATGTACGACATTGTATTACGCTACCCCCCAATGACACAATAGTACGAAAGTACCAGACCCGGCGGGCGCACGAACTAGCGGCCTGACCGTTTACATTGTCGGTGACTTGGCGGAGCAGGGTTTCGGTTCAGTCAATCCCCGCCAATCAATCAGAGGCACATATGCACGCGGGAACTGCGCGCAGAATCTAGCTCTCGCACTGTCGGGTGAATAGTTGAACTGTTGAATTAGAGTCGTATAAAAATCGTTGTGCGGAAACTCCGTGAACGATTCCCCGTTGTTCTTTCGGCTCTGCTCAACGAGTTTTGCGGTGTCTATCGAACCAAAAACGGATTCGAGCCTGTTTCTTGCGTCGAGACTATCGGAAGTAATCTCGACCCTCTCCCCGGCAGAAAGCGGAACAGCAATTCGGCATTCACTGCCCGAGGCGACCGTCACGAAATTCAGACGATGTTCGGGCATCGAGTACACGGCGACTGTCGGCTCCAAGCAAACCCATTCTAAATGCGGGACGGGTTTCTCTGTCTGTGCGGGCGCAGAGAGGACCGCGCAGATGCCCAGCGCGAGCGTCGAAAGAATCGTTTTTATCACGCCGCCACCTTTCTGGGTTACTGCTCCACGAGAATTTCGTGTTCCTTACTCGACTCACCTTGTGTTGAGAACCGCAAACCAGACAAGCATCGTTAACCCGAGGAACAGAGCGACTAACGCGACAGGTTCGCAGGGTCTCCAGATACGCTCTGCGCGTCTGCCTCTCTTACCAGCAGACTCGGCCTCGGTGTGGCGATTCTTTGCTTTTGTCCTAAGCTGAGCCGCGTATTCTTCCCGCTCTTTGGGCGTCATCACCGAATCGTCCTCGGACAGCATTGGAGCGCTGGGGTCGATGGCAACCCGCACCTCCATGTCCGCCTGCTCAGCGAGTTTCCGAACATACGGGGACACCCGCGAGTAGTAAACATAGTTCTGATAGAAAAAATTCCTCATCAAACAGGCAAGCAGACTGAGGAGCAGGAGCACCCACGCTCCGTGCAAAAGATATCGCCACTTGATTTCGCCGTGGTCCGAAAGAAAGTACCCGATAAACGTCACGCTCAATACAATCGCACCGCCGTTCAGCAGTGCTAGCTTCTCAAAAGACTGGCTGCGCTCGGACGCCGACGTGCGTTGGAATTCGTCTATCTTGTCTCCGGCGAGGCGGGTTTTCTCGTACAGCCTTTTGAGTTGTTCTGACGGCGGGTCAATCGTCATTGCGATGCTCACCAGCGCACGAGACTTAGGTGAAGAGCAGCGTACCACAATCAGTCAACTGGTAAGAAAGGCGCGCCGTCTTACGCGGTGGTGGCAGACCTCGGGTGTCGCCGTCTCCACTCTTGTCGCGCTTCGTCCAGTTGAATCGGCCACGACAAAATCACACCCGGCGGGTGGACTACAGGTTTGGAACAAATACTCGCCAACTGTTTTCCGCATTCAAGGAGTTCGGCGTCCGACATCGCGTTCAACTCTGCCCGAAACCGCTCTACGTCGAATTCCATCAGCCCAACACCTGCATACGGTTTGGTCATTTCGCGTCCCACAGTTTCAAAAAGTCGGCAACGGTCTTTGGAGCGTGGCCCGAAAAATGGTTGTTGATGTAAATAAATGTCGAGACGCCGCGCTTCACGGTTTGCTGGCAGACATCGACCCAGCTGTGCAATTCCTTCGAGCGGTTCACGATCACTTTGTCCCACGTCTTCGTGATTTTCTCGATGCCTTTTCGATCTCCCAGCAATCGGACGTACGTGAATGCGGCGGTCACGTAGTCGAACGCCATCGCGGCTGGCAGCGGCATCCATGATTGGTCCTGCAGCACGAGAGCGACCCCGTGTTCGCGCAACAGGTCGGCGAATTGAGCATTCAGCCAGTTTTTGTTTCGGATTTCGAGGGCGAACCTGTGTCCCGTCGGAAGCGTCTTCAGAAACGGTTTGAGACGAGCCACGAACTCGTCGCCTGATTTGAAGGCGTCTTTGTTGAAGTAGGGGAACTGCAGGAGCATTGGGCCGAGTTTGTCGCCGAGCAGGTCCATCGTGTCGATGTATTTGCCGAACTCCCGGTCGCAGTCCTGCAAACATTTCTCGTGCGTAATTTCCTGCGGAACCTTCGCGGCGATGAGGAACCCTTCGGGCGTCTTGTCCGCCCATCCTTCCACGGTCTTCGGCGCGGGATTCCTGTAGAAAGTTGAGTCAATCTCGACCGTGTTGAACTTGGTGGCGTAATAGGTCAGGTAGTCGGCGGGCTTCATCCCCATTGGATAGAATGAGCCCTCCCAGCCAGCCGCAGTGAACGCCGAAGTTCCGATTCGCAGGCCGGGTACGCTTCTGGGATGAACGACTGGCGGTACCGTAATCGTCTCTCGGCGCGCCTCGAAAAGTGACGGGCTCTCGCCAACAGAACGGACAACTTTGCGTTTGCTTGGCACGTGGGGATTTTATGACGAAGTGGCCGACAATCACAGCGCCTACCCGCCTACTTGCGTCTGTCGACTTTGCGGGTTATCGGGATTGCTTGTGGATCGTCTTGTTTCACTACCCGGCGCGGTCTCACGAAATTGCCGCCCTGCCGAGTCAGCGAACGTAAATTGGGCGGCAGAATTCGGAGCATTAGGACTTCGATGTCATGCATCAATCGAGCGTTCTTGAACGAGTACCAGCTAAAGTGGTCCCAAAGATTCTGCCGTCTCCTGCTCCTACACGCTTCCTTGACTCGTTTGTATATCTCCCCTTTACCCACATACATCGGCATCGAACCATCGAAAAGAACGTAGACGCCGAATCCGACTTTTTCGGTCTTCGCAATGTTGGCTTCGTTTCGTGCCCACATAGTTCCGTAGCGTCTGACGATTCGCGTTGCCTCTTTCTTTTTACGATTCGGCATCGGCTACTCTGCCTGTTCCACAACTTGGCTGATTTTTCCTGCAACGTCTGAAGGTCTTTTCACGATGGCGTACCGCCACAGTCCATAAGTGCCATCCGCGTTTACAGCGTCAACCCAACGCTGAGCGGCAGCGGTCTTGACCTGTTCGAGCGGGTCATAGCCTTTGGTTTCCAGAATTAGGTGGATGGGTCGTTCGGTCTTCAGTCTGATAATGAAGTCGGGAATGTAATCGTGCATCTGGCCGTTGTGGAGATAGGGGACGGCAAAGCCGAGTCCCGAGTTCTTCACGAAGGCGTCTACCGCTGTGTGCGAGTCAATGTGGTAGGCGGCAGCCTGCTCCCACTTCTGTGTGTCAGGCACGATGTAGTTCAAGTGGCTCTTCACGACTTCACGCGGATCACGACTCGTCCAGAAATCCACTTCTGCCGTCGAACCCGGGCCACGGCTGGATTCATAGCGCGGAATCTCTGGTGCCTCGCCTTCCGCTGTGTCAGGTCGGATATTCTCCGTTAAGATTTCAACGAGCCACGGATAGTAGGGCGCAAGACCCAAATCCTTGAGGTCAGCGGGAGGCCGCACCTCCACTTTTTCCGCCACGTACTTCTGGATGATCCTGACCAGTTGCGGGAACAGGACGTGCGTGGGCACGTGGCACTGCGGCTGCGAAACATATTCCTTGGTCAACCCTTTAGCCAAATCGAAGACGAGTTCCTGCAATCTCATCCGTGCCCGATACTCTTGCAGCGTCACTTCGTCCAAGCGATTCGGGCCTGACAAACTCAAGCGTCCAGTGTCCGAGATGCTCAGCCCTTTCATTTCCACTTTTGGGGGAATCAGGTCCGGCTGCAACACCATGCGCGGGATATTTTCCCAGTCCACGGTTATGTGGTTTCGAATCCCCTGCGTGTAGCCCTCTACTCTAGGAAACTGAATTTCGTAGCGCGCCTTTTCCGGGATGGCATGAACGTGATATTTCTTCACTCGCGGTGGAGCAGGCCCCTGCGGGTTCGCCTTGAATGGAATGACCTCGAACGGCACGCCAAAGACCTTGGCAACCTCCTCAGTGAATCGTCCATTCTCTCCGAGTTCGTAGCTCACGCGTCGGAGTCCGCGCCCCACAACTTGCTCGCACAGGAGTTGTGACATGAAAGGGCGAAGTCCGATGATGTGGGTCACCGTGTTGCAGTCCCAGCCCTCGGTGAGCATTCCCACGCTCACGATGCATCGCACGTCTCGTCCCGGAGGATGTAGCGGTCGCTCCAGTTTCTTCGCCAAATTCTCGAAGCCTTCGGGATAGATCGGTCGTCCCTGACGGTCTGTGGGCCAACTCGTTTTACCTACGGTGTCCAGTGTGAACCGCATCCACCGAACCTCGTCTCCCTTAGCGCCCTCCACATCAGTCTCGTGTATAACCTTTGTGTCCACGCGAATTGTGTTCACTCGTCCGTTCTTGTTAAGGAAGCCCTCGACGCGCGCCGGAGGAATCCCAGTCGGCGATTTGTCCTCGGCAAGCCATTCGTAAATCGCCTTCGCAATCTTCGTGTTCTTGCAGACGAGAATGAACACAGGAGGGCGTGGGTCAGCTACGTTCTTTTTCCAGTCCGCAGTCTCTTTCTCCCAAAGCCCGCCAAGCATCGCAATGGGATGGTGGGCATACTTCAAGATGGCTTCCGGCTTGGGGCTACCTCTCTTGCCGCCCCGCTCAGCAGGAGTCAGCTTCTTTTCAAGAATCCACTGCCAGATGTTCAGGTAACCGGGAATCTCCTCGCCGGTCGTGTCGCGCACAGCCAATTGAGGAATCTTCACGAGGCCGGACTCGATGGCATCGATCAAACCGAAGTCGCTTACGACCCACGGAAACGGCTTGTTCGTTTCTCGCCCGACTCTCCCGAGAAAATATGGAGTCGCCGACAGGTCGATACAGAAGTTGATACCTCGCTGTTTTTGCAGTTTGTCGAGCCCGTCAATCCAGACTGTGGCCTCTTGGAAGAATTCGTCCGCCTCTTCCTGCTCGCCGAATTCGTCCTCTTCCTCTGGGTCGGGCTCATCACGCCTAATACGGTAGGCATGGTGCGCTTCGTCGTTTAGCACGAGGATATTTTGCTTACCGCCGACTTCGCGGCCGATTACTCGATTGATGAGTGCCGTGTCGCTTTCCACGAACCGAGCAGACTCAACCTTTACTCGCTTGAGGCTCCCGTCCTTCTCGCGTTCTTCTTCGAGAACGACCAGCATTCCACTGGCGACTTGTAACTCGAAGTCTTTGAGACTCAGATACCGTTTTCCGTGGGCCGTCGCCGTCTTCGCTCCGATATTGATGTTTTCTCGAACTCGCACTTCTTTTCCCGCCTTCAATACCTTTGAGGTGATGCCGCCCGCCTGCATCCCCTGAGGTTCGAAGACGTGCCAGTTTGTGACGATTACCCTTCCTTGACTCAAAAGCGGCATCAGGTGCGGGGGAACAAGGTCTCGCGTACGGTAGACGCTTGCCTCGTCGAGCAGGGGGTCGAGTTCCGCCAACCGCTGGCGGATGGTCACGTTTGGACAGACAACGAGAGCCGCGTCCGAGAATCGCGCATCACTGCGGTTGTTCAACTTATTCAGAATGCTCCACGCTGCCAGCATTCCCATCACTGTCGTTTTGCCGGAGCCAGTTGCCATCTTGCATGCGTACCGCTCAAAGCCTGTGTAACCGTCCCGCTCTTTGCGGTCGTCGCTCGGCTCGTCTCGGGGGACAGAGATGCCTTGCAGGAAGTCGGCACGCGCTTCCTTGAGAAAGATGACTGACGTAGCGGCTTCAATCTGCGCGAAGAAAAGCCGCTTCTCACGACCTTCGCGTGTCCACCATTGGAGAAGTTCGAGAGTTGTTCGGGTACTACCGGGATAACCTTGTTTTTGCCAACCGGCTACACGTTCTCGAACGAGATTTACGAGTGCGAGTTCGAATCCGGTCGGATACTGTTTCGAAGGTCTCAGGAGCCGCTCGTCCACTAACCACGGTTTCTTTTGTTCGCGGGGCGCGAAGACGATGGAAGGTCGGCGCTGTCCCTCGATAAGCTGGGGCTGTTCGCCTTCGCGGATGTACCAATAGCGGGTCGGTTCCTCGAATGGCGAATTCTGAATCGGCTCTCCAACCTCAGGGTAACCAGCCATCGCTCAGTTCGCCTTTTCCAGTTTCTTCACAACCAACAATTCATTGCCACGGTCATCAATCACTTTGACGGCGATTTGACCTTGATCGCCCAACTCAAACGGTGCGCTGACCGTGCCCGCAAGGTGGTCCCAGACGCTCTCTTCATATTCACCGCGTAGCGCCTTTTTTAGGCTTTCCCAAGCGCCAGTCCGTGGGAAGAAGGCTTGGCTGACATGGAAGCACATGTCGTTATAATCCGTATCGAGAAACCACGCAGGCACATCTTCACCCTTACTCTTGTGGTTCACCATTTCCACGGGATCGAACACGTCGAGTCCCAGCAATTCGACCTCATATTGTTTCGGTGCACCGTTTTTCGATTTCACCTTTCGTACTTCAATTTCCGGCAATCCGCAGACGCTGAAGATTTGGCTGGAGCGCATGTTCTTGAGCAGATCGCCCATCATCAGGTCGGGCGTTGCTTGCACGTAGGTTGCAGCTATGCCGACGACTTCGGAAGATTTGTCAATCAGCAGCCGGGCATTTGGCTGGATCGCAAAACCGATGACGTAAAGATGGGAGTAGCTCTTGGCGTGCGCCTCGCGGGCAGCTTCGTAAACCAATTTCTCGCTGACCGCGCCGTTTTCCGGGCCGAAAACAAGCGCCACGGGCTTATCCGCGCCATTTGGCACCATCGCTTCAGCTGAGAGCGAGAGCGTCTTCGCTGGTGGCCGCACGTTTTTCAACGCAGTGGTCTTGTTTCCTTCAAGCCGCAGGACAGGCGACTTGCGGAGGATTTCGAGCATGCGGTCAGTGAACGACGAAGCGGAGTCGGATTCGACAGACGTGCTTCCGGCTTTTTGCTCTTCGAAGTCGAGCGCAGTCGGAATGGTCGCCTCAAAACAGAACGGCCCAGTTACGCGAGTGATTGCTGAATCTTCTTCGGGCCTGTCCACCAACAATTCTTCTTCAGGTGATTCATCGTTGGCTATCGTACTGGACATGACGTGGGGAACAACTCCCCCAGTCTCTTCGCCTTTTTTGTTCTGCCGCCGCTTGTAATCGAATCCGGCTGCGGGGCCACGTGATTCATCTTTAAGCGTGTACCAAGGAAATGTAGCAGTTAGGAGTCTCTGGCGGGCCAACGCGAGCGGTACCCGACTCGTATCAATGGTTATCCATCTTCTGCCCCATTGTTCAGCGACATAGGCCGTTGTTCCACTACCGCACGTTGGGTCTAATACCAAGTCTCCGGGTTCGGTGGTCATCAGCAGGCATCGCTTCACGATTTCGGCGTTAGTTTGGACGACGTAAACGGGATTCGCTGCGCCCGCAATGTCCTCCCATATATTCGTCATCTCTCGATAGCCAAAATCGCTTAGGAATCTCTTGTACCGCAACTGGCTTTCCGAGACGAAGAGACGATCCGCTGCCGCAAGTTTGTCCAGTCCAGACGGTGAGCCATCTTCCGTTTTTGCTGTGTGTTTCCAACAATTGCCGCGTGCGATGCCGGGGTCGAAGTCACGACCGCGAAATGTGTAGATGACGCTCTGGTTCTTACGAAAGCCCCCGCTCGTGAGATTCTCGGACGCGAAGAGTCTTGCTCCTGAGAAATCATTCACAACCTGAGAAGGGTCTCGAAAATAGTCTTTCCCACCATTTTGATTTCCAGACGATTCTCCGAGTTCCTTGAGAGTTAGTTCTCTGCCGTCTGAAAGCTGCACGTATCTAAACGTCGAGGAGAGTTCGCTAGACAATTCGACCTTGTCATACAGTTTGTGAAACCGTTCCCGGCACCTTTCTACGTCTTTCGCAAACCACAGTAAGTAGTCATTAATGGGGTCAACGAGTTCACCTTTCTGGCTGCCCTTTTTCTTGAGTATGACGCTCACGACGAAGTTCTCTTGTCCGAACACCTCTTCCAACACTGCTCGAACCGAGTGGACATTTCGGTCGCTGATTTGGACGAAGATACTTCCAGTGGGATGGAGGAGTTCCCGAGCGAGTAGGAAACGGTCGCGCAGATAACTTAGATATGAATGAAGGCCCAATTCCCACGTGTCCCTATAGGCTTGTACCGTCTCTGGCTCACGTGTCATGTCCTCGTCGTCGCCGTGAGATACTTCGCGCTTGCGGACGAATGGTTGGAAATTGGAGCCGAAGCTGACCGCGTACGGAGGGTCTAAATAAACCATCTGGACTTGCCCGCCTAATCCTTCGTAGCGCAAAAGCGAGTTCATTACTACGAGCGAGTCGCCCAAAATCATTCGGTTGATCCACTTGTCCTGATACTCGTAAGCGCGGAGCACTTGGTCGGTCACGGAATGCTGCGGATCGCCCCACAAGTCGAACATCGTTTCTTGATTCCGGTCGAAGCGGTGCCCCTTCAGAGTTTCGAGGATAGCTTTGGTTGAGAGCCGCTCGTGGATGAAAAGAGGTAGCGTCGGTACATCGAAAGACAGCCGCTCAGCCTTGCCCGCCCAGTTCAGGAAGGGCTCACTTAACGCCTTTAACTTCGATGCGGCGGCTTTCGCTTCTTCGAGGGTCGTTGCTTCGAGGGTCTGCCGGATCAGCGCTTCGCCCAGCTCTCGGGCCGGGTTCTTCCCGTCCCAATCGAGCGCAGGCGATAGCGATGAATCGTAGTGGTAGGTCTTCGGCGGCAGCTTTTTCTTGAATTGAGCCTGTGTCCCAACCTCGGGCCGCATCGGACTTTCGGATTCAGGGTGCCGATAATTCTTGGCAGGCTTTGTCTTGGGCGCTTTCGTTTTCGACGCCATCCGGCGCGCTCCGTATTGGTCAAGTAATTACGGGCGCGATTCTATCATCCTTGACTGCTTCCACGACTTCTCGCAGCGCAACTCATCCACCTTAAGGGAACCGACTGGCATGATATTTCCAAATTGCCTGCGTTCACGTGCCTAGGGTGTTTGACGTTGAGCAGCGGAGCGGACTATCCGAAGAAACTCTCGAAATTGGGGTCGAGAAATGGTTGAAACATTCGAACCTTTGCTGAGTCGGACGCAATGATGACGGCGTAGAGATTCTTGGTCACTGCGATTGCCCACTTGAAGAGCCGGTGAGAAGCGATCTGACCAAGCATGATGTAGTCAGAGTCTGGTCTGCCGGTCGAGGACAGGAGTCCTTTTTGCTTTATGCGCCGCAGGTATTCAGGCCAATTGTCCGCCGTCCCCGCAGGCAAAGGAACCGGATGAATGATTTCGTTCCGAATCTCTATCAGGTCTCGAAGGTCTTCTAGGATGCTGCCAGACACGCCGTAACGCGTCTCCATCAGTCGAGCCAAAGAATCTGCGGACAATTCAATGGGAAGCGGTTCCAAACTCAGCATTCCCTCGTACTCAACCGCGAACGACTGAACAGCAGCTAAGAGAAGGGGAATGCCCGCATAAACGTAACGCGAATGGTTTTTGTCCGGCTGTGACTTCGCCTCAGCGTTGGAGAGCCGAAACAGTCTGGCAACCACTGTGAGCATGTCTTGCGAGGTCGAGCCCCACGATCCCGACCTGCGCTGAGTAATTCGACCTGAGCGGTCGCTCCTCCCCGAAATGGTCATCGTGCAATCCTTCTTTGAAGTCAGCGCGTTGGTCAAGAGTCAGAGTCATTCTGCGGCTCGGACTAGAATATTCGCCAGCACGACGTAGCTTCTTACCGTGGTAGCGATTGCCCAAGTTGCTGCTCCGAGCCAAAAGCCTGTGAGCAGTACAGGAGAGACGCGGCTGCTCAATGGCTCCAGCAGTATGGAGAGCAGAAGCAGTACGAATGTGGCGAAGAGGCACTCTCCGAAGTAGCGCACAACAATCTTGTAATATCCGACCGCCTTTAGCCTTATTACCACGGGCTTGGCGTCCATCCCAATGAGCAACGTGATTGCGACGCCCCAAAATGCCGTTCCCATGGCCGACGCTTGAATCACTCGGTCAAGAAGACGATTACCCCAACTGGCATCTAGAAGGGAGAATTTCAGCCACCAAAGCTGCATGAAAAAACCAAACCCTCCGAAAACGACAGGAGAATACACTTCCGCGATCAGCTTCCACGACCTCGGGCCAGCGCCCTCGGTCACGCTCTTAGCCTGAGCAGATAGGGTCTGTGTGCGCGTATCGCTCTCCTTAATGCCACCCTACATCCTTCGGGGGCGAGGCGTCTACCGCGTCGTTCAACCTCTTCAGTGTGTCTCAGATGTTCGTGGACGAAGTCTATTGTCTCCTGTCGTTCGACGCCTTCGTCCCGCAAAAGTCCTGTGATACTCAGAGCGTCGAAATCCGCGTTCCGTGCTCTGAAACGGTCGAGAATGCCTCGAACCGCGTCCATACTAAGCCAGCGGTTTCTCGCACGCTCTACGGATATTTCGACCTTGGCCGCAACGCCGTTGAACTCATCGAGTTCTCGAAAGACTTGGACAAGAGCAGGCGGAGCCTGACCCTGCAAGTCTTGAGGCCGCGCAATTTTGAAGAAAATCTTCTTCACTAGACCCATGTGTTGAAATCGTTGGAGCGCGTCTTCTCTGAGAATGATATTGAAGCCGATCCTCTGTTGAGTGAGGTCAGCGAGCAAGCCTCGCAATGCGGACGCGCGCATCTGACGTTTCACTTGAATCGCAATCACGTCAACTGTGGCGTCATAGATGAAATGCATTTCCTCGCTCAAACCTTCTCGTGGACGGACATTGAGGTCATGTCGCTGACCAGTTGCAAGATTCACGATTCTCGGCAAGTCCTCCATCCGAATTCGAGCGGCATCTCCCATGAATTCGTCGCCGTCCCGAGTCAAACCAAAAATCCCTGCGGGGTCAAAGTCGGTGCGAAGTCGCTGCACCATCGGCATGTTCTCGACCTGAGTCAGGACATCAGCGAAGGTCAGGCCGTCATCGCTTTCGACCGTGGGTTGGTAGAACTCGATATTAATGGGTGGCATAACCCGGAAGGATACCCCAAGAGGAGCCACTCAGGTAGGATGGGGACGACAGCATAGGTTCTTGGACAAATTGCAATCTGACTCAAAAATGACTCGTGACTACGCCCCTCTCATTGGATGCTCAAGACGACGGCCTCTATTACGAAGACGGGGTCGGGCCGTGGGTCGAGGACAAACACCGCCTTGTGTCATTGTACGAGACCCTTTTTTCAACGGGAATGAAACGAAAGTGGGACACACGGGTCTACATTGATCTCTACTCGGGGCCGGGCATGGTTCGCGTGAGGGAAACCGGGAAGTTCCTATGGGGTTCTCCTCTCCTTGCCCTTCAGGTGAAAGACCCCTTCGACAGATACATATTCTGCGAGAAGGACAGTTCCGCTCTCGACGCGCTGAAGATCAGGGTTCAAAAGTTCTTTCCGAGCGCCAACGTCTGCTATGTTTGTGGTGATTGCAACGACAAGGTGGAGGAGATTTGTAGCAAGATTCCGGCACCTTCTCGCAACTCTAAGGTATTGTCATTTTGTTTCGTTGATCCCTATGACCTATCGGTGAAGTTTTCGACGATCAAGACGATAGCGGGGAGATTTGTAGATTTCTTGACCCTTCTGGCATTCGGCATGGACGGTAATCGCAATCTCCAACACTACCTCGACCCAGCGAACCGCAAAATCGACGAGTTCCTCGGACTGTCAGATTGGCGTGACAAGTGGACAGAGCAACTCATGAGAGACAGAGTAACGTTCCCTCAGTTTCTGGCGCAGTCATACGCGGAGCGAATGGTGTCGTTAAAATATCTTCCCGTCGCATTTCATCAGATGAAGGCGATTCGCTCTGATAAAAATCTTCCGCTTTACCACCTAGCCCTGTTTTCACGACATAAGCTAGCTTACAGCTACTGGGATGATGTCTTGAAATACAGCACGTCGCAAACGTCGCTCGGTTTCGAATAGTGCGGAGGATTGCTGATGGGAGAAATTTCCGCCATCGAATGGACTGAAGCAACTTGGAACCCTTGGCACGGCTGCCTCAGGGTCTCGCCCGGTTGCGCCCACTGCTACATGTACCGCGATAAGCGGAGATACGGCCAAAACCCGGCTCTCGTTGTTCGCAGCAAGACCTCGTTCGAGGCTCCACAGAAATGGAAAAATCCCAAAATGATTTTCACTTGCTCGTGGTCTGATTTCTTTGTACAGGAGGCCGACCAATGGCGAGCCGAAGCATGGGAGGTCATTCGAGCGACTCCGCAGCACACCTACCAAATTCTGACGAAAAGACCCGAACGCATAAGTAACCATCTGCCAGCTGGGTGGCCCTTCCGAAATGTTTGGTTGGGCGTTTCGGTTGAAAACCCGCGCTTTTATCGGCGAATCGAATCGCTGCGAGCAATCCCCGCGTTCATGAGATTCCTTTCTCTCGAACCGCTACTCGCACCGATGTCGTCTCTGCCGTTAGAAGGCATCGGCTGGGTGGTTGTCGGCGGAGAATCCGGGCCACGGTGTCGGCCAATGAAAGCTGAGTGGGTACGCGAAATTCGAGAGCAGTGCTTAAAGACCGAAACCGCCTTTTTCTTCAAACAGTGGGGTGGCCCGAGGAAGGATGTAACAGGACGGGTTCTCGATGGTAGGGTGTGGAGCGCCATGCCGAAGAGGCAGAGCGGGAAGAAGATGCGGTCAAAAAGTACGACTCCTGAGTTAGTTCCTCTATAGGGGTCGTTGCAAAGTCATACTCCGGCTGCGTCCCCCGGCGAGGTTGAGTTACGTGGAAAGCAAAATCGCGTTGTATCCCATTGTCGGCGTGACCGGCGATTGGCTCGACGAGCCCTTCGATCCGTCGATGTTGCCTGCGAAAATCGTTTCGGATGTCACAGTCGAAGACATCCGGCCACTGCTCAAGGGAAAGGAGTTCGATCTTTTCGACGGATTTCTTGCCAAACGAGAACTTGAATCCCTTAGGCGAGTCCAATTCGGAATAGTCCATCGATACAGTGACGCTCTCACTGGCCTCGCTGAACAGCCTGATATCAGAGCCGAAAGAATCGTTCGACATTTAGGCGCGTGCCTGAGGTTAATTAGACCTATGCAGCAGGACGCCTCATTCATCAGATTCAGAATACTCCCTGATTCCACTTTGGACGTTCAGCATTTCGAGAATCCGCACGAAATGGCCGTCCCCCCTATCCAAAAACTGTTTCGACTTCGTAATCGAGATGTGAATCGACTGCAAAAGGTCGGGCCGCAGTTTCTGACCGCAATGGCGGGTGAGTTTTGGAAGTTTAGGGTGTCCGCCGAGTTGCATGAGTCCGGCCAGTTTTCACATGCATATTGGAAGGGCAGATTCAGCCTCTGGTGTTCCGCACTTGAGGCACTTTTTACGTCGAACTCGTACCAACACAAGGGCACACTCGTAGCCAAGGAACGAATTAAATGGTTTCTCGGCCCTAAGATGCTGATCTACGAGCCCGGTGACATCCAAAGCGGACAGCCAGAGCCGACACTCACCGTAAACGATGTCATCGATGACTTGTATGAATTGCGCAACAGCGTCGCGCACGGAGATCGAACGCCAGCCAAATTTTTCAATGTAGCGCGAACGGAGTACGATCAGAATATCGTTCTAGCCGAAGTCTTGACCGAAGCAATCAGCCGAATCATACGAGCCAGCTTGCTTCGCATCCTCGAAGATAATCTCTTGAATGAATTTGCTGACGGGCCTGCGTCCGAAGCCTACTTCGGTTCGCAGGGATTGACGCGTGATGTCCTTCGCGCAAAGCGGAGGCTGACACATTAGTGCCAAACAGCGTCCGCGTCTGACGTTGCAAGAAGCCTAGCGCGAATCGCGTCGACGTTCACGGGAGGATTGCTAGCGATGTTTGATAGATCGGGAAACACAACGTTTCACTTCTGGCGCTCTTGGTCGAAGACGGCCTTTGCTTCGCGTCGGAATTCTCTGCCCGCTGGCGTGTTGGGGAACGGAGTTTCGAGGACCCTCTTCGCTACTTGCTCGAAATTCAGATTGGGGTAGTCAAACGAAAAGTCCGCGAATTGACTGACGATTTCCAATTGTGCGATAGAGAGGCGCGGCTTTCGGGATGAACGCTTCGTGGGCATCGCGCGATTCTACCACGGGCAATTCCTGTTGGAGGGAAGGCGCTATGATAAACTTTCGGTCTGTGAGCGCCGCAGCGCCAAGCCGATTGGTCATTCCAGATTTCCTCACTCACTTACCAGTGTTCAACGGTCTCCCAGTTCCTTTTACACAGGCAATCATCGACGGTGCGCCCGACTTTCGTGCGACGGATTTCCTGAAAGTCAAACTGTGTGCCGAAGAAAAACTCTGCGCGATTTGTGGGCATCGACTCGGCGACTATGCCTGTTTCATCGGAGGGCCGCTGTCCCGCGAAAATCATTTGTTCTCTGACCCAGCGATGCATCCAAAATGTGCAGAATTTGCTGCCAGAATTTGCCCTTTTGTTTCGGGTCGAACGTCAGGCTACTCGGCGCGCTCGATAGATAATACGAAGTTGGCGGTCGCCACGAACGTCTCTGCAATACGCCCCCGCGTAATGTACGTGCTGAAAACACGCACGAAGCACATCCACTTGGTGAAAGCAGGACACGGATTTGCAGTGCAGGCAGGGCCGTGGATAGGGGAACAAGTCGTCGGATAAGTGAGTGGCTTTCTACTTTCGCCGCGTGATGTCGGCAATTACATCCTTCAGCGTTCGGACCTGTTCGTAGGCGCGCTCCAGCAGGACCTTCACACCGAAGTCATCTGAGCCGAGTTTGCGCGCCGATGAGCGAAGGCCCTTGAACAAGACGACATCCTTTTGGGCTTTCGCCAGCGCCGCCTTGCATACCTTCAACGTTTGTAGTTGGAATCTCGTCACGGGGTCCATAGATATTCCTTCGCCGTGCCACGGCACCAGTCAGGATCGACCTAAGGCTGCCATTTTCTGCGCCATGAAAAGGAGAACTCTGCGATCCTTTTCGGCAGTCCGGCCCAACAACCGACGAAACTGGTGGAGCATCTTCCCATCCTTGCCCGAGCTACCCCAAGCGTTGTCATCCTCAGCCGTGTGCTTTGGAAGATTGGGCGGTTTGGGAGGCTTGTCTCCGTCGTAAAATAGCTGGTACATCGGAACTTCTAGCGCCCGCGCCATTTTTTCCAGTGTGTCAATCGACGGCACCGTGTGGCCGTTCTCGACCCGAGAGATGTAGCAGCGCAGCAAGCCGGTGCGCTTTTCAATCTCACCCTGCGAGAAATTCTTTGCCTCCCGCAATGTTCGCAATTTGTCCGCGATTACCATGTCACATCTCCTTGACGTAGGGCTAAACGAGAAAGCATCCCTAATTTATCACCCAATCCGCTGAGTAAGTAGTGACAAGGCCAACCGACTCGCGGGTTGGAATTCGGCGTCAGGCTGCGTGGTATAATGGTGTTTCGATGAGGAGCTACAATGGCTTGCGACGAGATCACGAAGAACGGCACGCCCTGCAAACGCGGGGCGATCTGTTGGCAGCATCTCAGAATAAGGGCGCAACGAGAAGTGAAGAAACGTGCTGACGGAATCTGGAAAACATTCCGACCGTTTGCGTTTGGTGTAGCGACGAGCCTTGTAGCGGCCATTCTGTATTCAACCGTGCCGTCAGGAATCAAGCAGGTCGAAGTTGCGTGGTCGGGACTTCAGCCGAAAACAACTGCAACCACCGTTGAACCTCCGAAACAGACGCCGCTTCGACAAGACACTCGCGGGAATTTCGAGCCGCCATTGTCACCCGTCGCGCTCCTCCCGGTCGGTTCCACATGCAATGTTCCACCGCCAGCTACTTCTTCGGTTTCGTTACAAGAAAACTTCCCGACCACCGACCAACTGGGCGTGTCCGTTAACAGATTGGACCCAACCGTCGTCTTGGGAGTGCCTACTTCGTCTTGGCCGGGCAACCAATCCTTGTCCGATACGGTGGCCGCAATGAGCAAGACTACCTCCGAAACGGGCATTCTTTCACTGACAGGAGGACCACAATTTCCGCCCTCCTCATTTGATCCGTCGAAAATGATTTCTACTGCTTCCATGGAGCAGATGAAAGCATTGCTGGACGCCTCGGAGGTCGCCTCGTCACAAACTGGTCTTGCGCAAACAGCAAGCCTCCAGATGCCCGCGAACACCGGAATATTGACTGGTATTTCGAGCCCAAGTGGTTTCCAGATATCGAGTCCGACAATCACGGGAAACGGGACTCCAATCGTTCTCCCGAGCACATGGCAAACGTTTCCGTCTGCCGCTGGGACGACATTTCCTACCACAGTTCCGACCACGCTTCCGATCAGTCTTCAATAATCCTTGGGACGCTAAGGTCCATCAGCCGCCGATTGAAATAAAGACTCCCGACCGGAAAAAAACTCCGATTTGCAGTGGGCAAAAGATGACCCGATGAGACACTATGAGGCGCACAAATCAGATCAGAAATCGAAGACTTCGAAATGAAGCGACGGAATCGCAATGAACCCAACTGCGTCTGTCAAAATCAGGTATTGGGTCTCACACAACAACACTAGCCTCCAGTTTCGAGACCTTGAAGGCATTGAAGATTTTCGCGCGGAATTGGCTGACGCCTATGTGTCCACTGTTCAGGGCAGGCCAGCGGGTGCCGGGGGCTGGCTCCGGCTCTGGGTAGAATTTCAATCCCAGTGCTCCTTGTCCGAACTTGTCAGGATTTTGTTGGAGGGCACTGCCTATGATCTTCTAAGACGGGCCGGGACGGAATTTATTCTCAAGCCGTTTTTGGGAGCCTACCAGAAGCTAAAAGAACGAAATGCCGAACGACACATAGAAATTGCCGAACTCCGTTTCATCTTCGAGGACGCGATTGTAGTTGTCGAGGACCTTCCGAACACCGACCTATTGTCCCAGCTTGAAAAGATTCTGCACACACTCGCCGAAAACTATGATCGTTTGATGCTTCAGTCAGGCGAGAGACCTTTTGAAATTCAGATTCCCATTTTTGAGGACCCCGCCGAGGATCGCCCATACCGGTTCCGTCAAATCCTTGAAGAAGACGAAACTATTCCGCTAGAGCAGTTTTCTGCTGCGGACTACTTTAGGCTGTGGGGCCTTCAATTTGATTACGCGGGTCTGATGAGGGTTTACGACGTTGAACGGCAACTACTCATAGATGAGTCCTTCTACACTCGCAGTCAATATTGGGCGGCAATGACGGAACGGTGGAGGAATTCTCGCAAGTCGGAATGAGGCTAATAGACGCGGATACGGTCACGTCACGGCTAGTGTATGCATCCAAGATACATGCTGCCAAATCGTGAGAAGGCCGCGTTCTTGACGAATTCCTCACATCGGCTGGAAACGTGAAGCCCTTTTGATGCCACGTCCACTTTGAAATCAAGCTGGGACGTCCAAGTATCAAACGGGGGTGGACCCGTCGCAAAAAACTTGTACCGCAATCCTGCCCACAACTCGAACTCCAATGGCATGTCTGCTTCAGGGTCATAACCGGAATTTGGCCCTGCCTTCACGGTCTTTTTCACCAATCCAAGCTCAGCCCGTAACATAGTCGCGCAAGTGTGTGCTATCAGATCAGCGACCTGAAGGCCGAGGACTCGCCGAGAGTCTTGCTCGAAATGGAAGCTACAGAAGCTACCGTGACAAGTAGTTTCCGCTTCAAGTCGACCCGAGCCCGCACTTGCGAAAATCCCCCGATCAAAGAAAACTTCGTGTGAACTGCTGTCGAAGTTTGCCGTCGCAAGAATTTTACTGAGACCATGCAGGGCCTCGGGACCGATGAGATGGCGAGGCGCGTCAGGAGCTACAACAACTCCGATGCGGCAATGGTCGTGGATGATAGACTTGAGGACCGTGCGAACAGACACCTGTTCCGGGTTCTCGTTCATGTAAGCGCCGCTCTTGAATTCGTCAACACGAGGGGTCAATCCGCTCTGACGGAGCGCCTCACTTACGGGGCCGTCAAGGGAAACCTCGGAATACGCAAACGCTCCGAGAACAAACTTCGAATTAGGATGAACACTTTCGTCAAAATAGAAAAAACCCATAACACGCTGCCGTCAAGGATCGCCGTTGGAGTCGCCGCTGCTGATTCATTGTTCCAATCAATTCTGCCGAACGCGAACTGATTTTTCGACATTTTTATACACGGACCCCCGATTCGGTCCAAATCATCCCAAATGTCTCCGAATGAGTCGGAAATGTTTTCAGTAAGTTACGCGGCTGCAACACGCGCGGCGGTTTCGATTCCCACCCGCGCCTCCATCGCCTCCGGCACAATCTCTCAAATATGTACTTGACTACATTATGTCCTACATGTCATATTTAGTAGTGTGCAATGGGCGGTTGAGCTGGCCGATGAATTCAAGCCCGAATTCGACGAGCTTCATGAAGACGTGCGGACTGAGGTTCTGGCACTTTCGCTCGTTCTCAAGGAGTTGGGTCCACAGTTGGGGCGGCCGCGCGTCGATACTCTCAACGGCTCTCGTTACGCCAATATGAAGGAACTACGATTCAGCGGGGCGGATGGTGAGTGGCGAGTAGCTTTCGCTTTTGACCCCAGGCGCAAGGCAATCCTACTTGTGGCGGGAGACAAATCCGGCGGGAGCAAGAAGCGCTTCTATCGCGAACTGATAAAGAAGGCCGATGAGCGTTTTGACGCCCATCTTGCCCGGATCGGAAGGTAACCATGCCCGTGAACGTGAACGAAATCATTCGGAGGCTGAGCCCAGCCGAGCGCAAGAAGGTCGAAGGTCGAGCGGCTGAAATAATCGCGGAGGAAATGAGCTTGCGTGACCTCCGAAAGGCCCGCAAGCTCACCCAGGCCCGCGTCGCCAAGACTCTAGGAATCACCCAAGACAGTGTTTCCCGCCTCGAAAAGCGCAGCGATCTGCTACTTTCTACTCTCCGCAGCACGGTCAAGGCTATGGGCGGCAGGGTTCGCATCGTTGCTGAATTCCCCGATCGTGCGCCCGTCGTGCTGTCTGAGCTGCCCGAAGACGATCCTCCGCGCAAGTCGCGTCGCAGACATGCGCGTGCTCAAACGTAAGACTTCGCCGGTAAGAAAGAAACACGCGCGGCGCAGCTGGTAGCCGAAGACCGCTTTTGTCGATCAGACTGCTGCAAACGCCTACTCGCATCTTCGAGAAACGGGGTGATTTCAGAGGCGTCACCACATGAGCGTCAAATTTGAACAATTTTGTACAGAATCCATCGAATCGATCAATTCCATTCAATTCTGTAGTTTTGCAAGTGCCCTAAGTCCTTTATCCGGGTGATACGTACGACTCCGATTCCCACCCGCGCCTCCGTCAATTTCCCTGATAAAAAGAGAGCAAGAAGTTGTGTATAATCACTAATGAAACTACACAATGAAAAGAGATCGGTATGAGCAAAGCAGCGTTAACACGTACGAATCTTCTGCTGGAGACCGGAAAAATTCGACGCCTTCGCAAGGCCCTCCAGTCTCGCAGCAATTCTGAAGCGGTTCGCCGAGCTGTCGACGAGCGACTGGCAGTGGAAACGGGTCTCGCGGCGCTGCGAAGCTTGCGAAAGCTCGGTGGTCCCGAGGATGTCCTCGGGCGCGCTCGAGCGAAGAAGAGATGAGCGTCCTGCCTGCTGGTTCGCTTCTCTTCGATACGGGTATTTACATTCGGTTCAGCCGAGGAGAAAACTATGTCTGGCTTGGCGATGACGCGCGGATTTTCCAGCGGACGATCTTGACTGCGGTTGTGGCGGCAGAACTTTATGCGGGCACGCATAGCGTTATGGAGAAGCGCCTCTTGGACGAGCTTTGTCAGGCGCACCGCGCCTTGGGCCACTTCTCATCACCGACCGCGGCAGGCTGGACCGAGACAGGAATTCTGCTGCGTCGAGCGCGAAGCGTGTTCGGAAAAATGGATTTTGCCCATCATTTCCGCGATTTACTGATTGCGGTGGAGGCCGTCGGGGCGGGGGCGACGCTCGTAACAGAAAATGTCGGAGATTTTGCTCGCTGGAAATCCTTATTCGCGTCCGCGCGGAAGAGTCTAAAGCTCTTTGATCCATCCTAAAGGCGCGAATCACGTATCCTCACGAACGGTGCCACTGTCGCAGAAGGCAACTGGAAATACCGCGTGGGTGATTACCGGCTGATTGCGAAGATTGAAGACGACCGCCTGCTGGTGTTGGTTCTCCGCATCGGCCACCGCAGAGAAATCTACCGCTAGCGCACTGCGCGGAAACCTGTTCTTCCCTTACCTGTTCCCTCCAAAAGGAAGACTCGATTCCCAGAATCGCTTCTCGCGGCTAAACGATGGTTGCAATTTGTACGATTTTGTACGGAGTCCATTGATTCGGCGAATTCCATTCAATTCTGTAGTTTCACAAACGCCGTAAATCTTTTGTTTTAGAGATACATACGGCTCCGATTCCCACCCGCGCCTCCATCATAACCACAATACATTGTGTCGTTTCTGAAAAGCCCCTAAGGGTTGAGGCGGAATTAGGCTCGTGCAGTGCGAGGCCGCGTCCGATAATGGCGCATTACTGGAGACGTCGCAAAACCCGGTGTTCGCGCCTGACCAATCTCTGCTATACTTGTATAGCGAGGGCATATGCTAGCCATTCGACTTCCGCAGTCCATCGAAAAACGCCTGGAAAAGCTCGCCCGGCGCACCGGGCGCACCAAGACCTACTACGTGCGCGAAGCCATCCTCGAACACTTGGAGGATATCGAGGACTTGTATCTTGCCGAAGGCGCTCTGGAACGCATCCGCGACGGCGAAGAGCGGACCATCCCGCTCCGAGACGCCTTGAAACGTCATGGCCTACCGCGTTGAGCTGTCAGAGTCGGCGGACCGGGAACTCGGCAAGCTCGACGCTCAGCACCCCAAGCGCATCCTGAAGTTCCTTGAAGAGCGCGTCGCCAAACTGGATGATCCGCGCAGCATCGGAAAGGCGCTGCACGGCTCGCGGCTAGGTGAGTTCTGGAAATACCGCATGGGTGATTACCGGCTCATTGTGAAGATTGAAGACGACTGCCTGCTGGTGTTGGTTCTCCGCATCGGCCACCGCAGGGAAATCTACCGCTAGCGCACTGCGCGGAAACCTCTTCTCCCTTACCTGTTCCCTCCAAAAGGAAGACTCGATTCCCAGAATCGCTTCTCGCGGATCAACGACGGTTACTCGGCGTTGGCCAGCACCCTCGACCATTACGCCTCCTGCCTAGGTAGCAAACAATAAATTTGACGAATCGGCGATCTCGAATTCTTAATGTCGAATCGATGATGTCAACAGAGCCAATAGACCTTCAGGGGTGGCGGATCACGGGAGAAGATGGTGTATGTTATATATGTATAGCCTATAAATGTGTGCTTTAGGTGCGTATTTTGTTTATAAAGCCTGTAATTATGATCTTAAAACGTACACATTTAAGGACTGTATTTAAAGGCCTTATTGCAATAAGTATGAATAAAGCCTATAATTATGTGCTATGAGCGATATCCAATTTAGGTCTATCGCGGAACTACAAGAAGAACTAGGCAGAAGGCTGCGCCAATTGCGTCTGTCGAGAAATCTCGATCAAAGGACGATTGCGGAGAAAGCCGGCATAACGCGGGGGGCATTGCAAAATCTCGAGGGGGGGCACGGGTCGTCGGTTCAAACGCTGCTGCGCACTTTAAAGGCGCTCAATTATCTCGAAGGCATCGAGATTTTGGCACCCGAGCCTACGGTGAATCCTCTTGCCTTGCTACGTAGCAGCAAGCCGCCGCAACGAGTTCGTCGTTCGCGAAGCACAAGGAAATAGGGCTCTTGAACATCCCAGTCATAGAAGTTCGAATGTGGGGAGAACGTGTGGGGGCCTTGGCGCGAGACGAGCGACTTGGATTCTACGTGTTCGCCTATGAACCTTCGTGGAAGCGGCTGGCCACCGAGTTGGCTCCGCTGACGATGCCTCTTGACGATCGTCGTGAAACTTTCATCTTTCCCAATCTCCCAGAGGCCACCTATCAGCGCTTACCTGGAATGATAGCGGACGCGCTGCCGGATGATTTCGGTAATGCTCTCATTGATGCTTGGATGGCCGAAAGAGGCATTTCGAAGAAAAATGTAACGACGCTCGACCGTCTGGCGTACATGGGCAAACGAGGCATGGGTGCGCTCGAGTTCAGGCCGACGCTGGGATCCCGTCGGGAAAGCAAGGCTCCTTTGCAAATGAAGTCGCTTGTGGAAGATGCGAGGAAATTAGTGGAAGGCGATTTATCGGAGGATGCTTATGCTAAAGCGGCGCTGGCGAACATCATTCGGGTGGGCACGTCGGCGGGTGGCGCCCGCGCCAAAGCAGTCGTTGCTTGGAACGCGGCGACGCAGCAGATTCGAAGCGGCCAGTTTGATATAGCTCCCGGATTCGAGCCTTGGATCCTTAAGTTTGACGGCATCGGCAAGGACTTTGAATTGGGTACAGGTGCGGACTACGGTCGCGTCGAATTCGCGTACTACAAAATGGCGACGCAAGCCGGAATCCTCATGTCCCCTTGCCGTCTCCTAGAAGAAAACGGCCGGGCCCACTTCATGACGCGACGGTTTGATCGCGACGTGGTGAAAGGCCGAACGATCAAGCACCACCTGCAAACACTTTGCGCCCTCAGTCACTTGGACTACAAGCAGCGCGGCACGCATTCTTATTCGCAACTCTTCATGGCTGTCTCGGAATTGAATCTCGGCGACGAATTCATCGGCCAAACATTTCGGCGCATGGCGTTCAATGTGATGTCTCGAAACTGTGACGATCACACAAAGAATTTCAGCTTCCTCCTGAAACAGGGCCAGCTATGGCAGTTAGCACCCGCCTACGACGTGACGCACGCGCATAATCCTAGCGGCAAATGGACGTATCAACACCTGATGAGCGTGAACGGGAAGTTCGATGACATTGCGCGCGCGGATCTTTTGGCCGAGGCAGAACGCTTCGGCGTTCGACGGGCAAACGATCTGCTTGCGGAGGTCAGGTCCGCCATCGACAACTGGTCAAGTCATGCCAAAGAGGCTGGGCTAAGTCAGGCTACGACCGACAAGGTCGCGCGAGACTTCCGCCCACTCTGATTCGTCAAGTCTGCCGAGGCGTGGCCCAAAAGTCCGGTACCGTGCGCGGTATTCATTGGCCGAATTCGGAAATATTCCGACGGGCAAGCCACCGGCTCTGAGCCAAACGATCGACCTGTCACGTCGAATGACGATTGGGGGACTGTGGCCTGCATTAACATACTTCAGCCTGCGCGTTGCACCATCGAAAACGCCGTAGAACAACAATGTGGCGAATCGAACTTCGAGCGATGATGCGCAAACCTGGCGATTTACCGCCGTGAGTACGGCCGGCCCGTCGTTTCAGGTGAACAACGCCGCGGTGCGAAGTGAGAACTGGACATTCGTTATCATCAACGCGGCGGCGGGGCCTTTGCCAGACGGGTCTCCGACAGCTAGTGCCAGACGATCGTGCGGCAATGGCATAAAGTCGTATTAGTCTCCACCCAACGCCCGCACCTGCCGGCAACGCGCGCTGTAACTCAGCGAGTCCACTGTTGGTCGGGTGCGCGGCATGAATCTCAGCCGCCCGACCGGCCAGAGCTCCCGCCTAACGACAGAGTGTAAACCGCGTCGCTCGCATTGACGATTGTCGGCGACCGGGAAAGTGTCCAGCAACGCGGTTCGAGAACAACAGCCTCTAATTGAACGACCCTACTGACCGCGGCGTGGGAGGCCGCCAGTATGGAACATCAAAAGGTGCCGAAACTCCCAAAGGCGAAAGCAATACTAAGGCTATCCGACTTGGAGCTGTCGAAGAATGCGGTGCTTCGCTCGCTAGCAGCCAGTTCTCAAGAATCATCCGGTCATGCCATCGACGAAATCATTACGTGGTGCTGCTCTGAACTGCGTTCCCCGCCTGCCTTTCAGTTAACCTTCCACAAGAGTCACTCCAGAAACGGATCTCTCAATTCAGGGACTTGGCCCAGAGGTTCCGAAGACACTCGTTTGATTTGTTCGTCAATCGAGCGCTGGAGTTCGGCATCGTCCCGAACGCGTTGCAATGCGTCGGAGTAAGCATGCAAAGCGCAGTCACGCGAGCCACGTTTTAGGCAAACGTTGCCTAGTTCGATGTGCACGAAAAACGGGCTAGGATCAAGGGCCAGCGACTCCCTCAACAATTGTTCTGCTCCCTCCAAATCCGGCTTCTCGGCGTAAATCTTTGAGACGGCATCCTCGTAGGGTCCCGGGGCCAGAATTGCGCCGCAGGCACATTTCCCTCGAAGGACCACCAAATTCCCGAAGCGGGCGCTCGGAACGGTGTCGAGCAGGGATGAACTGTCCCAGAAAGGGAACTTACCCAGGAACCGGGCATCCATTAGCACAGTTCCAGAAAAAATCTGCGAGCCAAGACGAGTTTCATCGCGTTTTTCATCCCGGCCAAGCCAATCCACGCCCAGCGCCCTTTCCTCGGATTCAGCGATCGGTCCGTAAAAGACGATGGGAACTTCGCCCGACGGTTCCAGAACCCGGTGATAGTAGTCGGCGAGTTCCTTGGCGCGTTGCCCGAGATCAACCCCCTCGTCACTGAAGTATAAGTAGCCATTCTTTGTGCCTCCTATGATCTCGTTGAAGTACTCCCACGGGCGCATGGCAGGCAGAGCAGATGCCGCAGCCGCAACCAGTGCCGCCGCTACGAATCCTTTCAACAGTTTGGAATCGGAGGAAAGTGCCATCTGCACGGCGAGTCCTCCAAAAGTTGCAAGAAAAACAACAACGGGAAGCGCGTGGCGGATTCCGCCATACGTAGAACCGAGGGCGAGGACCAGCAAGAACAGAACCGATGCTGCCAGTACGATCGCGAACCCTATGGTTTGCTCAGAGGGCAAGCGGCGCGCGAAGAACATGAATAAGCCCACCACAACGAGAACGCTCAGGCCAATCGGGAGCTTGAGAGCAATCATTGCCGGGAAAAAATATCTCGGTGCCGTCCCGATATACGCGCGGCCAAAAGCCCTGATCGGTTCGACGCGTCCCTCAAGGCCGGCCCTGATCGTATCGGCGAAACCCCAAATGTAAGCGCGTGGCACCACATGGCTCGACGTCATTGCGTTCAGCACAAAGCGATAGACCGGCGAGCGCACGTCGGCGATCTTGTCTGCGAGTGGACGATTGAAGACTTCGCGCCCTGTACTGCTCTCGGCAAATCGAAATAAATAAAGGCCCCACAGAATCATTAGTGCACCGACGGCAACTGCCGATACCTTCGCGAGTCGAGAGAATCGGGAATTCTGAGATCGCGAGTCCGGCCGAACGAGCGCAAGAATGGCGCCGATCAGAACGACGAAGATGAAAAAGATAGGTGCGGAATGCTTGGTCGCAAGGGCTAGTCCGAGGGCGATAGAGCATGCGATGAGATCCCTCCAAGCCCAGTTTTGGAAGGCCGAGACGGCCAGGACGATAGCGGTCCCGGACAGCAGCGAAACGGGTAAATCCGTCATCACCACGGGCAAATGCGCACCCACAGTCGGGTCAATCGCGAGAAAGAGCAATGTCCCAAGCGCTACGCCAGGACCAAAGGTCCTGCGCACGGCGAAGGCCAGGGCCGCCAACAGCAACCCGTTCAGCGTCCACATCGCAATCCGGGCGCGTCGCTGCACGGAATTAAAGTCATTATTGAGGTAGACGTCTTCCTCCGTGAAATTGCGCTCATCTCTCTTGTCAGTGAATTGGCGGATGCTGCTCAGTTGAAAGCCCGTTGTGGAGATAAGGCTTCCCACCCAAAGTTTGACGAGCGGCGGATGCTCTGGATTGATGCGAAAATCGGCGTAGCGCACGTAAGAGACACCAGCAGCGATGTGATAGGCCTCATCAATGGTGAAGCCATCCAACCGGGTTGCTATGGCGGAACGGACTATCGCTCCGGCCACCAACAGGAGCAGGACAAGGACGAAGAGACGCCACTGATTCTGGGAGATTTCAGATGCTCGATCTGCGCTGGCGCGGCAGAAGTGCTCAAAGTTCCTCCCGCCGAGTGAACGAGGGCCGAGAGAAGGTGGAATGAGTCGGCATCATAATAAATTAGTGTTTGTGAGTCGAGAACAATGGCGACAATGCGGTTATTCAGGCGACTAAGGATGAAGAACGGGTTTTCTTGACCGAACCGATTGGATACTGACCGGCCTTCTCATGGAAGGGGTTGGGGCCCGAGGGTCACCGCAAGAAATTGTCCTCCATCTCGGCAAGTAACTCGCTGCGGATTTGCGGTGATCCCGCCGCCGCTACTTGATCTCCGTCACCGTCACCTCAAGCTGGAACTTCCGCTTGGAGTTGGGATCATCCGCCGTCGCTACCGTCACCGCTTTGCCCACCACGACAGGCGTTTCGTTTCTTATGAAAAGCGTACGCAAGATCGGGCGGCCATCGACCTTGGCTTCATCCGGGGCCACGCTCGAGACATCGCAATTGGTTTCCAGCACCTGCGCGCCGTCACGCATGCTGATGACACCGCTAATCTTGGTGCCTACATCAAGGTATTGATTCGTGCCGTCACTCTTCATGCCCGCAGGGACCTTCGTGCCAATTTGCAATTGTCCTTGCCACGGTCGCCCGCTTTGGGTCCCGCCACCCACGCTGATCGAATATTGCCGCGAGTCGATTTTCTTGCCGTCCGCCAGCTCCGTCAGCGTGTAGTCAAGCCGATATGAGCGCGGCGGTGTTTGCGCCTGAGGCGTTGCTTCGGCTTTGGGCGGAGCCACATCCTGCGCCAGCGCCGACGCGATCACAACGCAAGAAAAGAGCGCCGCCATAGATGCCGCCGCCCACGATCCTTTTTTGATCATCTCTGCTCTCCTCGCTCCCAAATTCCTCTCTTATCGTTCTTGCTGCACGCGCTCTGCTCCGCGGCCAAACTCGTTCATCTCTTCATCCTCGCGCTGCAATTGCTCGGCCCTGGCCTCGGCAACAAGCGCCGCGTCCTGCGGATTATCTTCCACAAATCGCACTAGCAGTTTCTCCTGCTCGCTCAGCGGCTCCGGCGCCGGAAATCGTTCCAATTTTGGCGCCGCTTCGGCTGCCGTTTCTGTTTGCGGCGACTCGTGCGCGCCAAGATGATTCGCCACCGCACCCTTCGCGTGCCCGGTTGACTGCGCACGCTCGTGCAAACTCCCACTTTCTAACGCAGGCTTTCCGACATTGCTCCGTGCCGCAACCCCAGGTCGTGAATCATTCGCGACGCCTTCACGCGATGCGCTGCCCGACGCTGTCGCAGCGTTGAATGCCTTACTCGTAATCCGCCAACTCGCCGAGACCACCGCAATCAAAACTGCCACCGCTAGTGCGACGAGCGCCGGCCATCGCCGCCATCCGCGCGCCGCAAGGCGCTGCCGCTCCGCTCGGAGATTCGCCAAAACGCGCTGCTCTAGACCCGCCCGCGGCTCGATGGTCGCATACGTCGCTAGCGCCGCATCAAGGTCGCGGTCGGAATTCTCGTCTTGCATATCGCCACTCCTCACTTCCGCTCCACTTGAGCTGCCAGTTTCTCTTTCAAGATCTGCCGCGCCCGAAACACTCGCGACCGCACCGCAGCCTCACTAATTCCCAGCACCGTACCCGCCGCGCGCGGCGACATCTCCTCGACCGTCGAAAGGACCAGCGGCTCGCGCAATTTCTTCGGCAGCCCCGCGATCAACTTCTCGACCGCCGCCCCAATCCGTGCGCCCTCTAGCACTTTGTCGGCAGCTGCGTCCGGCGCCGGAATCTCCTGAAACGCGCGATCGGAAGTCTCAAGCGTCACCTCTCGCTTGCGTCTTCGGCTCCTGCTTCGGTCAATGGCCACACGCCAAGCGATCCGCGCCAGCCACGTCTTCGGATTTTCCACCGTCGGAAGCCGCCTGCCGTACCGCAGCACGCGCAAGAATGTCTCCTGCACCGCATCTTCCGCGTCGTGATGCCCGCGCAGCACCGCGTACGCGATTCGATAGACGAATCTCGCGTGCTCTTTCACGAGGTTCTCGACTGCCTCGTCTTCGCCGCGCGCAGCCGTCCGAGCCTCGCCCAGAATCAGCTCTCCCGCCACCAACTGTCTGCCCTCACCCATGAAGACCATCCACGAGGCCGTTTTGTTCGAGAATTTGTTTCGATCTAGTGTGTCTTTCGTAGCTCAAACTACAACCGGTGTCCCTACCAGAATCTCCATTCTGATTGAGCCAGCTGAATTGGGGGCGAGCATCGCCATCGCTTGCAAACGACAGGTTCGCGATCATTCTCTCGCTGCTTTCTCCGACTCGGCAAGGTCCTCGGAGTCGGACCCCGCTCCAAGGCCGAATTCTTCCTCTTCAGCTCCCAATCCTTCAGAGAGCCAACCGAGACTGAGCATTACCCGAAGTCGCTTTCGTTCTGCACGAATACAGCGAGTTGCTTGAAGTCTCCTGTCTTCCAGTCGCCGAGGTCGGCTTCGAGGATCACATGGGCCGTCTGGAGCGCCCAACAGAGCTCCGTCTGGTCGTTAAACCGGACACGAACATAGAGCATTCCTTCTTCAAAGACATGTTCGGCCCATTCCACGATCTTCCCTCTGACGCCGGGGTATTGTTTGCCTGGTCGCTGAACGTCCGGCTTCGCAGCTGATTTGCTTTTTGCCATGGGTCACTTCTTCCTGTCTGGCGTCCGAGCGGCGCCGGTTTGGACTTGCCGTGCGGACTTCACGGAGCTCGGTTTGGGTTTCCTCGCGGCCTTCCTGCGCTTGTCTGCAGCCCGTTTCTTTGCCTGTTCCTCGTCGTCCTGGTCCCAACCGGGCAGCAGCACGACGCGAGGAGGCAATCCCTTCTTCCTGCGGGCCTCCTCCCGTTCCTTGATTTCGAGGTAAAGATCGAACGGGTCTTTGGTCTTTCGGTCGTGTTGCCGGCAGAATTTGTAGGCCAACGTGGAGTCCTGCTCGACGATTTCCCCGAGCTTGTCTAAGAACTCTCGGTTGGCATCGGCGCGGGCGCTCTCGATCTCCGCGCGGGTGTAGTGGAGATCCTCTTTGTCGAATAGCGTCAGCCTTTGCGTGCGTTCGAGCCCGCGGACGACGCTCTCGAACGCCTGATTCAGGTCCAGGAACTCTTGTAGGACGTGGAGTTTCACGGCTGTCCCCCCGCCACGGGATGGGCTTCGCCGCCGACAACCTCTCGTGATTTCGGGTACTGCCGCTCCCATTCCTTCTGTTCTTCCCCACTAAAGAAACGCACCTTGGGCGGCTTGCCCTCAATCCGCCGACGTTCCTCGACAGCCTGGAGGTCTCGATAGACTTGGATTTCGTCGAGGGCGTCCTTCTCGTATTCGCGATGCTTCCGCTCGAATCGGGCACCATCCCGGTCCTCATTCCTGCCGATGTTGTTGCAGAAATACGAATTCAGCGACGCGCGATGAGTCTCAAATAGGATCACTTTTTCATCGAAGCAGGCGGAGTCCATACCGAAATCCCTCGTGCGCTTGAGCCGCTCCAGTCCTTGAACTGCTTCGTCAATTCCTCGGTTCACCAGCAGAATTGCTTCATACAGATGGGCCTTTTGCATTCGAGCCTTCTTTCCGCCCGCGAACGGAGCGGGCCGCTGGTACGGTTGGCGGGCTGTCGGTACACACCTATCCCCGCAAGGTGGGAAGACGGATGAGACGGACCGTATGGGCGAAGGAGCTAGACTGCGGGCGGCGGGGAGTGCTCGAACAGGAAAGACGGTCTTAGGATGGACGAAGGCACGCCATGGACGACTTGCGTGCAGAAACGGAACCGGATAACTTCTCTTGCAGCCATCGTTGCACCTCAACCGTGCGACTTGGTCAGGGGCGTGTCGGTGTTGATAGCACTGGCGCGTCCCGCTATTTCACTTGATGGTTTTGACTCGCCGCCTCGTTTTCAGGCGAGGTTTCTTTCTGTAGTGCTCAGCCTTATGGTCCTTCAACTTGGCAAAGCCGTCCTCGGTCCAGTAACGAAGCTGCGTGCCTGCGATTTTCTGTGAGACGGGTTCAGGCACGACTCCTTTGTCGATCCATCTGTGCAAAGTTGCCCGGTGAATTCCCAGCAATCTTGCCGCTTCGGATATCGAATATTGTGCCATTTCAAATATGCGACATGGTGTCGCGTATGTCAAGAAGAAAACTGTCGGTCAGGATCAAACGCCCCGTTCTCGGGTACCGTGCGCAAAGAAGGATATCCCAATTTGTGTTCGATCCGAATGCTCGTGGATGGAAGGCCGTGGCTTTCGGGTCCGTCAAGCATGCCGGAGCGAGGTTATCCACCCGCCAGAGGTTCAGTCCCCTCGCTCAGAATGTGCAAGTAACGGGGATCCGCAAATAAGCGATCCCGTCGATTGCCGATTATTTCCTTGGCGATCTTGAGCATTGTGAGGTTTTCCGGCGCAGCGGTGACGGTGGGAACCGACAGCTTGAGGACCTTGGCCATCGGGCCAATTTTGATGCTCCTGTTTCGATACCATTTAGATACGGGTTGCCGGCAAAGTGCTCATTCGTTGTCGCGAGCTTGGTCTGCCGTTGCACCTCGTATTGGTACCATTCGGCTAAACTCAAGGGAATGCCGGTCATTAGAGAGACGGCCGTGGCTCCTTCAATTGGCTGGTAACCGAGATTTCCTAGGATAGTGGCGAGTTGCAGCGGTTCCTCTCGTAAGGCAGTGACGTTGAGAAGGAAATCGACATCCTTGGTGCCGCGCGCTCCAGTAACAGTGAATTTTATGGCCTGGGCGCCGGCGAGAATGAAATCGTTCGCCGCGGGTCCTAGCGCGGCAATAAGTTCAAGAACGTAGGTCCGCTGCGGCTCAGGGATCATGCGGCTTTCCAGCGTGGTTCAATGGCATTCTCCAACAGGTAGTCGGCTTGTTTGAGATCGCGTCCGCCCTGAGCATAAAGATCGAGATACGCTTGGATGTTCGACACTCTAGGGATGGAAGCATCGAAGGTGGCGTACATGAAAACTCCCGAGTCGTACGGGTAGATGAAACGTAGGAGTGGCCCTAGCCGAGGACGCTGATCGAGCTGACGGAGCGTGCGGTCATCTTTGGGGGCGAGAAGAAAAGCCTCGATGCGATCGAGGTCAACAAATGGCGCATCGCCGGCGGCCGCTGCGCCTGTGAATGCGTAGGGATCGCGTATCAGAGGTTTCAGGCCCTCGGAGATTTCGTTGATTGAGCTTCCGAATGGGTTTGACACCTCGAAGGAACTGCGCAGGCGCCAACGGTAGCGTTCCTTGTACTTCTCGGCCCACTCGATCAGAAGGCGACGGGGTTCTGGGACCACGATTGAGGAGCCTTGGCGGCGAATCCAGAGTTGTTCGTCGAGGCTGGAAATTGCTTTGGATATAGCGCCTAAAGTAATCGCGAACTGGAACTGCGGTGCTGAGAATGCTTGCTGGAATCGCGTGGTCTCGGCGGCCATCTCGTCCGCGATTTCGGTCAAGATCCGGGGTTTTGGCTTTTCGAGTAAGACTCGTAATACTCGAGACGACCGGCCGGAGAAAACATTTGTGGCGGGGAGTATGTTCGGTGCGGCGTTCGATTTTTTATTGCGGATGCCCAGCCGCTGGAGCGTAAATGTACCGGGAACGTTGATCGAAATGTTGCCATCGAGGTCCAGAAAATCGATACCGTTCTCGATGGCGTATGCCTGCGACCTCGGGGTAAGTGTGGATGAAATCAAGGCAAAAGCGACGCCTGGGCGCAGCGCCTTCATGCGTCTAATCCACGGGGCGATTTCTTGCAAGAGCTTCGGGGATAGGGTTTGCTTAATTTCACCAAAGACGAGCACACGGCTGGCACCGGATTCGACTTCAAAACTGACGTCGAAACGCTCCTGGGGTTGTTGGCGGACCGTGCGGATGCGCACTCCTGGGAGGTCCCGGACGGGAATTTGATTCCGGAGCGCTTGAAGGATGGTTGTCTCGAATTGGCCAGATGTGTTCTGCATGCCTTTATTTTCGCAAATTGGAAACTGTTTGTACAGGAAAGGTTTCCTATAGAACAAAGTTTCCTGATATGGAAACAGGGACCCTTGGCGAGGGCGGATCACCGGGGCTGACGATTTTCGGGAGCGGGCTTTAGTTCATTGGAACTTAGGTTTTCTGTTTGGTGTGACCCGTTTCTGAAACTGCCATGTTACGAGGTGGTCTTGTCCGACATGACCAGACTGGCTGGCATCTTGTGTACAAATTTCTGAAAGCGCTTGTCCGCGGGTGCTGCCTCCTTTGAAGCAACATTCTTATAGACTTCGATAAGAAACCAATCCAAACAACGGCAACAGCACGAGCTTGACAGCTTTCGTTTTCGCCGAGCTCAGGCGAGGTCGAAGCGATCGTGGTTCATCACTTTGGTCCACGCCTTCACGAAGTCTTTCACGAACTTCTCCTTGGAGTCGGAGCACGCATAGGCTTCCGCCAGGGCGCGCAGCTGAGAGTGCGAACCGAAAACCAGGTCGACGCGTGTGCCGGTCCACTTAACTTGGTTCGTCTTGCGGTCGCGTCCCTCGTACACACCTTCCGAGCCAGCCGACGGCTGCCATTGTGTGCCCATGTCGAGCAAATTGACGAAGAAGTCGTTCGTCAGCGTCTGTGGCCGATTGGTGAAGACGCCATGTGTGGACTTCCAGACATTTGCACCGAGAACGCGCAGGCCACCGACGAGGACAGTCATCTCAG
>Ga0210398_10000101_pt1 | contig 109119 bp, 106 predicted proteins | sample IncBWC4OmetaG_FD_161047 | JGI IMG/M metagenome (GOLD analysis project Ga0210398, IMG submission 161047) | Forest soil microbial communities from Barre Woods Harvard Forest LTER site, Petersham, Massachusetts, United States - Inc-BW-C-4-O | ecosystem: Environmental > Terrestrial > Soil >... | reverse complement strand
CTCATCCTCATCCCGGTCCTGATCTTTTTCTTCCTCGTCTACCTGATTCGCACCCTCATATGGCGTGCCCGCTTGCCTTATCCCATGCCACCCCCGCCACCACCCATGCGTTAGGGCCGATCCGTATCGACTGATAGCCTCACTCTGGCCGAGATCGACTGGCATCAAGCTCGATACCTGACCTGTTCTGACCAGCTCAGCCCTGTTCGTAGTTCTCCACCCCAGAGAGCACCTGACCGGTATACACTAGTCCTGGCGTGCAGGACGCCGCTCATCCGCGGACAGGACCGAGTCCACCTGTGAAGCACACGAACCTGGGTTCCTACGAATCTCCTTTCGCCCTGGCATAGCGGACCACGGGCACGACCACGAAGGAGGTCCGTCATGGCCAGCCGCCACTTTCCCGTCCGCCCCAACCTTGACCAGCTCAAACACCAGGCAAAAGATCTGCTGCACGCCCTTCGCCGTAACGATCCGGATGCCGTTGCCGACTTCCACGAATTTCACTCCAAGCCGGTCGATCCCTCATCAGCCCGGCTCGCCGATGCGCAGTTCGTGCTTGCGCGCAGTTATGGCCTTCCCAGTTGGCCTCGCCTTGTAACCGCATGCCGGATGACCCATGCCATCTGGCGTGGTGATGTCGAGGCTGTTCGCGCTCTCGTGCTGCGCGATCCGCGGCTGCTGGATGAGGATGCGCGCGGGGTGAAAGGCAATTGGGGTCCTCCCATGTCCTACGCCGCCAACCTCGGTCAGGATGCAATCATCGAAATGCTGCGCGGCCTAGGCGCATCCGACATGCAGCACGCCTTCGGGCGCGCCTGTCTGCAGGGCCAGATCGAGACTGCGCGCAGGCTGCATGCCATGATGGGTGGGCCGCGGCCGCCCGACGGCGAATTGAGCGGACCCGCTTACACTCTCAATGTGGCGGGCACGGCACTCCTGCTCGAGCTGGGCGCACGCCTGTACGACGAGAATGGAAATTGGCTTGCACCCGTCCATACGGTGCTCGAGACTGACAGCCGCAATCCATCGGCCAAGCATCGCATTCTGGAACTCTACGTCGAGCATGGCTTCATCCTGCCCGATACGCCGGCGAGGGCTCTGCACCGCGGCCGCATCGACCTGCTCGAAGAGCATCTGCGCCGCGATCCCGATCTGCTCAAGCGAACCTTCACCCACGAGGAGATCTATCCGCCCGAGCTCGGCTGTCACGATGAGGTGCTGGCGACGCACGGAACGCCGCTTGCCGGCACGACTTTACTGCATATGTGCGCCGACTATGACGAATTAGAGATCGCTCATTGGCTGCTCGATCGCGGCGTGAATGTCGATGAGCCAGCCGCGGTTGACGCTGACGGCTTCGGTAGTTATACAGCTCTCCTCGCGACCGTGGTCTCCCAGCCGAACTTCTGGATGAATCATCATGGAAAAGCTCCGGACGCGCCGTTCACGCGCCTGTTGCTCGGCCACGGAGCCAATCCGAATGCGCGTGCGTCGCTGGGCAAACGATTTCATCCCGGATATGGAATCCATGGAATGCATGAGTATCGCAACGTGACTTCGCTCAGTTGGGGCGAGCAGTTTCACTTCAAGAAGCTCGTGAACACCGCGGCAATGAATCTCATCGCTGAGCACGGCGGCCGACCATAGCTTGCTCGAGAGCGATCAGGGGCAGGCGAGCCCGCTCGCCGGATATACTGTGCTGGCTATGATGAAGCCCTCTTTGCTGCTCCTTCTCCAGGTCGCCCTTGCTGCTGGTCTTTTGCCTTTACCCGTCCGCGCCCAGTCTCACGATGCGGTCTCGCCTTCTCTGCTCGTCGCCAATCAAGGATCCAGCGATCTCAGCATCATCGATCCCGCCGCGGCGCGCCAGGTCGCAACGGTGCCCGAAAACGGAGTCACCGGCCACGAAGTCGCTGCCTCGCCCAACGGCCGTACCGCCTACGTGCCCATCTACGGAGACTCCGGCGTAGGCAAGCCAGGCACCGACGGCCGCAACATGGTTGTGATCGATATCCCGTCGCGCAAAGTCATCGGCAACGTCGACTTCGGCCACGGTGTAAGGCCGCACTGCGTAATCTACGACACGAACAGCGGCATGCTCTTCGTCACCACCGAGCTCGACAAATCTGTAACCATCATCGATCCGAAAACGCTCAAGATCGTCGGCTCTGTCCCCACTTCGCAGGAGCAGTCGCACATGCTCGCGCTCTCCCGCGACGGAAAGCGCGGTTATACCGCCAATGTCGGGCCTGGCACCGTCTCGGTGCTCGATATGAAGGCTCGCAAGACCATCGCCGTGATTCCCATTTCCGCGACAACGCAGCGCATCTCCATCTCGCGCGATGACAGCATGGTCTTCACCGCCGATCAGACAAAGCCGCAACTCGCTGTCATCGACACCGCAAGCAACAAAATCCGCACCTGGATACCTTTGCCCGCCATCGCCTACGGCACCGCCTCCACCATCGATGGCCGATGGCTCCTCGTCTGCATGGAGCCGGCGAATCAGGTGGCTGTCGTCGACCTCAAGACGCTGAAGGTTGTCCGCACCATCGACGTGCCCCACGCGCCGAACGAGATACTCCCCAGCCCGGACGGCAAGGTGGCTTACGTCTCGTGCCCCAACAGCAACCAGGTCGCCGTCATCGATCTTTCGCAGTGGAAAGTGCAGTCGCTGATCGACGCCGGGAAATACTCCGATGGCCTCGCCTGGGCGAAGTAGCTGGCTCCTTATTTGCTGACGATCAGCAGCGTCACACCGTGCTTGGGCAGCGTGTCGGTAAATACGCCCGAGTGATGGCCGAGGTCTTTCCCTTTCCAGACGTCGCGCAGGTTGGCGCCGTCCTTGAAGCCGATCTCCGCCAGATCGACGGAGACATCGCGGTTATCCCAGCTGCGATTGAAGAGGCCGACAGCAACGCGTCCGCCGCTGAGTGGCTTGGTCCAGACGTCGAAGTCCCCGCTCTGGTAGAGGCGGTCGCCCTGTTTGCCGAGCGCATCCTGATCGATGGCAATGGCTTCCTTGTTCATCAGGATGCTCTTGTCAGTGTCGGTCATCTTGCTGAGATCGTTGCCGGCCAGCAGAGGCGCGGCCAGAATGACCCACAGACTCATGTGCGTCTTATATTCGTCCTCGGTCATCTTGCCGTTGCCGACTTCGAGCATGTCGGGGTCGTTCCAGCGGCCGGGCCCGGCGTATTTTGAAAGCCCGGCCTGGCTGAAGCCGATGGCGATCATGCGCCCGTAGGAATCGTCGATGTCATCGGTCGTTCGCCACATTTGCGCGCCGATTCCCGGCCCCCATTTCCAGGGCTGATCGACTCCGTATTGGCACAGGCTGTAAAGAATGGGCCGGCCGGTGGCCTTGAGAGCCTCGCCCATCTTGCGGTAGGCGTCGATCATCAGATCCTTGGCCGCATTCGGGTCGTTGGGGTGTTCGGCTTTTACCTTGTTCATATTGGTTTGGAAGGAGCAAAGATCGTACTTGAGGAAATCCACGCCCCATTCGGCATACATCTTCGCGTCCTGCGCTTCGTGGTCGAGACTGCCCGCGTATCCGCCGCAGGTTTTTGCTCCCGGTGAAGAGTAGATCCCGAACTTCAGCCCCTTGGAGTGAATGTAATCGCCGAGACCCTTCATGTCCGGAAAGCGATCGTTCGGATGCAGGATGCCCTGTGCATCCCGCTTGCCCTGCCAGGTGTCATCGACATTCACATAGATATAGCCCGCATCGCGCATGCCGGTGCTGACCATCATGTCGGCCGCGGAGCGAACGTCTGCGTCGGTCACATGCTCCGCGAAGTGGTTCCAGCTGTTCCAGCCCATGGGCGGCGTAGGAGCGACCTGCGACTGGCTGAAAGCGGACGCGGCAGCAAAAAGTATGGCACACGAGAGTGCAGCGAGATTTCGCATCGAAGAGACTCCTGGGAAACCGTTTACAAGCGCCATTAAGCATACCGCAACCCCGTCATTCGCGGCGATATGGCACCCCACGCCGACCCGGCGTAGCATTGGTTTTCGACAGGAACGCTCCAGCAAAGGGGAAAGAGAATGTCAGTTTCATTTGAGAAGGACATCAAGCCGATGTTCAGGCCGATCGACGTTGAACACATGAAGGTATACAACATGCCTCTCGACGACTACGCCTACATGTCAGATCCTTCAAACGATCATGGCAATGCCCGCAGTGTTGAGGAAACCTTGAAAGACCAATCCATGCCTCCGGGCGGCCCATACTGGGATGAGCAACAGTTGGCTCTTTACAGCCAGTGGAAAAGCGACGGCTATCAGCCGTAATTCCAGGGCTCTGCGAAAATGAGGGAACCCCGGATGAATATCCGCCCCGCCACCCTCGAAGACGCGTCATTCATCGCCCCCGTCCATATTGCAAGCTGGCGGGCGGCCTACGTTGGAATCGTGCCTCAGGCACATCTCGACGCTCTCGACGAGAGCCAGTTCGCCGAGCGATGGCGGACATGGATCACCACGGAAACATCCGCCTCGATCTTCGTCGCCGAGGTAAACGACAACATTTGCGGCTTTGCTTCCGCAGGCCCAATCCGCAAGCCTGTCTCGGTCTATGACGGTGAGTTATATGCCATTTATCTCGCGCCCAACATGCAGAGAAAGGGCATCGGCCGCGAGCTCTTCGTGCACATTGCCCGCGAACTGGTCGCCAGGAAACTGAATCACATGTTGCTTTGGACGCTGCGCCAGAATCCTTCGACAGGTTTCTACAAGCGATTGGGCGGGAGCGTCATTGCTGAGGACGTCGAGGAGATCGGCGGCGAGAGCCTGCCCACAATCGCGTACGGGTGGACCAACATCGCGACACAAAGCTGGAGATGACTAGACTCCCGTTCCCTCCCCCGATAATCTCAAACAAACTCCATCACTCCGAGGCCGCTTGATCCCAGTTCGCCCCTTCATCTATCTCGGCAAAAACGCCCCGCTCGCATGCGGCGAAATCCCGCTCGACGCCCTCGCCAAAAAGTACGGAACCCCGCTCTACGTCTACTCCGCAGAGCATCTTCTCTACCGGCTCCGCCTCTTCACCGAGGCTTTCTGTGAACAGCCGCATCTGATTTGCTATGCCGTCAAGGCCAATCCTTCGCTTGCGATTCTAAGACTCCTCGACCGGCAAGGCGCGGGCTTCGACATCGTTTCCGGAGGTGAACTCGAACGCATCGTCACCGTGAACAAGTCCGCCGCCGCGCGCGTCGTCTTCTCCGGAGTCGGCAAGACCGCTCCCGAGATCGACCTCGCCCTCCGCTGCGGAATTCTGCTCTTCAACGTCGAGAGCGAAGGCGAACTCGAGCTCCTCGCCGAGCGCGCCTCAAAGCTTAGGAAAAACGCCCCCATCGCCCTCCGCGTCAACCCCGACGTCTTCGCCGAGACCCACCCTTACATCTCCACCGGACTCCGCGAGCACAAGTTCGGCATCGACATCCGCCGCGCCCGCGCCGTATATCGTAACGCCGCCGGTTACAAATGGATTGAACCCGCCGGAGTCAGCGTTCACATCGGCTCCCAGATCCGCAGCGTCGAGCCCTTCGGAGCAGCCGCAGGCCGCGTCGCTGACCTCGTCACCCAACTCCGCAAAGACGGCCTGAGCATCAAATACCTCGACGCCGGCGGAGGCCTCGGCATTGAGTATCATGCCGCGCAGCCATTCAAGCCCGAGGAAAAGGTCCTTCAGTATGCCGCCGCGCTCATTCAGGCCATTCGCAAACTCGACGACATCACCCTGCTCCTCGAACCAGGCCGCTTCCTTGTCGCCCAGGCCGGAGCGCTCCTCACGCGCGTGCTCTACGTCAAGAAAAACGGCGAGAAGACCTTCATCATTGCCGACGCCGGCATGAACGACCTGATCCGCCCCGCGCTTTATCAGGCCCACCACGAGATTGTCCCCGTCAGCCCTCGCAAAGGCCGCAAGATCACAGCCGATATCGTCGGTCCTGTCTGCGAAACCGGAGACTTCTTCGCCCGTGACCGCGAACTACCTCCAGTGCGACCCGGCGACCTCCTCGCCATCCTTGACGCTGGCGCTTACGGCCACGCCCTCGCATCGAACTACAACTCGCGCCCGCGCCCCACCGAGGTCCTCGTGCAGGGGAAGCGCGCCCGCCTCATCCGACGTCGCGAGACGACTGCCGATATGCTAGCCACCGAGAGCATGTGATAGTTTGAGTTCCGCATGGATTTTTGGAGGATATGGATGTATCTGCGGGTTGTGAAACGTTTTCTACCCTCGGCTCTTCTCGCAACTCTCACCTTCGTGCACGCCGCCCACGCCTCCAACCCCCTGCAAATCAAAACCGACAAAGGCAAAGTAGAAGGTTCGCTCACGACCGACGGCAAGGTTCGCGCATTCAAGGGCATTCCCTTCGCCGCGCCACCAGTCGGCAACCTGCGCTGGCAGCCTCCGCAACCCGCCGCCAAATGGAAAGACGCCCGGTCCGCGAAAGACTTCGGCAATCACTGTCTGCAAACGGGCGGCTATCCCGATATGACCTTCCACGATCCTGGAGCCAGCGAAGACTGCCTCACCCTCAATGTCTGGACACCCATTGATGCAAAACCCGGCAGCCTGCCGGTCATGGTCTGGATTTATGGCGGCGGCTTCAACACTGGCGGGACCTCCGAGAACCGCCAGGATGGCCAGTTTCTCGCCCATCGCAATGTTGTTGTCGTCTCTATGAACTATCGCCTCGGCATCTTCGGGTTCTTCACCCATCCCGAGCTCACCGCCGAGTCACCACATCACGCCTCCGGCAATTACGGCCTGATGGATGAAACCGCCGCCATCGAGTGGGTCAAGCGCAACATCAAGGCCTTCGGAGGCGACCCGAATAACATCACCATCTTCGGAGAATCCGCCGGATCGTTCGCCGTCAGCGCACAAATGGCTTCGCCGCTCAGCAAAGGCCTCTTCCAGAAAGCCATTGGCGAAAGCGGAGGAGCCTTCTACAGCACTGGACTCAGCTTTCAACCGCGCGAGGCACGCGAGCAGCGCGATGCGAAGTTTGCCGAGACTGCGCTGCACGCCACCACGCTCGCCGATCTCAGAAAGCTCTCGGCCGACGACATTCTCAACGCCGTCACTGCGAAGACCATCCCACCTCCTCCGCGCTTCGGACCTGATGTCGATGGATATTTCCTTCCCGACAGCGTCCCTGACATCTACGCCGCGGGCAACCAGGCACACGTTCCGCTGATCGCCGGTTGGAATGCCGACGAGGAGCGCGGAGCCGTGATCTTCGCCAAACCGCCGGTCACCGTGGAGACCTTCAAAGCTCAGGCCCAGGGCGAGTTTGGAGAGAACGCGGACAAGTTCCTCGCACTCTACCCAGCGACTAACGATATCCAAGCCAAGGCCTCAGCCGGCGATTATGCCGGAGACCGATTCATCGCCTTCTCAACGTGGCGCTGGCTTGAAGCGCAGGTCCAGACAGGCAAAGCGCCCGTCTATCGCTACCGCTTCGACCTGGGATCACCCGGCGACAAGTTCCATCCCGCCGCCGTCGGAGCCTTCCACTCCGACGACATCGAATACGTCTTCGGCACCCTTGACTCACGTCAGGAATTCACCGCGCGTCCTGAGGACCGCAAGCTCTCTGACCAGATCGGCACCTATTGGACCAACTTCGCCCGCACCGGCGATCCCAACGGCGGAGCCGGCGCGAATGCAGACTTGCCCAAGTGGCCCACCTACAACGCGTCAACGGGATGGCTGGTGATGCACCTCGACGCCAATTCTGAAGCGAAACCGGACAATCTCCGCGACCGATATCTCTTCCTCGACAGCGTATGGGGAAAACCGAAAAACTAACCCGGCTCAGCTCGCCAGCTTCAAATAATCCGGGCGATCTGCGATCGTGCGGTGCCGATACACTCTCGCGATTGCACGATCCTTCAGGAAGAACACACCCGGCATCTGCTGGATATCTTCCTTCAATAATCCGATTCCATACTTGAACATCGCACCCCTGATCCATCCGATCCAAACCGCTGGCCGAAAGATCTGAAACAAACTCACTCGTGCCAGGGTGAATGCGGGATTGCGATAGAGCGACCCGTCCGGATTGCTCACTCGCTCTACATCCGAGAGCCCGTAGTAGTCGAAGTAGGGTTTGGCCCGTTCTGGGCTGCCCAGATGCACGAAGACAACCTGCACTCCACGCGCAACGAGGTCCGCCTGAACCTTCGAGACGTCGTCGATCGCCTGACGGCAAAACGCACATCCGAAGTGCCGCAGAAAAACCAGTAGCACCGGCCGCTCGTCCACCAGCGCAAGCAGCGTTTTCCCTGATTCCGTTCGCGTCTCGCCCAGAGCCACAACCAGCTCTTGCTGCACCTATTCCGAGCCTTTCTCTCCCGCTGAAAACACCGTCCATGGCCCCGCCTTCATGTCCTTCAGAATCGGAGCCTGCCATGAATACTCGGGATGTGCCGCCAGGAATGGCTTGGCTAGAAAATCCTCACCGCAAGGGTGCCCGGCGTGCGCTACGAAGCTCATCCTCTCCGCCATATCGCTGTCTGCCGCTTTGCCCTGCACCGCTCCGCCCGGATAATACGCGCCCCACTCCCACACTGGAATCCCTTCTCGAGCCACATCCGCATGCCCGCATAGCGTCCGCTGATCGGCCTTCTTCTCGCGCAGGAAGGTGTCCTCATGATCGGCGAGAAACTGCTCCGCCATCGGCACGTCGATCTTGCCCTTGTTTGCCGCCATCAATTGCTCCCAGCGAATTCGGCGTGCATTCGGCGACGATCCCATGTCACGCAGATCGAAGCCCTCTGTCTCATCCTTGATCAGCGCCGGATCGCGCGCAAAATTCGAGCTCACGAAGTAGCCGTCCTTCTTGCGCCACACCGGTGTGTGCTTCAGTCCCAGCTCCAGATACGCAATCTCGCCCGTCTTGCGATCGCCCACAAGCCAGTCATTCGCATACCCGCCGTTGTCTTCTTTGATCATTGTGGCCAGGTAATCGTCAATCGAGTTGGCGTACTGCAGCGCTTTGCGCGAGCGCACAAACTCCGGCTTGCCCTTCGAATCCCACCCGATAAACTGCGTGATCGTCGTCTCCGTTGCCATGATGCCCGCATCGTTGATGCCGAAATCGTCCTGGCTGGTGATCACCGACGGCAGCCCGTCCATCAAGATGCGGTGCCCTTGCTCCGGTTGTATGTCGAAAACGATCACCCAGCGCGAACCCTCCGCATAGGACGACCAGTTGTTGTGCGCAATCACGATTTTGCCATCTTTCGTGTAGCTGCCAGTCGCGATAAACGCGCTGCAATTGCCCGGAGCCTTGATCTCCGGCCCGTCGTCCGGCCGCAAACCCTGCGCGTGTTCCTGCTTGTCCAGCCACGGCACGTAGTACTGCGTCAGCTCAATCTGCGCATTCATCGCGACAATATCCCACACGTCGAGATTCACGCCTTTCGACGCCGCCCCATCCGCAATGCCCTGCAATTCTTTCTGGTATTCGGCGTCGATGTGCGGCCAGAGGATCGTGCGTCCTGCGTCGCGAAAGAACGCCCAGTCCCGCTTCGTCGAATGCTCAGCCTCCAGCTTCAGCACGTGGTAGGTGTCTTCAATTTCCGCCCCTAGCAGATAGCCATGCTGGAAACCGATCTGTTCCGGCGAGCCTTGCAGGTGAACATAGGTCCAGCCGCCGCGCTCAAAGCGATAGGAGCCTTCCAGTCTCGAGTCGTGGTGCGTCGAACTCGATTGAGCCGCAGCAAACGCGGCGAGAGCGAACAAGACTGAGCAGACACCGATCCGGCATAGCTTTGTGGGCATGAGAAATCGTCTCCAGAGGAATGTAGAGACAATACTACAAAGGGTGCGAAGAAAATCTCGCATTTTGGACGACAGGCTCAAAAACCGCTTCCACACGGATGGCAGGAGCCTGGGCGCCCTATCGCTTCTTTTTGACCGGTTTAGCGACAGGCTTCTTCACAATCTTCGCAGCCGGTCTGGGAGCAGCCTTCTTTACTGGTTTCTTCGTCAGTTTCGCCGCAGGCCTTGGAGCCTTTTTAGCGGCCTTCATAGGCGGCTTGTGCGCTGCCCTGCCCGCCTTCGCCATAGCCTTCGCGGCGATTTTCTTTATGACCGGCGTCTTTACAGCAGGCACCACTTTAGCAGCTGGCTTCTTTGGCGACGAGGTTTTCTCTGTCACCGGCGCAGCCTTCGCCGCTGGCTTTTTCTCGCGCAGCGTTTTCTCGACTGTCGGAGCCTGTGTCGCGGCCGATTTGACGGCTTTCTTTTCGACGGCGACTTCAGTTTTGACGGGCGGCAGCTTTACCGTCTTGGTCGACGGGAGCGCCGGTATCGACTCATGATGGTCGTCCTCGTCACTTTCCGCATCATGGGCGCCTGATTCTTCAGCGTCCTCGTCAAGGAGACCCACCAGAGGCAATTCCTCTTCGCCTTCCTCCTCGTCATCCCTGATCTTGGACTTCGCCTCAGCCTTCTTCCCGCGCGTGCGGCTGATCTTGACCGGGGGCGGCGGAGCCGGCGGGGAGTGCGGCTCCAGAAACGCCCGCATCTCCTCCTCGGTCGCCAGCTTCCCATCCATCAGCTGGTAGAAGATCTCCTGCACCAGCTCCTGATAACCTGGCAGTTCGGGAACAATGCGCATCTCCAGCATCAAAGTCGTCGGAATTTTCTGCCTCGCCTCAGGCCAGACTGAATAAAAGTTCTTGAGCTTCGTCTGCGCCTGGGCATTTTTGCTGGTGTGTGCCAGCCACAGCACCGGTTCGGGTGCATAGGTGGTTAACAACTTCCATGTCGCCGAGGGTGCCGCGTTCTTCTTGTCCAGCAGCTCCTTCTGGAACTCCTTCGCCGCATCCTCAAGGTGTTCCCAATAGGCGACAAAGCCAGGCCGCGGAAACATCCTCTTGAGCGCTGACAAGTCCTTTGGTGGCATCTTCGCGGTGAGAAACTCCATCTGCGCCGCAGAAAGATCCGGATGAATTCCCTGGATCAGCAGTTGAATCAATGTCTGATGCAATGCCTCCAGGCCCTGCACATCCGCCTTAGCAGTGGTCCATGCCGGAAAGATATGCTTCATCCAGCCTTCGCTCTCGAGCGCCCTTAGCGCTTTGAGCGCATCCTCCTCGTGCCCAATCTCTTCCAGTTCATAGCCGGCGAGGTACGAGGTAATTGCGTTGATCGCGCCGTCTTCTTTCGCATTGTGGTAGCGGGTCTTTGTCCGCTCATCCAAATCCCACCCCATGCGGGCCTGGAAACGGGTTGCGCGCAGCATCCGTGACGGATCCTCGATAAAACCATAGTTGCTCACCAGCCGCAGGGTTCGCGCTTCGAGATCGGCAATGCCATTCAGCGGATCAAGCAGCAGTCCATAGGAGCCTTCGTTCAGCGAAATTGCCATCGCATTGGCGGTAAAGTCACGCCGCCGCAAATCCTCCAGAATCGTCGCCCAGTGATAAACCGGCTTTCCCGGCTTGGGAAACTCCTCTCGCCGCGCGCTCGAAACTTCTACTCGGACGCCCTTGAACCAGAAAAACAAGGTTCGCGAAGGCTCGTGCTCTCCCCACAGGGCAGCCCCTGTTTTCTCCAATGATTTCTTAAGTTTGAGAGCATTTCCATGAACCGAAAAATCAAGGTCGCGGACAGGAAAGCCGGTTGTCAGGTCGCGAACCGCGCCACCCGTCAAGAACACGGTCATCCCATGGTCGCGGGCTGCGTTGCGAATCTGCGTTATCGCATCTTGCTGTGCGGAAGAGAGGCGGTTTTCTAAAAGATATACGTAGTCGGGCATGCCTTGACAATCTGGGAAGAGGTGTTAGCGTCCCGGCCCGAACACCTTGCTAAATATCGATTCAACAATAGTTTACGGTCACGCCAGGAGCAGTCGCAAAGGTCCAATGTAACACATGGTTAATCGCTTGGCTACCGCTTTGCACAATTTTCGCTGCGGTTAGTCACCTGCGTGCAACAATGCTTACTCCGGGACCTCAGTACTGAATGCCTTCCAGCCGCAAAAAAGCCATCGCCCGCAAGTTCACCCACGACTGGGTTGCCGGCTATCTGTCCTTTGCAGGTTTCTCTCCCGGCAGCTTTATCCGGAATGGCGCCTTTGAATTACTGGCTCTGGACGGCAAAGTCATCTCGCTCAGCTTGCAGAGCATCAAGTGGGTCTGCTTTGTCCGCGACTTCAACTCAGGAGAACCCTCGAACCCCGAGCGGCTGCTCCGCAAGACTTTCGCCGGTCGCCCCCGCTCCGAAGGCCTGTTCCTGCGCGCCAAACTCACCGACGGCGACCTGATCGAGGGCATCGCCGCCAACGACCTCAGCCTCATCTCCGGCGAAGGAATCTTCCTCACCCCGCCCGACATCCGGTCCAACACTCAGCGCCTCTGGATTCCCACCACCTCCCTCGTCGAACTCGAAGTCGTCGCCGTCATCGGCCGCAGCGCGAAGAAGAAGTCAACCCCTGCCACGCTGGAAGATCGGCAGGAGAGCCTCTTTTGAGCTAAGAGGCCTCTAGCTCTCCCTCAGCCCTTGCATCGGATCGATCCGCGCTGCTCGTCCTGCCGGCAGCAGCGAAGCGGCCACCGCCATCAACAACACAGACAAGGCTGCCAAAACCAGAACAAGTGGATCGAGCGCGCTTACCCCAAATAGAAAAGTCCGCATGAGGTGCGAAGCCGCAAGCGCTCCCACCAGTCCGAATGCACAGCCGATAAGCGCCAGCTTGACCCCCGAAGCCAGCACCAGACCGACAATCCCCGACCGCTGCGATCCCAGGGCGATGCGAATCGCCATCTCCTGGACGCGCAGCGCAACCGAAAACGCAATCACGCTGTAGATTCCCATTACCGCGAGCAGCACCGCTGCGGCGGCGAACGACGAAATCAGTGCAGTGTTGAAACGTCGCGGAGCCTCGCTGTCTGAGATCGTGTGTTCCATCGTCTGCACCTGGTTCAGCGGCAGTTGCGGATCGATCGAACGCACGGTCGCGCGCAACGCATTTTCCATCCGTTCCGGCGACATCGCAGTCCGTATCGCGATATATCCTCCGTTGCCATTCAAGTTATCTGGAGTGGTCAGCGATCCTGCCAACGTCTGTGTCTGCTCGATAGGAGCGTAGAACTGCTGCTTTGCCGGAATATCTGGTGAGCTCTCCTTCACATCTGCAACTTCTCCCACCACGATTGCCCAAGGTGTCTCCATCTTTTCTGTGCCGATGCGAAGCCGTTTGCCGATGGGGTCCTGGCCCGGCCAGGTTTGCTGTGCGAGCTTGTGATTCACCACCACCACCAACTGCGCCCCTTCCTTGTCTGCCGGAGTCAGCGTCCTTCCGCGGAGCAGCGGTATTCCCATCGCGGCGAAGTAGTCGCCCTGCACAGTGATGGTGGTGGCGAGGTCCAACGCACCGGCCGTCGGAGCGACATACCCATCTGCCGAAAACGCACTATTACTCAGATTTCCCGATGCCGGCAAAAATGAGGTGAGCCCTGCGCTCTTGACTCCAGGCAGTTCGCCGAGACGGCGCAGCAACTCATCGTTGAATTCATTGACCGCCGGCTGAGTCGAATACTGTTTCTGAGGCAGGTAATAGGAAGCCACCAGCGTGTGATCCGGCCGAAAACCCAGGTCCACCTCGCGCATCTTTTCAAAACTGCGAAGCAGCAGGCCCGATGCGGCCAGCAGGACCAGAGCGATAGCGATCTCCGCAACCACCAGCGCCGAGCGTAGCCAAGCATGACCGCCTCCTGAGGTGCCGGTCCGTCCACCTTCCTTCAGCGCGCTGTTCACGTTCGTCCGGATGGCGGCAAATGCTGGCGCCGACCCGCAAATGGCGCCCGTCAGCACTGCCAGTCCCAGCGCAAAAGCCACAACTAGCCAGTCAATCCCGATTTCGTTGATTCGCGGCAGCGTCTCCGGCAGCAGACTTACACCCACACGCAGCGCGATCGCAGCGAGCACGAGTCCCGCGACCCCGCCCGTCACGCTTAATACGAGGCTTTCGAGAATCGCTTGCTTCAGCAATGTCAAGGCCCGCGCCCCCAGTGCCAGGCGAACTGCAACCTCTCTGCGCCGCCGGATCGCACGGACCAGCAGCAGCCCCGCCAGGTTGGCGCATGCAATCAGCAGCACCACGATTACCGCCAGGAACAGTGTTCGCACGAGCGGACGCGCATCCTCAACCGTCTCTTCTTGCAGCGGACGAACCACGGGATGCATGCTGAAGCCCGCCATGAACGCCGGATAATTCCTCACGGTTTCCGCGGCAACTCGTCCCGCATCACTTGCCGCTTGTGTCGCGGTCACCCCGGGCTTCAGCCGTCCCACGATCAGATAGCTCCAGTTGGCCGAGTTGCTCGTCGCTAGCTCCTGATCGTTAAAGCTCATCGGAACCCACAACTCGCTGCGGTTCAAATGCCCCGGAACCAGCGGGAACTCGAAATTACGCGGCATCACGCCGATCACTACGTACGGCTTGCGATCGAGCAGGATCTTTTGCCCCACAATGTTTCGATCGCCGTGAAATCTGTCCTGCCAGGTCGGATAGCTTAGCACCGCCACCTGTTGTTTCTGGTCGTCCTCTTCTTGGGTGAACACACGCCCCAGCAGCGGCTGAACCCCGAGTGCCGGAAATACCCCGCCGCTTAAGCGAGCCGCATTCACCTGCGCCGGATCGCCAATGCCTGAAAGCTCATATCCCGATTGCTGAAATCCGCCCAGGCTCGTAAAGCTGTGGGTATCTCGCGTGTAGTTGCGTATGTCGGGCACGGTTACCCCGGCCTCGCCATTCCCACCGACATCCGCACCCTGCAGGACATCCGCCACCATCATCACCCGGTCTGGTTCCGGAAACGGCAGCGGCCGCAGCAGCACACCCTCGACGATGGAAAAGATCGCGGTTGTAGCGCCAATACCCAGCGCCACCATCAACACGGCGGTCAACGAGAACCCCGGGGACTTCAACAGATGACGGGTTGCAATCTTCAGATCGCGAAAGAAAGACACAGGGCACTATCCCAAGTAGATATTGTTACTCGCTGCGCTTCCCTTTCCAAACTCCCGCACAAGAAAACCTCTATTCCATCCCAATAGACAGGTCTGCAAGATAAACCTTTACCGCTGATGCCAGCAGTTTCGTCGCTACCCGCTCCTTAACTACCCCTGTACAATTTGCTCCATGAAGCTAGCCGAACTGGCGCTCATCCTCGGTGCCGACGTTCACGGCGATGGCGACGCCGAGATCACCGGAGTTGCCGGCCTTGAAGAAGCCGGTCCCGAGCACATCACTTTCGTCGCCAACCCTCGCTACGCCGCCCTGGCCCGGACCACGAACGCCGCTGCCGTCCTCGTTACGCCCGACTTCCCCGAAATTTCAACGCCAACCCTGCGCACCGCGAATCCTTATCTCGCATTCGCCAAGACCGTGCAGATCTTCTACCGCGAGCCGGATTACGCGCCCGGCGTCCACACAACCGCCGTGATTCATCCCACCGCCGTAATCGGCAAAAACGCCCACATCGGAGCCTGCACCGTCGTCAGCGAAGGCGTCACCATCGGAGATCACGCCACGTTGCTGCCTCACGTCGTCATCTATCCCCACGTCACAATCGGCGACCACTTCTTCGCCCATGCCCACTCGATTGTCCGCGAGCACTGTCGCGTCGGCGACAACGTCGTCCTGCAGAACGGCGCCATCATCGGCTGCGACGGCTTCGGTTTCGCCAAAGACGACGCCGGCATCTGGCACAAAATCGTTCAGTCCGGCCCTGCCATCCTTGAAGACTCCGTCGAAATTCAGGCCAATTCGACTGTCGACCGCGCCAGCGTGGGAGAAACCCGCATCGGTTCGGGCGTCAAAGTCGACAACCTTGTGCAGGTGGGCCACGGATCGAAAGTCGGCGCAAACACGCTGCTCTGCGCACAGGTTGGCCTCGCCGGCTCGTCTGAGATCGGCAAAAATTCGATCCTCGCCGGCCAGGTCGGGGTCGCCGGACACTGCAAGCTCGGCGACGGCGTCATCATGACTGCGCAATCCGGTGTTTCACACGACGTGCCGCCGAGTAAAATCATTAGTGGGTCCCCTGCGTTCGATAATCGCCAGTGGCTCAAGGCCACCGCCATCTTCAACCGCCTCCCTGACATCATCCGGCAGTTGCAGCGAAAACAGAGATCCGAAACTTAGGCCGGGTCAGCCTCGTAAACAAGATCACACCGCGAATTCGCCGCATCCAAGTAACCTTATGGCCGACGAAACAGAAACCGAAGTCCGCAACGGAGTGCAGCTCGCCGTCGCCGAGCCCATCCGCGTACTCCTGCTCGACGATCAGGTCGACAATCTTCTGCTGCGCTCCACCATCTTGCGCAAATACGGCTACCTCACCGAAACCGCATCCACCATTGAGGAAGCAGTCAGCTTGCTCGACCAGATCGATATTGCCGTCCTTGACTACCACCTTGGCGCCGGACAGTTCGGCACCGAAGTCGCCTCCAGGCTGCGCGAGCAACGCCCCGAAGTTCCCATCATCATCCTCTCCGCCACTCTCGAGCATCGCTTCGGCGGAGTCGAAGACATGCACCTGCTCAAGGGCTACAGCTCCGTCGACGATCTCCTCAGCGCCTTGCGCTCTTTTGAGGCCAAGCGTCGCGGCAAGCCCGTCGTCGTCGATGCCCGCGATTTCTTTTACTCGCGCATCAACATGGCCATGGGAGACGACGTCGTCGTCGAAATCCTCGATGGCGAGGGCAATTGGCAATATGTCAACGAAGCCTGCGCCAAGCTCCTCGAGCGTCCGCGCGACTGGTTCCCCGGCCGCAACATGTTTGAGGAGATGCCCGAGCTCGCCGCCGACTGGCGCGAAATCTTGCTCACGGTTGCCGAAAAGCGCGAGACCTACCTCGACCGCACCTACCGCGGCCTGCTAAACCTTCCCCGCAAGGGTGAAGAATGGGTCTGGAACGTCCTCGCCTTCCCCATCACCCTGCATACCCGCGCCACAGGCGTCGTCCTCTCCGCGCGCATCCTCGAACGCAAAACTGTATTGTGAGCGGACAAAAGCACGCGCATCGCACCGGCTTCACGAGGCGTAGAGCCACACTCTTTCTCGTCGTACTCGCCTCTCTCAGCCTCACCGCCTGCCGTTCCGCTTTTGTCGAAACCGCCATCCAGAACGACAGTGCCGCGCCTCTGCACCTCATCGAAGTCGACTACCCCAGCGCCAGCTTCGGCACGCAGTCGCTCGATTCCCACGCCAGTTACCACTACCACTTCAAGATTCAAGGTTCGGGACCCATCACTCTCACCTTCACCGATGCCGCTGGCAAAACCCACACAGCCACTGGACCCGTCCTCGTGCAAGGCCAGCGGGGTGACCTCAAAATCGCCATCGACCCCTCAGGCAAGGTGAGCTGGGTGAGCCATCTGTCCAGCCCGAAATAGCTGTCCAAAAGATTCAAGGGTTCTTGATGGCAACGGCTATTCCCTGCCGTATACTTTCGCCTGCCTGCCGAATCGCGCCGGCACCGTCGCCTGAAGAAAGGATTCCTCACGATGGCCATACTTCCCCAAATTAAGCACATCATCGTCGTCATGCTGGAAAACCGCTCCTTTGACAACATCTGCGGCTGGCTCTACAAGCCGGGGACAACTCCCCAGCCCAGCCAGTTCCTGCCGGCCTCCAGGCCGCAGCAATTCGACGGATTGAAGTCCACCTACTTCAATCCTGTCAGCGAGCTCTACTTCACCGGACAATCCACCGAGACCTATCCTGTCTTCGATCAGGCCAATGCCACTAATATGCCCGACCCCGATCCCGAAGAGGACTTGGACGATGTCAGCTACCAGCTCTTCGGCCCCGAAGCCCCGAGTCCCACTCCGAAATGGCCGAACCTCGGCTTCGTCATCAACTATGCCAAGGTCACCGGCACTAACATTCCGGTTCAGATCATGGAACCGTTCAGTACCGCCCAGCTCCCGGTGATTTCTGCCTTGGCCGCCAACTACGCAATCTCCGATGCCTGGTTTTCATCCGTTCCCACCAACACCTGGCCCAACCGCGCCTTCTTCCATGCCGGAACCTCGAACGGGAACGTGGTGAACGGAGCCCTGCCCAACCCATTTGATTGGGATGTTCGCAACATTTTCAACGTCCTCGAAGACATCGGCGCGAGCTGGCGCGTCTACCACGATACCGTCATCGTCCCATCGCTCACCTGGCTCATGTTTCCCAATCTGTGGATATACTCCCTCGATCACTTCAGCTTCTTCGATACCTTCAAAAGCGATTGCGCCAATGGAACCCTCCCACAGTATTCATTCCTGGAGCCGAGCTTCCTGGTCAACCCTAACGACGAGCACCCTCCCCACGACGTCATCGCCGGAGAGCAATTCCTCCACGACCTCTGGCAGGCCGTCAGCCAGTCACCTGCCTGGCCGGAGACCCTGCTCATGATCACGTTCGACGAGCACGGCGGCATTTACGACCATGTGCACCCGCCCTTCGGCGCGGCCACGCCCGACGCCAAAAGCAACCCCGGTAAGGAGGGATTCACCTTCAATCGCTTCGGCGTGCGCGTACCCGCCATCCTGGTGTCTCCCTGGATTCAGGCGGGGACGGTTTTCCGCTCGCCCATCGCCACCCCATACGACCACACTTCCATGCTGGCGACGCTCCGCGACTGGTTGCAGATTCCGACCGATAAAATGCTCACCAGCGCGAGAATCGCCGCGGCCCCTACGCTCGAGCAGGTGCTTACGCTGCAAGAAGCGCGGACCGACCTGCCCGTCATTCCGCCGCCTGTCGGCGAAGTCAAGGCTACGGATACCTTCAAAGCTCCGAACCCGATTCAGAAGAGCCTCGTCTCGGCCCACGCCGTGCAACAGGGCAAGGATCCGGCTCAGGTTCTCAGCACCATCCAGACCCGTCAGGATGCCATCGACTACTTCCAGAAAAACGCTCCGCCCTCAATCCCACGGTAAGCAAACGCCGTGCCTGGATCTTGTTCATGCTGTTAGAGTCGGCGATGGATCTCCTATGACGGTTTGAGGAGAATTCCCCGCTGTACCCGTCCACGCTTCACCGGGCCTCTTCATACATACAAAGGAGCTGCACCAATGAAAAAGCACTTGCTGGCAGTATTGGCATTAGGCGGGGTGGTACTGTTCGGCCACCAGTCAACGTTTGCACAGGATTCGAGCACGCAGGCTGGCGCGAGCCAGAGTGCTCAGATCGACCAGGACATCCTCCTTCTGCGCAAAGACATCCGCTCGCAGAAGAAGCAGCTCATCGCGGCCAACGTGCCCCTCACCGATGCCGAGGCGCAGAAGTTCTGGCCCCTGTACGACCAGTTCACCCAGGAACTCGTCATGATCAACAACGACAAATATGCGCTCATCAAGGAATACGCGCAGAGCTACGACACCATGACCGACGCGCAGGCTGACAACTGGACCCAGCGCATGCTGAAGGTCGACGCGAGCGTCGCGGCGCTGCGCCAGAGTTACTTCCAGAAGTTTCGCTCCGTGTTGCCGGCCAAAAAGACTGCTCTGTACGAGCAGGTGGAGCGTCGGGCGCAGTTGATCATCGACTTGCAGATCGCCTCCCAGGTACCGCTCGTTCAGCCATAGCCAAACGGAACCGGGTTTCGAAGCCAGAAGTAAAGGACATGCAGATCAGGGTAGCCCGGCCAACAGATAAGCTTGCCGAGGTAGTTCGTTTTTACCGTGATGGAATGGGTCTGCCAGTGATCGCTCATTTTGAGGACCACGCTGGATATTCAGGTGTCATCCTGGGTAGGCCGACAGACCAGTTCCATCTCGAGTTTACGCACGCCACGGCCGGGAGCCCTTGCCCCGCTCCCACCAAAGACAACCTGCTGGTTTTTTATATTCCCGGAGACAAAGCGTATGCAGAAGCAGTGAAGCGGATGAAAGATCATGACTATCAGCCGGTCGAGCCAGAGAACCCGTACTGGACGGGCACAAGTCACACGTTTGAAGACCCGGACGGCTGGCGCGTAGTTTTGTATTACGGTCACGCATTTTGAGGATCGCCGAACGACATCCTCCGAGTGAAGCTGCCTGCCGCCCAGCACCGCACGATCACCCAACCATGTCCCGGACGATTTAAGTTGCGAGCCTGACGGGCGCCGCTGACTGTCTCATCGCTGTCATCTTTCGGTTGACTTGAGTTTTACCTTCTATTAACCTTCCTGCGACTTCAAAAGGTTCCGTTCGACTACCCCAAAAAGTTGGGAATCTCACAAAGCCGATTGATCAAATGTGAATCGATGAGGTGATGTATGGCTTTTTGTGGCAAGTGTGGATCGCAGGTCCCCGATGGAGTTCTCTACTGTCCCCAATGTGGCGCCCAGGTTGGCGCATCTGCGCCTCCGCCCGTGGCGATGGCCCCTGCGGGAACGAGCGGATTGCAGGAAAACGTAGCTGGTCTTCTCTCCTACCTGTTGGGCTGGCTGACCGGAATTATCTTTTTGCTGATCGACAAGCGGCCATTCGTGCGCTTCCACGCCGCCCAGTCGATCGTTGTCTTCGGCGCCCTGTCTATCCTTCATTTCGTGTTGAGCTTCGCCTTCCTCGGAAGCGGCGTGTACGGTTGGGGGCTATGGTTCCTGATCGTACGGTGCATCGATCTGGTGAGCCTGATCCTATGGATCGTCCTCATGATTCAGGCCTATCAGGGCAGAAGGTTCGAAGTGCCGATCGCCGCTGGAATCGCGAAGAACATCGCCGGAAGCGTCTCAGTCTAGCCAGAAAGCTCAGGACCGCCGGCTCCATCTGGGGTAAGGCAACAGCATCCATCTCCCTCTTTTACAAGGAAAACACCGTGGCCAGTTTTTGCACCAAGTGTGGAACAGCCCTTCCCCCCAATACACAATTCTGCACCGCCTGCGGCGCACCCGCCGGGACAGTTGCCGGTGCTCCTCCCCTCCCGTACGGACAGCCCATCGCCGCCACCGCTCCACCTCCCCCTTCGGGCAACGCAGTCAAAATCATTCTCATCGTCGTTGGAGTGATCGTCGGACTGGGCATGTTGTCTGCCATAATCTTCGCGATCGGGGTCTGGCGAGTCTCCAGAGCTGTGCGCGCGACCCAAAATGGCGATAGCGTAACTCTGTCGACGCCGACTGGCTCGATTACCGCGGGCAGAACGGCTGTCAGTGACGCGGACCTGGGAGTGCCGATCTATCCCGGAGCCGCTCGCGCTGAGGGTGGCATGCAGATCAACTCCGGCAGTGGCTCGATGGTGACCGTGGTCTATTCGACCTCCGACCCGATCGGCAAGGTGGTCGACTTCTACAAAGGCAAACTCGGCGAGAACACATCTGTGATCCAGACCGGCAACGGAGCGGTCATCACTTCAGGCAAGGAGAACAAGGAAGGCCTGGTCATCACCATAAGCCCCGATACTTCCGCGAACGGCGGCCAAACCAAAATCACGATCATGCGGACTCAAAACAAGTAAAAGTGGCCTCTCTATTTGTTGAGAGAGGCCACCGAACGCCCAAAGTCCGACCTCGGCTGCGGATCTATCTGGACTTCTTGGCCGCCAGAACCTTGAAGCCTTCCAGGATTACATCCCATCCCGAGTTGACACCCACAGCGATCTTTTCGCCTTCATAGTGCCGCTCTAAATACCGGTGCTCGAACTCCACCAGTGTCGCGGAATCTCCCATCGGGACAAATCGGACCTCGACTTCGCTCGACTTGCTCAGGTCGGGCGAGAACTTCCAATCCGACTGAAGGCCCCAGGCAAGTACGAGCTTATGTGGAGGCTCCCAGGCGAGGATACTTCCCCACTGGCAGGTAGTGCCGTCCTGATCTACCTCAAACCAGCCGCCGCCTACGCGCGGCTCGATGACAATCTCGATCATGGGGCTGGGACCTAGATGGTGGGTGGCGGGCCACCAGAGCGCCATATCGGAGGTAAAGAGCTGAAAAGTTTCCGGCGGAGGCAGTTCAACCTCAAATGACTTTCTTACCGGTTCGATTACCACTGCTTGAGTCATTATTTTTCCTTTCCGAGGCTTTGTCTGCCGCTGCTTTGAATGCGTTCAGATTGCGGGTCCACAACTGGTCGAAGTACTTTTTCAGGGCGTCGATGCCCTCTGGTTTTACCTGATAAACGCGCCGCGTGCCATCCTTGACGTCTGCCACCAGCCCCGCTTGCTTAAGTACGCGCAGATGCTGCGAGACGGCGGGCCGGCTCACCGGCATATGTTCGGCAATTTCGCCCACGGAGTGCGGCCGCGCGGCAACGCGTTGGAAGATAGCCAGGCGAGTAGGATCGCCCAGCGCCTCGAAAGCCTTCTCTAGGTAAGTCATCCCTTACGTTAGTGTGCGCTTACGGAGATGGATTTGTCAAGGTGCGGAACAAGCCTTAGCCACTAGTCATTAGGGATTATCAAGCGAGAATGCACCCACACACGGCTGAAAAAGCCCTTGCAAAGATGCTTGACCACCAGGAGCTAATGGCTAATCACTAATGGCTAATGGTTAGCAGCTCATGGCTAATGGCTAACAGCTAATCCCTGCCCTTTCACTCGTTCCTAAGCACCTCAATCGGATCCACCCGCGCCGCCCTCCGCGCAGGCAGGACGGCCGCTAGCGCTGCGGCTGCAATCAGCAACGCGAGGCTTCCGCCAATCGCAACCGGATCGGCCGTCTGCGTCTGGTAGAGCAAACTGCGTATCGACCGCGTCGCCGCAAAGGCAAGAACAAGTCCAGCGCCCGCGCCGGTAAGCACAGGCCACGTGGCCTGCTTCAGCACAAGGGCTGTGAGCCGCGACTTATCCGAGCCCAGCGCGATGCGAATGCCGAACTCCTGCCGGCGCAGCGAGACAGAATAGGCGAGCACTCCGTAGACGCCAAGCAGCGCGAGCAGCAAAGCGGCCCCGCCGAAGCTGGTAAGCAGCATGGTCTGGAACCGATCCGAGGCGACCGAATCGCTGACCTGCTCATCGAGCGATTTCAGAGTGGGAATCGCCACCTGCGGATCGATCTTCCAGACGGCTGCGCGAATTTCCGGAATCAGCGCGTCACTCGCTTGCGAACTGCGCACCAGGAGGGAGACCCGCCAGGGCGGATTGTCCCAATACGGCAGGTAGACCATATCGGCGACTTCCTTGAGCCCATTCACACGCGCGTCGGCCACTACACCGACAATGGTCTTGATCGTTTCATCGCCGCCGAATCCCTTGATCTTCCTCCCGATCGGATTCTCGTCTCCGAACGCATCGCGCGCCGTCTTCTCGGAAATCAGCGCCTGCTTCGGATCGGCGCGATCCGCGTCCGAGATGTCCCGTCCGGAAACCAGCACAGTGTGCATTGTCGAAAGATATCCGGGACTGATCCAGCGAAGATTAACCTTTGGCTGCTCGCCTGGAGGCAGTGGATGATCCAACCGATCAATCCCATCGATCCACGTATCCCCGGTCATAGGCAGCTCACTCGTCATACCCACCGATTGCACGCCGGGCAGAGCGCGCAGGGCCTCGATCGCGCGGTCGATAAAGGCAGCCTTCACCGCCTTGGCGTCAGGCTGCGAATCTCCATACTGCGGCGAGTAAAGATCGACCTGGCCAGCGGTGACATGGCTGGAGTCAAAGCCCCGATCCTGCCGGAGCACCTGGGAAAAGCTGCGTAACACCAAACCGGTGATAATCAACAGCACAACCGTGCAGGCGACTTCCCCGGCCACCAACAGATTCCGCGTGGCGCTTCCCTGCCGCGTGTTGGCCACGCGCGAGGGATTCGATTGCAGCGCTGCCTGCGGATTCACCTGCAGCGAGCGCAAAGCGGGCAGAACGCCAAAGAGGATGGCAGTAAACAAAGAGAGCCCAGCCGCGAAGAGCAGCACCGGCACGCTCACCTGGACATCGCTGAGTCGCGGAACATCGGCCGGCGCGGCAGCAATCAGCAGGCGCACGCCAAGGAAAGCCAGGGCCACTCCGCCGACGCCTCCCACTGCGGCAAGCACGAAGCTTTCCATCAGACGCGTGATCACCAGCTGCGAGCGGCTCGCTCCCAGGGCAGCGCGAACTGCGGTTTCACGCTCCGTAGCGACGGCGCGGGCAAGCTGCAGATTGGCCAGATTGACGCAGGCGATGAGCAGCACCCCACCCACTGCGGCAAACAGCAGCCAGAGCGCGCTGCTGATACCCGAAGTAACGTCCTGCATAAAGGGCTGCACGTAAATGCCTATGTGGATCGGCATGTGAGCCGTAAGTGTGTGTGCCTTCTGCAAAGCGTCCAGCTCCGCGCGTACCTGTTCGATCTTCACTCCCGGGCGAAGCCGCGCCACCACCAGGTGGTTGTAAGCGAAGACATCATCCTTGAGCCATTGCGGGCTTGGGACCAATGGTTCAAAGATCATGTAGCCGAACGAATGTTCCACCGTGTTCAGAGTCGCGGGCATGCCAGGAGCCATGGCAACATCAGGAAAGCGAAAGTTCTGCGGCAACACGCCAATCACCGTCTTCGGTTCCCCGCCCATGCGCAGCGTGCGGCCAACAACGCTAGGATCACGATTGAAAAGCTCCTGCCAACCCTCCCAGCTCAGGACAATCACCGAAGAATGGCCCTCAGTTGCCTCTTCCGGCGTAAAGCCCCGCCCGACTGCCGGCTGAACCCCAAGCACCGAAAAGAAATTCGGCGACACCAGCATGGATCCGATGATGCGCGGATGGTCGCTTCCCGTCGAAACACTCACCCCGTGGTTCTCGAATAGCGCCATATCCTGAAGCGTCTTCGAGTCCTTCTTCAGCCGCAGATAATGCAGGTAGTTGACGGGCACCGCCGGGTATTGCGCCCGCATCTCCTCGACTACTTCGCGCAGCACCACCAATTGGCCCGGATCGCGAAAGGCGAACGGCTTGAGCAGGACGGCATTTACCACGCTGAAGACAGACGTCACGGCGCCGATTCCAAGGGCAAGCGTCAGGATGGCCGTGAGGGCAAATCCCGGCGATTTGCGGAGCTGGCGGATGCTGAGGCGGATGTCGCCAAGACGCAAAGCTTGAAACGGCGTGGCCATGGTTGGACCCTCAAAGTTCTAAGAGCAAGCACGGGTCCATGATCATCCGCCGGACATGTGGTTCGAAACAGGGCAGATAGACACATCCTCAGGCCTGCGCGCACTGGCGGACTGTCCACCTGTGCGATCCACTGTCCGCGATCGGACAGAAGCGAAACTCGCGTTGTCTCTATTTTTTCGAAATCGGAACTAACCTTTCGGGCCGGATGTAGCATCTCAGTAATGCCGGAGGTGTGGGGGAGGTTGGGCCATGCAACACGTCTTCTCGAAAAACTCAGTGATTCAGGCCTCGGCAGCCCTGGCTCTGGGATACCTTCTTCTGCTCCCAGGTCCTGTGCTGTCGGCTGCCGCACCCGTCATCGCATCGCCGCAACAGAACAAAGACCCTCTCAACGAACAGGAAGCCGACCAGATCGCCGAGGCGCGCGACCAACCCGTAGTGCGCATCAAGCTCTACCAGAAATTCATCGAGCAGCGCATTGCCGTCATCAAAGAACTGGGCCCGAATCCCAAAGCAGAGGATCGCAAGGCGCAACTGCGCGCCCGATTAGAAGAGTTCACCCGGCTATCCGATGAGTTACAGGACAACCTCGACACCTTCGACGACGCGCACGCAGACATTCGCAAGGCGCTCAAGGAACTCGTCCCAGCCTGCGCGAAGTGGCCCGATATCCTGAAGCAGGCCACAGACGATCCGGCATACGATTTCTCCCGCAAGACGGCGCTCGACGCTGCCGAAAGCACCAGCGACGAGGCTAAGAAGCTTCTGGAGAGTCAGACAAAATACTTCGCCGAACATAAAGACGAAGCCGGCAAGAACGGCACCGGGCCGGGCTAGGCTTGGCCGCGTCCCGTCCCAGCCCTTCCTTGATTTGACAAGTATTTGATGTAGTCCGTCACTGCAATTACCCTACGGCATTGGCCGAATCCCTGCTTCGCAGCCAGGCAATCCGGGTTGCAGAATTCCTCAACGGTCCGGAGCAAGCTGTCCTGATCATCACTCCATGACGCGAGTGCATTCAGACACCAGCTCCGTGTGCATTCTACGAAGAAATGCTTTACGCTCACCCCAGTGAACCCTGAAATTGCCCACTGGTTTGAGGAGGAGTATCGGTTGCTGCGTCCCCGCGCGCCCATGCCTCCATTTGACGTTCGCTTCTACCACTTCACCAGCCTCAACACCACTATCCGCCTGCGCGAAGGCCGCATCAAGGTGCATCTCTCCGACATCCTCGAGGGTGCGCCGGAGCCCATCCTGCGAGCCATCGCCCACATCCTCATCGCCAAGCTCTACCGCAAACCCATCGATGCGGCGCGCTCCAACCGCTACCGGCGATTTACATCGAGCGAGGCCGTCGTCCGCCAGAGCGAGCGCATCCGCCAGACGCGCGGACGCAAGCGCATCTCAACCCCCAGGGGAGACCACTACGACCTCGACGAAGTCTTCGAGGCGCTTAATCTCCGCTTCTTTCATGGATTGATGGGACGCCCGCAACTCACCTGGAGCGAGCACACCGCGAAGCGCCTGTTAGGCCATTACGACGCCGCGCACAACACCATCATGGTGAGCCGCGTCTTCGACCGCAGAAACACGCCGCGCTTCGCCATCGAATACCTGATGTACCACGAGATGCTGCACCTCAAGCATCCAGTCAAGGCGAAGAACGGGCGCCGCTGCGTGCACGGGCGCGAGTTTCAGGCCGAGGAGCGCCTGTTTCCAGAACTGGATCGGGCGAAGGCATTCCTGAAGACTCTATGACGGCGAGCGACGATCCCGAGGCCCATCCTCGAAAAACTCAGAAGTGCAGTTGTCGGGGCCACCGGCTGATGGGCAATTTGCGGCGAATCGATATGCGTCTCCACTCAATCCAGCCAACCGTCCACAAGCAACCGAGCGAAAGCCATGATCCACTCCAGCCCGATGACCAGGCTGCCATCAGGAATATTGCCGACAAAGCCGCCCATTTAAAACCGCGGTAGATGCGAGACCGCAGAGGAGTGTAGATGGGGAGAAACGGGCCATGCAAAAGCACGGAAAAACAAAAGCTGACTAGCAAGAGTTCAGCTGCCAGGTTATTCGATCGACAGAACAATGCAATAATGCCTGCAAGAAATACAGCCACCGGCAACGCCAGCACAAGCCATCTGAGAACGGGTCGCGAGCAGATTGCGCGCACTTCCCAATTTCCTTCGCGGAGGAGTCTTGCCTCCGACGATGTCAAAAGAGATTGCCGGTAGAGTCTATTGGCCTCTGCCGGTTCACCGAGGGCGCGAAGCGCCGTTGCTTCCGCCTCTTGCAACGTCGCACCGCTGCCTATCGCCTCATCGCGGCTCGCTCCATAGTGATCCAGGATTTCAGACCTTACCTTGGTGCGCGACTCCTGTGAGAGACACCTGGTTGCCCGCATCAGCCACTGCTCCAACGCCGTCATGTTATGCCTCCCCCAGAATCATTGTTACTGCCCTCGATAATTCGCGCCATTTTGCCCGGTCCTTCGCGAGTACCGCACGACCAGCTTTGGTGATGCGATAACAGCGGCGCGACCTGCCATTCTCAACAGTTTCATACGACTCCACCTGCCCCTCGTTTTCCAACTTGTGAAGGGCTGGGTAGAGTGTTCCCTCTTTGAAATCCAACACACCCTGGGAGCGTTCCTTGATGCCCTGCGCAATACGATAGCCATAGCTGGGCTCGGCCGCCAGAGCTTCGAGTATCAGAGTGGGAAGAGTGCCTTTGAAATTCATTGATACCTCTATATCCTATGCATAGGATATAAGAGAGCGGCGGATTGTCAAGCGAAAGATTCGGTGTCTCGCCGCAGCACCCTTCCTAAGAAACAGTTCGCGGCGAATTGCCCAATAGAGGACCTAATGCGAATCCGCCAGAACAGCCTCCGGTTGCGCGCTCAGCGGCTGAAAGGCCCCATGGCGGCGCGTCCAGAGAATCAATCCCAGACCAGCAATCACTGATCCGATGCTCGCCACCTGCGCATTGCTCATGCCCCAGTAGATTTTCGGATTGATGCGGATAAACTCCACTACAAAGCGCGCGATGCCACTGAGGACAAGGTACTCGCCCGTCAACTGGCCGATAGGTTTGGGACGCTGCGGCGAGCCGCGCCGCCACAAAATCCAGGCAATGAAAAGCGCGACGATTAACTCGTAAATCGGCGTCGGATGCACGTGCACTCCCGGATCGGTCGGCACCAGCCCATGCGGGAACGCCATGCCCCAGGGCAGCTTTGTCGGGATGCCGTAGTCTCCGTCGCCTGAAGTGAGGCAGCCAAGCCGTCCCACCCCATACCCCACAGCCGCCGCTGCCGTCGCCAGGTCGAGCATCGCCAGGCGTCCTATGCCGTAGCTGCGCCCCTGCCAGATCAGCGCCAGGATGCCGGCCGCCAGCCCGCCGAACCAGGCGAATCCCGCCCGGTCGAAGAGCTGGGCCAGCGGATTATGAATCAACGCCTGCGGATCTTCGAGCACATGCCAAAGCTTGGCGCCGACCACACCGGCGACCGTGGACACGGCGATGATGCCGATCGCGTCGGCATCGATTTTCCAGCGGCGAAAGTTCAGATGGAGCATCCATCCGGCGCAAACTGCCGCGAACCAGAGCATAATGCCAAAGGTGCCGATGTCGCCCCCAACCGGAAGGCTCCGGCCGAAGAAATGGATGGTAAATAGAACGGGAATATGGATGTATGGATACATGCGGAAGTTACTCCTTCAAGTATAACTTCCGCCGCGGGTTTTGGAGACAACCCTGTATTTCGCGATATCCTAGACCCTGTGAGTCACGCCACCATCCACAAAGAATTTCCCGTCCTCTTCAGTGAAGAACAGATCGCAGCGCGCACTGCGGAAATCGGCCGCCAGATCGACCAGGACTACGCCGGCCACGCCGTAGTGCTGGTGGGCGTTCTCAAGGGTGCGGCGATTTTTCTTGCCGACCTGGCGCGCTGCATCACCGTCGAGTGCACCTTCGACTTCGTAGCAGTCTCAAGTTATGGAAAAGGCCAGCGGACAAGCGGGGCGGTAAAAATGATCAAGGATCTCGATCAACCCATCGAAGGCAAGCACATCATCATCGTTGAAGACATCCTCGATACCGGCCTCACCCTGTGCTTCCTGCGCAGCCTCTTCGAGCAGCACAAGCCGGCATCGCTGCGCATCGCCGCCCTGCTCGACAAGCCCTCGCGCCGTCTGGAAAAGATCGACGCCGACTACGTAGGATTCCACATCCCCAACCATTTTGTGATCGGATACGGCATGGATTATGCTGAGCGCTTCCGCAACGTGCCCGATATTCGCCTCATGCCGCCCGATTATCCCGAACTGCACTGAGTTGAATTACAGACCCGGCGAAAGGAGCCCGATCATGACATCCACTACTGCTGAGGAAATCGACGTAAACGAAAGCGCTTTCGACACCGCGGGGTTCGCGAAGCAGGCTCTCGCCAGCCCCCGGGCTTTGGCCTCTGCCATCGATCACACCCTGCTGAAGCCGGAAGCCACGCGTGAGCAGGTGCTGAAGCTCTGCGCTGAGGCCGCCCAATACCGCTTTGCTTGCGCCATGGTCAATCCCGCGTGGATAACGACCGCGTATGCGGCTCTGGTCGGCACAGGAGTGCCCGTGGGAGTGGTGGTGGGCTTTCCGCTGGGCGCGAACCTCACCACCACCAAGCGCGATGAGGCCGCCACGCTCGTGCGCCTGGGCGCGCGCGAACTGGACATGGTGCTGAACATCGGGCTGCTGAAGTCGGGCGAAAACGCGCTTGTCCAGAATGACATTCGCGGTGTCGCCGAGATCGCGCACGAAGCCGGCGCCATCCTGAAGGTCATCCTCGAAACATCCTTGCTGAACCTTGAAGAAAAACTCCGTGCCTCCGAGCTGGCTTGTGCTGCGGGCGCAGATGTTCTGAAGACCAGCACCGGCTTTTCGACCGCCGGGGCGACGGCTGCGGATGTGGCTCTGCTGCGCGGCATCGCTGGCAATCGCTGCGGCGTGAAAGCTTCGGGCGGCATCCGCACTCTTGACGACGCCCGGACCATGCTGGAAGCAGGCGCGAATCGTATCGGAGCCAGCGCCAGCGTAGCCATCGTGCAGGCGCTGGATGCCCAACCCATGACCCGATGACCCGTTCCTGACACTCCCACACGCGCATTGGGGACATCCATAATATGTGAGGGACGCGCTATCATGGCTCGTCTGTGAACTACTTCCCTGCTTGCCGTTTGTAGGGTGCGGCCGAAAACCGCGAACGGTATGTATGCCACGGCCTTAGATTCAGGAGATTTGTGAGCGAAGAAAAGACGCGAGTGGGCGCAACTAGCGCGACCCATGAGGGGTTCGAGGGCGACTATCGCCCCAGCAACCCTGCGCCTCCGGAGACTCAGGTCCGCGTTGAGCCCATGTCTACCGAGTTCCTCACCCGCGTCGCCGATGCGCTGAATACCACGCTCGACCTGCAAACCCTGCTCAAGCGCACTGCCGACCTGGTACGCGTGGTGATCGATTACCGCATCTTCGCCATCCTGCTGGTGAACGACCGCACCCGTGACCTGAGAATGCGCTTCCAGATTGGCCACACCCCCGAAGCACAACGCCTGCGTATCAAGATGGGACAGGGCGTTGTGGGCCAGGTGGCCCAGGAGCGACACGCCATTCTGGTCAACGACGTCCGGACGGCAGAAAACTACATCAACGCAAATCCCGGTGTGCGCTCCGAGCTGGCCGTTCCGCTCATCGTCAAGAATCGCGTGATCGGCGTCCTCGATATTCAGTCCGAACAGCCCGGTTACTTCTCACCCGAGCACATGCGACTCCTGCAACTGGTGGCCTCGCGCATTGGCGGAGCTATCGAAAATGCGCGGCTATACACGCGCGTTGCCCGGCAGGCACAGACGCTCGAAGTGCTGAACGAGATCAGCCGCGAACTGACCTCAATCCTCGACGTTGACGCCCTTCTCGAGCGCGTTGGCCAGCTGTTGCGAAGGATCATCGACTTCCAGATGTTCTCCGTCTGGCTGATCAACGAGAGCGAGAAGCTGCTGGAGAATCGCTACGCGGTGCGCTTCGGCGAGCGCTTCTATCCCACCGAAAAGGTCCCAATCAACCGCGGCCTGGTGGGCGTGGCCATGACCGAGCGGCGGCTGGTGCATGTGCCCGATGTGCGCAAGGATCCTCGCTACGTGATGGTCAACCCCGAGGCGCGGTCAGAAATGGCCGTACCCCTGATCTACAAAGGCAAGGTGATCGGCGTGCTCGACCTGGAGCACACGCGTACCAACTACTTTAACGAAGACCATGAGCGCGCCATGAGCACGCTAACCGCGCAGATTGCCATCTCCATCGAAAACGCCCAGCTTTACCAGCGTGTGGCCCAGCAGGAGCAGCGGTTGGAGCGCGACTTGGCGCTGGCGCGCGAAGTGCAGCTGCGCCTGCTGCCTCCGCTAAAGCCCAAGCACAAATACGCGGAGTTTTCCGCCCGCTTCGTCCCAGCCCGCTCGATCGGTGGAGACATCTACGACTTCGTGCAATACGACTCAAACCGCAGCGCGATCGTCCTGGGAGATGTTAGCGGCAAGGCCACTCCGGCAGCGCTGTATGCGGCGCTGGTGAGCGGCATCATGCGCTCGGCGGCCAACCAGCTTTTGTCGCCCTCTGCACTGCTCGAATCCCTGAACGACTCACTTCAGGAGCGCAAGCTCGATTCTCAATATGTTGTCATGCTTTATTCGCTGTGGAATGACGAGAATCGCACCCTGCAGATTGCTAATGCCGGCGCCTCGCAGCCGCTCTTCGTCCGCAACGGCGAAGTGGACACAGTGCACGCCGAGGGCTTTCCGCTGGGCATGTTCCCCAACGTGAAATACGAAGAATTCACCCTCTCCACGCAGCCCGGTGACTCGCTCATCTTCTTCAGCGATGGCATCACCGACGCGCAAAACGCGGACGGCGACATGTTTGGCGACGATCGGCTCAAGGCCATCGTCAAGAAGAACTCTCAGAAATCGGCATCGAAGATCGCCGACGCGATCCTCTCCGAGGTTTCGAAGTTCCAGGGCGAACGTGACCGCTTCGACGATGAGACGGTGGTCGTCTTACGGGTGCTTTAGGATAAAAAGAACATTCTCTGGAGCCGTCCTTGACCGAAGTCGCAACTGAACGCATCATCGAGCCCGCGCGCAACATTCTCGGCAGCCTGCGCCTGCCCGGCGATAAGAGCATCTCCCACCGCTACGCCCTGCTCGGCGGCCTGGCCCATGGAAAAACCCGGCTCGCGAATTTCTCATCCGGCGCGGACTGCGCCAGCAGCCTTGCCTGCGTGGCGGCACTCGGCGCAAAGGTCGCCCGCGCGGCCGATGGCACGATCGAGATCACCGGAACCGATGGGCACTTCCGCCACTCCGAATTTCCTCTAGACTGCGGCAACTCCGGCTCCACCATGCGCATGCTCGCCGGTCTGCTCGCCCCGCAGCGCTCCGCATATACCCTCGTGGGCGACACATCTCTCAGCCGCCGCCCCATGGAGCGCGTGCGCAAGCCTCTTTCGCATATGGGCGCGGATATCCACCTCACCGACGGGCACGCGCCGGTCATGATTCGCGGCAACCAACTGCACGCCATCGACTACACCACTCCGGTGCCGAGCGCGCAGGTAAAGAGCGCCGTTTTATTCGCCGGATTGCAGGCATCCGGCACAACCACCGTGCGCGAGGCTGTGCGCACCCGCGACCATAGCGAACTCGCGCTTCGCGCCTTCGGCGCGGATGTCCAGCGCACCATCGACTCCGTCTCCATCGCCGGCGGACGGCAACTCCACTCCATTGAAGCCGCTGTTCCCGGAGACATGTCCTCGGCGGCATTTTTCCTGTGTGCCGCCGCGCTCTTCCCGGAATCGAACCTCATCTTTGATGACCTGGGATTGAATCCCACGCGCGCCACCCTGCTCGACGTTCTCACCGCGCTCGGCGCGCACATCGGCATGCTCAATCTGGAGGAGAAAAATGGAGAGCTCGTGGGCACGGTCCAGGTGCATGCTCCCCAGGACGGCATGACCGGCACCACCATCTCCGGCGCACTGGCCGCACAGTTGATCGACGAGCTGCCGGTCCTTGCTGCCATCGGACCCTTCACAAAGAACGGCATTCGCATCCGCGACGCCAAAGAACTGCGCGTGAAAGAGTCCGACCGCATTGCCCTCGTCGCCCGCAATCTGCGCGCAATGGGCGCCGAAGTCGAAGAGTTCGAGGACGGCCTCGATGTGCCCGGTGGCCAGCGCCTGCATGCCGCCGAGATCGACTCGGGCGGCGATCACCGCATCGCGATGGCCTTCTCTGTAGCCGCTCTCCGAGCACGCGGCCACAGCGTCATTCGCGGAGCCGAATCCGCCGCAATCTCCTTCCCCGAGTTCTTCGATCTGCTGGATCGCGTCGCCGAGCGCTGAATCCGATCCAGCCGATAAAGTCGATCAACAGCCCTCAGCTGCCCAGCCGGGATGATCCCTCCTGATCCCGATTTGTCCGGTCTCTTGAGGGAGAGAGCTGGACCTGTGCGGGCCGAGCTTCGGAGCTTTCCCTCGATTCCGCTCTGGCACGTCGAGACCTCTGGCTGGTATGCTTCCACGCCTATGAATCTCAAGCGGTGTGCCGTGCCCTATTTGCTTGCGCTGGCAGTCATGGCGCCGGGGTCTCTTCCGTCCGCCCAGGAGGCCACCCCGCCGCCAATTTCCTCGCAACCTGCCCGCACATCTCCGGCGTGGTTGAAGTCGGGTGTTATCTACCAAGTCTTTGTGCGTTCGTTCTCGCCAACGGGAGATCTGAACGGCGTCACCGCCCGCCTGGATGAATTACATGCCCTCGGCGTCAACATCCTTTGGCTGATGCCGATTCATCCGGATGGACAGATCAAGAAGAAGGGCAGCCTCGGCAGTCCTTACGCCGTGCGAGACTACTATGCGATCGAGCCTGCACTTGGCACGAAGGACGATCTGCGCCGCTTGGTGACCGAAGCTCATCGCCGGCAGATGAAAGTGATCATCGATATCGTCGCCAATCACACTGCGTGGGACAGCGTGATGATGGCGCATCCGGATTTTTATAAGAAGGATAAGGAAGGCCACATCACTTATCCCCACGACTGGACCGACGTCGCGTGGCTCGATTATTCAAATCCCAAACTGCGCCAGTACATGCTCGACATGCTTATCTACTGGATCAAGGATTTCGATCTCGACGGATACCGCTGCGATGCGGCGGGGGAGGTGCCGACCGATTTCTGGGAGCAGGCGCGCGTGGCGCTCGACAAGGTCAAGCCGGACATCATGATGCTCGCCGAAGCCAACAAACCGGAGCTGCTGAAGAGCGCATTCGATATCGATTATTCATGGCCGCTCATGCACACGCTGAACGACGTCATCATGAGCGGTGAACCCGCAGTGGCGATTCGCGCGAACATCGAACAGCAGCAGGCGCTCTTTCCCAGGGGTGCGCTACACATGCGCATCAGCGACGATCACGACGAGCTGCGGGCGACTACGCGGTACAGCTATCCAGGAGCCATTGCCGCTTCTGCGCTCATATTCACGCTCGACGGCGCGCCGCTGATCTACAACGGCATGGAGGTCGGCGACTCGACGCAATCTGCCGCCCCGGCTCTCTTCGAGCCACAGAAGATATTCTGGCAATCGGTGGTGTGGCATCCGGAGTATCCGAAGTTCTATGCAGCGATGGCTACTCTGAGGGAGCAGCATCCGGCGCTGCAGCAGGGAGAGATCGTCTGGCTTCATAATTCCGATGAGCAGCATGTGGTCACCTTCCTTCGCCGGGCCGCGCAAGAAGAGTTCCTTGTGGCCGTCAATCTTTCCAATACGCCATTTCGCGGAACCGTCTGGGTCGATACCCGGATATGGAAGGAGATCGATCTCCCGGTTTCGAAACCTGAAATTGTAGCCGTCCCATTTGTCGCGCTGGACGCATTCGGGGTCCGCATCTATCAAAGGGCCACCCCGCTGGATCATCAGCCATGAAGACATCAAACCCAACACCCGGCATCGAAACCGCGGAAGGCGCTCCCCCGCGTGACGGCATCGCCGCCGCACAGGTAAAGCAAAGAGCCCAATTCAAGAAGCCGAACCGGAGTTTCTGGCAAATCTGGAACATGAGCTTTGGTTTTCTGGGCATTCAGTTTGGCTGGGGTCTGCAAATGGCGAACATGAGCGCCATTTACGAATACCTGGGAGCGAGGGCGGACCAGATTCCGATTCTCTGGCTGGCGGCTCCGCTGACGGGCCTGCTGATTCAGCCGATTATTGGCCACGCCAGCGATCACACCTGGGGACGGTTGGGACGGCGGCGGCCGTACTTTCTGACCGGCGCGATTCTCAGCTCATTGATGCTGATTTTCATGCCGAACTGCTCGAGCCTCTGGATGGCGGCGGGCATGCTGTGGATCCTGGATGCTTCGATCAACGTCAGCATGGAGCCGTTTCGCGCCTTTGTCGCGGACATACTGCCGGAAGGGCAACGTACCCGGGGATTCGCCATGCAGAGCCTTTTCATCGGACTGGGCGCAGTGATCGCATCGGCTCTTCCATGGCTTCTCACCAACGTCTTTCACATGACCCAGGCAGTGGGTGACACAAGGGCGGTTCCGACCACGGTACGGCTGTCGTTTTATATCGGCGCGGCGGCGTTTTTTGGCGCGGTGTTGTGGACGATTGTGAGCACTCCGGAATATCCGCCTGAAGACATGGAGGCTTTTCGCAGAGCCAAGACCCAAAACGTCGGGCTAATGGCCAACGCGAGAGAGATTTTGACGGCAATCAAGGAAATGCCGGAGACGATGCGCCTGCTGGGCCCTGTCCAGTTGTTTACCTGGCTCGGACTCTTCTGCATGTGGCTGTATTTCCCGGTAGCCGTGGCTCACAACGTTTTCGGAGCGAACGAACCCGCCTCACCTGCTTACAAAGCAGGAATCGAATGGGGAGGAATCTGCTTCGCGGCTTACTCGGCAGTGTGCTTCGGATTTTCGTTCGTGTTGCCGAGTCTCGCCAGAAAGCTGGGCCGCAAAAAGACACATAGCCTGTGTTTGTTGTGCGGAGCCGTTGGGCTTATCGCCGTGGTGGTGATGCACAACAAATACATGCTGCTGTTCACCATGCTTGGAGTGGGCATAGCCTGGGCAAGCACGCTTTCGATGCCGTATGCATTGCTTGCGGCGTCGTTACCGCCGGAGCGGACCGGGGTCTATATGGGCATCTTCAATTTCTTCGTGGTGACTCCGGAAATCCTTGCATCGCTCTTCTTCGGATGGATCATGATCCATCTTCTGCATGGCAATCGCCTCTACGCCATTATTGCGGGCGGTGTCTTCATGCTACTTGCAGCCTCGTTGATGCAGCGGGTTACAGATCCGCGCACGTTGAGTATCCAGGATATTTAGTGCAGATATTTAGTATGGATACTTAGCCGTCTACTCTACTCGCAGCGCTGGCGGAAAGCGAAGCGAAGGTCCTGCAGGAAGGTAGGCATCGGCACCTCCAAAGAGAATTCAGCAACGATCCAGCCATATTCCTGCAGAAAACTAAGCGGTTGATTCCATAAGAAAAGGCGGTTGGCGAACAGTTGGCCAGGTGCGTGGGCCAGCCGTCCATTTCCGCACAAGAGTCTCCAGGAATGGACACGGGATAAAAACAAATACCTACACAGACGGGTCCTGCACTTCTCATCCGCCCTCAAGCGTGGGGCGAGGCCGGAATCAGGGCAGCTTGCCAAGACTTTCGCAAGCCGGTTTGAATCCGCCGTCGCAGGCCTTCTTGAACAGGGTGCGTGCCTGCCCGTAGTCCTGCGGTACGCCCAGGCCTATTTCGTAGAGCCTGCCGAGCCAGCTGCAACCGACCATCTCTCCGCCATTGCAGGCCTGCTCATACAACGTGCGCGCCTGTCCAGCGTCCGGTAATGTGCCCTGGCCGTTTTGATAGAGCGAACCGAGGGCGGTGCAACCGAGCATGAATCCTCCATCGCAGGCCTTCCTGAAGAAAGCGCTCGCCTCTGCATAATCCCGGTCGCCTCCCACGCCATTCAGATAGAGCATCCCCAGCGACGAACATCTCGCCATGGACCCACTAGACCCGCCGTTACAGGCCTTCTTGTAGAGAGAGCGCGCCGCTGTGTAGTTCGTCTTCCCACCCAGGCCCTTTTCGTAGAGCAAGCCGAGATTCCCGCAGCTCTCTATGCTTCCGCCGTCGCAGGCCTGCTTGTCGAGCAGGCGCGTCTGTTCGAAGTCCTGGTCCACTCCGCCCCAGCCGTAATAGTAGAGATCGCCCAGCAGCCCGCACGAGTCCGCATTGCCGATGTTGCAAGCTTTCTCTAGAAGAGGTTTCGCCTCTGCGTATCGCTTTCGATCGAACAACGCACGCCCCTCTTTCGAACTCTGCGGAGCGATCGTCACGGGTGCAGCAGGCTTGGGATTCTCCTTCGGAGCGGCGTTTTCCTGCTCCTGAGGCATGGCGGCTGGCGCGAAAAGGAAAACGGCGATCAGAGCAGCGACAGCGATCATGCTCCTGCGCAACTTCCGACGCTTGGGTGCCCCATATCTGGCGGTTTTATCGCCAGATGTGGGCGTGTGCATCGCCGGAAACAACGGTGGCCCACTCAAGCCTTCTATTGGCTTGAGTGGGATAGTTCCCGCCCAGCGTCCGTTCGCGTTTTCTGCCCGTCCATTCGGACTCGATCTCCACGCACGTCCCCTCATGTCCAGTAGCATAGTGCGAAAACTGCTCCATTCCCATTCCTCGGGAGCATGGTCCTTGGGTGACCATTTGCCCCGATTAGAATGAACCTTCGCTGGCGACCGCGCCATCCTGCGATCGAAAGGACAACATGCTGGACCATGTCATTCTCACAGTGAGCGATATCCAGCGCTCGACATTGTTTTACGAACAGGCGCTGGCTCCTCTCGGCATCAATGAGCGCTTTGATTACGACGGCAGGAACGGTCCGCCAGGCCATCCTGATCTCAAAGGATTCGGTGCGAACGGACGCTTGTACTTGTGGCTGCGCGAAGGTGCGGCGGATAGCCATGCCGCGCATATCGGCTTTGTCGCCGATAGCCGGGGTCAGGTGGAAGCGGCCTATGCCGCCGCGATTGCGGCAGGAGCCACCGACAATGGCGCACCCGGCGCCCGACTCTACTATGACCCGCGTTACTATGCTGCAAATGTGCTTGACCCGGACGGCTACAGCATCGAATTCGTTTACAAGAGCTGGCAGCATTGACAGTAAAACACGCTCCACTGTAAATGCGCTCCTGGTTCGATGACGTGGCTGGTCAAGCTTTACCTGATATCTGTCGGTAGTCTCGGTAAGCCGCCTTGTCGGAGATGACCCCCTGGCTGTTACCATTGCAAGCCATGAATAAACTTGCGCCATTCCTCTGGTTCAACGACAACGCCGAAGAAGCCGCCGAATTCTACCTGAGCATCTTCCCGCACGCGCGCAAGCTCGATGAGCTGCGTTCCAAAGGCGTCGGTCCCTGGCCCGCGGGCAAGATTGCCACGATCACGATCGAGCTTGAAGGGCAGGAGATGGTCTTTCTTAACGGTGGCCCCTCGCACCAGCTCAACCCCGCCTTCTCGTTCTTCGTCCGTTGCGACTCCCAGCAGGAGATCGACAACTACTGGGACAAGTTGATCGAAGGCGGCAAACCCATGGCCTGCGGATGGCTCACAGACCGCTTCGGCCTGTGCTGGCAGATTGTGCCGCGCAATATCGGCGAGCTGATCAGTCACCCCAAAGCCATGGAAGCCATGATGGGGATGATCAAGATGGACCTGCCCACGCTGGAAGCCGCCGCACGCGAGAACTGAAAGCCGCATCAAGCCATCTCCCGAACGGACCGCCAGGCCATCCTGATCTCAAAGAATTCGGTGCGAACGGACGCTTGCACTTGTGGCTACGTGAGGGCGCGGCGGATAGCCATGCCGCGCTCATGGACCACCAAAAAATTAGGTAACTTTACCTAGAATGCGCGGCGTTGTCAGTCTTCAGCCTGGTGCCCGATTCAAGCCCTGTGTTGGCTTGAGTGGGGCGGGCCCAGAGCCGCTACGCAAACGGATTCTTCACATGTACCGCTCCAAACCGCTGCCCATCCTGCAGATCCTCGCTGTAGAGTATGCCGCATCCAGCCTCCGACGTCGCTGCCACGATCAGCGAGTCATACCATGCGAGTTGATAACGACCCTGCACGTGAAGCGCCGCGGTAAACAGAGATGGCGATGAGTGGATCGCCAGCAACGGCCGCAAGACGGCGTTTAGATATTGCTCCGCATCGGGCGTAGTCATCGGCGGAGTAATACGCCGCAAGGCAAAGTTGAAGAACTCCTGCACGACCTGGTAACTGATCACGCCCTTGCGCGTGGCAATCGCTTCACCGATCAGTTTCCGCGCCTTTTGCACCTTCGCGGGAGCGCTCTCATCGAAGGAGTAGATAAAGATATTGGTGTCGAGGAAAAACCTACCGCTCATTCAGTTCGTCCCGGGAAAAATGACGACCTGCCTTCACATACTTAAGCCGGTGCATCAGGGCGTCATATTCCTTTGCGCTCTCCGGCTGAGCTGTGAACTGAAGCAGCCATTCCCGAAATGCCGCATTCAGGGTGGTGCGTTGACTTCTTGCCATGTTGCGAGCCTCCTCGATGAGGTGCTCATCAGCGCTGAGAGTAATATTCTTCACGAAAGTAGTGTACACGATAATCGTGTACACTAGCACGCGATTTCTATCCGTTGTCACATCCCTTGGCTGAGAATTTCCCCAAACCCGATACAATAGAAATAGAGGAACAGGAAGCCCGGCCGCATCAGCAGCCGGGCTTTTCTTTTGAGCGGATCGATCATTCCCAAAACGGGAACATTAATCGGACATAACTCTTTTATTATCTGATATATAGAAATAACTATTTTAGAATGAAATATTTGGAGCGACCTATCCATTAAATCCAATGGGATGAAATATATGGATAAATGAGGGGGTGGGGGAGGTAGGCCGTAACGTTACCTCAAGACGAACGGAAGCTCGTCCCTAGTGAACTACGCCTAGATCATCCGCAGGCCAGTAGACGAAGGCAGCTTTCCCGTAGATCAGATTCCGATCGACCGGACCGAAGTCGCGGCTGTCACTGGAAATCGACCGGTGATCGCCCATCACGAAGTACTCACCCTGCGGGATGACCATCTCCGGCATGGACCGCACATCGCGGTAGGGACGCGGCACGTACTCCTCGTCGATGCGCTGCCCGTTGACGTACACCCGGCCCTCGTCAATGCGCAACGAATCGCCCGGCAGCGCGATGACGCGCTTGATATAGCTCTTCTCCGGGTCGCGGGGATAGTGGAACACCACAATATCGCCACGGGAGATGCTCCCGAAGCGATAGACGAATTTGTTGATGAAGAGCCGGTCCTGATCGCGCAGCTGCGGCTGCATTGAAGTGCCTTCGACGCGCACCGGCTGGTAGAGAAAGGTGATAATCATGAACGACGCCGCCACCGAAATCAGCACGTCGCGCACCCACAAGCGCACATGGGTTGGGGTGGTATTCACCTTTCCGGGTTCGGGTTGAGCCGCGGGTTGTTGAGTCTCGTCAATCATTCTTGGAATTTGCCTGTCTCCTCTATTTTACTGGCATCCCAGGGTTCCGAGAGGACAAAGAATCCGTGGATGCGCGACTGGCTTGGGCATAGGCTGCTGCTGCTGACCAGTGGGAACAAATCCCGGAGCGTTTGCCGCGGTTAGATTGGCTTCTTCGAGCATAAGAGGTCGTTGCAGAACCATTTCGATGGTCGACCCCTGTTCGAGCATAATCTCATTGCCGCGCGTGAACAGCGTGTAGAGCACGCCGCCGACGGCCCCACCCAGCGCTCCGTAGCCCACCCCCGCGCCAGGATGGTCCGAAGCCGCCCCGATGATGCCTCCCAGGCCCGCGCCAGTAGCCGCGCCGGTGGCAATGGCGCCCACATCCTTGCCCTTGCTGCCCGCCTGCTCGATTGTGCCTTCGCTGCCCTTGACGGTCGGGCCGGCAGATCCAGGAAGGCTATTGACCGTGCCCGGAATGCTGACAACCGACCCGTTGGGAAAGATCATGGTGGTGAAGTGCATCGTGACCTGCGCGCGGCCCTTCACATGACCTGGGCGCACAACCGTGTCGATCACTCCCTGGACATAGACGCCCGAGGGAATGACCACGTGGCCATCCGCCACTACGGGGAAATTGGAGGAGAGATACACTCCATCGCCGGGCTGGGCAGTCTTGGTATTCACACCGCTGTGCAGCGAGAGCAGGACCTTGGTGCCGGCCGGAACCTCGATCATCTTCGCTGGGGGCGTAGCTGCTGGAGTTGCAGTTCCCGATACGGTCGGGGGTGCCGCGGCCGCCGATGGGGAGGGGGTAGGCGCGGCTGGAGACTCCGTCTGCGCCCCCGCGACGGAACAGAGGAACGCCACACACGCCACGAAGCTGAATATCTTCCTCATAGTTTGCACCACTCCCCGCTATTCTCTCGCAAAGACACGCCAGTGGCGCCGAATTATTAGGCTCTGAATGAATAGACCTTGAATTAATAGACGAAGACAGATCGCATCGAGTTAGCGGGCGGCCCATGCGTCTACGATCTCCTTCGCCATCTTCGCCATCAGCACTTCGGCCTGGTTGTCTGGCGTCCAGCTTTGGTCCTCGTTGGCATATGTGAACTCGGAGATAATAATCGGCCCGTGCTTCGTGTAGACGACGCCCACGTCGTTGCGGACAGCGTCCAGCGCACCGGTCTTGTTGGCAATACTCGATTCGCCCTCGCTCGTATCCAAGGTTTCGAGGTAGCGCGGGAGGCTGTTCCGGTAGAACTGGTTCCTGAGCATGTGCAGGGCTGCGTCGCAAAGAGCATGGTCAGCTTGCGTCGGCACGGCGGAGTTGCCTGGCGGATTTAGATCGCACGTGACGAAGCGCTTCATCACACTGGCCATCTCTCGCGCCGTCGTCTTGCCCAGGCCAAAGACTTTTTGATCGGCAGGCATCGGCCCCACGGCAGGTTTGTAGACCTTCTTATAGAACCACGTGTTCTGGAGACCAAGCGAGACAATGCGATTGTCGATGTTCTTGAGTCCGAGATGATCGATCGCCAGGTTTGTCGCTGTGTTGTCGCTCAGCACAATCATCAATGTTAGAGCGTCTTTAAAGGTCAGTGTCTGCGGCGTGTCGAAGAGGGGCAGAATCCCCGAGCCTGAGACCTGGTCGTCATGGGTGAGCGTGATCTTATCCTCAAAATGCGCCTTGCCTTCGCGGATCTGCTCGAGAGCCTCATATAGACCCGTCAGCTTGATCACCGATGCAGTCTGCACCGGCGCATCCGCATCCAGGCTGACCGTTCTGCCAGTCATAAGGTCCTCGGCATAGAGGGCAAGCTTGCCGTGATGGGCAGCAGCCGTTGAGCGCAGTCTGGCTTCGAGCACTGCATCCTGGCCGCCAGCGGACTGGGCCTGCAGACTGCCGGTGGCCATCAAGGTGAGCACCAGTGAAAGCGAAAACCCTCTCTTCGTCATTCTCCCCATATCCGTCAGCTTACCGACCGAGTTCCAAAAAACATGTCCGACACACCCCATCAAAGGCTACAACAATAGGAGAAATGCCTTAATATAAGCAAACTTCCATGCCTCCGCCGCAAATCTCCATCCCCGAGACAGCATTGGACACCCGTGGACGATTCCGCGCGGCGCGCGAGGTACTGCAGCAGGCGGTCGAGAAGCGCGCTCTACCGGGAGCAGCCTATGGGGTCTTACTCGATGGCCATGTCGTGGCCCTCGATGCAGTAGGCCGATTCACCTATGATCCGGCCGCACCCGAAGTCACGCCCGGAACAGTCTTCGATCTTGCCAGCATCACCAAGGTGATGGCGACCACCGCCATGGCCATGTTGCTCTATGATCGAGGCCGCACCGGCGGCACAGGCAGCGGAGGTCGCGGCGTACTCGACCTCGATGCACGCCTCGGAGATATTCTTCCCGGCTTTGTTATCGGTATGGAGCCGGGCTCGCACAAAGAGCGCGTAACCCTGCGCATGCTGCTCGCCCACTCGTCGGGACTGCCGGGATACGGGCGGCTTTTCGAGGACCACCGCGCGCCCGAGACTTTGCTGCGCGCCGCTCTGCACATTCCCCTCGAAGCGGCGCCGGGGACCCGCGCCGAATACTCAGACATCGGATTTATCCTGCTCGGCAAAGCGCTCGAGGTTCTCTCCGGGGACCTGGCAGAGCGCTTCTTTTGGCGCGAGATTGTAGCGCCGCTCGGCTTGGAGTCCGCGCGCTTCTGTCCCCCTCAGGATTGGCAGCGGCATATTCCTCCCACGGAAGATGACAGAGTATATCGGCGGCGCGTGATTCAGGGCGAGGTGCAGGATGAGAACTGCCACGCGCTGGGCGGAGTTGCAGGACACGCCGGGCTTTTTTCAAATGCACTCGATGTCCTGCGTTTTGCTGCATGCATTCTCGCCGACGGTCGAACGCAAAGCGGGCAGCAACTATTTCAACGTGAGACGGTCAAACTTTTTGCCACGCGGCAAACCGAACCTCCAGGTACAAGCCGCGCACTCGGATGGGACACACCCAGCGAGCCATCGTCCTCAGGCAACTACTTGAGCGAGAGGTCCATCGGACATCTTGGCTATGCCGGAACTTCTCTGTGGATCGATCCGGAACGCAAACTTGCGGTGGTTCTGCTCACGAATCGCACATGGCCCGACCGGGCAAGCAAGGAGATTCAGGCAGTACGTCCCGCATTCCATGATGCCGTCATATCCGAATTGCACTAACGATCTTCGCGGGCACAAGAATTCAGATGCAAGACGCGTGAGTTGGCGTTAGAATTAGGCAGCACACGTTCCGGAAACACACAACTATGGCCACTTTGACGCACCCGCAGGCTGATATCAAAAGTTCAAATCATAAGCCCACCAATTCCAATTCAAATCTGCACGATCTGATGACGGAAAGCCCCAACGACGCATCGCAGGGGTTTGATACCAAGTCCGCTTTAGAGATCGCGCGCATCATCAACCACGAAGATTCGAAGGTAGCCGCCGCCGTAAAAAAAGCGCTGCCAGAGATCGCTCAGGTCATCGACTCAGTGGCGCGCAGCCTCCGCGAAGGCGGCCGGTTGATCTACATTGGCGCCGGATCGAGCGGACGCATCGCTTCGCTCGATGCCTGTGAATGTCCTCCCTATTTTTCGACCACGCCGCAGACAGTTCAGTACATCATGGCCGGCGGCCCCAAGGCTCTCGCGTCGCCGGTTGAGGTCAACGAAGACTCCGAGGAACTGGGCCAGCGCGACATCGCACGGCGCCGCCCCACTCGCAAAGACATGATCATCGGCCTTTCGGCCAGCGGACGCACACCATACGTTGTCGCCGCGATTGCCTATGCGCGTGCGCGCGGAGCAAAGACGGCCTGCATCACCTGCAACCAGAATGCGCCCTTGGCCGCTGCGGCAGATATCGCCATCATCGCCGACGTCGGACCGGAAGTCATATCCGGCTCAACCCGCATGAAAGCGGCCACCGCCCAGAAGATGATCACCAACATGATCACCACCGGGGCCATGACGCGACTCGGCTACGTGTACGAAAACCTCATGGTCAACGTGCACATGCAGAACTCGAAGTTGGTAGAGCGTGGTATCGGCATCCTGATGCGGGCCTGCCATATCAGCCGTGACAAGGCTGTTGACGTCATCAAGTCCGCAGGCCGCAGCGTACCTGTAGCGCTGGTCATGCTCAAAGCCGGAGTCGACAAGCCCGAAGCCGTTCGCCGTCTCGCCAGATCCGACGGCAATGTGCGGCTGGCTATTGAAGATACGACGATGGAACTCTGAGCCAAGAGCAGTCAACTCACAAAGCCCGCCGTACAGCCGGCGGGTTTTCGGTTTTCGCGTCTCAGCCTGCTCCTTATTCCGAGGCGACGCCATCGCTCACCCGGCCAGCTGCCGCCTATGGATTTGGAGGCAAACTTTCCGAGAACGGACTGGCGCAGTGGCTCAAAGCCAACTCAGAGCAGGTTTCAAACTAAGCACCTGCTCTGCCTTCCCACAGCTCGCGCATTTACACTACTGCATACAGGACCGCAGCAAGGAACGGCACAGAAACTATGGACAAATTCGTAATTCGCGGGGGCAATCCCCTGCTCGGCACTATTCGCGTAAGCGGCGCAAAGAACTCGGCACTTCCCTGCATGGCCGCCGCCATACTCACTGAAGATGAGGTGGTTCTCGAAAACATCCCGCAGGTACGCGACATTGAAACGGAGCGCAAGCTGCTCGTCTCCATGGGCGGCGAGGTCGAACTGGGCTATGGCCGAGCGCAGCACCGCACGACTATAAGTTGCCGCTTGCTTTCCGACCCAGTTGCAAAATATGAAATCGTGAAGACCATGCGTGCCTCTTCGCTGGTCCTCGGCCCGCTGGTCGCTCGCACCGGTCTCGCACGCGTCGCCATGCCCGGCGGCTGCGCCATCGGAGGCCGTCCTATCGACCTGCATATCAAGGGCCTGGAAACGATGGGCGCGACCATCACCTACGAGCACGGCTACATTGAAGCGCGCGCCGAGCGCCTCAAGGGCGCACATATAAATTTCGACAAGATCACAGTCACGGGCACGGAAGACCTGCTGATGGCCGCCGTTCTGGCCGAAGGCGAGACCGTGCTCGAAAACTGCGCCCGCGAGCCCGAGGTCACCGACCTTGCTGCGCTGCTCACCGCCATGGGCGCGAAGATCGAAGGCGCAGGCACATCGATAATTCGCGTGCAAGGGGTGGACAAGCTCCACGGCGCACGCCACCGCATCAATCCCGACCGCATCGAGGCCGGAACCTTCCTCGTCGCCGGAGCCATCACCGGCGGCGACCTCTGTATTGCCAACTGTAATCCCGCTCACCTGAGCGCCATCATCGGCAAGCTCGAAGAGGCCGGCGCGCGCATCGACATCCTCGGCAAGGATTCGATCCGCGTCCGCAGCGAAGGCCAGTTGAAAGCCGCCGATGTTTCGACCGAAGAATATCCCGGCTTCCCCACCGATATGCAGGCTCAGTACATGGCCCTGGCCACACAGGCCGACGGCACGTCCGTCGTGACGGAAAACATCTTCGAAAACCGTTTCATGCATGTGCAGGAGTTGGTCCGCATGGGTGCGAACATCAAGGTCGATGGACGCACCGCGACCATTCGCGGCAAGTCGCCATTATCTGCCGCCGCAGTCATGTGTTCTGACCTGCGCGCCTCCGCATCGCTCGTCCTGGCGGCGATGGTCGCCGACGGCGAGTCGATTCTCGACCGTGTCTACCATATGGATCGCGGCTATGAGCACATCGAGGAGAAGCTGCGGGGAGTGGGCGCTCAGATTCGCCGCATGGGAAATATTTTCGCCGATAAACGTGAACTCGCGACGGCGGAAGCTTACTGATCTCTGGGCATCCGGGAAGGAATCTTTCATCGAGTAAATCATTCGTTCATCTTTGAGCATCCCATCGTCTGAGGAGAGATAAATGCCCCTGGATGACCGAGTTTTGCGCGATCACCTTTTGGAATTTATGCGCGGAGGCAGCGCGCATGTAGACCTGGCTACCGTTCTCGATGATTTTCCAGAGAAACTGCAAGGCAGCAAACCGGAGAACGCTCCATTTACTCCCTGGCAGCTTCTTGAACACATACGGTTCACAATTAACGATCTGCTGCTCTTCTCCACGGATCCTAAGTATATTGCGCCGAAGTGGCCAGACGAGTACTGGCCGGCAAAGGATGCCCCGGCTTCAGCAAGCGAGTGGCGGAAGTCGGTCAAAGCTCTCAAGGCTGACTTCGTCGCCTTTGAAAAAATGCTCCAGGACCCGGAGTCGAACCTGTACGCAAAAATTCCATGGGGTGACGGTCAAACCCTGCTCCGCGAGATATTGCTTGCTTGCGATCACACCAGCTATCACCTGGGTGAAATGGTCTTGCTGAGAAGAGAGCTGGGGGCTTGGAAGAAATAGCCGTTTAATGGTGAGGGGGCGCTTTTTTCACTTCCAGCTGACGGCCAGCTGCCAGCGGAGATTGCGCATGGCCGTCTTCCGCAACACGCGTTCGTATTCCTCAAGTTCATTCACGACCAAAAGGGTCTCCGTCCCGAGTGTGGTCGGTGCATCCTTGAGAAAGTCATGCAGAGTCGAGATCGTGGCGAGACCGTCTTCAGGCGAAAACCACTGCGGGGGCGGCAATGTCTTGGCCCATTCGGGATCACCCGCGCCTTCTTCTAGCAGCAGGGCCATGGAGTTCTGATCGGCGGAGAAGAATTCGAGGAGCGGTTTCACTCCTAACCGCACTGCCAGTTTCTCCAGCGCATCCTCATTGCGCGCCAGGGCGTGCCCGTTCACGAAGATATCGTAGCCCGGATCCTCACCCTCAACGACGATGTACATGGACGCGCTCATTGCCGCTCTGCCTGCCTCGACTCAGCGAACTCACCTTTGCTCTGATCCTACTTCAGATTCGGATGCCATTGATGCGTCAAACGTACGGTTTGTTATCTGAAGAGTTACGGTTTCCTCGCTTTCCTGTCCACTTCCGCCGGACAGCCGCACAGTCGCAGCAACGATGATTCCTGCCCCGGCCCAGGTTTCCACAGGGAGTTTGGCACGCAGAAACCAGGCTGCTTCCGCAACCGCAACCAGCGTCGCAGTCCACTGCAGAGCAGCCACCTGCCACGTCTCCAGCTTCGTCAACAACCAATACACCAGCGGCAGTGTCGCCCCGCTCACGATCACCCCCTGGACCAAGAGCGAGGCAACGAGTTGTTTGGTCCACGCGATCGGCTCCCGGTGCTCGGTCACCAGGCTAAGTGCTCCCAATAGAATTGCTGCTACGGTGAATTGGATCGCCGCCGATGCGGGCAGATCGACGTGCCTCATATGTTTCCGTGCCCCCAAATATTTCTTCGCATAGTCCAGCGAAAATGCCCCCAGTCCCACGGCGCCTGCAATCAGAAGCGCTCCTTTGAGTTGCGCCGTCGAAGTCGACAGCCCCTGTGCGACAAGAAGAGCTACGCCGCCAATACCGATCACCACCGTCGAGATCGCCCTGCTCGCACCGTCCTTGCTCAGTAGCAGAGCCGTCAATGGCATAAAGGCAAACAAAGTCGCCACTACTCCCGGAGACACCTGTCCCGCTGCCCACACCGTTAGCGCATAGGGCAGCGACACCATCGTTACGCCGAGAACAAGTGACGAAATCAGGCTGGCGGACTTTTTTCTTAATGGATTGGATCTTCGGAGATTCGTCGCCAGCGCAAGAAGCGCGGCGAAACTTGCAGCAATGGTAAAGCGCACCGCGCCGGCATAGAGGCCGGGCATTTGCGGAAGCACCAGCGAGGTGGCAATCCACGCGCTGCCCCAGATCAATCCGACCACAACAAACGCTGCTGTAGTCCGCCAGTTCATTGGCTTCTTGTCGCGGCGCAGTGCAGAAAAAGGGCCACGCTCAATGCGCAGCCCTCTTTGTGTAACCTACTGCGGTCCGCGACCGCCACCGCCACCACCGCCACCCGGTCCGCGGCCGCGACCACGTCGCCGACGACGCTGACCTCCACCGCCCTGGCCCGCTCCGCCCGGACGGCGCTCGCCACTGGACGCCACCGCAACCGGTACGCCATCGGCGCGGTTGAAGTTAATCTCTTCGCCGCCATCCTCGCCACCTGCATCATCGAAGTCGTCGCCGCCTTCAATAGTAATGGTGCTGGCATTGGACGAAGGCTGCCGTTCTACCGGCTCCGGCCGTGGTTGACGCCGTGGGCGCTCTTCCGAAGAAGATTCACCCGACGCTGAGATGTCGCCAACCGGACCGCTCTGTGCACCCGGCGCAGGCAGACCCAGCTTCTCGCGCTGTTCCCTGAGCAGGGCCTTGCGCGAGAGCTTGATACGGTTGCCTTCAACGCCAAGGACCTTTACCAGGACCTGATCGCCTTCGCGCAACTCGTCCTTCACTTCCTTCACGCGATGCTCGGCGATCTCGCTCACGTGCAGCAGACCGTCGGTCCCCGGGAAGATCTCGACGAATGCGCCGAACTCCGCCAGGCGAACCACCTTGCCGAGATACGTCTTGCCGATCTCCGGTACAGCCGTAAGGTCGTTGATCATGGCCAGCGCTCTCTTCAAGCCTTCTTCATCGCTCGATGCCACGTTCACGCGGCCCGTATCGTCGACATCGATCTTGACCTGTGTGGCCTCGATGATGCCGCGAATCGTCTTGCCGCCCGGCCCGATCAAGTCGCGAATCTTGTCGGTAGGAATCTGCAGCGTGCGAATCTGCGGCGCATACTTCGACTTGATGTCTCGCGGTCCGCTCAGCGTCGCGTCCATCGTGTCCAGCAGAAACAGCCGGCCGCGCCGCGCCTGTTCGAGCGCCTCGCGCATGATCTGGCCGGTGATACCGCTGATCTTGATGTCCATCTGCAGCGCAGTAATTCCCTTCCGCGTGCCCGCAACCTTGAAGTCCATATCGCCGTAGTGATCTTCCGCACCGGCAATATCGGTCAGAATGGCGTACTCTTCGCCCTCCTTCACCAGGCCCATCGCGATGCCCGCAACCGACGCCTTCAGCGGAATACCCGCATCCATCAGCGCCAGGCTAGCTCCGCACACCGAGGCCATCGAAGAAGAACCGTTCGACTCCAGAATGTCCGAAACGACACGCAGTGAATAAGGCGACTCGTCTTCGTTCGGAAGCACTGCGCTCACCGCGCGCTCCGCCAGTGCTCCGTGACCCACTTCGCGGCGTCCAACGCCGGTCATGCGGCCCACTTCTCCCACCGAAAATGGCGGGAAATTGTAGTGCAGCATGAAGCGCTTCTTCTGCTCGCCTTCGAATGTCTCCAGACGCTGCGAGTCATCACCAGTGCCCAGCGTGGCTGTCACCAGCGCCTGTGTCTCACCGCGCGTGAACAGCGCCGAGCCGTGCGTGCGGGGCAGAACGCCAACCTCAATCGTGATGGGGCGAATCTGATCGAAGGCGCGGCGATCCGGCCGGATGCGCTCCTTCGTTACCTGTTCTCGGAAGATATTCTCGCGCAGAGCCTCGTAGTACTTCGCCAGCTTCTTCTTGGCTGCCGCTGCGTCTTCGCCCTCGCTGACTTCCTTGGCCAGCTCGTCCTTGATCTGCTTCACCAGGGCATAGCTTTCCGCCTTGGGATGCGCGCTCGTATCAAGCGCGTCCTTGAGACGATCGCCAATTTTCGCGCTCAGTCCGGAGTAATAAGCCGCGTCGAATTCCGGAGGAGCAACCTCGCGCTTTGTTTTGCCTGCCAGCGAGACCAGTTTTTCGATTCCGGCGACAATCTTCTTGATTTCCTCGTGACCGAACTCAATCGCGCCGATCACCGTCTCTTCCGAGACCTCGCTCGATCCGCTCTCGACCATCACAATGCCGTGCTTGGTCGCAACCACCGTAATGTTGATCGAGCTCTCGCGCCGTTCGGCATACGTCGGATTCACGACGAACTCACCGTTTACCTGCCCCACGCGCACCGCTCCGACCGGACCCGCAAAGGGTATGTCCGAAAGTGACAGAGCCGCACTTGCGGCGTTGATGCCGATCACATCGGGATCGTTCTCTTTGTCTGCCGAAAAGACGAGCACGATGACCTGTGTCTCATTGCGGAAGCCCTCCGGAAACAGCGGGCGAATGGGGCGATCGATCTGACGGCAGGTCAGAATCTCGCGCTCGCTCGGCCGGCCTTCGCGCTTGATAAAGCCGCCGGGAATGCGTCCGCCCGCATAGGCGTACTCGCGATAATCGACGGTGAGAGGAAAGAAGTCGATACCTTCCCTCGGATCTGGCGAGGCGACGGCGGTGCCCAGCACTACCGATTCACCCTGGGTGACGAGCGCGGCGCCTGGCGCCTGCTTGGCCATGCGGCCTGTTTCAAAATGCAACTGCTTGCCGCCGGCAAGCTCAACTGTTACGTCGTGCTTCATAAATCCTCGTTTCTTAAGAGCAATATGCGATCGCGCCCCGCATTGTGGGCAGTCGGTAGCCGGCCAGTGCCGCTTCATGCGGCGGGATGCAAAAATGCAAGGCCAGGCTTAAACCTGAAAGGCGAATCGCGGGTGGGAAAATTCTTAGGTGGGAAAGACGGCGGAAATAAGTTTTGGTCAGAACGGCTGCTGCACTACCCGCCCGACTTTCGCCGGATGGCACGCGCGTGGGAGCCGCGGAAAGCGTTCGCATCAGAGTGAGACTCTCCCGCGCCGGCGATGCGTGCCATACGGGCCGCACACTGCCTGCAGCGAATACACCTGGGCCCGTTGCCGAGCCCGCGCATTCCATTCTGAATTCGATTTCCGTCGCGTCTGCTTGAGGGACAATGGAATCGTTGCGGCTACTTGCGTATGCCGAGCTTGCCGATGACTTCGCGATAGCGGTCGGAGTCGTTCGTCTTGAGGTAGTCAAGCAGGCGGCGGCGCTTGCTCACCAGCATCAACAGGCCGCGGCGCGAACCATGGTCCTTCGCGTGGGTCTTGAAGTGCTCGGTCAGCTCGCCAATGCGCTCGCTGAGGATCGCGATCTGCACTTCAGGACTGCCGGTGTCGGAGTCATGCGTGCGAAAACGCGTGATAATGTCGGTCTTTTTTGTAGGTGCCAGCACGGTCTGTGCGTTACTCCTGTTTCTTATGTTCTCTACACTTCCTAAGTGTCTGCATCAAGAATAACATGCTGTGATTCCGTGGGCAATTCCTAACGTATATTGCGGGGGGTGACGATGCGGAAGTTCCCGCTGCAGTGCATCATGCTCATGAGGTATAACAAACCGTCGTAGTAGCGCTGCTCCCCAGAGGGAATGGGCGAATTCCAAAGCTCCTCTAAAAATGCCTTGGCAACCGGTCCCGAGGAAGCCGCAAGACTGCCCACGGCGGTCGTCGCCAGCATCCCCGTCGAGTGCCGCGTTGAGAGCGCCTTGCCGTCGAGCGTGTAGCGGTCGGCAAATGTGCCGATTCCCTGCCCATTGAGAAACGTCTGAATACGGTCGCTCAGGACGATTTCCTGTGGATCCTTCTTCCACCAGGAATAATCGACCGACCAGTTGCTCACGCTTCTCCACGAGTCATAGCTAAAGGGCGGAGTGCCATCGCGGCCGACAATCTGCGTCATATCGAAGTTATTCCTGTCGGGAGTTAAACCCGTTTGCGGTCCGGTCACCTTGCTGAACATCGCCCGGCTCACATCCGCGGCCTTCGCCCAGAATTCGCGGTCTTCGACTGGACCCCAGCGCGCCCATAGCTCATAAAACGCCGGCAGGTGATACGACGCGTCGGTAAAGCCCGCGCCCTCATTGGGCACAAAGCGAATCATGAAGTGGCTCTCTTCCACCATCGGCCCGATCGTCTCCGTGCGCTGCCCTCGCGAGGGGTGATAGAAGAACGCGTCGGGAGACTTCCCCTGCGCTAACAACTCGCGCTCGCGGACCTTGTTCTTCGGGCTAGGCCAGGGATGGTCGGGCGGAACGAACGGCGGATCGCCGGGATGAACTCGAAACGGACTCGAACCGTTCAGCACGGGATGATGCCGCATCCCGCGAAGAATCTTGTCTGCCTCCGCCTCATAGTTATAGATGCCTTTGCCGTTTCCCCAGCGGTGCGCGGCAAAATAAAGCGCCATTACGAAATACTCTTCCCCATCCGGAGCCGCCCCGGTCGACCGCGGCGTTCCGTCGGTACTCATCGACCACGCAAAATAACCCACCGAAGGATTCTTCGGATCGGTAACCAGCATGTAGGTATTCGCCCAGTTCCAGATGGCATCAAATTCGCGCTTTTTATCCAACTGGACCGCGATCATCATGCCGTAGCTCATGCCTTCGGTGCGCGCATCGTTGTTCGCCCAATCGGTGATGTAGGCCAATGGGCCATTGGCGTTCTCGCCAGTTTCGAAGTAGATTCGCTCCTCCTGCCCATCGCCGTGAAAGAGCTGCTGAAACGCCTTGTCAATCTTGGCGCGGCTCTCCGCCGGAGTATGCCCCAGTTCCGCAAAGAGGTCCCGGTAGTGCTGCGTCTTGTAAGCGCCGTCTCCGTCGCCCGGCATGCGAGGAATGTCGCCCAGGGGAGCATTAATATGGGGTGCCGGCTGCGCATACATCGCCGGAGGCTTCGCAACCTGCGCGGCGGCCAGTCCGGCTAACGCAAAGGGAAGAGCTAAAACACTCAGCGTGCTGCGAAACGAAGGAGACAAGGAGAACCTCTCCGAAAAGCCATCTGTGGGAAAGACAGTCGTTCTCATTTCACGCCAGAAAGGCATTTTCGTCGAGTCGCGAACTAAATCCAGGATGCGGCCTGCTTAAACTCTGCCCAAGGTTCTACACCCTGAAGTTCACTGCTCTTCCACCAACTCCGGAGGCGCGGGCACAATCCCAAGCTGGATGTAGATCGGCCGGATCACATCGCGAATCTCCTTGCGCCGCGACCAGAACCACGCTGCGCCCAGGATGCAGCAGGTTCCAGTCACCATCACCGTCCAGGGAGCCCCGATCCAGTGCGCCAGCGTTCCCGCCAACAGGCTGCCGAATGGAGCCATCCCAACAAACGCCGCCGTGTAGTAACTCATCACCCGCCCGCGCTTGTCCTCCGGCACCAATGTCTGAATGATCGTGTTGCTGACCGTAAGGCCTTGCATCATGCCAAAGCCCACCGCCACCATCAGGCACAGTGAAAGCCACAACACGTGGGAGAGCCCGAAGCACACCAGCCCCACCCCAAACATGCACGCCGAAATCGGAAGCATCTTCACCAGCCCGCGTACCGACTTGCGCAAAACCAGCGACAGGGCTGAAATCAGCGCACCAACCCCCGCTGCGCCCATCAGGAAGCCCAGAGTGTGCGGCCCTCCCTTGAGCACCTGTACAGCGAAGATCGGCATCAGCACCATATACGGCATACCCATCAGGCTCACCAGCGCAAAAAGCAGCAGAATGTTGCGTATCGGCAGAAACGTGGAGACGTATTTCCACCCCTCATGCATTTGCTCGAACATCGACGCCGCAATACGCATCATCTCCGGTGCATGCACCCGCATCAGTAGCAGCGAAACGATCACCGCGACATAGCTCACACCATCGATCAGGAAGCACCAGCCCTCGTTTGTCGCGGCAATCACCAACCCGGCTAGGGACGGACCGATCAGCCGCGCGAGGTTCACCATCGAGGAGTTGATTGCGATGGCGTTCGACAGATCCGCGCGATCCTCCACCATCTGCACCATGAACGCCTGCCGCCCCGGCATGTCAAAAGCGTTGATCACACCCTGAAAGGCGCTCAGCGCGAGCACTTCATGGATTGTGATCCGGTGCGTGAGCGTCAGTACCGCCAGTGCCAGTGATTGCAGCATCGCCAAAGTCTGTGTCCACACCAACACCTGGCGGCGGTCCAGACGATCCATCAGCACCCCCGCAAAAGGCGCGAGCAGAAACGTGGGTATCTGCCCTGCAAAACTCACCGTGCCCAGCAGCAGTGCCGACTTCGTGAGCCGGTAGACCAGCCACGCGGTCGCGATGCGCGTCATCCATGTGCCGATCAGCGAAATACTCTGCCCACCGAAAAATAGCCGGAAATTCCGGTGCCGCAGCGCCCGCCACGCGTGCGAGTAGTCCCAGCGCGCCTGCCCTTCGGCTGCGTCCTTTATTTCTTTCCCTGAGGAATCTGCGCTCATGAATTACCTAATTGGATGCGACCATCATCGCACCGACTCCTCTATCGATCTCCCTTACCCACCACCCGCATGCGCAGGAATATCACTATGCCGATCGGATCGCTTCCATAAACCGGCCTCAGGCGCGAACCAACCACATAGCCTGTCAATTGCGCGCCGATTGCCGTCGACAGATGCGGCACCACGTCAAAGTCGCGATCGTAGCCAAGCGTATACGCTTGCACCCGTCCCGCCGGCTCCTCTTCGAAACCCGGCGGCAATGGATTCTCTCCCAACAGCAACTCCGTCGTGCGGTCTACATTCTCCAGGCGCGTCCAGACATAGTTCTTTGTCGCAAAACGTAACAGCGATTCGAACAAATAGCTGTTCTGGATCACATTGTCCTCAAGCGACCGCGTCCTTCCCCACGCCGCCGTCGAAGCCCAGTTCCCTTTTGTCATCGGCCGGTTATACATGACCGAAGCCGTCATGCGCTCCTGGTTCTCCGTGGGGAAGAGCTGCTCCGGGCTGTGAAGGCGCCCATACGAATACTGCCCGCTCCAATTCTGCCCAGGCTGCACCGTCACCCGCGTCGACCATGAATCGATGGCTCCCTGCTGCACCTGCCAGCGATGCTCATTGGGCTCGCGTCCATGAAAGCCGCTCCCTTCTATGCGCAAAATACCCTGCGTGAATCCCACCGTGACCACATCATCGGCGATGTGCGTTGAATCCTCTTGATGGTGTCCGAGTGCAGCCAGCGGATTCTCCATCGCCGAAGCGCGGTGAGGATACGCCGTCGGCCCAATCGCGGGATCGCCTACCGGCGCCGCATAAAACGTCAGTAGCGTCTTCTCACCCAGGCGCCAGTCATAGAGCGCCGCCAGCTCCATCAAAAAATCGTGCGGATGCTGCCCGTCCACTATTGGCTTGCCATACGCCGTTTCGCCCTGCTGAAAAAGCAGTGGATACTGTCGCCCGGTCACCGTCGCCGGTTCCAGGCTGAACATCGAGCGCAGCGTTACCTGTCCTGGCCCCCAAGCGTGCTGCGCCATGGGCATAAACCAGTTGGTTGAGAAAAACTTGTCCGCGCCGCGCGGGCTCGTCTGCTGGATATCCGCCACGAACACATTCATATGGAACATCACCATCCAGTCGCCGCGCATCGTCATCAGCATCGGCACCGGCGTCGAATTCGGCTCCGCGCTCGTGCCCGAGGTATCGTGCAGTTCCACCTCTTCAGGAAACGACGTCGCCTTGCCGCTCATATTCATCTGCATCTTCATCGACTGCTGCGCAATCGCGAGCGAACCCGCCGCCAGCAGCAGTGAGCAAACCCAATATCTGTGCACAAAACTCTCCCCGAAAGAAACAGCCGCGCAGCAGACCCGGATCCGCTGCGTCCTGAGTCGGAGAGAAAATCAGATTCGGAGATTGAATTTTGGAGGAGAGGCAGACTCTGGTGCCGTCTGTGAAATGGTGCCCGGAACAAACGCCACCGGAGCAAGCGCCCCCGTCTTCACCATCACGGGAGTAGCCGTCGCAGGCAATACCGGCGCTGCTGCAACCGTCCGCACGGCAACCGCACAGGCTTGCTGCCGTGCCAGCACCGATCTGCCACCATCGATGTGTGCCGGGCAGCAGGCGTGCGTTTCGTGGGGTACCACGCAGCTCGTCTCACACCATGCCGCCGACCAGGATACCGTCAGGAAAAAAGCCAGCAGCACACACGCGGCAACGGAGCGAATCGTCATAAGTCTCATTCTAGCGCGCCCGCTCTTAGCAGACCCCTTAATGCGCCGCAATTTCACCGCTGCCACCACCCGCGTGCGGATGATTCTTTTTCAGCAGGAACGATAGCGGAATCATCAGTATGGCTGCGCCGCACATGATATAGAACACATCCACGTAGGCCAGCGTCTGCGACTGCTGGATCAGTTCATTGTAAATCCTGCCCTGTGCAAGGCCGCCCGCATTTGGAGGACCGCTGCGGCCATCGAAATAGCCTGTCAGCGACTGCACCTGCCGTTGTAAGTTCGCGTTCGTGGGCGTCAGGTACTTCAAAAGCTGGTTCTGATGAAATTGCGCTCGTTCCACCACTGCCGCATTCGTCAGCGAGATCAGAATGCTGCCACCAATATTCCTCACAAAATTGATCAGTCCCGCAACCTGGTTGTTTTTCTCGCGGGGCATGCCAAAATAAGCCGCCGTCGTTACCGAGATAAAGACGAGAGGGATGGGCACCACCTGCATGACCCGCACCCATGAGGACTCACCGAAGCTCAATCCCAGGTTGAGCCTTGTCGCCGTGACAAAGTAGGACACCGTAAAGAAGGCGAAGCCGAACGCGATGATATTGCGCGCCGGAAGGTGCGTCAACGCTTGTCCGCCAATCGGCACCACAATCAGCAGCGCCAGGCTGCCGGCGGAGAGTGCCAACCCTGCCGAGGTCGCCGTGTATCCCAACTGAGCCTGAAGGAACTGTGGTAGCAAAACCGTCGTCGCATTCAGAAAACCACCGGTCAGCAGCATCAGAAAGCAGCAAATCGCAAAATTGCTGTTCTTGAACAGTTTGAGATCCATCAGCGGATTCTTCGCGAACCACTCCCACACAATAAGCCCGATGAATGCGGTCACAAACGCGATCGCGAAGACGACAATGAAGTGCGATCCGAACCAATCGTTTTCCTCGCCCTTGTCCAGCATGATTTGGAGCGAACCCATCGAAATCACCAGCAGGCTCATCCCGATATAATCCAGCTTGAATAGATTTTTCTTGTCCGGAACATTCCACGGCGGGTCCTCGACCAGCCTTTGCGTGAGCGCCAGAGCCAACAAGCCCACCGGAATGTTGATATAGAAAATCCAGTTCCAGCTATAGTTGTCCGTGATCCATCCGCCCAGCGTCGGGCCGACCGAAGGCGCAAGCACCGTCACAATGCCATAGAGCGAAAACGCCAGTCCGCGTTTCGCGGGCTCGAAAGAATCGGCCATGATGGCCTGCGCCATTGGCTGCAAGCCCCCGCCGCCCGCGCCCTGAAGCACGCGAAACAGCAGCAGCAGCGGAAGAGACGGCGCAATACCACACAGGAATGAGCTGATCGTGAAAATCACGATGCAGCTCATGAAAAATCTCTTCCGACCAATGACGCTCGCCACCCACCCGCCCATTGGCAGCACGACTGCGTTCGATACCAGGTACGCAGTCAGCACCCACGTGCTTTCGTCCAGGCTGGCGCTCAGGCTGCCCGCGATGTGTGGCAGCGCGACGTTGGCGATCGAGGTGTCCAGCACCTCCATAAACGCGGCCATCGCCACCACGGCGGCAATCACCCAGGGATTAGCCTTGGGACGCCAGTTCTCCAAAGCGACTAACTTAGGCTCCGCCGTTACAGCCGTTGCCGCCATTCGTCTTTTGCGTTCCTTTCAGGATTTTGCAACGCGCAGAGAACACCCGTGCCATCAACCAGGTCCGGTGATAGAAGGTAGATGCGCCTGAGGCCTGAAACGACGCCAAATCTGCGCGCAGTAAATCACGGGGTCCGACCTCCGGATATTGGAAGATGTCCCCACACAAAGCTAAACTGGGCTCGACATCGTCAAGCTCGCGAAGTCCGCTCGTGTTCAGGGCCTTCTCCGGCTTATGACAAGTGCTTCTTCAGAAATGCCAGTGACCGCTCCCTTGCCACCCTCGCCGACTCCGCGTCGTAACTCGATCGCGCATTGCAATTGAAGCCATGGCCCGCGTCATACCAGTAAATCTCCACCTCCGGGCGCGCGGCCGCGACCTTGTCGACCTCTTCCGTCGGAATATGCTTGTCCTTCTTGCCAAAGTGCAGCATCACCGGCGCCTTCGGCTCTTCCGCGGCATACATGCCAATGCGGCCGCCGTAGTATCCAACCGCTGCATCGGCCTTCAGACGCGTCGCCGCCAGCCACGCGACGGTCCCTCCGAAACAGTAGCCAATTACGCCGCATTTCTTTCCCGTCTCCCTGCGAACATAATCGAGAGCCGCCGCTGCATCTCGGACGGCCGCATTCACATCGAGTCGCGGCGCGAAAGACCTGGCCTTGAGCGCGTCTTCGCCTTCATAGCCCAGCTCGACCCCGCGCTCGTAACGGTCAAACAGCGCCGGAGCCATTGCCAGAAATCCATCTTTCGCGTAGCCATCCGCCACCGAGCGAATATGCGCGTTCACGCCGAAAATCTCCTGCACCACAACCAGTCCCGCGATGGGCTCGCTCAAAGGTCTCGCCACGTAGGCGTCCAGCTCGTGCCCGTCGTCTGCTTTCAGTTTTACGTGTTCACTCATGATTTTCCCTCACGGTTTGTCCGCTGTGCCGCTCGGAGAACTCGTCGGTGAGTTGGTCGGAGCCGCCGCCGCATCGTTCACCGCCCAGTAACTGCCCCGCGCTACTACCCGTGCTCCGTAGTTCTGAGTCAGGGAAACCTGAATCGTATGCAGGCCCGGCGTCAGATCCGTCGGACGAAAGCTCAGCATGTAGCGGTTGCGTGAATGGTTCGCTACCTCCGCCACGCGATTCTCGAAGCCTCTCTCTTTCGTAAACGGCGCATACTCGCCTCCGCTCATCGAGGCCAATGTCTTGGGAGTGTTTCTGCGCATTGCGTTGATCGTCATCATCAGCGGCGCCAGCAGGTTCAGCTCCGAGCCCCCATTCGTGTTGCCTTTGCCCCAATCGATCAGCTCCGCTTTTGACGGCGAAAACGCAAGGCTTAACACCAGCGTGTTGGTCGTGCCAATGCGCTCCACCAGTTCCGGAATCGTCACATGCCGGCTGCCATGGTCGCGCGACTCGCTGATCAGCAGCAGGACCCGCCGATGGTTCTGCGGCCGATTCTCCAGCAGCTCCACCGAATATCCCACCGCATCCAGAATCGCCGCGCCTCCGTCACCCTCAGGAAGCTGCCGCAGGTCGCGCTCGATGTAGGTTGTATCCTTCTCAAAGCCTTGCAGGAAAACCGGCTTCGAGTCGAAAACCACCAGTGCCACCTCGCCGCGCCCCTCGCCTGTGAACAACTCGAGCAGCGGCCCCAGCCGCGCAAATGTGTCGTATTCGAGCGGCGCATCGCGTCCGCGCTCAATACAGATCACCAGCGACACCGGATCGGAATCCAGATCCTCTTCGACGCGGACCTTCTGCTGCACGCCGTTATCCAGCAGCTTGAAATCGTCGGCCTTTAGCCCATACACTACCGCCCCCCCAGGCTTCTCCACCAGCGTCGGAACCAGCACCACGCTGGTGTTCACCCGAATCGTTGGCGCGGCGTAGTCATCGGCGGAAACCGGCGGAGGCAGCGTCATCGGAGGAGCCTGCTGCTGGGGCGGCTGTTGCTGACCAGGCGGCTCGCCGGGAAACGGCTGTTGCGCGGTGCACAGTCCTGATAACGTCGCAAGAAGGAACACTGCGCCGAATGTCTTGAGAATCTTACTCAACAAAAAGAGAACCCCACAGCTCTCATCACACCAGATGCAGCCTGCTCTGCCAAGTGTGCCTACTATTGTTCGTTGGAGCGGCGACTATCCAAGGCATCGCGCAGCGCGAAGAACGCCGGCGCCGGCTCATAGTTGGCATCGAACGGCAGGCACCCCTGCGGCTGCCCGTCCGGACGCGCATATTTCGGTGCATCCAGCCACGTATACCGATCAGTAATTCCCCACGTCAGCACCGCGCTCACATTGGGCTCTGCAACCATCATGGTTACGTAGTCTTTGTAGACCCGCGCCACGGCAACATCCCTTTCGGCAACCGATCCCTCAACCTTGCGCTCATTGATGTCCAATTCCGTGACGAACACCTGCAACTTCATACGCCCCAACTCACGCACAAACTCGCGCAGCCCCGCTCCCGGCAGCGGATCGCTCGCGGAAAGATGACTCTGCACCCCCACCGCGTCAATCGGCACGCCGCGCTTCTTCATCCCCTGCACAAGCTGCAGAACCCCCTCCCGCTTGGCCGTCTGTTCCGCCGAGTCTTCCTCAATGCCGTAATCGTTATAAGTCAGCAGCGCCTTTGGATCGGCCGCGCGCGCCGTGCGAAACGCCACATCGATATACTCCGGCCCGATCAGCTCAAGCCACGGAGACTTCCGCAGCCCGTCGGGACGCCGCTCTTCGTGTCGATCGCCTCATTTACAACATCCCAGGAATGCAGTTTCCGTGCATAGCGTCCGGCCACAGTCCTGATGTGCTCCGTAAAAATCTGTCGCGCGTTGTCTTTCGTCACCGTGCCCGCGAACCAGTCCGGCAGCGCCTCGTGCCAGCAAAGATTATGTCCGCGCACCTTCTGCCCATGCCTCGAAGCGAAGGCCAGAATCGCATCCGCCCCGCGAAAATCAAATTTGTCTGGAGCCGGCCGCAGCGCCTTCCACTTCATCGCATTCTCGGCAACCAGAATGTTCGCCTGCGCGCCAACGAGGTCGGCATAATCCCGCTCGCCATGAAGCTTTCCGGGAACAACCGCGCAACCCACCAGCAGTCCGCGCAGTTGGGCATGCGCCCGAAGAGACTTTGCCCCCCTCACATCCGACGTTGTCCCCTGAGCGAACAAATCTGCAGCAGGCAGCGCTCCCGCCGCAACCGCCATTTTCAAAAACTCCCGCCGTGTCCGCAATTCTCTCCACTGATCCCTGATGGCTAATCCCTAATGGCTAATGGCTGTTCTCTATTCCCTGTCCCCTGCTTTTTCCAGCTCGCCTGTCCACTTCAGGAAGCGCAGCAGGTTCCATTTCTCACGCCAGACAAAGCGCACCATATCCTTAGGTTCGATTTCGTCGGCCTTCATGCCCGAGTAAGTCTCGATCCGCCACTTCAGATATTCACTCCGCCATGGATGCAGCCGATTTCCGCGCGTCGCATTCCAGACGAATCGTATGGCCGCTATCAACCGGATCGAACCTCACTTACGAGTATAGGAGGGTCTGCGAAAAGCTAAGGATAACGGCTACCTGCTGTCAGGATTGACCGACGCCGGCGTCTGCGGCTTGTCAGTCGTCGTTCCAGAATCATTCAAGGTGTAAATCACCTCGCCCGACCGCGCATAGTGGAGCCGCTCGCGGGCTTCGTGCTCAATCGCATCCGGGTCGCTCTTCAGCCGGTCCACATGCTCCTTCAATCGGTCGTTCTCCTGCTGAAGTGCTTCAATCTGCTTCTGCAGTTCACGATCCTCAGCGCACTTCTGCTCATAAATGTTCACGCCGTTGCGGCCTACCATAACGTGATAGCCCAGAAACACCGTTAGCATCACTGCCAGGCCCGTCGCGATGCGCCGGCCCATGCGGTAGAGAAACTCCGCAGCCCGTGTCTTCCTGGATGCCGACGGCTTCGAGTCCATAGAAGTGCGTTCCGCAGTGCTCACAACGTCCCCCCCAAATTTCTATCATCGACGGGAATCGCCCAGCGCCGGCCGCATTCCTCACAGAAACTCGCGCCGGGGAATCTAGTCCGGTACCGAGCATCGATTAAGATATCTTCCAACGCTTCTCAAACCAGCTTTCCAGATCGAGACAGATGGCTCCGAATCCTGCACCTTCCGCTCGGCTTGTACTCTCAACCGCCGGTTCGCGGGATGAAGCTGAGAAAATAGCCAGAACCCTTGTCGAACGGCGTCTCGCCGCCTGCGTCAACCTCATTCCAAATCTGACCTCGGTTTACAGCTGGCAAGGTGCGATCGAAACGGCGCATGAAGTCTTAATGCTGATCAAGACCTCGGCGGAAAGACTCCCTGAACTCGAGACTGCCCTGCGCGAGATGCATTCGTATGAGGTCCCCGAGTTTGTTGTCATAGCGCTGGAATCGGGAAACCAGGCATATCTCGACTGGCTCGCCGCGACCGTGGCACCCTGAGCCCGTAGCCACACGGCCGCGGGATCGCACATGGATGGCACATCGCGATGGGCTTTGTTATCCTTGACTTGGTTTCCATGAGTATTTTGTATGCTGTCTTCGTCCTGAGCCTGGTGGCGATAGTCTGGACCATCCTTGCGGTTACGCGCCACATCCGCAATCACGACGCTGAAACCCGAGACCCGCTTCACTTAAGCAGTAGCAACGACGATCCGCTCAAACACCCCGAATAGTCAGTTACAGAGAAGGCCAATATGGATCAGACGCAAGTCATAGGTTCGAGGAACGTTACCCGTTCCGCATCAGTTTCGCCAGCCATTTCCCGAACCTCCGCCGTCGTCGTCGGCAGTCTCCTCGTCGCCCTCTGCGCGCATGTGTCGGTCCCGTTGTTGTTCACACCCGTGCCGCTGACACTGCAGACCTTCGCAGTCTTGCTCCTGGGGCTGACGCTCGAACCGGTCGCCGCCTTCGCCGCGCTCGCCCTCTACCTCGTCGAAGGAGCCGCCGGCCTGCCCGTTTTCAGCCCCCATGGTGCCGGCGGAGTACTGCAGCTCATGGGTCCGACCGGCGGATACCTGCTCTCCTATCCTTTTGCGGCAGCTCTCACCGGCTTCCTCGCCCGGCGCATCCGGCCCGCTTCCTTTACCTCCTGCGTGCTCTCCGCCGCCGTCGGCAGCTTGGTCATTCTCGCTGTCGGCGCATCCTGGTTCGCAATGATTGCTAAGCAGTCACTAGGCACGGCGCTCAAAATGACCGTGTGGCCTTTCCTGCCCGGAGACGCCCTCAAGATCTGCGCTTCGGCTGCTGTCGCCATAGGACTTCTCACGCTTCGCAACAAATTTCGCAGTCCTTCTGACGGCCTCGACGGTGGGACCGGACACTAGGGTGTTATTCAGGCGACTTCTTCTGTCCGAGCCCTATTCCGGCTCTTCGCTTTGTTGAAAGGATCAGGAACCTGCAGTGAGCGCAACGCCTTCCCTCCCCATCGATTCCCCTACGTCCTCCTCGCATATCCGCGAGATAACCATCGCCCATAGTCCGGATTCCGATGATGCCTTCATGTTTTACGGCCTCGCTACCAACAAGGTTCGCGTTCCCGGCTTCAAGTTCACCCACAGCCTCACCGACATCGAAACGCTGAACCAGAAGGCGATCCGCGAAGCCTTCTACGACGTAACCGCCATTTCCTTTCACGCCTATCCTTACCTCCAGGACAACTACGCCCTGATGGCCTGCGGCGGCTCGGTGGGCGAAGGATACGGCCCCATGATCGTGGCCAGCCGCCCTTTCACCCTCGACGCCATTAAGAAGGTCCGCGTCGCCATTCCCGGCACGCTCACCACCGCCGCTCTCGCGCTTCAGCTCTTTGCGCCCGAAATCGAGACCGCCGTCGTCCCCTTCGATCGAATCATCCCCGAGGTTCGGACCGGCAACTTCGAAGCCGGACTCATCATCCACGAGGGTCAGCTTACCTACTCACAGAGCGGTCTGCACAAGGTGCTCGATCTGGGACAGTGGTGGCGGGAGAAAACAGGGTTGCCTCTGCCACTGGGCGGCAACGCCATTCGCCGCTCGCTCGGCGAGAAAACCATGCAGACCGTGACCCAGGCGCTGCGCGACAGTATTCAGCACGGACTGGATCATCGCGACGAGGCCCTGGCCTACGCCATGCAATTCGCTCGCGACCTTGACCAGGATCTGGCGAACAAGTTCGTCGGCATGTATGTCAACGACCGCACCCTTAACTACGGCGAAGATGGCCGCGAAGCCATCCGTCGGCTGCTGGCCCTGGGACACGAGCGCGGCATCATTCCTCATCCCGTGAAGGTCGATTTCGTCGGATAGAGAATCACTCCTCGCGCAGCAGGATCAAAGGATCAACCGACAGCGCCCGTTGCGCCGGGATCCACGTGGCTACGAGCCCCAGCAGCGCCATCGCCAGAACGACACCGGTCAGAACCAGCGGATCCCGGGGCGTGGCTCCATAGACAATGGCAGCGAGAACGCGGGTGGCCAGCAGTCCGAGGATGAGTCCCGCTGCCGAACCGAAGGCCAGCAACTTGAACGCCCGCCCGAGCGCCGCCTGCAGCACTTCAGAGCGCTGCGCCCCGAGGGCAACGCGAATTCCCAGCTCGCGCAGCCGTTTGCTGACCGAGTACGCTGCCATTCCGAAGATACCGGTGATCGACAGCACGGCACCCATCAGGCCGAGCACACCCAGCGCCAGCGTCGCCATCCGCGAGGCAAACAGAGCGCTGTCGTTCAGCTGCTTATCCCACATCTGGATGGTTACCGGCATGCCCGGATCCAGTTCGCTCAGCGCGCTCTTGATCGCGGCGGCCACCTGCTGTGGATTGCGATCTGTGCGCACCACTAGTGTCGAATCTGTTATGTGCGTTCCGCGGACATGCGGCGATTGCATCGTCGGTAAGAACATCGCCGGCTGCGGCGCTTCGGTAACCTTCTCATACTTTCCGTCTTCCGCAATGCCCACCACCTGGATGCGCGTCCCATCGGGGCGCTTGTAATATCCGCCCACTGCGTTCGTCGTTGAGCTAAATATCCTGGAAGCAAACTCCCGATTCACCACCGCCACCCGTGGCGCGTTCTCGTCGTCATGCCACGTGAAGTCTCTTCCCGAAAGCAAGGAGGTATGGGCTGCTTCGAAGTACCCGGGAGAGATGTTGTACACCATTGCTTCAGCAGCGGCGTTCGACGGGCGCAGATCTGTCGTTTTGTCGGTAAAAACAATGGCTGTGTTCGCACCGAAATACAACGGCGGCCGATCAACCGACCCCGCGGACTTTACGCCGGGAACGTTCCGCACAGTGTCAATCAAACGCTTTTGCATAGCGGGCATGCTATCGCCGCTAAAACCAGCCGTACTGAGCGAGGCGCCTACCAGCATTGCGTTCCGCGGTTCGAATCCGAAATTGCTGTGCAGTGAGCCGATCAGCCCGCGCACCGCGACCATCGAAGAGGTGACCAGCACCGCACAGATTGAGATCTGCGCAACCAGCAGAAGATCGCGAACCGTGATCCGCCTGCCTGTTCTGCGTGACAATCCCGCCTTGACGACCTCATAGGGATTGGTTCGGAGTATCTGTCTTACCGGCACTGCGCCAAAGAGGAACCCACTCGCTATAGCCAGGAGCAAAGCAACCAGATAGACGTTCGTGTCCGGATTCACCGGCACCGTCATGTTCGGGGCCACGGTTGAAAACGGTCGCCAGGCGCTCAGGCCGCGCAGCAGCACGACGCTGCCTGCTAATCCGACGGCGCCTCCGACAAGAGAGATCAGCACCGCCTCGGTAAAGACCTGGCGCAGAATGCGTCGGCGACTCGATCCAAGCGCCAGCCGCAGTGCAATCTCCCGCGAACGGTCGGCGGCGCGTGCCGCGAACAGGCTGCCCAGGTTGGCGCAGGCCGCCAGCAGAATCAACCCGGCCAGCAACATCAGGCCAGTGAGGAATTCCCGCATCGGACCACCCAGCCAGTCACCGGCCAGGCCTGGACTGGTAAGGGAAAACGTCATATGGCTATCGTCTTTGGGGTAGGCCTTTTCAAGATACGTGCCAATCGAGTTGAGGTCAGCAACGGCCTGCGCCTGAGTGACACCCGGCTTCAGGTGTCCCATCACCATCAGGATGCCGCGGTTGCCGCGCTCATTCAGGACATCTACTCCCTCCACCTGCCCCTGGTTCACGATGGGCACCCAGAAATCGGGAGCGAGGAACAACAGGGTTCCCTGAAAATCAGGAGGCGCAACACCGAGGATGGTGAAAGGATGCTTGTTGAGCTGCACTACACGGCCCACCACGCCATGATCGTCATGGAAGTGGCTGTGCCAATACGCATACCTGAGCACGATATAGGGAGCGCTGTCGGGACCGTGCTCATCGGAGCGATGAAAGAAGCGGCCGAGGGACGGCCGTATGCCTAATGCGTCGAAATAGTTTCCCGTCACTTCCATAAGCCACGGGGAGGTGGGATTGTTACCCGTATCCAGTGCGGCGCCCGTGACGTTGTAGGCCACCAGATCTTCAAAGCTGCGGTTGCGATCGCGGAGATCAAGATAATCGGGGAACGAGTGATTGATGGCCTGATCTTGTCCCCGCTCGACGGCGTAAAGGCTCTCGGCATGGGGTACTCTCAGCGGGCGCAGAATCAGGGCATTCATAATGCTGAAGACCACTGCATTTGCCCCGATGGCCAGCGCGAGGGTCAAAATTGAGACCAGGGTAAATCCCGGCGACTTGCGCAACATGCGAAGGCTGAAGCGCGCGTCCTGCACAAGGGTCTCGATAAAATTGCCGCCCAGCGCTTCGTGAGATTCCTCGCGGTATCGCTCATAGCCGCCAAACTCGATCCGCGCACGCCGTTCGGCTTCCGCGCGATCCAGGCCGGAACGTTCCAGATCGTCAGCACGAAGCTCGATGTGTGAGCGAAGTTCCTCTTCCGTCTCATCCGCAACCGGAGAACGGTGAAAGAACTTAGCAGCAACGGAACGAATCCAGGCCAGGGATTTCATGCTTCCTCCAGTAGCGAGCAAGCGCAGACTAATCGCTGCGCTGCTCTGTTTCACTCGTCGCGCAGCAGGATCAAAGGATCGACCGACAGCGCGCGTTGCGCGGGAATCCATGTAGCCAGCAGCCCCAGGAACGACATCGCCAATACGACACCCGCAAGCACCAGCGGATCGCTGGGACTTGCCTGATACACGATGAAAGCCAGTACCTTGGTTGCCAGAAGCCCGAGAAGCAGCCCTGCCGCCGAACCGCATGCCAACAATTTGAATGCGCGTCCCAGCGCTGCCTGCAACACTTCCTTCCGCTGCGCGCCGAGGGCAACGCGAATTCCCAGTTCACGCAGCCGCTTGCTCACCGAGTACGCTGCCATGCCGAAGATTCCAGTAACGGCCAGCATGGCGCCGAGGCCGCCGAGTACTCCAAGAGAAATCGTGGCGATACGCGAGGCAAAAAGAGCGCTGTCGAGCTGCTTGTTCCAGGTGCGAATGCTGAACGGCAGTCCGGCATCCAGGTTGCGCAGTGTGCTCTCCACAGCGACCGTCAACTCCTGCGGATCACGTCTGGAGCGCACAATCAGCCAGGTGCTGCTGGACGGCGACTGCAGGATGGGAAGGAACATCGCCGGCTTCGGATCTTCGGCAAGGGTCTTGTGCTTGCCGTCTTCAACCAGACCCACCACCTGGATGCGGGTGCCATCCATCCTCTTGTAGTATTTGCCTGGAGCCACTGTCTCCGACTCAAAAACCTTGCGCGCAAATTCGCGATTCACTACCGCAACACGCGGCGCATTCTTGTCGTCGTGCCAGGTGAAGGTCCTTCCCGCAAGCAACGCGGTGCCCGCGGCACGGAAGTACCCGGGAGATACGTCGTAAATCACCGTTTCGGCAGCGGCATTCGACATCTTCATGTCGGTTGTGCTGTCTTTGAAGACGACATCTTCATACCAGTCCACACCCAGCGGCAATCTGTCGGACAGCCCTGCCGACGATACACCAGGAATGTCCTCCAGGGCATCGAGCATGCGCCGCTGCATCGCAGGCACTCTTTCGCCGCTGTAACCTGCCATTACCAGATCGGTGGCCACCAGCAATGCGTTCCGAGGCTCAAAGCCAAAATTGCTGTGCAACGACTGCACTAGCCCCCGGAGCGCCACGAGTGAGGATGTGACCAGCACAGCGCAAATCGCAATCTGTACGACGAGCAACAGATCGCGAATGGTAAGCCCACGGCCGACCACACCACTGGAGCCCGATTTGACAATCTGCCACGGATTGGCGCGCAGCACCTGCCGGATCGGAACCATGCCGAAGAGAAGTCCGCTGGCCAATGCCAACAGCAAAGCCATTCCATAAACACTCAAATCCGGATTCACAGGCAGGCTATTAATTGGCAGATTAGCCATGGGCTGCCAGCGGCTCAGCCAGCGTAGCAGCACGATAGCCCCGATCAGTCCGGCAACTCCTCCTGCGAGGGAAACCAGCACCGCTTCGGTGAGCATCTGCCGCACAATTCGTCTGCGGCTCGAACCCAGCGCGAGCCGCAGGGCAATCTCGCGGGAATGGTCCGCCGCCCGCGCAGTAAAGAGGCTTCCCAGGTTGGCGCAGGCAGCCAGCAGGATGAGCCCGGCCAGCAACGTCAGTCCCGTCAGAAATGCTCGCACAGGGCGACCCAGCATGTCGCCGACCAGACCCGGCCGCGCCAGCTTAAAGCTGATCCGATCGTCATCTTTCGGATAAGTTTTTACCAGGTACATGGCGATTGAGTTCAGATCGGCGATGGCCTGCGCAGGCGTGACTCCCGGTTTCAGATGTCCCACCAGCCAGGTTCCCCGAGTTCCGCGCGCGTTTAGATCGCTGCTGCCCGCAATCTGTCCCTGGTCGACCAGCGGTACCCAGAAATCGGGGGTGAAGAACAATTCCGTTCCACGAAACCCTGGCGGCGCCACGCCAAGAATCGTGTATGGATGCTTGTTCACCAGAATCGTGCGGTCCACTACCGCACGATCGGCCTGAAAATGACTGCGCCAGTAGTCATAGCCCAGCACGATATAAGGAGCGCTGTTCGGTCCGCGCTCATCGGAGGCGTGGAAAAAACGGCCGAGATACGGCTGAATGCCGAGCTCGTCGAAGTAGTTCCCGCTAGCTTCATAAAGCCAGGCTGAAGAGGGATTGCCCCCCGTATCCACGCCGGCTGTGTCGATGTCGTACGCCACCAGGCCGCTGAAGCTCCGGCTGCGGTCACGTAGGTCGATGTAGTCCGGATACGACTGCATCGGGGACTCTTCGTCTTCGCCGCGCTCAACCATGTAAAGACTTTTCGCCTGAGGAACATTGAGTGGACGCAGAATCAGGCCATTCAGCAGGCTGAACACCACCGCATTCGCTCCGATGGCCATCGCCAGCGTAAGCACAGCGACCATGACGAATCCCGGAGATTTGCGCAGCGAGCGCAAGGCAAAGTGGGCGTCCTGCTGGAAAGTTTCGATGAAATTGCCACCAAGCGCTTCGTGAGATTCCTCACGGTATCGCTCGTAGCCACCGAACTCGATGCGCGCACGTCGCTCCGCCTCGGCACGGTCTAGCCCGGAATGTTCCAGATCGTCCGCGCGGAACTGGATGTGGGAGCGAAGTTCTTCACCCATCTCGTCTGCAATTTGAGAATGACGAAAAATCTTGGCGCCAAGAGAGCGAACGTAGGCCAGGAAACTCATATCTCCTCCGATTGCGCGGCTAGGGCAACGGCCATAGCTGTGGCAACGCGATTCCAGCCTTCAGTCTCTTCGCGAAATCGATCACGGCCGGCGGCGGTGAGCTCATAAAACTTGGCGCGGCGATTGTTTTCCGAGACTCCCCAATTCGCCTTCAGCAATCCCTGGCGCACCAGGCGAAACAACGCCGGATACAGCGCCCCCTGCTCGATAAGCAGCGCCTGCCCCGAGATTTGCCCAATGCGCAAAAGAATCCCGTAGCCGTGAAGAGGACCAAGGGAGACCGCTTTCAGGATGAGGAGATCGAGAGTCCCCGGCAAAAGTTGGGCTTGATCCGTCATGCACTCTCCTAAGATGATCAGGAGAGTAGCGCAGTCTCTCCTAAGCTGTCAAGGGGAACGCGCTAAACTACCATGAACCGTCGATCGCTGGTGACTTGCAATCTGCTTGCTGCAAAATGTCCTACCTGTTCTCTGATTTGCCTGGACTTCCGTTGGCCCGTTCTTTGGCATAGATGGTGTGCGTGATGCGGGGTGGCTCCTCGCCACGGTGCAAGCTTTCGACACGATCGCGGACGGTCCGGTCCGATGCAGTGAAGCGCTCCCGCTGGCGAAGGTAGTCAATCCAAGACTCCATAATGAAGGACTCATTGAGACGGCGGGGATCATTCGCGTCTTGAAAGATGCCCCAGCGCATCGCGCCATCGCGCAGCCGCACATCTTTCAGTTCGTGAATCGCCTGCACGAAGGCGTTGTAATCCTCCGGATCGACATAGTAGTCGATCAAAATGCGCACGGGACCATCGGACATCTCCGGTTCGATTGCGAGCTGCGGGGGCAGGAATTTTGAACGGAATGGTCTGAAGTCGGGCAATTCACCGCGCAGTACGTGCAGGCGGCTGCTCAGGGGCAGCGTGATCAGCAATCCGCCTGCCGCAGCTGCAAGCGAAACCGGCGTCGAGAGGTGTTCAGCAATCACCCCCCAGATGACGCTTCCGACGGCCATGCCTCCGGCGAAGACCATTTGGTAGGTGCCGAGAGCGCGAGCCTGCACCCAGCTCGGTACTGACACCTGCACGGCGAGATTAAGGGTCGACATGGTGCTGGTCCATGCAAAACCTGCACACAAGAGCACCGGAATGATGACGAGCGGATTGTGGACGAACGCGAGGATCAGTAGGGTTCCGATAAAGACACCGGACGAAACAGCGATGATTTCATCGGCGGAGAACTTGCGCCGGACGCGCGGCAGAGCCGTAGCGCCGATGACCGCGCCGAGGCCCATGCTGCCATTCAGAATGCCGTAACCGAGCGCGCCCTGGTGCAGGTCGCGGGCGGCGACAACGGCCAGCAATGACCAGACCGCGCTGACAAAGATAGTAAAAAGGAATGCCCGCGCCAGCGCCGCCCTCAACAGCGGAGCGTACTGGACATAGCGAAGGCCGGCGCGCATGGAGCCGTATATCCGCTCAGCAGGCAGCGTGCTCTTGAAGAGCGGCTTCCGCTTCCACTGGTAGAGAACGAGGATGACCCCGACAAAGGAGAGCGAATTGAGAAGAAAGGTGCAGGCTGCGCCGGTGTCCGCATGAGTGAAGGCGGCAATAGCCAGCCCGCCAAGCGCCGGACCGAGCGCGCGGGCGAGATTGAAGCCAGCGCTGTTCAACGACACGGCCTCCGGGAGCTCTTCGCGCGGCACCAGTTCGGGCATGATCGCCTGCCAGGCGGGGCTGTTCATCGCCGTGCCCACATTGAGCAGGAAAGTAAGGGTGAGCAGCACCCATGGCGAGATGATGTTGAGGAAGGTGAGTACGCTGAGCAACCCGACTGCGGCGAGCATCCAGGCTTGCCAAAAGAGCAGAAGGCGGCGCCGGTCGAAGATGTCCGCAGTCGCGCCGGCCAGCAACCCCAGCAACACAACCGGCAGACTCGCGGCCGTCTGCATCAGCGCAATGAGCAAGGGAGACGTCGTAAGCAACGTCATCAGCCAGGTTCCGGCGGTGTCCTGCATCCAGCCGCCGAGATTCGAGATCGTGGAAGCAATCCACAGATTGCGAAAGAGCGCAGACCGTAACGGTTCAAAGCCGGTGGTCTGCTTTTCGATTACCGCATCCTGTGCGGGAACCGGCGGCGGATTGGGTGGAGAAGTTAAGGACATGACGGGGGTGCAGCATCAAAACTAAGGCAAGTTTTATCCCTTAAGCCCGTTGCAATCAGAGTAAATGAAATAAAGGCGGTTATTTCACACACTTGCCAAGGCTACGACTCACAACCCGAGCCGAATCAAAGACTTGTAGAAATCAATAGGGGTTAACCAGCCGGGCGAGCCGGGTGGGCTTCAGGCTCCGGTGCCTCGGACGATTACCTCTGCGGTGCGTATGAGGATCTTCAGATCCAGCCAGAAGCTCCAGTTTTCGACATAGGCAGTGTCGAGCGCAATGTATTTCGCAAAGGAGGAGTCCTGGCGAGCCTGGATTTGCCACAGGCCTGTGAGACCGGGCAGCACCTCCAGGCGGCGGAAGTGCTCGAGATCATACTTCTCGACCTCGCTCGCAATAGGGGGACGGGGACCGACGATGCTCATTTCCCCGCGCAGCACATTGAAGAATTGCGGAAGCTCATCCAGGCTGTACTTGCGCAGGAAGAGGCCCACGGGCGTGACCCGAGGATCGTTGCTCACTTTGAAGAGAATGCCATCGCGTTCGTTCATGGCGGCCAGATTCTTTTTAAGCTGCTCAGCATCCTTGACCATGGTACGGAATTTGAAGCAGGGGAAGACACGGCCCCGTTTGCAGATGCGTTCCGAGACAAAGAAGATGGGCCCCTTGCTGTTCATCCGGATGACCACCGCAATGATCAGCATCACCGGAAAAACAGCAGTTAGCGCCAGCAGTGACAGGGCGATGTCGACGATCCTCTTCAGGTGCAGGGCGATGGTGCGCGGATCGCGGCGATGAAGTGATACGACGGGGAAAACGCCCAGGTATTCAATAGGCGTATTCGCAGTGAGCTCTCCGTAGTACCCAGAAATGGAACGGATATCGATATCCAGCTCGCGCGCCTCCTCCACCAGGCGGATAGCCTGCTCAGTGGCGCAAGGTTCAGCGATCACGATCTCATCGATAAAATGTAGGCGGGTGAGCTGCCTGATGCGATCGATACCCCCCAGAATCTGATTTTCCGGCACCTCACGGCTCGCCGTGCAATCCGGAGCCAGGAGAAATCCGCGCAGTTTATAACCCAACCGATAGTCTTTGGCGATGTGCTGGCCGAGAGCATTGCTCAGGTGATTTGTACCCAGAATGACGACATTTCGTGTTTCCAGCCCACGTTCGTACTGCCGATATCGCGCCAGTCTCCAGATCATGCGGCGAATCGAAAGTGACACGATTGCGCTCCCGATGAGCAGCACGACCAATGCCCTGGAGATGCTCAGGCTGTTTGTCATGTAGAGTCCGCCGCAGAGCAAAAGGCCTGCATTTAGGCAGGCTTGAACCGTAAGACGAAGCTCGTGCGTCCCGGTGGAAAGCGGAATAGGCGAATAAAGGCCATAGCGGCGTGCGACGAGGATAAAAGCCAGAATGAACCAGACAAGATATATCGCTCCCAGTGGAGCGCTGGTCACGTCGTGCGGGACGCTCGGGAATCGAACTGCCTTCTCAAAGAGGATGGCGCGCAGTACCAGCGCCGTGCCGAATGCCAGCATGATCGCCAGGCTATCGTTCAGCATCATGATCAGCGAAGAGACCATCGATGGCCCTATAACGCTGCGCGTGCCAAATGCCTTCCGTGCGGGCAAACCTAAGACCGGCTGATCATTGGCACTCGTTTTCCGTATGAATTCCGAAGTAGCCATTATTCTCTCAAGAACCGAGCAGTTCAGGAAACTTGTCCACAGCCCGAGCACTTCCGACGGACCTTATAAAAAGTGCGGCGCAGGTGAGGGAGTTTGGAAATACTACAACGGTTTCGACTCGAGCCCCGTAAGTAATGGAATAAACCAGTTACGGCAGCCTTAGTTTCTGTGCAAAAAAGAATAATGCCTTACGATGAATTGCAGAGGACCGCTTGGGGTTCTTGCGAATGCAGCGAACCCGATTTCCTTCTAATATAGCATGCTCGAGGAATCGTGCCGCATTTTCTCATCGTTAATAGCTCGAGAAATCTATGGAAGGCTTTTGTTCCCATATTCAATTTCCACAATGTTTACCTGCCTCCGCCTTCCTTTCTGTTGGAAGCTGAAATAACTCCTTCCGATGTCCGAAGAACCCCTAAAAATAACAAATGCCACAGTCACTGTGCCAAATAAGGTGTCTTCATTGTCGTTACTTTCGACTCAAATTTCCCAAAACCGGGCTTCGCTGCGCTCATGTTTCACCTGCCACGCGCAGCCTTCTGTGCCATTTGGAATAGACTCAGGAGATGGCTGCGGATTATCGCTCTTTGATTGCGGACACCATCGAACGCGAGGCGCGCCCGGTCGACAAATATGGTCATCAGCCGCGGCTTTATGCGCTAACTCAAGCGATCGGCAACGGTCTGACCTACGACGATGATGTCGTATACGCCGCCGCCTGGCTTCACGACATCGGAGTCTTTGCGGGGAACCGCCCTGACGACCCTGAAGCCCTCGGCCGCTGGGATCATGTCGCCTACGCCTGCGATCGCGTTGCCGTTGTCCTCTCCCAGGCAGAATTCCCAGCGGAAAAGATTCCCACTGTGCTGGACGCGATTCGCACCCACCAGCCGCAGGATAATCCGCTCACCATCGAAGCCACGATTCTGCGCGACGCCGACATCCTCGAACAACTAGGCGCGATCGGCATTCTCCGAGCGGTTTCGAAAGTGGGACGTGACACTCGCTACGCCCGCTTCAGTGACATCGCTCCGGTATTGCGCAAGGCCCTGGCCGAACTCCCCCCGAAGCTGCGCTTGAAACGAGCGCGTGAACTCGCCGCTCCAAAGCTCAGCGCGCTCGCTGGCTTTCTACAGGCCGTGGACGCTGAGGCCTCTGGTCTTCTTTTCTAGTCGTTCAGGACCCATATCTCAGGCACCATAGTAACCAGAACAAGAGAGGAACAAGGTGGAAGAATTTTCGAGAATGAAGCGGCTGCCGGCCTATGTGTTCAACATCACAAGCGAGTTGAAGGCAGCAGCCCGGCGTCGCGGGGAAGACATCATAGATTTCGGCATGGGCAATCCGGATGGCGCCACGCCTCAGCACGTCGTCGACAAGATGATCGAGGCTGCTCGCAAATCGAATACACACCGTTATTCGCTCTCACGAGGCATTCCCCGTCTACGAAAAGCCATTGTCAACTGGTACGATCGCCGTTACAACATCCAGCTCGATCCGGAGACCGAAGCCATCGTCACCATCGGCTCAAAGGAAGGGATCGCCCACCTCTGCCTCGCCACACTTGATCAGGGTGACATGGTGCTGGTGCCCAACCCCAGCTACCCAATCCACATCTATGGCCCGGTGATCGCGGGCGCAAACATTCGCAGCATCGCGATTCATAATACCGACAGTTTTCTGGCGGAACTTGAGCAGACGATTCCCCTCATGTACCCCAGGCCGAAAATGCTGATCCTGAACTTCCCGGCAAATCCCACAACGCAATGTGTCGATCTCGCCTTCTTTGAGCGCGTCGTGGATCTGTGCTTGCAACATGGGATTTACCTGGTTCACGATCTTGCCTACGCCGACATTGTTTTCGACGGCTTCCGCGCGCCGTCGATCCTGGAAATTCCCAGGGCCCGCGAGATCGCCGTTGAATTCTTCACCCTCTCGAAGAGCTACAACATGCCCGGTTGGCGCGTTGGATTCATGGTTGGCAACAAGACGCTGGTAGCGGCACTGGCGCGTCTCAAGAGCTACTTTGACTACGGCACTTTTACACCGATTCAGGTTGCGTCAATCCTGGCCCTCGAAGGTCCGCAGGAGTGCGTGGCCGACATATGCGACAACTATCGCCGACGCCGTGACGTTCTAGTGCAAGGGTTGAACAAGCTTGGATGGCAGGTCACTCTCCCCAAGGCAACTATGTTCGTCTGGGCGCCTATTCCTGAGCCTTACCGGCATCTTGGGTCGCTTGAGTTTTCAACTCTGCTGCTTAACGAAGCAAAGGTTGCTGTGAGCCCGGGAATCGGTTTCGGAGAATACGGCGATGGCCATGTCCGCTTCTCGCTCATCGAAAATGAAGAACGCACCCGCCAGGCCCTGCGCTGCATTCGCCAGATGTTTCAGAAGAATGCAGTAGCGCTGCAAGCGGCAGCTCAGTGAAGAACCGGTGCAGTCGCTTTGGCAATAAGCTTCGTAGTGCTGAAACCTTCAACAATAGGGACGATCTTCACGCATCCTCCCCAGGAACGAACTTCTTTGGCGCCCACCACGGTTTCCTCTTTATAGTCGCCCCCTTTCACAATCACGTCGGGGCGTAAGGCCTCGATCAGTTGCAGGGGCGTAGGTTCGTCGAAAATGACGACAGCATCGACAGCGGCGAGTGCAGCAAGAACGTATGCTCGTTCGCGCTGACCAACCATCGGACGCGTAGGTCCCTTCAACCGGCTCACCGATGCATCGCTGTTAATGCCGACAATGAGCCGGTCGCCTTGCCGGCGCGCATCTTCGAGCATCGTGATATGGCCGATATGAAGGAGGTCGAAACAGCCATTCGTGAAGACCACGCTCTCACCGCTCGATCGCCACGCAGAAACCCGCGTCTTCAGGCGATCCGCCGGCAACACCTTCTCACGCGCCTGCAATTCGATCTCCGGCATAAGGCTGGTGAGAAGCTCATCCCGCATGATCGGAACGGTGCCGACCTTGCTGACCACGATGCCGGCGGCAACATTTGCCAACTGGACCGCCGTTTCCATTTCCAGCCCGCTGGCCATAGCCAGTGCGAGCGTGGCGATGACGGTGTCGCCAGCGCCAGATACATCGAACACCTGCCGCGCAACTGCCGGAAAGATGGTCTTTGCATTCGGGCGCAGCAGCGCAATTCCTTTTTCGCTGAGAGTAACGGTCAGGCATTCAAGACCTAGTTCGGAAACGATTGTCTGACCAGCACTCAGAACTGTGTTCAGATCTTTAGCCGCCGCGTTGGTCGCAACTGAGAGCTCGCTCAGATTGGGACAAATCGTTGTCGCCCCGCGATATCGCGTAAAGCTCTGCTGTTTAGGATCGACCAATATCGGAATTCCCTGCTCCCGCGCTTTCTCGATCACGCGCCGGCACACATTGTCCGAAAGCACGCCCTTTGCATAATCGGAAAGTACGATGGCATCGGCGGATAGAATCCCGGCCTCTACTCTGGCGATCAAGTCTTCGTAGGCCTCCGTGGAATACTCCTCGGTTTTTTCCGTGTCCAGGCGCAGCATTTGCTGTTGACCCGCCACAATCCTCAGCTTTGTGGTCGTAGGATGAGTTTCTACAGAGGTCAAGTGCGCGCTCACGTCCGCTTTTTCGAGGCAGACCATCAGCGAGTCCCGGTCAGCATCTTGCCCACAGAATCCGAAGAGGCTCGCCTTTGCGCTTAGCCCGGCGAGGTTCATGGCAACATTGGCTGCGCCACCCGGCCGTTCGCTCCGGTGCACGGCTCGAACGATCGGCACAGGCGCTTCCGGAGACACGCGCTCGACGTCACCCCATATATAGCGGTCGAGCATAATATCGCCGACCACCAGAACATGGGTGTTGCGCCACTCGCCTTCGATCAACTGCATTACCCGGTGGAGATCTTGAATCATCGCGATATCGTTTCACTTTCAACGGTGGGGCGTTCGCAGATACTCAGTTCAACCCAATCACAGAGTATGTGGCCGCAAAGTATGTGGGCTTCCTGAATCCGCGCAGCATCCTTCGAGGCAACAGACAATGTAGCCTCGGCAATGCTCGCAAGGGTGCCACCGCCGGCTCCGGTAAAGGCCACCGTAAACGCGCCGCACTCGCGCGCGGTCTGCAATGCGGCGCAAACATTTCGGCTGTTCCCGGAGGTCGATATTCCCACAACAACATCGCCCTCCACGCAAAGTGCCTCCACCTGCCGTCGAAAGACATCCTCGAAGCCATAATCGTTTGCGACTGAGGTCAGAATCGACGTATCCGTCGTCAGGGCGATAGAACGCAGTCCGCGCCGCTCGCGCCGAAAGCGTCCGACGAATTCCGCCGCAAGGTGCTGCGAATCAGCCGCACTACCCCCATTCCCGCACCACAGGACCTTCCTCCCTGCGATAATCGCACGGGTCATTTCAGCGGCGATCTGCTCAAGAACAGGCTGCTGCGATGGCAGCGACCCGATTACATCCAGGTGATCGGCGATGGCCTGCGCAAAAATCGTGGATAGCTTTGTCGAAGCTGACATCTTTGCCCCATGACCATCGAATGGCGGTTCACAGCAATCGAGTGTGATCGATGGTTATCATACTATTAGCTACTCATGCCTACCGGCGGCCCGAACGACTTCCCAAACATCTTCGCTGATATCGAATATGTCTTTCTTGATCGTGACGGGGTCATCAATCTCAAGTCACCGGAGGGGAAATATATTGGCCACTGGGACCACTTTCACTTCCTTCCCGGAGTCGAGGAAGCCATTGCGGCGCTAAATCGATCGGGACGCACCGTCATTGTAGTCACCAATCAACGTGGCGTTGCACTGGGCTATTACACAAAGGCCGACGTTGATGCCATACACGAAGCGTTGCAGAAGCACCTCGCCCAACATGCTGCCCGGATTGATGCTTTCTACTTCTGCCCTCACGACAAAAACGAATGTAACTGCCGCAAGCCGAAAACGGGCCTCTTCGAAGAAGCCTTCCAGGATTTTCCCGGCGCGTCGGCAACAAACAGTATCGTGATTGGCGATTCTCTATCCGATATTCAAGCTGCGCGGAATCTCGGCGCTCCGAGCATCTTCATCCAGGGCGACCCGGATACCCAGAAGCCTGGCGAGGAACAGGCTCGTTCACTTGCCGGCGCAGTCTCTGCGTCCCTGGTCGAAGCAGTCAAACTTCTTTTGCGCTGAAGACGTGGTTTTGTAATGGACGACCCGAAAATAGTTGGCGGACTATTTCGCCGCATTCACTAAAATAGAAATAGAGACAAAAACGATTGAGAGCACCGGCAAGCGCCGCTAACCACTTTGGAATGAATGATCGGGTACCGCGGCCAATAGAATCAACGAGTGACTCTAAGCCGTTTGCAATGAATCGATTACCAAATTCATATTTAGAATCTGTGAGTTGCAAACCATAGCAGCACAAGGCCTAGGGAATGAATGGGTCCCAAATTCGCACCTGACGACGGGGGAGGGGGTACCCCACTCGGCCGGGCAGACTGCTCCAGCTTCCCGCTTAGACTGCAACGGCATTTGTTGCCTGAAACGTCTCACGGATTCCTTCTTCGAGCTGAGTAAACTTCAGCTCGCACCCCGTTTCGCGCAAGCCGGTTAGATCGGCCTGTGTGAAGTGCTGGTAGCGGGCGTTCAGGTCTGCGGGTAAGGGCACGTACTCAACATCTGCCTTCCCGTGTACCAGCATAACCGCCTTTGCCACCTCATTGAATGTCCGGGCCCGCCCCGAACCGGCATTCACTACCGCTTGATATGTCTTTGCCGAATCGGCATGCCGGGGTGTGTACGGACCGGTCTGTGCGAAAAACATATTCAGCCGCGACACATCGCGAACGAATACGAAATCCCTGCGCTGCTCGCCATTGCCATATCCGCCCGACCCCTCGAAGAGCCGCACTTTGCCCGTCTCCAGTATCTGCTTCGAGAAGTGATGAATCACGGAAGCCATCCGCCCCTTGTGCTGTTCACGAGGCCCATACACGTTGAAGTACCGCAACCCTACCACCGTGGTCGGAATGTGCCCCATCGCGAGCTCAGAGCGGACATAATGATCGAAGGTTAGCTTGGAGAAGCCATAGATGTTCAACGGCCTCTCATTCTCCAGGATCGGCGTAAAGTGGCCCGGTCCACCCAACCCGTACACAGCCGCCGTCGAAGCGTAAACAAGGGGTGCCCCCATCTCGACGGCATACCGCAACACCACTTTGGAATAAGCAAAATTGTTGTCCATCATGTACACGCCATCGTCGACCAACGTATTTGAGCATGCGCCCTGGTGAAAAATTGCGCTGACACGCGAGATTCCCAGCGCCTTTTCTTCGAGTGCTCGCCGAAACTCCTTCTTGTCCATGTAATCTGCAAATCTGGCGCCATGCAGATTGAAAAGCTTCCGCGAATCGGCAAGATTATCGACCAAAAGAATATCGGTGATTCCATGCAGATTCAGCTCATGGACCAGATTGCTGCCGATAAATCCAGCCCCCCCGGTTACGATGTACATCGCTCTATCACCCGTTGCCAGACATCAAGTGCTTACTGGATTCGTCTTTGTCGAATCGGCAATCACAGATTCGTAAACGTCGTTGTAGCATTTCATTACATCGTCTATTGCGAAGCGCTTCAGGTTCTCCCATCCTGCCAACCTGAGTGATTCGACCTTCACCATCCTCGCATCGATGATTTGGGCTGCGGCCGCGGCATTCTCCGGATTGATCAGAATTGCGCCTTCTCCTGCAATCTCCGTCATCGGTGGCCTGTCGCTGGTAATCACCGGGCACCCGCAGGCTTGCGCCTCAAGAACCGGCCACCCAAATCCCTCTTCAAGTGAGGGAAACAGAAACGCCAGCGCACCTGAATAAAGCGCTCGCATCTGCTCATTGCTGGGAGAGACAAACTCGATCACGTCGCCAAGAGCATGCTCGCGACAAAATGCCCGCATCTCTTCGGTCCACGGCTTTCCGGCCATCACTAGTTTCACGTTCCGGAAGCGCTCATATTTCCTTAAATGGAGCACAATCTTCAACACGCCTATTCGGTTCTTGTACCACTGATTGCTACCCACATTTAGCAGATACTCGTCACCCGCATTTAGAGCAAAAGCCGCTCGGACTGCTTCGATCTCGGCCTTGGTAGCCGGCTCGTATTGCCAGTTTAGCGAGTGATGAATCACCCTGATCTCTGGCTTCGAGGGTAGCAAAGCCTCTAAATCATCCTTCGTCTTCGCGGATACGCTGATTATGTGTCGCGCCGAAGTCAGCCGCTTCAGAATCCACCGTTGCAGCCACTTCCCCGTGCGCCCAGTTGGGCTTTGCGGAAAATGCCCAAGCGCCGAGCGGATCGCCAGCACATCATGCGCTGTAATCAGTTGCGGCGTCTTTCCTGTCCAACGCAAGTAACATGCGTTCGAGTGATCGCAGACGTGAACCAGATCCGCGTTTTTCGCCTTCATCCGCAGCTGGGCCGGAAACAGAACAAACTTGTCAATGTATCCTAGCCACTTCCGGAGCGGATTGCCGACAGCCACCAGTCCGCCCACAACAGACGGAGGATGAATGACCTCCACCTGGTGCCCCTGTTGCTCCATGCCATGGCGAAGAAATTCTGCATAGCGAAGCATGCTCTGCTGAGCATCCGGCTCATAATTCGCAATTAGAAGAACTTTCATGAGCCTCGAAACAACAAAAGTGCGCATCGGGGAGATCTCATGATCTTAGAGGGCACTCTGAACGGATTCTCGAGTGATCTTTCGCACTGCACCCATTCAAGAACTGCACTAGGGCAGACGCTGCCCCAGTGCAGCATCCCGCGTCTGGTGAGACGCGGAACGTCCCACGCTCAGATAAGTAAAGCCTCGCTCCACCATCTGAAGCGGATCGTAAAGATTACGTCCGTCAATCACGATGGGATATCGCAACGTATAGTGCAGCTTCTCAAGATCGAGTTCGCCGAACTCCTGCCAATCGCTCAGAATGAGCAGCGCGTCGGCATCTTCCGCTGCCGCATATGGATCGTCGACATAGGACATGTGTCGAGATGGCGGAATAACTTCCTTTGCCCGCTCCGATGCCGCGGGATCATATGCGATCACATTCGAGCCTTCCCTTAGAAGCTGCTCGACGATGTCCAGAGCGGGAGAGTCGCGGATGTCGTCGGTTCCACCTTTGAATGACAGGCCTAGCACACCAATGCGCTTACCTCGGAAAGTCCATAACGCCGAACGCACCTTCAGAAAAAACCGTTTCTTCTGCTCTTCGTTGATTTCCTCCACTTCCTTGAGCAAACTGAAATCAACGCCTAACTGTTCAGCGACATAACGAAATGCAGCTACATCCTTTGGGAAGCAGGAACCTCCATAACCGATACCAGCACGCAGAAATTTAGGCCCGATGCGGCTATCCATCCCCATGCCGCGTGAGACTTGTTCCACATCTGCTCCCACAGCCTCGCAAATATTGCCAACCACGTTGATAAATGAAATTTTCATTGCGAGAAATGCATTTGAAGCGTGCTTGATAAGCTCCGCAGCCTTGGTGGATGTAAGCAAAAGTGGAGGAGGGCACTTCTCATCGCAGGTACCCGGAACAGCTTGCGGCAGTCTGTAGTACGCGCCTGAAGTCAGAGGTTCGTAGATTGTGCTCAGCAGGCTGCCAGCGCGTTCACTCTCAGCTCCAATCACAATTCGGTCAGTATGAAGAAAGTCCACTACTGCAGTACCTTCGCGGAGAAACTCGGGATTCGAAGCAATATCAAAAAGCTCCTTCGGCACGCCATTGCGTTCGATCACGCGGCGAATCCACTCGTTCGTATAGACCGGCACAGTGCTCTTCTCGACAATCACCTTATAGTCGTCGATCGAGCGGGCAATTTCACTGGCGACGGCGTCCACATAGGACAAGTCGGCGCTGCCCGTTTTGCTCTGCGGTGTTCCTACTGCGATGAATATCACCTGGGATCGCTGCGTGGCGGAGCGCAGGTCAGAGGTAAATTCCACCTTGTTCTCGCGATGGCGATTGAGCAGTTCGGGAAGATAATCCTCGTGAATGGGAACTCCGCCTTCGCGCAGCACCTTCACTTTTGTCTCGTCATTATCGACACAAATGACACGATGTCCTATTTCCGCGAAGCATGCCGCGGCAACAAGCCCGACGTATCCCGAACCGACGACTGCAATCGAAACTGGTTGACTCATTTTCACCTGTAGTATGTTGCAAGATTAGGTTAGATAAAGGATGAGTACTCAGGAAAACAGCTATTGAGCTCCGCCTATCCATGACTTCTTGTCTGCCCTGGGAAGCCGCTGACCCCGTGGGTGCGGCGCAGGCTCTTCATGCAATTCAGCCAGCGTTACTTCAATTCCAAGAATCGCCGCTGAGTGATTATTTGTCAATGTACACGGACGATTCACAAGCCCTAGGCCTCGCCTCGACAGCTCGATCTCCGATGTTATGATGCGGTTATCCAGTCTTGATCTATCCAACTGCACAAAGCTCAGAACTACGTCGGGCTGCCAAGGCTTGAAATATACGGAGAGCTGTTTTGTATTCAAATCTTCCTGCGAAGCGGCGGGTCCTGTACCTGGGCAATCCGCGACCTGGACAGACTTCAGCGTACAGAATCGCAACCCTTCGCCGTCTCGGCCAGGAACTCACTGTATTTGATATCCCGGCTCACTCGGCTGGCAGCCCATGGATCAATTTGCTTCAACGCAGGTTCCCTCTTGGGCCACTCATCTCCAGAATCAATCGCGAATTGCTGGAGGTGGTCCGCGCCTCGCGGCCGGATGTGGTGTTTTTCGACAAGCCGATCTATCACACCGGCGACACGATCGAGCAGATCAAGCAGTCCGGCGCACTCACCGTCTGCTACAACCAGGACGCCCCATTTGGACAGCGGCACGATGGCTGCTGGCATCAGTTCTACAAAGTCTTTCGCTTATTCGATCTCCATTGTCTATTCCGTGAAGCTGACGTGGAACGCTACGGGCAGTGGGGACTGCCCTACATCAAGACGATATTCAGCTTTGACTCGGCGGTGCAGTTCGCTCCCCCCGGGGCGTGGAGCGACAACGACCGCACTCGCGAGGTTTCATATATCGGGAGCCCCCTGGAAGATCGTCCGCGATTTCTCATGGGGCTGGCGGACATGGGGGTTCCGGTGACGATTGCGGGGCCGCGATGGAGTAAATTTCTGCCTCCTGACAAGTATGCGCGGTTCGTTTCTCATGGCTTCCTGGCCGACGACCAGTACCGGACAAATATCTGGAAGTCGAAGATCAATCTTGGCTTCGTCAGCAATTCGAACGAAGACGATATCGGACACAAGTGCGTGGAGATTGCCGCTTGCGGGCAGTTTCTTCTCGCCGTTCGTTGCGAGGGGCACCGGGCGTGCTTTGAGGAGGACCAGGAAGCCGTCTTCTTCTCGTCCGCTGAGGAGTGCGCGGAGAAGGCGCGCTTCTACCTGGGCCGTCCCGATCTGCGCGAGGCTATCGGGCGCAGGGCGCGGGAGCGTGCGGTCCGGTCCGGGTATGACAATGATACGCAACTGGCGCGGATTTTGAATCGCCTCGATGGCAGGGAGTGACCCCCTCCCCCATATCTTAGCGATTTTGAGACTGACTGATTCTGAAGGGCTTGCGCTGCTGGCTTTTGGCGCTTTTGTTACCGATTGATTCTAAAAGGCTCACACTGCTCGCGGGCTCCACCACTTGGAACCAATTGATTCTAAATGGCTTGTACTATTTGCGGGTTTTTTGTCGCAGACTGCGGCTGAAGAGTCACCGCCTACCCTGATTATATGGGAGATGGGGTAATTGACGGCCAATTTTGTTGGGTGGGTTTAGCCTGAGAATGAATGGGTTGCGAAACCATTTTGGCTTTCGACCTTGACACCGGAATTTCGGAGTATCTGGAATGTCTGACCAAGTGGAATTCCTCAAACGCGTTTATGCCCGTTTCAACGCGCGCGATATGGAAGCGGTGCTGGCTGCTTTGAGCAAGACCGTTGCCTGGGCAAATGGAATGGAAGGCGGCCACGTTCATGGACGGGATGGCGTGCGCAGCTACTGGACGCGGCAGTGGGCGATGGTTGATCCTCATGTCGAGCCGGTCGGCTTCTCGGTTGGTCTGGAGGGCGAAATCATCGTCGATGTCCACCAGGTTGTGCACGATCTTGAGGGCAAACTACTGATCGATCAGATGGTGGTGCACATCTTCCGGTTTGAGGATGGGCTGATCAAGCGGTTTGATATTGGCGGGGCGTAGATAGAACGAGGATGTCCGCTGAAATCATCCGGTAGACGATCAGGTAAACACCTACCGTAGCGGGCGTTGCATGATCAACAGGCGCAACCACTCTCCGAATTTGTTGCCGGCTTCAGGCAACAAACCGACCTCCTGAAATCCGAGCGACGTGTGCAGAGCGACAGAAGGCACGTTTACTCCACAAATGCAGGCGACCATCGAGTGACAACCTCTCTCCCGACATTCCGAGATCAGCTCCGTGAGAAGCATCTTCCCGACTCCGTGGCCGATACAATCAGGGCGCACGTAAATTGAGTCCTCGACCGTAAAACGATAGCCTTCGCGCGGGCGGAATTGCGAAGCGTAACAAAAACCAACGATATAACCCTCGAGCTCTGCCACCAGATAGGGCAAACCGCGATCCAGAACGGCCCGCCGCCGTCGCGACATCTCAGATTGATCCGGGGCAACGGTCTCGAATGTCGCCGTGCTTGTTTCGACGAACTGGGCATAAATGGCAGTGACGTCAGCCATATCTGCTGGAGTCGAAGCCCGAACCAAACACTTCGACTCATGAGGATCAGGGTCTAGCAGAGCGGTTGTGCCACTTTCGGCTGTGTTGGGGCCGCGGTTCGAAACAGGCCTCCAGCGGATTGAATCACTTGTTCCCACTCTGACTAAGCTGGACCAAGACCTCGGTTCTCTTTAGTAGACTCCCAAACCCATAAAGAAACGGTAAGAATCCCAACTGTATTCCATCGCGATTGCCGCATCCCAACTTAACCCGGCAGGCTGCTCGTCGATCAGTTGTGGGTGCACATTTTTTCGGTTCGAGGGTGGTGTAATTGGAAGTTTGATATTTGGAGACAGTTGGTTGTTTTCTATTCGTCGCTTGACCTTCGGTTACGCACCCGGGCGACGCAAGCGAGGTACGGTCACGGCATACGAGGCGGGGTTTGTTCCGGCCCTGCCGATTCCATCGCATGGACAATCGTCAACCCCATTCTGCGCTATACTCCCGCCCATCCTGACTTTCACAAGATGGAGCCGCTCATGTCTTTGCCCGCACCCCAGCAATTTACCGATATTCACGCCAAAGCTTTGGCCATCAACTTGGAGGCCTCCTGCTACGGCACGTTTGCCGAGATTGGCGCCGGCCAGGAAGTGGCCCGCTGGTTTCTGAGCGCCGGCGCGGCTTCGGGGACGGTGGCGCAGGCCATATCGGCCTACGACAAGACCGTCAGCGACGACACCTACGGCGCTGGCACGCGCTACGTCTCCAAAGAGCGCCTGCTGGCGATGCTGGACTACGAATATCAGCTCCTCCTCGCCCGGCTCGCCCAGGCTCGCGGTGCCCATACCCGATTTTTCGTTTTTGCGGATACCGTCGCCACGCGGAACTACCAGGGAACCAACGAGCAACACGGCTGGCTCGGCGTCCGCTTCCAGGCCGAACCCGATGGCCAGCCCAATCAGATTCTTCTCCACATCGATCTCGGAGATCCCACTGCACTGCTCCAGCAGCAGGCTATTGGCACGCTCGGTGTGAATCTGATCTATGCTGCCTATCACCAGCGGTCTTCCTCAAGGGGGTTTCTGGCTGGCCTGTTCGACGATTTATCCCTTGAACGGCTCGAAATCGACGTTCTCGAACTCACTGGCCCCGTTTTCGCCAATGAAGATTCCCGCCTCTGGTGCCTGGACTTGCTCCGCACCGGCATGTGCCATGCCTTGGTCTTCGATTCCAACGCCCAGGTGGTCGAGCCGGCTACTCCCCTTCACAAGCGTCCCCTCATCGTGCAGCGTACTTTACGCGGCCATCCCGGTCCGTCCGCCGCCGAAGCCTTTCAGGTTGCCCGACACAACCTCCTGGCTGAAGGGACTGCCTCCGACCGCGAACCTTTAGCCGTCCTGGAGGTCAACACTCCAGATCTCGAAGGCTCGGCTGCCTCTGATAATGCGGAACTGCTGGCCCTGATCGAGCAGCTTGCCCCATTAGGCACGGTTGTCGTCACCGATTACCCGGAGGGTTACGAGGTCCTAAATTACCTTCGCCGCTACACCGCTGCACCCATCCGGGTGATTCTCTGGATTTCCATGTTTCTTCAGAACATGGAAGATAGGGTGTATCAGTCGTTGCCCGGCGCCGTGTTGGAGAGCTTCGGCCGATTGCTCCTCACCGACGTGACAGTCTATGTCGCACCCATGCGCAAGGAATCGTTGGTGGCCGCGCTCGGCGGCCTGCCGGAAGGTCTTTTGCAGGAGTCCCCCGGCCATGATCTCCTGTCCCTTGACGATTTCCTGCCCAGGCCGCCCCTGGACCACCTCTTCCGCTATCTTCGCGCCGCAGGCCGCATCGCTCCTCTGGAGGGAACGCAAGCCAAATCCTGATAAAGGGTGGCAATGATCCGCTGAGTCGCAATCTCGCGACCAGCCTGGTCTCCCACCCTTCGCTGCGCGAAGGATGGGGCATCCGGGCAATCGCGTCCCCTGCCTGACCACGATTGTAGTGTCCCGCTTGGGTCGGGCAATTCACGAGGGGAAGAATGACCATGCGTCATTGACAATAATTAAATGCTTATATAAGCTAATACCTATGCACTCGCACCTGAGTCTCGACGCCGCGTTTTCCGCTCTGGCCGATCCGACGCGGCGTGCGATTCTTGCGCGTCTTGCTACCGGCGAATCCACTGTCAATGAACTCGCTGAGCCGTTCGAGATGTCGCAACCGGCGATCTCCCAGCACCTGAAGGTGCTCGAAGATGCCGGATTAGTGACACATCGCGTTGAAGGCACGAAGCGCCCGCGACGGCTCGCAAAGCCCGGCATTGAGGCAATGGATCAATGGTTGGCGATGTTGCGAAAAGCGCTGGAGGCAAACTACGACCGGCTGGATGCTGTTCTTGCCGGAATGGAAAAACCGAAGAGAAAAGGAGGAACAAAACGATGAGCAAGATGACACTCAAAACCGAGGGCGACACCCACGTCGTTGTGACCAGGCGCTTCGCAGCGCCTCCGGAATCCGTGTACCGCGCCCATATCGATCCCGAACTGATCCAGAAATGGCTGCTCGGCCCTGAGGGCTGGACCATGCCTGTGTGCATCAACGAAGCTAAGCCGGGTGGCAAGTTTCGCTACGAGTGGAGCAACGGCAAGGGTCAGGGGTTCTTTATTACCGGCGAATATCTCGAATTAGAGCCCTACAATCGCACCGTTCATGTCGAGCGCATGTTCCTGCCCGATCCTACCCCGGATAACCACGTGGAAACGAGATTCGAGCCTGACGGCACCGGCACCCTGATGACCATGCGAATGACGCTGCCTGACGCTCGGACACGGGCGGCCATGCTTGCCACCGGCATGGAAGGTGGTATGGAAGCGAGCTACGTGCGGCTGGAAGGACTGCTGCAGCCCGCAGTTGCCTGATCCAGACGAGTCTTGTCAGACGCTGTGCTCCGAGCCTTGACTTCTCCGCTCTGAAACTTGGCCGACTATTTCCCGCAGTCCGCTAGAATAGAAATAGAGAGCAGAAAGCCCGCCATGGAGCGGGCTTTCTTATTGCTATGACCAATGCCATCAATGACGCGCTCGCAGATTCAGCAGAATCAATGACCGTCCATAACTCCAGCTGGATCATTGATTTACTCGCGAGATCATTAAAATCAATGATTTTGCCAGCAGCGGGCAGGTATGAAGTTAAACAGAATCTATGATTTACACGAGATATGCCTGATAAGGGGGGAGGGGGGTACCCCCTCCCCGTCCGGTCCTAAACGCCGATAACCGCGCACAACTCCTTCACTGCTTCGGCGCTCTTTTTGAGGGCCGCGTCCTCTTCGGGAGTGAGCTTGATCTCGATGATTTGTTCGAGGCCGCGGGAGCCGAGTTTGCAGGGGACTCCGATGTAGTAGCCGGTGATGCCGTACTCGCCTTCGAGATAGGCGGCGCAGGGCACGATCTTCTTCTTGTCTTTGAGGATGGCTTCGACCATCTCGACCGCTGCGGCAGACGGCGCGTAGTAGGCGCTGCCGGTCTTGAGATGCTTGACGATCTCGGCGCCGCCGTCGCGGGTGCGCTGCACGATGGCTTCGAGGCGCGACTTCTCGATGAGCTCGGTGATGGGGATGCCGGCGACGGTGGAGTAGCGCGGGAGTGGGACCATGGTGTCTCCGTGGCCGCCGAGGACGAAGGCGGTGACGTTTTCGACGGAGACGTTGAGCTCCTCGGCGATGAAGGTGCGGAAGCGGGCCGAATCGAGGATTCCGGCCATGCCGATGACGCGTTCGCGGTTAAACTTCGACTGGCGGTAGGCGGCCTGGGCCATCGCATCAAGCGGGTTCGAGACGATGATCAGGATGGTGTCCGGTGAGTTGGCGACCACCTTGCCGACGACGTCGGACATGATCTTGTAGTTGGTCTGCAGGAGGTCATCGCGGCTCATGCCAGGCTTGCGCGGGATGCCGGCGGTGATGACGACGATGTCGGAGTTGGCGGTGTCGGCATAATCATTGGTGCCGACGATGTGCGAGTCGCGCTTCTCGATGGGCATGGCCTCGAGCAGGTCGAGCCCTTTGCCCTGGGGAATGCCCTCAACGACATCGACGAGGACGACATCGGCGAGTTCTTTGGCGGCTATCCAGTGGGCGGCAGTGGCTCCCACGTTGCCGGCTCCGACGATGGTGACTTTCTTACGCATTGATGCTCCTTCTTGTTTAGCCGTTAAAGGTTCAGTGCGCCGAAGGCGCGTGCGCCCATGCCGTCCGTATTCCGTATATAGACGGCTAGTCCTACATATTCTCGATCATTCTCGTAGCGAACTCGCTCGTCTTGACCTTGGTTGCGCCCTGCATCTGGCGCTCGAAATCGTAGGTCACGTATTTCTGCTGAATGGTCTTTTCCATCGACGATTCGATGAGGCGCGCGGCCTCTTTCCAGCCGAGGAACTCGAACATCATGACGCCGGAGAGGATGACCGATCCGGGATTGATGACGTCTTTGTCGGCGTACTTGGGCGCGGTGCCGTGGGTAGCTTCGAAGACGGCGTATCCATCGCCTATGTTGGCGCCCGGCGCAATGCCAAGGCCACCCACCTGCGCGGCGCATGCGTCGGAGATGTAGTCCCCGTTGAGGTTGGGGCAGGCCAGAATCGAGTACTCCTCGGGACGAATGATCACCTGCTGGAAGATCGAGTCAGCGATGCGGTCGTTGATCAGTACCTTCTTCTTCCATTGGCCATTGCCATGCGATTTGCCGATGGTGTCGAGCACGTGCTTGACCTCGGCGTACAGCTCTTTCCGAAAATCTTCATTGCCGAACTCGAGACCCGGCTCGATCAGCGCGGCGTTCTCTTCGACGGTGATGCTGTGATTGGCTTCAACGTTGCCGAGGATCCAGCTCTCGCGCTCAGTCACGACCTTGTCGCGGAATTCTTCAACCGCCAGCTCGTATCCCCACTCGCGGAACGCGCCCTCGGTGAACTTCTGAATGTTTCCCTTGTGCACAAGCGTTACCGACTTGCGTCCGTATTCGAGCGCGTACTCAATCGCCCGGCGCACCAGGCGCTTCGTGCCGGTAATCGAAATGGGCTTGATGCCGACACCTGAATCGGTGCGGATCTTCTTTTTGCTGCCCTTCAGCATGTCGTCGTTCAGAAACTTGATGAGCTTCTCCACCTCGGGAGTGCCCTGGCGAAATTCGATGCCTGCATAAACGTCTTCGGTGTTCTCGCGAAAGATCACCACGTCGAGCTTCTCCGGATGCTTCACCGGGCTGGGCACGCCCGCGTAGTACTTCACGGGCCGCACGCAGGAGTACAGATCGAGAATTTGCCGCAGCGCCACATTCAGCGAGCGGATACCACCCCCCACTGGAGTCGTCAGCGGGCCCTTAATCGAAACCCGCAGATCGCGAGCCGCATTGACCGTTTCATCCGGCAGCCACGTCTTGAATTCGCGAAAGGCCTTTTCTCCCGCGTAAACTTCGAACCACTTCACCGAGCGCTTGCCGCCATATGCCTTCTCTACCGCGGCATCGAAAACTCGCTGCGAGGCGCGCCAGATGTCGCGGCCGGTGCCGTCGCCTTCAATAAAAGGGATGATGGGGTGGTCGGGAATCGTGAATTTTCCATCGGCATACTGGATCGGCTCACCGCCAGTAGGCAGCGGCAACCCGTTATAGCTCGTCTGCATGTAGTGGATGTCCTTCGATGAATGCGGGATTAGAGCAACATCCAAACTTATCATCCTGCAAATACGACCGGCAAACGCTGACCGGGACTGCGCGTCCAGCGATACGCCGCTTCGCGGCAAATTCATTTCCCGCAATGGCGGCTTATGATTTAGGTATGCTCATTCGTTCAGTTGTTCGTATTGTAAAGCTCTTTGTTCTGGTGTTCGGGTGCTCTATGGTATTCGCGCAGGCGCAACAACCCGTCCGCGTCGCGATCGTCGGTCTCGAACACGGACACGTCTCGGGCTTCCTCCATGCTTTTCCGCTGCAGCATGAAGTAGAGCTGGTTGCAATCGTCGATCCCGATGCGGCACTGCGCGCGAAGTACGAGCAGGAGTTCCATCTCGATCACGGGCTGCTTTTTTCCAACCTCGACGAAGCAGTCGCTGCAAAGCATCCGCAGGCGCTCCTGGTCTACGCGCCCATCGGTGAGCACCGGCGGGTAATCGAGGCGGCCGCGGCCCGCGGTCTCGACGTGATGGTCGAGAAGCCGCTCACCCTATCCCTCAACGACGCCCTCGCGATCCGCAAGGCCGCTCGCGAACACCACATCCAGGTGCTGGTCAACTACGAGACCACCTGGTACTCCAGCAACCGCGCCGTCTATGAGATGGTGCAGCAGGACAAGCTCGGCCAAATACGCAAAGTCGTCGTGCACGACGGGCATCAGGGACCGCAGGAGATCAACGTGCAGCCTGAATTTCTGAAGTGGCTCACCGATCCGGCCGAGAACGGCGCCGGCGCACTCTACGACTTCGGATGCTACGGAGCCGACCTGATGACCTGGCTCATGCACGGCGAAGCTCCGCTGAGCGTGACAGCCGTCGCCCAGACCGACAAGCCCGACAAGTATCCCCGGGTGGACGACGATGCGACCATCATCCTCCGCTATCCGCATGCACAGGCGGTGTTGATGCCGTCGTGGAACTGGACCTTCGGACGGAAGGATACGGAGGTCTATGGCACGAAAGCCTATGCCATTGCGTTGAATCCGACGCAGGTGCGGGTGAGGTTCAGCGAGAAGGATCCGGAGGAGACGACGACGGCAGCGCCGCTCGCCCCGCCCGAGGACACTTCGCTGCACTACCTGGCAGCGGTGCTGCGTGGAGAGCTGAAGCCGCAAGGCGATCTAACCGCACTCGACACGAACATGGTCGTCATGCAGATTCTCGATGCCGCGCGTGAATCCGCAAAGACCGGCAAGACGGTGGAGCTGAAGCCGCTGCCGCAGTGAGGGCGTATCCTGAATAGTGATACTTTTGCGTCGGTCATCTATCTTCTCGTGTTTGCTGGCAGTTTCTTGCATCGCATTCGCCCAGCAGTACTCCGCCGATAAACCACTCGGCGCCACGGCCCAGAAAACTCCCGCATATTTAAAGAACGCCGGCATCGATCAGCGGCTCAATTCGGCGCTTCCTCTGAACGATCATTTTCGTGACGAGGCCGGGCAGGACGTCGCGCTCGGCAAGTATTTCGGTCAGCGTCCCGTTGTCATGGCGCTGGTCTACTTCAAGTGCGGAATGCTTTGCCCCCAGGTCCTGCACGGTCTGGCCGAAGTCCTGCCGAAGACCGGCTTTCACGCCGGTGACCAGTACGATGTCATTGTCGCCAGCATCGATCCCTCCGATACCCCTGCCGACGCCGTCGAGGCCAGGCAGCATTTTGTCTCGATGCTCGGACCCGATGCCGCGAGTCGCGTGCATTTCCTCACCGGGCAGCAGCAATCCATCACTGATCTGGCGCAGGCCACCGGCTTTCATTACGTGCGCGTCCCCGGCCCCGATGGAAAGATGGATCAGTTCGCGCATTCCAGTGTCATCATGATCGCGACGCCGGACGGCCGCATGTCGAAGTACCTTTCCGGCATCGAATATCAGCCACGCGATGTGCGACTCGCACTGATCGAAGCCAGCGACCGCAAGATCGGCTCGCTAAGTGACATGGTGCTGCTCTACTGCTGCAACTATTCGCCGAGCCAGGGACGGTATACCGTCGCCGTGCTGCGTGTGATGGGGATTGCGGCGATGGGATCAGTACTGGCGCTGGCCGGAATTCTGTATCTGCTGGGCAAGAAGCCGAAGCAGCTTGCGGCCTGACTCGTCCTCACGAGCCTGTTACCCTGATAAGAACCGTTTTCAACCGAGTACTTCTGCTCCTCGTGTGCGCGGAAGCGATTGGATAAGTTTTGCCGGAACAGCCCCCAAAACAGTCCTCAGACATCCATGACTGGAAGCCCAGCCATAATCCCTGGGCGGTCGCGTTGACGGTCACGCTGGCCACGTTCATGGAGGTGCTGGACACTTCTATCGCGAATGTCGCGCTGCCGCACATGGCGGGATCACTGGGCGCGAGCCAGGAAGAATCGACGTGGGTGCTGACGAGCTACCTGGTATCGAGCGCAATCATTCTGCCGATCTCCGGATGGCTGATGGCGCGCTTTGGACGCAAGCGCTTCTACATGGCATGCGTGACGATGTTCACGGTGTGTTCCCTGCTGTGCGGGATCGCGCCCACCCTTCCCATTTTGATTTTTGCGCGCATTTTGCAAGGCCTGGGTGGAGGCGGCCTGGCTCCAAGTGAGCAGGCGATTTTGGCCGACTCGTTTCCGGTGGCCAAGCGCGGACAAGCGTTTGCGGTTTACGGGATGGCGGTGGTGTGCGCCCCGGCGATTGGTCCGACGCTGGGCGGATGGATCACGGACAACTTCAACTGGCACTGGATCTTCTTTATCAATCTGCCAGTGGGGCTGATCTCTCTATACCTGAGCAATAGGATGGTCGAGGACCCGCCGTATCTGAAGGTGAAGAAGGAAACGATCGGGAAGATCGACTCCATGGGGTTGGGCCTGGTGGCGGTGGGCGTGGGCTGCCTGGAGTTCGTGCTCGACAAGGGCCAGGAAAAAGACTGGTTCGGAGACACGAAGATTACGGCGTTCGCCATTCTGGCAGCATGTACGCTGGCGGTGTTCGTGTGGTGGGAGTGGCGACATCCCGACCCGATTGTGGATTTGAAGCTGCTGAAGAATCGCAACTTCGGCACCGCCGTCTTTCTGCAGTTCGTGCTGGGCATGGTGCTGTTTGGATCGACAGTGCTGATTCCCCAATTTTTGCAAGTACTGATGGGGTACACGGCGGAACGAGCGGGCATGGCGCTTTCTCCCGGCGCTCTGGTGCTGATCGTGATGATGCCGATTGCCGGGAAGATTGTGAACAAGATGGACGCGCGGCTGCTGGTTTCCATCGGCTATTTCGTCACGGCGGCGGGACTGTACAATCTGACACGGCTCGACCTGGACGTGAGCTTCGGAACTATTGTGTTGTGGCGCTCGCTGCAGGTGATGGGGTTGTCGTTTGTGTTTATTCCGATCAGCACCCTGAACTACGTCGGCGTGCCACGAGACAAGAACAACCAGATTTCGAGCTTTTCGAACTTCGCTCGAAACCTCGGTGGATCAGTCGGCACGGCGATGCTGACGACCTTTCTGCAGCGAACCGAGCAGACGCATCAACAATCGCTGGCGGCGCATGTCATTCCCGGCAGCGTGGCATATTCGGGTTTTATTGACGCGACCAAGGATGCGCTGATGAAGCTTGGGCACAGCGCGAATGCCGCGTCGCAAATGGCAAGCGGGCAGGCCTATCAGATCATGCTGCGGCAGGCCTCGATGCTGAGCTACCAAAACGCATTCTGGGTGCTGAGCGTGATCATCGCGTGTCTGATTCCGCTGCCGTTCATCATGCGCAAGCCGCCGAAAGCAGAAGGCACTCAAAAAGAGGCCATGGCGCATTAGTACGGACCCCTTCGACGCGATGAATTCGGAGACTTTTCATCGTTTGTTACATCTACAAGTGTGATACTTGTCCTTGAGTTGAAGGCGATGGTTGCATGCGGGTAGGCGTGATGGGAGGGGTCAGAAATTGGGTAAAAGCATGGTCCCGAACCTGCTGTTTCTTACCAAGGGCGTCGGGAAACATAAAGAGCGGCTGACATCGTTCGAGTTGGCTCTTCGTGATGCTGGCATTGCCGCCCAGAACCTGGTTCGTGTCTCGTCGATCTTTCCGCCGCAGGCAAAGATGATCACCCGCAAGGAAGGGTTGAAGTATCTGTCTCCGGGAGAAGTTGTATTCGCGGTCGTCGCGGAGAACTCCACACGGGAACCTCACCGGCTGGTGGCTTCGAGTATCGGCGTTGCGATTCCGGCAGATCGTAACACTTACGGTTACCTGAGCGAACACCACAGCTTTGGTGAGACAGAAGAGCAGGCGGGCGAGTATGCGGAAGAGTTGGCGGCGGAGATGCTGGCCACAACGCTGGATGTGGATTTCGATCCGGATACGAGCTGGGACGAGAAGAAAGAGATTTACCGGATCTCGAACAAGATTGTGCGCACGGCCAATGTGACGCAGTCGGCGATTGGAGACAAGCGGGGATTGTGGACGACAACGATTGCGGCGGCGATTTTGATTTTTGAGTAACCGGCATTCGCCGAAAGCAACCAGGCGCGAGCCACAAAGCTTCGCGCCTTTTGTGTGTTCTGAAACTGATGACGGGTGACGATAGAGAGAACATTATGCCAACGAAACTGAATTATCGAATAGGACTCGTGCAGATGAGCTGTGGGCCGGATCCGGATGCAAATCTGGACAAGGCCGCTGACCGCGTTCGCGAGGCGGCGCGCGAAGGCGCGCAGGTGGTCTGCCTGCCGGAGCTTTTCCGCGCGCAGTATTTCTGTCAGCGCGAAGATATTGCGCTGTTTGATCTGGCGGAGCCGATTCCCGGGCCCAGCACGGAACGGCTGAGCGCGGTTGCACGCGAAGAAAAAGTGGTGGTGGTTGCTTCCCTATTCGAGCGGCGCGCGGCGGGCCTGTATCACAACACGGCAGCCGTGCTGCATAAAGACGGGTCGCTGGCAGGACTTTACCGGAAGATGCATATTCCGGATGATCCCCTCTATTACGAGAAGTTCTATTTCACGCCGGGGGATCTGGGATTCAAGGCATTCGATACGGCGGTGGGGAAAATCGGCACGCTGGTCTGCTGGGATCAGTGGTATCCCGAGGGTGCGCGACTTACCGCGCTGCAAGGTGCGAATCTGCTTTTCTATCCAACAGCGATTGGATGGCATCCGGCGGAGAAAGAAGAGTACGGAGCAGCGCAGTATGACGCCTGGCAGACGATTCAACGGTCGCACGCGATCGCCAACGGACTGTATGTGGCTGCAGTGAATCGCGTGGGGATGGAGCATGGGGATGTGCGCGGCAACCGTGTGGAGGGCCCAGGCCTGGAGTTCTGGGGCGGGTCGTTTCTCGCCGATCCATTCGGACGTGTGATTGCGAAGGCGGCACATGATAAGGAAGAGATTCTGGTGGGCGAGATCGATCTCCACCTGCTCGAAGATACGCGGCGGAACTGGCCGTTCCTGCGCGACCGGCGCATCGATGCTTATCAGCCGATCGTTCACAGGTTTCTGGATGAACCCCTGGGCGACAAGAAATGACTCAGATGACTGGAACGCCTCGGGAGCATGGATTTCGCATGCCGGCCGAATGGGCCACGCACGCGGCGACATGGATCGCGTGGCCGCACAATGCCGATGACTGGCCGGGGAAATTTCAGGCAATTCCGTGGGTGTATGCGGATATTGTGCGATATCTGTCGCGGGTCGAGGATGTTCACATCCTGGTGAACGATGCGGCCGCTCAGAAGCGTGCGCGAAGCGTTCTGAAGCGCACTGGAGCCAATCTAAAGCAAGTGCATTTTCATCAGTGGCCGACGAATCGCGTATGGACGCGAGATTCGGGACCGATCTTCGTGAAGAATTCGCAGGGCAAGACGGCAGTAACGAACTGGAAGTTCAATGCGTGGGCTAAGTACGAAAACTGGCAACAGGACGATCAGATTCCGGAGAATGTGACGGAGCTCTTGAAGCTTTCTGAATGGACGCCGAGGGTGGGCGAGCATCGCGTAGTACTCGAAGGCGGATCGATCGATACGAATGGCGCGGGCGTGCTCCTGACTACGGAGGAATGCCTGCTAAGTGAGGTGCAGCAGCGAAATCCCGGGTTGGGCCGCGCGGATCTGGAGCGGGTGTTCGATGATTATCTTGGTATCGACCAGGTGATCTGGCTGAATCGAGGAGTGGCGGGCGACGACACGCACGGGCACGTGGACGACATCAGCCGGTTTGTGTCGGAGAACAGGATTGTGACCGTGACAGAGACGAATCGAGAGGACGACAATTATTTGCCTCTGGCGGAAAATCTCGATCTGTTGAAGGCGGCGCAAAATCGCGACGGAGAGGCGTTCGAGATCGTGGAGCTGCCCATGCCTGCCCCGGTGGTTTTTCAGGGCCAGCGGCTGCCTGCTAGCTACGGCAACTTTTACATTGCCAACGGACTGGTTCTTGTGCCAACCTTCAACGATCCTAACGATCGCAAGGCACTGAATACGCTGGCGGAAGTTTTTCCCGATCGCGAAGTGGCGGGTGTCCATTGCGGCGACTTTATCTGGGGGCTGGGTGCGCTGCACTGCATGACGCAACAGCAACCGTTGTAGCACGGAGTGCTTGAATGCCTAGGAATAACCTGGAGTGGCTGGACGACTGGTATCAGCGGCAATGCAATGGAGAGTGGGAGCACAGGCACGGCGTGAGCCTGAAATCTCTCGATAATCCCGGCTGGCATTTGACCATCCAGCTCGCGGGGACATCGGCGGTCAATACGCGTCCTCAGCAGTTACGGCTGGACACGCAGAGCGGTGGGTGGCTGGCCTGCTCGATTGCCGCGGAGTGCTTCGAGGGATCGGGCGATCCCCGCAAGCTCGAGCAGATCATCGGGGTCTTTCGGCGCTGGGTAGAGAGCGGGCGGCAGACCGACTCGTAGCGGGATGGGGATCGCTGAGACAGAGTTCATGCGCGAGGCACTCGCGGAAGCTCAGGCTGCGGCTGAGGCAGGCGAGGTTCCGATTGGAGCTGTCGCCGTGATTGGCGGCGAAATTGTAGGCCGCGGACAAAATCGCTTGCTGCGCGATGTGGATCCGACAGCGCACGCAGAAATGGTCGCCATGAGGGCCGCGGCACGCGCGATAAGCAACTACAGGCTGATCGAATGCGAGCTCTTCGTCACACTGGAACCTTGCGCGATGTGTGCAGGAGCGATGATTCACGCGCGGCTGAAGCGGCTGATCTACGGGGCAAGTGACCCGAAGGCAGGCGCGGCGGGGTCGGTGCTCGAGGTGGTGAACCATCCCCGGCTGAATCACCAGATGCTGGTCACAAGCGGCGTGCTGGATGAGGAGTGCGGCCAATTGTTACGGGAGTTCTTTCGGCAGCGTCGGACTTAGCCACGGGTCAGCGCGTGAATCAGATCGGAATATTGAGGGTAATCGCGCAGGAGCGCATCGCGGCGGCCGGTTTCGTAATCGGCGTAGTCGAAGCCTGGACTGACAGAGCAGCCGAAGAGAGCGACCTGGCCTCCGGGGAGCAGGTGGGAACCCTGCCACACGTATTTCGGAACAATGAGCTGCGGATGCTGGCCGCGCGCGAGGTCGTTGCCAAGAATGACGGTGCGCGCGGATCCATCGGGCCAGAGTTGGAGCATCTCGACGGGGTCTCCGCAGTAGAAGTGGAAGATTTCGTCAGAGGCGAGGCGGTGCATCTCTGAGAATGTGCTCGGTTCAAGCAGGTAATAGATGCAGGTTCCGGCTGACCGGTCCGCGGAATAGCGTTCGGGCAAGGCCGAGTGCGGGATCACTTCTTCGGATCGCCAGGTCTGGATGAACGATCCTCCTTCGCAAGGGTGCGGCGCGAGGTTGAGGAGCTTCTTGATCTCGTCGGCAGTCATGATGGCATGATAACGAATGGGGCAACCTTAGCTGCGCCCGCGCGCGCTCTTACGCAATGGGGGCGGTGTCCCAAGCTGGGCGCGCGGCTAATGCCTTCCAGGTCCGGGCGGAGCAATTTAAGATAACGGGATGGAACTGCTCCTCTACTCCGCGGCATGGTGCCGCGATTGCCGGGAAGCCAAACGGTTTCTGGAGACCCACAACATTGCTTACAGGGAGATTGACGTTGAGTCGACTCCGGGCGCTGCGGCCGAATTGATAAGGAATGTCGGCAAACGCGCAATTCCTCAATTTGTGATCGACGGCGAGTGGGTGCAGCCATACAAACCAGGCCGGGGATTCCTATATGAGGAAATGACCGAGCGACTGGGCTTGGTCCGGTGAGTTCTGTGCTCCGAGGATCGGCTCAGAGTGCGGGTTCGGGTGGCGTTTGCGGCTGACGGAGCGGGCCTGAAAAAGGCAGGCGGCGCAGACGCTGCCGGACCGTTTCGCGCTGCCACGAGCACGCGCGGGCGTGGAGCATGTCCTCAAGTCTGATGCTTCCCAGAGTTTGTCCGGTACCCGGCTCTACCACGGTGGCCTCGAATGTCTTCGCGGCGGCCATTCGCTCCGCAACCGACCGAAGCGTCTCTTGTGGATAAGCAACCTGTGATGCAGTCGATTGGGCTTGATTCAGGATCAATGCGGCTTCACGAGTGCTTGCCCGCATTACCTGCGACACCGTCACTCCCTCGAGCGGATCGACAGAGTATTCGCGGCTGAGGTGATAGCCACGCCGGCTCAATCGCTCAGTAAGAATAGACCGCCGCTGGTACAGCACAGTAAACGCATGAGCCGAGACAGATGCGGCGAGCAGAGGCAACATCAGACCGTAGTTGTGAGTCAATTCCATGGCGAGGACCGCCGCTGTCAGCGGGCAGCCGATCGCCCCGGAGAGCACCGCAACCATTCCAACCAGAGCCCAGGCCCCTGTTTCGAGCGGCGGCAATCCGGGCGTAAACAACGCACCAAGGGCGCCGCCAATCATGAGCAGCGGAGCGAGGATGCCGCCTGATGTTCCGGAGCCGAGCGAGAAAGACCAGATGATGCTCTTGACGATGAGCACTCCGAGAATGAGATGCCAGCCGATGTCGCCGCTAATTAACGATGCGATGACGTCGTAACCGGTGCCAAGGGCGCGTGGGAAGAAGAGCCCCCCGGTGCCGATAACTAACCCGCCGATAGCCGGCCACCACATCCAGTGAACAGGGAGGTGATTCTCGAAGAGGTCTTCACTGGCGTAGACGGCGCGACTGAGCAGGAGGGCGAGTGCGCCCCCAACGACTCCGACGGCTAAGGCGGCCAGAACCGCACGCGGTGAAACATTCGACGTAATTGCCGGCATAGGGAAAAGCGGTCCGGCTCCGAGGAAGAAGCGGCGCAATGTTCCCGCAGTCGTTGCGGCCACCGCAACGGGGACGAGCGAGCGCGGACGCCATTCAAAGAGTAATAACTCCACTGCCAGCAGGACAGCGGCAAGCGGCGTGGAAAAGACGCCGGCCATGCCCGCTGCGGCTCCGGCGACCAGCAGTGTGGACCGCTCGGCATCGCTCAGGTGGAACATCTGGGCGAAGAGCGATCCGACCGAGCCGGCAGTCATGATGATGGGGCCCTCGGCACCGAAGGGTCCACCAGAGCCGATGGCGATGGCTGCCGACAGAGGCTTGAAGAAGGCCACCCGGGCATCGACCTTTGCGCCATGAATCAGGATGGCCTCGATGGCTTCGGGCATACCGTGACCACGGATTTTGTCCGAGCCGTAGCGCGCCATGAGACCGATAAGAAGACCGCCGACGACTGGCACAAATATCGCAAGCCAGTGGAGCTGATTTGAAGCCGGCGAGATGAATTGCCAGCTAAATCTTTGAAAGTAAAAGAGGTTGGTTGCAAGATATATGAGGTGCAGCAGAAAATAAGCGAGGACAGTGCCGACCAGTCCGAGAATGAGGGCCAGGGCGCTGAGGATGAGCATCCTGGGGTCGGCATTGAAGTCGCGCAAAGGAGAACCAAAGGTTGAACCCGGCCGGTTTGTCATGCTCACGAAGTCCTTCGGGCACGGCGAACAGGCAACTCGCTCTTAACGACAAGGAGACGGCGCAACGCACGGATCAACTCGGGGCCGGCCTGGTCGAGTTCCTCAAGATGACAGGCTGCGAGTGAAGCCAAAACACGCTCACCCAGCGGCGTGACACGCAGGAGTATGCAGCGATGATCGGTTGGATCGGAGGCGCGTCGCAGCAAGCCCTGCTCGATTGTTCTATCAACGAGTTCTACTGCGCTGTTGTGCTTGAGGAGCATGCGCGCGGCCACATGCGCGATAGTGGGCTCGAGCTCATCCGGCATTCCGCTGACGCATTGGAGAAGCTGATACTGCTGCGGCCGCAGCCCAGCCTGCTCGGCAGCCGCGTTGCTAAAGTGGAGAAAGCGGCGCAACTGAAAGCGGAATTCAGCGAGGCGCTGGAAATCGGCGCGTGTCAGCTCTGTTTCACGTTCGCGTGCGGTTGGCAGGGGGCGATCAGATGCGGCCAGGAGTTGTTCCGTGACGGGAGCCATATACTCATCGTAACACAATATATCGCATTACGATGAATATTTAACTGCTGGTCAAATCTCTCTACTCCGTCTGTATGCCTGGTCCAGAGTAGGTTCCGGGATCGGCGAGGATGGCCCGCGCATCGGCTTCGTCTTCTGAACTTACCTGGAGCTGCAACGGGCCGAGACCCGGCTCAAGGATGCGGGCATTCTCGCCGGAGAGGAATGTCTCGATGCCGGCGGATTGCAGGCGGAGGCGAGCCATTTCGGCCTCTAGCGGCTCGCTGAAGTTGGCGATGGTGATGACGTCTGACATTAGTTCCTTTCTGTGCTTGATCACAATTCTAAGATGCACAGACGATAGAATGGTGGGTTTGGACGACTTCAGGGGATTCCTGCATTGATCGCACGTTATACACGGCCGCAGATGGGCCAAATCTGGAGTGATGAAAATAAATATCGTATGTGGCTGGAAGTCGAGGCCGCTGCGAGCGAGACGCTGGCCGAGGATGGAATAGTTCCGGCAGAGGCGGCGAAGGCGATCCGGGAGCGCGGCAAGATTGACGTTGCGCGCATCAACGAAATCGAGGCCGAAGTACGGCACGATGTAATTGCATTCACGACAGCGGTCGCAGAGAAGATAGGTCCAGAATCGCGTTGGCTGCATTACGGCCTGACTTCGACAGATGTGGTGGACACGGCGCAGGCACTGCAACTCAAGGCCGCGTCGGCGATTTTGCGGGATGACCTGCTGCAATTGGTCGAGGTGCTGAAGAAGCGGGCGCTCGAGTTCAAGCACACTCCGACAATCGGGCGAACGCACGGTGTTCATGCCGAGCCGACCACATTTGGGCTGAAGCTGCTGAACTGGTATGCGGAGATGCGGCGGAATCTGGCGCGCATGGATGCAGCGGCGGAGCAGATTCGGGTTGGGAAGCTGTCGGGCGCGGTAGGGACGTTCGGGCATTTGAAGCCGGAGCACGAAGAGCGCATTTGCGCGAAGCTGGGGCTTGAGCCGGCTCTGGTGGCGACTCAGGTGGTGCAGCGCGACCGTCATGCGCATTACATTTCAACGCTGGCGATTATCACTGCGACCCTGGATAAAATTGCGACGGAGATCCGGCACCTTCAGCGGACCGAGGTGCGCGAGGCCGAGGAGTATTTTTCAGAGAAACAAAAAGGCTCGTCGGCGATGCCGCACAAGCGCAATCCGATTACCTGCGAGCAGATAAGCGGGCTGGCGCGGGTGGTGCGGGCGAATGCGCAGGTCGCCTATGAAAATGTGCCGCTATGGCACGAGCGAGACATCTCGCATTCGTCGGCGGAGCGCGTGATTTTGCCTGACTCTACGATTCTGACGGACTATTTATTGGCGAAGACGGCGAACCTGATCGAAAAGCTGATGGTGTATCCACAAAGAATGCTCAAGAACGTGGAGAGCACGGGCGGGCTGATCTTCAGTGGACAACTACTGCTGGATTTGACCGAGGCAGGAATGCTGCGCGAGGATGCGTATCGACTAGTGCAGGAGCATGCGATGAACGCATGGCAGAACGACCTGATTTTTCGCGACCTGGTGACGCAGGATCCGGCGATATCCAGCAGATTGACTCCGGACAAGTTGGCACGGACGTTCGATTTGAATCGGCAGCTCGGCAATGTCGATGCAATCTTTGACCGAGTTCTCCATGAGGAGTGAGAGACAAGTCGCCCCAGACAATTCTCTGACAAGCAAATGACGCTTGCCTGGCATCCGGCGGTCGACACTCACGTCTAATCGGCAATAACAGAAGCATGAAGCTGTAACCGGGCCTCAGCAGCGTGCGCCGCAACCACGGCGCACGCTCTCTTTGCGGTGTCTTAGCCCGTGGGTTGAAACTGCACCATCACCGCTATCCCTGTTCCGTCGACCCTTCGGGTCTGTTCGTGTACTCTGCGATCATCAATGCGCCGAACTACATCTTCTCGAAGGGAGGAATCCGCATGACCACCTTCACCCCAAGCAACATTGCGGCGTTGATTATCGCCGCCAGCTTCGCCGCTGGCCTCAATGTCTATGCCACGGTGCTGACGCTGGGATTATTAGCGCATGCGCATTGGGTGGTTCTGCCGCCGGGCATCGAAATACTGGGCGACTGGTGGGTGATCGGGGTCAGCGGCGCCATGTTCGCGCTCGAATTTGTCGCAGACAAGATTCCCGTTTTCGACATGATCTGGAATGCGCTGCATACCTTCATCCGTGTCCCGGTCGCTGCCCTGATCGCCTACCAGGCGAGTGCGCAACTTTCTCCAGAAATGAAGCTCATCGCAGCCCTCGCGGGAGGGGCTATCGCGCTGCTCTCCCACGGATCGAAGACCGCTGTTCGCGCGGCTGTGACGGCGAGCCCTGAACCCCTCTCCAACATCGCGCTCAGCACAGGTGAGGATGTCATCGCCGTTGGTCTCACCTGGCTCACCACGCAGCACCCCTGGGTCGCGGCCGCCATCGCAACGACTCTTATCCTCTGTGCTATCTTCGCGGCTCGATGGATCGTGCGAATTCTGCGTAGAGCGTGGACGAGAAGCCCTGGTGCCGCAACGAATACGTCGGGGCGGTGACCAGTTCTGATATCGAAGTGAGAAGATTGTATTTACGATAGTAATTACGGATTGGCTGACGAACCCATGCACTTTACCGTTGCGATGACAGGCGCGAGTGGAGCCATCTTCGGCCAGATGCTGCTGCGAGCGCTGGAGGCGGATGCGAGGGTGGAGCGCGTCCACTTCATTCCATCAGAGAACTCGTTACGCGTGGTGGCTGAGGAGATGCAACTTAGCGGGCGTAATGGGCTGCTCGAGAAGCTGCTGGGCAGCGCTGCGAAGAAGACACAACAGCTCGCCGAGAGCGATATTGGAGCGCCGGTTGCGAGCGGCAGCTATCCGTCGAACGGCATGATCGTCCTGCCCTGTAGCGTGGGCACGCTGGCGGGGATTGCGAATGGCCTGGCGGACAACCTGATCGAGCGCGCGGCGGATGTCTGCCTGAAGGAGCGGCGGCCTCTGGTGCTGTGTGTGCGAGAAACTCCGTTCAACAAGATTCATCTGCGCAACATGACACTCGCTGCGGACGCGGGGGCGACCATCTTCCCGGTCATTCCGGCCTTCTACAGCAAGCCACTCGATTCAGCGGAGATGGCGCGGCAATTTGTCTGCCGAGTGCTGGCGCATGTTGGTTTGCCGCAGAGCGGTGCGTATGTGTGGAAGGGCGGCGAGTAGCTCGCTCACTTCCCTGCTGGAATTTCCCTTATCTGCGCGGCGAGCGGCGGCTCGGCATTGAAGAACCCAACTGTATTTGGAGCGATGCGGTCGCTGCATTCGCGGGCGGCCAGATGGCCGCAGCCATCGTAAATCTCAAGCACAGACTGTGGCACCTGGGCGTGGATTGTGTACGCGACGGCAACAGGAGTGACCTTGTCCTGCTTGCCCCAGACGATCAACACCGGCATTTTGAGCGCAGCGAGCTTGCCATCGAGTACGTCGGCTCCGGTAAGCATGGATTGCATGCTGCGTTGAACGATCCAGCCGTTGCGCCGGGTAAGACGGAAGATATCGCGCTGAATGAGCGCAGGCACAGCCGGGGCAATTCCTGGAGACAGCAAGTCTCTCAGAGTCGCAAGCTTTGTCGGGTTATCCGGCCAAAATAAGGACGTATCAAAGGGCACGTCGTAGCGCAAGCCTGCGCTGTCATAGATGGCCACGCGACGAACATGTTCCGGCTCGTCGAGAGCGATGCGCATGGCGATCCATCCACCCATGGACCAGCCGGCAACGTCGGTTCGATCAAGATTCTGATCGGCGATGAACTTTTCGACGATACCGGCTTCCTGCGGAATGGAATAGGCCGCACCGCGCGGACGGGCTGAGCGGCCATAGCCGAGCAGATCAAGCGCGAAAACGCGATGGCCACCGTGGACAAGCTGCGGCATGAGGTTTCCCCAGTCCTCTGCCCTGCCACCCAAGCCGTGTACAAGGACAATGGGAGGTCCGGAGCCGCCTGTGTAGTAGTGAATGCGGTAACCGTCGACGCTGACAAATTCGCTCGTGATTCCGTCAAGTCTGAGTTTTACCTGGACCACAGTAAGGAGCAGCTCAACCGGGCGCAGGCAGGCATAAAGACCGAAACCAATTGCAAAAGAGATAATGACCAGCAGCGTTCTCTGCAGGACGGGCCGAAAAGGATTAGCGGCGCCGGATGGCTTCCCATCAGGGCGCGGCGGGGGCATAGTGACAAACTTGTTAGAATCGTTCACTGTTTCGTCCGCCGAGTGGCTAAGCTTGCCAGAAAATTAAGGATGACCCGTATTGTATCCCGACCAGATCTGGTCCAAGGGCAGGGCGGCGACCATGCTGAACGCTTTCAGGATGACCTTGGCGGTGAATGGCGCGATGGAATCCAGTTCGTCGCGAGCAGCCCAGCGCGCATCGGCCGCGTCCGTGGCGCAGGCGACACTGCCACCGATGACCCGACAGAGATAGTCAACCAATACGTAGTGATACTGGACGCGACCGTCGGCATCGCGAGAGATACGGTCGAAGACTTCGACGATGGCAAGAGGATCGATGATGAGTCCGGTCTCTTCGAGTACTTCGCGACGAATGCCTTCTTCGAGGGTTTCGCCGAGTTCGAGTGTGCCTCCGGGCAAGGACCATTCGCCTTTGAGCGGAGCGTGTCGGCGCTCGATCAGCAGGACGCGGCCTTCATCGAGGATCACAGCTCCCACACCGACAATGGGCCGCTCAGGATATTCGCGGGACATCAGAGTTTGATGGGCTTACCGTATTCGTTGTCGAAGACGGTGGTGGCCATGCTGAAGCGCCCGCCGTTGAACTTGTCCTCGCCAGTCAAATGGCCGAGGGCGAGCAATGCGACAACGTGATAACTGAGGGGCAGCTTGAGCACCTCGCGCACCTTCTCTTGCTCGAAACCCTCCATCGGAGCCGTGTCATATCCGAGAACTTCGGCCATCAACATCATGGTGGTGAAGGCGATCATTACATGCTTGTTCAACCATGCGGTCAGATTCGGATGATTCGACAAGTAGTTCGGGATGTTCTGCCGGGCCTGCTCGGCGTAGTTTTCCGGCATTCCGCCTTCGCAGCCCATGCGCAGCATCTCTTCAAGGTCAGCATTGCGCCAGCCGTCCGCATCTCCGCAGGCCACGATCACGACAGACGCTTCTTCCACCTTGGCCTGATTAAAGCTAGCCGAGCGCAGGCGCCGACGCTGTTCAGGAGTACGCACGACGATGAATCGCCATGGCTGCATGTTGTATCCACTGGGGGCATGGAGGCCGGCTTCGAGAATCTTCTTCAGGTCTTCGTTGGGAATGCTGGACCCGTCAAAGCTAGGCGTGGCACGACGTTGCGCGATTGCCTGGGTCAGAGTCTTTTCCATCGAGTTCGCCATGCGGGCAGCATTTCCTTCTAAAGAATTAGTTCGGCCTTCTGTTTTCTCGACGGCGTCTGGCCTTAACAGCGTCAAGGGATCTTGTTCATCGGCAATTCGATCGCATATGGGCTCTGCTTATCGGCATTCGCGTAGACCCAGAGTCCGTGAAACGCCTGTCGCAGTTCCGGGTACTCGGTAAGCATGGCCTTCATCAACTCGACGATCTGGCTGTGAGTTGCGACGGGATCGGAGACGTCAGTCGTCCGATAGTTGATCACCAGATCGAGACCGCCGGGGAAACTTTCAGTCCGCAGGCTGGTAATGTTGAAGCTCTGGCCGCCTGCCTTCAAAACCAATGGCTCGGGGCCAGGAAGCTCGGGCGGACGCACAGCCTGCGCTTCTTTCTGCAGCTTTTCAAGGTTGGGGCTGGACAGAAAATCGACCGGATTGAGAAGGAAAGCCGCGGTCTGGTAGTAGAAGTAGGAGTTCCAGTCCTGCTTCTTTTGAGCATAGTTGCGGGCAGCGGTCCAGTACCAGACCCCATCGTGGCCGGCCGCGGTAAGCGGGCGAACGAAGAGGCCGGCGAGCTTCCATTCAGGGGAGCCGGGGGGATCATTCTGCAGGAGCAGAGAAAGCTGCTGGGAATGTTCGACGCCGGTGGCGTGCAAAAGGGCAAGCAGGTAGTCGCCGGGCGGCAGCTGGGGGATGGTTACGGAGATGACCAGGCCTGAACCCGGTACAGAGCAGAAGAATTGGGTCTCGTCCTGGGTGGCCTTGAGGTCGGAGGCCTTCAGGGAGTAGAGGGCATTCACGGTCAGGGTAGCGGCCTGGATTTGAGGTGCGACTGCCTGAATGCTGGCGGCGAGGGGGTCAAACACCGCAGCAACCGGAGCGATGGTCTGCTGGCGGACGGCGGCGGCGTCGGCAGCCTGAATTCGGGTCCCAAGCGCGTGCACAGTCTGGACATAATGATCGCGATCCGTCGGCGTCATCTGGCTGTTCGTAGTGCAGGAGACGGCTTGTGCGCTGGGGCAAACGCCAATCGATGCCGATAGAACGACGAGAGCTGCAAGACAGTTGAGTTCGAGGCGCATAGGATTGAGATTCAGCCAGCAAAAAGTCGTGAGCAAATTGAAACCACTGCTAGTCTAGTACACAGAGAGATTTGAGGCGGAAGCCGGGCGAATCGCGATTGAAAATGGAGCCAAAGAATCATCAGCCAATCCGGACTATGCGCTGGGCGGGTTGCGCCTGCTTGGCGCTAGGCGCGGTCAGCTTCGGCCAGGTGGTGCAGCCAGAGGGCACTTATCCCCGGATGCATCCTGCGCATCACCACCAGCAGGCGGCCCAGGCTCCGACAGCGAGTCAGCCGGTGGCGGCTCCGGTTCCTACGCCCGCACCTACTTCTGCTTCTTCGTTGCTGGACACACCGGCGCAGCCCGCAAAGGTCAACCTTGGAGGCGGCAATCTGGCGATCCAGGCAGATAATTCGAGCCTGATCGATATTCTGGGCCAGGTGACGGCAGCCAGCGGGATGACGATCATCGGTTTAGGGCAGGATCAGCGTATTTTCGGCAGCTACGGTCCGGGCAATCCGCCTGAGGTGATTCTGGCTTTGCTGCACGGCCTGCGTTACAACGTCGTGATGGTTGGCGAGACGGCGACGGGCGCTCCCAAGGAACTGACACTGAGTCCGCAGGGCGCCGGCGCATCGAGCGGTCCGAACCAGCCCCAGCAGCCGAGGCAGGACGAAGATAACGACGACGAGGTGCAGGCTCAACCTCAGCCGGAGCCGCCGCCTCCGCCGCCAACGAATCAGCCGCCACCGGGTCAGCAGCCAAATGGCGGGGTGCGAACGCCGCAGCAGATGTTACAGGAGCTCCAGCAGATGCGGCAGATGCAACAGCAGCAGCAACAGCAGCAACAACAATCGCCGCAGTAACGCGACCGGGATGGCTACCCGATCGCGAAGGCGGGGAACGTATCTCATCCTTGGTACTTTTCATTGGCGCGGGATACGGCGTCTGGGTCGATAATAGAGCCAATGTCCCGGAT